>Ga0207864_1000176_pt1 | contig 100344 bp, 85 predicted proteins | sample HigsolmetaAR202D_FD_184834 | JGI IMG/M metagenome (GOLD analysis project Ga0207864, IMG submission 184834) | Ionic liquid and high solid enriched microbial communities from the Joint BioEnergy Institute, USA - AR20-2-D (SPAdes) (version 2) ...
AGCCCGGGCGCTCCTTCGCCACGCGCCTGAGCAGGTTCTTGATCACCTGCTCCTCGTGGCTGGAGGAGGGCGATTCGACCCAGCTGGCATCGCCCTGCTCGTACTCGTAGCCCTTGTGGATCAGCAGGGTCACGTCGCCGCCGTCGTCCACGACCAGCTGCGGGCCGAGGAAGCCGCCCTGGCCGTCGGGGAAGGACAGCGCGGCGAGCGTGCAGTCCCAGTACTCCTCGAGCGTCTCGCCCTTCCAGGCGAACACCGGGGTGCCGGTGGCGGCAATGGCCGCGGCGGCGTGGTCCTGGGTGGAGAAGATGTTGCACGAGGCCCAGCGCACGTCGGCGCCCAGGTCCTTGAGCGTCTCGATCAGCACCGCCGTCTGGATGGTCATGTGCAGCGAGCCGGTGACGCGCACGCCCTGCAGGGGCTTGTGCGGCGCGTACTTGCGGCGGATCGACATCAGGCCGGGCATCTCGTGCTCGGCGATCCCGATCTCCTTGCGGCCCCAGTCGGCCAGGCTGATGTCGGCGACCTTGTAGTCGGCGTGGGGAGGGAAAGCGGTGACGGCGTTCATCGGGGTCTGCTCCGGAAAGGGATGGGGACGTGTCCCCGCGGGATCCGGGCGCCGTTGTTGCGGTGGAGGCGCACGCCGAGCCTGGCCAGCGGGACGCGGTGCCGGCTGGAGCCGGCCGCAGGAAGCATCCCCGCGCTGGTCGCAGCGCCCCTCGGCGGTGCCCGCGCATTATATCGGCCGGTTCCGCCAGGCATGTGAATCGCGGGCGGGCACACGCAGCCGCCGGTCTGACCAAGGTCAGGGGCGTCGCATCCGGCCCTGTGGTATGACAGGACGCTGTTTCGCAAGGGGAATTTCCGCATGCAGCTCCTGTCCGCATCCCGTCCCGTCCGGTCCCGCCGCGCGCGCCGGGTCCGTGCCCTGGTCGCCTTCGCCGTTGCGCTGCTGCTGCCGGCTGCGCTGCCGGCCCAGACCGCGCCCGAAACCGCGGGTTACCGCGTGCCGGTGCCGGAACTGCAGGCGATCGTGGACGCCCCGCGTGCGCCGGCGCTGTATCTGGGTCCCCGGCGCGACCTTGCGGCGATGGTGCAGATGCCGGGACTGCCGGGCATCGACGTGGTCTCGCAGCCGGAACTGAAGCTGGCAGGCCTGCGGTTCCACCCGCGGCTGCATGCCGCCAGCCTGTTCTCGCTTGGCAGCGACCTGTGGCTGATGGACATCGCCACCGGCGGGGAGCGCCGTATCGAGGGACTGCCACAGCCCCTGGGGCTGGCCGGGATCGCATGGTCGCCCGACCAGCGCTGGCTCGCGTTCCAGCGGCTCGACCGCGCGTCCGGCGCCAACGAGCTGTGGCTGGTGGACGTGGCCGCGGGCAGGGCGCGCCGGCTGGTCGCCGGGCTGAACACCGTGGCCGGCGGCGGCTACGCCTGGATGCCGGACAGCAGCGGTCTGCTGGTGCGCCTGCGCACCCCGCAGGCGCGGCCGTTGCCGCCGGAAGACGCCGTGCCCACCGGTCCTGCGATCCAGCACACCGAAGCCGGCGGCGGCGTGCGCGGCGTGCGCACCTACCAGGACCTGCTGCGCAACGAGGCGGACGCGCAGACGCTGGAGCACTACCTGCTGTCGCAGCTGGCCCGGGTGGACCTGCGGGGCAGGGTGACGCCGCTCGGCGCGCCCGCGCTGTACCTCGGCGCATCGCCGTCGCCCGACGGGCGCTACGTGCTGGCCGTGCAGGTGCAGCGGCCGTTCTCGTACCTGGTGCCGGTCTCGCGCTTCCCGCGCGTGGTCGAGGTGCTCGACGCGCACACCGGCGCGCCCGTGCACACGGTCGCGCGCCTGCCGCTGGTCGAGGGACTGCCGACCGGCAATGACGCGGTACCCACCGGGCCCCGGCAGGTGCACTGGCGCGACGATGCGCCGGCCACGCTGGTCTGGGCGGAAGCCCGGGATGGCGGCGACCCCGCGCGCGATGCGGAGGTCCGCGACGTGGTGTTCATGCACGCCGCGCCGTTCGACGCGCGGCCGGTGAAGCTGGCGGAACTGGGCATGCGCTTCGCCGGCATCGACTGGGGCCGCGGCGACCTCGCGGTGCTCAACGAGTTCTGGTGGAAAACACGGCGCGTGCGTACCTGGCGACTCTTCCCGGACCATCCGGAACAGGCGCCGGCGCTGATGTTCGACCGTTCCTACGAGGACCGTTACAACGATCCGGGCTCGCCGGTGATGTACGTGGATGCCAACGGGCGGGCGCGGCTCCTGACCACGCCCGACGGCGGCAGCCTGTTCCTGGTCGGCGAGGGCGCCTCGCCGGAAGGCGACCGCCCGTTCGTGGACCGTTACGACCTGGCCACCGGCCGCAGCGAGCGCCTGTTCCATTCGCAGGCGCCGTACTACGAGCGGCCGCAGGCGCTGCTCGACGACACCGGCACCCGCCTGCTGATCACGCGCGAGTCGCCGAAGGAACCGCCGAACTTCCACGTCCGCGACGCGAACGCGGCCGAACCGCTGCGCGCGCTCACCGCGTTCCCGCACCCGACGCCGCAGCTGCGCGACATCACCAAGGAGCAGATCCGTTACCGCCGCGCCGACGGCGTCGAGCTGACCGGCACCCTGTACCTGCCGGCCGGCTACGATGCGGAGCGCGATGGCCCCCTGCCGGTGCTGATGTGGGCCTATCCGCAGGAGTTCAAATCCGCCGAGGCCGCCAGCCAGGTCACCGATTCGCCGTACCGCTTCAACCGCGTCAGCTACTGGGGGCCGCTGCCGTTTCTGGCGCGCGGTTTCGCGGTGCTGGACGACCCGTCCATGCCGATCGTCGGCGAGGGCGACGCCGAGCCCAACGACACCTACATCCCCCAGCTCGTCGCCAGCGCCAGGGCGGCGATCGACGAGCTGGCGCGCCGCGGCGTGGGCGACCCGGAGCGGGTGGCGATCGGCGGCCATTCCTACGGCGCGTTCATGACCGCGAACCTGCTCGCGCACACGCGCCTGTTCAAGGCCGGCATCGCGCGCAGTGGCGCCTACAACCGCACGCTCACGCCGTTCGGCTTCCAGTCCGAGGAACGCAACTACTGGCAGGCGCAGAAGGTCTACCAGGAGATGTCGCCGTTCAACTACGCCGACCGGATCAGGGACCCGCTGCTGCTGATCCACGGCGAGGAGGACAACAACTCCGGCACCTTCCCGATGCAGAGCGAACGCATGTTCGCCGCGATCAAGGGGCTGGGCGGTACCGCGCGGCTGGTGATGCTCCCGCGCGAGTCGCACGGCTACCGCGCCCGCGAGTCGATCCTGCACATGCTGGCCGAGACCGACGACTGGCTGCAGAAGTACGTCGCGCGCCCGCAGGCCGGGACCAGGGCCGGCGAATGATCCACGGGGCGCCCGGCGCGGCCCGCGCCGGGCCCCTCCCGGCCTCCTCCGGCCCGGGAGGGGCTTGAAAAACGCGCCACCGGCCCCCATCCGCTACGTTCGTGGCGGCGGCCCACGGCCGGTCGCGGCGCACATGCTTCCCTCGTCTTTCCCGCGCTGCGCGCGGGCGGGCCGGCCGTGCCCTTTCCGTTGCGATGCAGTCCCGTGTGGACCGGGGTCGGCCGTGGCCCGCCGCCGGACATTCCGCAACATGAGGAGAGGCACGATGAACGACAGGTCGTTGATCTTCCGCCGTCGTGCGCACGGACCGGCCGTCCGCACGCGGCACCCCGCAAGCCTGGCGCAGGACCGGCAGCCAGCGGAATCCCATGTTTCCGCGGGCCGGATCCGCCGGCAGTGACGGGAGGGCAGCCGCCATGCGCATCGCACACGTCGCCCCGCTGTACGAGGCGGTGCCGCCGCGCCTGTATGGTGGCACCGAGCGCATCGTCGCCTATCTCGCGGACGCCCAGGTGGAGCTCGGCCATGACGTGACCGTGTTCGCCAGCGGCGACAGCCGCACGCGGGCACGGCTCGTGCCCTGCCGCGACCAGGCCATCCGCCTCGATCCCAGGCCGCTCAAGTCCGACATCGCCGCGCACCTGGCCATGCTGCACGAGGTGCGCCGGCGCGCGTCCGAGTTCGACCTGATCCACTTCCACGTGGACCTGCTGCACCTCCCGATGTTCGAGGACATGGCCGGCCGCACCGTGACCACGCTGCACGGACGCCTGGACCTGGATGGCCTGCCGGAGGCCTACAGGCGCTGGTCGCGCTACCCTCTGGTGTCCATCTCCGAGCGGCAGCGCGCGCCGCTGCGCTTCGCCAACTGGATCGGCACCGTGCACCATGGCCTGCCGGAGAAGCTGCTTTCGCCGGTGCCGTCCCCGCGCGGCGACTACCTCGCCTTCCTTGGGCGGATCTCGCCAGAGAAGCGGCCCGACCGTGCCATCGACATCGCGCGCCGCGCCGGCATGCCGCTGAAGATCGCAGCCAAGGTGGATGGCGCCGACGTCGCCTACTACAACGAGCAAATCCGGCCCATGATCGCCGGCGGTGGCGTGGAGTTCATCGGCGAGATCGACGAGGCGCGCAAGTCGGGCTTCCTCGGCAATGCCGCGGCGCTGCTGTTCCCGATCGACTGGCCCGAGCCGTTCGGTCTGGTGATGATCGAGGCCATGGCCTGCGGCACGCCGGTGATCGCCTGGGACAACGGTTCAGTGCCAGAGGTGATCGAGCATGGCGTCACCGGCTTCATCGTGCGCTCCGAGGAGGAAGCGGTCGATGCCGTCTCCCGCCTGGGCGAACTGGACCGTGCCACGATCCGGCGCGTGTTCGAGCGGCGCTTCTCGGCCACGGTGATGGCGCGCAGCTACCTCGAGCTGTACAGGCGCCTGGTGAAGACCTCCGAGCCGGCGAACGACGTCGTGCTCGCCCGCCGTGCCTGAGGCGCGCATGGCCCGCACGCTTCCGGCCGGCTGCCAGGCGGTCTGGTCGCTCAAGGACGGCGACAGCTTCCTGGTCTGCGACGCGCTGGGCGACATCCACGGTGGCAGCGAAACCGATGGGCTGTTCCACGACGGCACGCGGGTGCTCTCGCGCCTGCGGCTGTCGCTGGACGAAACCACGCCGGCCCTGCTCAGTGCCGCCATCGCCGAGGACAAGGTGGTGTTCCGCGCGCACATGACCAACCGGCCGCTGCCGCCGGTGGGCGACAGCGCGCCGGCGCAGGGCGTGATCCACATCGAGCGCTCGCGGTTCCTGTGGGAGGGGCGCCTCCACGAGCGCATCGCCTGCACCAACTACGCGCGCGTTCCGGTGCTGCTGCCGCTGCGGGTCGAGTTCGGCGCCGATTTCCGCGACATGTTCGAGGTGCGCGGGATGGAGCGCGCGCGCCGCGGCAGCTACCCGCAGGCAGAGCTGGCTGGCGACCGTGTGACCCTGCGCTACGATGGCCTGGATGGCGTGTCGCGGCGCACGGTGGTGGCGTTCTCGGTCGCGCCGGCGGAACTGCGCGAGGACCTGGCCCGCTTCGAGCGCCGGCTGGCGCCACGCGAGACCTTCGAGCTGTACCTGGAGATCGGCGCGGACGTCGCCACCCCCGGCGCGGACCGGCACCGGCGCGCGATGGTGCAGGCGCGCCGGGCGCTGCGCTCGCGCCGGCGTTCCGGGGCGCGCCTGCGTGGCGGCGGCCTGCTGTTCGACGCCTGGGTCGAGCGTTCGCGCACCGACATCGCGCTGCTGGCCAGCGACCTGCCGTCGGGACGCTATCCGTACGCTGGCATCCCGTGGTTCTCCACGCCGTTCGGCCGCGACGCGATCATCACCGCGCTGCAGACCCTGTGGCTGGACCCGGACCTGGCGCGCGGTGTGCTGGCCTACCTGGCCGAGCGCCAGGCGGACGAGACCTCGACCTTCCGCGATTCGGCGCCGGGCAAGATCCTGCACGAGACCCGAAAGGGCGAGATGGCGGCGCTGGGCGAAGTCCCCTTCGGTCTCTACTACGGCGGCGTGGACTCCACGCCGCTGTTCGTCATGCTCGCGGGCCGCCACTTCCGGCGCACCGGGGACCGCGCCTTCCTCGACACGATCTGGCCCGCGCTGATGCGCGCCACGGAATGGATCGAGCGCAGCTGCGACGCCGACCGGGACGGGCTGCTGGCCTATGCGCGCGGCGAGGCCAGCGGGCTTTCCAACCAGGGCTGGAAGGACAGCGACGACTCGGTGTTCCACGAGGACGGCACCCTTGCGGAAGGGCCGATCGCGCTGGTCGAGGTGCAGGGCTACGCATTCGAGGCCTTCCGCGCGATGGCGGAGCTGGCGCGGGCGCGTGGCGACTTCGAAGCCGCCGCGCACTGGGATGCACGCGCCGGACGGATGCGCGCCACGGTCGAGGCGCGCTTCTGGGACGATGGGCTGGACTTCTACGCGCTGGCGCGCGACGGCGCCGGGCGGATGTGCCGGGTGCTGGCTTCCAACCCGGGTCACCTGCTGTTCGTCGGCCTGCCCGCGCCGGAGCGGGCCCGGCGAGTGATCGTGCAGCTCGGCCAGCCGCGGTTCGACGAAGGCTGGGGCATCCGCACGCTCGCCGCCGACCAGCCGCGCTACAACCCGATGTCCTACCACAACGGTTCGATCTGGCCGCATGACGTGGCGCTGTGCGCGGCGGGCATGGCCCGCTATGGCGCGCGCCGACAGGCCGTACGCCTGCTCGGCGAGGTGTTCGAGGCGGCAACGCACTTCGGCATGCACCTGCCCGAGCTGTTCTGTGGCTTCCCGCGCAGCACCGGCGAGCCGCCGATCGCCTACCCGGTGGCGTGCCTGCCGCAGGCCTGGTCGGCCGGTTCGGTGTTCATGCTGCTGCAGGCCTGCCTTGGCGTGGAGATCGATGCCTGCCGTGGCGAGATCGAGATCGTGGAGCCGCACCTGCCGCCGGGCGTGGACAGGCTGTCCGTGGAACGACTGGACGTGGGCGGCGTGCGCGTGGACCTGATGTTCGAGCGTGTGGGCGAACGCGTGATGGCGGCGCGCGCCGGCGGCCCGGAAGACGTGCGCGTCAACGTGCGTTACTGACCCGCCCTTCCGGTTGCCGCCGCGACGGGAGACGGAGACATCGACGGGCCGCGCGCGCGGCCCGCCCGTCGTGTCCATACCGTGGCCGCCGCTGCGGCCGGGAGGTCACTTCAGCTTCGCGTCGGCGCGCAGCGCGTCGGCCTTGTCGGTCTTCTCCCAGGAGAAGGCGGTGGCGGTCTGCTTCTTGCCTGCGCCGTCGGTGTAGGTCAGCTCGTACGGCTTGCGCCCGAAGTGGCCGTAGCTCGCGGTGGGCTGGTACACCGGGTGCACCAGGTCCAGCATCCTGATGATGCCGTACGGGCGCAGGTCGAAGTGCCTGCGGATCAGCTTCTCGATCTGCGCGTCCGGGATCCGGCCGGTGCCGAAGGTGGTCACCGAGATCGAGGTCGGCTCGGCCACGCCGATGGCGTAGGAGACCTGCACCTCGCACTTGTCGGCCAGGCCGGCGGCGACCACGTTCTTGGCCACGTAGCGCGCGGCGTAGGCGGCCGAGCGGTCCACCTTGGACGGGTCCTTGCCGGAGAACGCGCCGCCACCATGGCGGGCCATGCCGCCGTAGGTGTCGACGATGATCTTGCGGCCGGTCAGGCCGCAGTCGCCCACCGGGCCGCCGATCACGAAGATGCCGGTCGGGTTGATGTGCATCTTCTTCTTCGGCAGCGTCTCCAGCCACTTCTTCGGCAGCACCGGCTTGAGGATGTGCTCGTACACGCCCTCGACGATGTCCTTGTGCCGGATGCCCGGGTCGTGCTGGGTGGACAGCACCACCGCGTCCAGGCCCGCCACCCGGCCATCCTCGTAGCGCAGGGTGACCTGGCTCTTGGCGTCCGGGCGCAGCCACGACAGCGGCGAGTTCTTCTTCTTGCGGACCTTGGCCTGCTGCTCGACCAGGCGGTGCGCGTAGTAGATCGGCGCGGGCATGAATTCCGGCGCCTCGTTGCAGGCGAAGCCGAACATCAGGCCCTGGTCACCGGCGCCCTGTTCCTCGGGCTTCCTGCGGTCCACGCCCGCGGCGATGTCCGGCGACTGCTTGCCGAGCATGTTGATGATGGCGCAGGTGTGGCCGTCGAAGCCGACGTCGGAGTTGTCGTAGCCGATCTGGTTGATGATGCGGCGGGCCAGCTCCTCGATGTCCACCCACGCGGTGGTGGTCACCTCGCCGGCGACGATGGCCGCACCGGTCTTGACCAGGGTCTCGCACGCCACGCGGGCGCGCTTGTCCTGCGCCAGGATGGCGTCCAGCACGGCGTCGGAGATCTGGTCGGCGATCTTGTCCGGGTGGCCCTCGGACACCGACTCGGAGGTGAAGAGGTAGCTGGACATCGGCTATATCCCTGTATTCGGATGAAAAGATGGCGGCGAATGATACATGGCCGCGGCCCGGGGCGCATCCTGCAGGGCCGGGCGTTGCCCCGCTGTTAAGCCGCCCGACGCCCGCCCGTCGCGGGCGCCCGCCTAGAATCCGGGCATGGATTCGCTGACCCAGATCCTCCTCGGCGCCTCGGTCGCCGCGGCGGTCGCGCCGGCGCGCCACCGCCGGGCGGCGGTGCTCGCCGGCGCCACACTCGGCACGCTGCCGGACCTCGATACCCTGCCGGTCGCGCTGCTGACCGACGACCCGGTGGCACGGATGACGCTGCACCGGAGTTTCAGCCATTCCCTGTTCGTGCTGCCGCTGCTGGGCTGGCTGCTGTGGTGGCTGTTCCGCCGCTTCGGGCGCGGGCGCGTGGCGGAGGCGCCGGCGCAATGGTTTCTGGCGATCCAGCTGGCGCTGGTCACGCATCCGCTGCTCGATGCGTTTACGGTGTACGGCACGCAGCTGTGGTGGCCGTTGCCGGTGCATCCGGTGATGTGGTCGAGCGTGTTCATCATCGACCCGCTGTACACGGTGTGGCTGCTGGCCGGGTGCCTCGTGGCGTGGCGGGCGCGTGAACGGCCAATTGCGCGGCACGCGCTGGTCGCGGGCCTGGCGTTGAGCACCGCCTACCTCGGCTGGTCGCTGGTGGCCAAGGCCATGGTCGAGCGCGAGGCGGAACGGTCGCTCGCCGTGATCGGGCTGCAGGACGCGCCGCGGTTCTCGGTGCCGATGCCGTTCAACACCCTGCTGTGGCGGGTGGTGGCGATGACCCCGGACGGTTTCGTCGAAGGCGATTATTCGCTGGTGGCGGATGAGGGACCGATCGCGTTCCGGCGCTACCGGTCGGACGTGGAGGCGCTTGCGCAGGCGGCGGACCTGCCCGTGGTGCGGCGCCTCGCATGGTTCAACCGCGGCTTCATGAAGGCTGCCGAACGCGACGGCCGGCTGGTGCTCAGCGACCTGCGCATGGGGGCCGAGCCCGATTACAGCTTCAACTTCGCCGTGGCCGAACGCGACGGCGGCCGCTGGCGGGCGATCCCGCCCGAGCAGATGGCCTGGCCGTGGCAGGCGCGCCGGCGCCTGGCGCAGATGTGGCGCCGGATCTGGGATGCGGATGCGGGGGAGCAGGCGGGGATGCCGTAGCCCCGTGCCACGGTGGCCTCAGTCGGTGGCCGCGGCGTGGTCGCGGCCCAGTTCCAGGGTGGCGGCGTAGATCATCGGGCCGCTGGTGAAGTATTCCGAGGCCTCGAAGGCGATACCGGTGACGTCGCGCTCCGGGTGCGGGTTGGCCAGCCGCGGCGCGTACAGTTCCCCCAGGTATCCATCGGTCGACCTGGACACCCATGCGAGGCGCGAGTCGCGGGCATCGTCGGGCCGCTCTCCGGAAATCCAGACGTCGCGCTGGTGCCAGATCGGGATGCGTGCCCGGCTTCCGTCCGCATACTGGAGGACGAGGTACGCGTAGGTTTCACCCAGGTTCCCGGGCATGGAGCAGCAGGCGGCCAGCAGCACGTGCACGGCTTCGAACCGCGGGCGCGGCGGCAGCACCATCGCGGAAGCGGGCGGTGCCCCCCCTTGCGCGGCCGGGGCGCCGGGCACGCTGAGGAACACCACGCCGCCGATATCGAAGTCCACGCCGAGCAGGCGCTGGCGCCCGATGGGCACCGCCGTGAAGATTTCGGGCAGTGCGATGCTGTCGAGAGGCCGGTTGTAGGCCGGCGCCAGGTCGACGGTCACCAGGCGCGGGTCGGCGGGCGCAGGCGGCTGTCGCTGCCCGGCAGCGTCCGTCGGCGTGGCAACCACGGGGTCCGGGGTGGGCGGCGGATCGTCCGCCGTGACGGTTGCGGCGGCGCCCGTGACGGGCAGCGGCCACCAGACCCAGCGGCCGGCTTCGGAGCGCGCGAGCAGGGCACTGGCATCGTCGGCGAAGACGAGTTGCGCCACATGGTCGTCCAACGGCAGACGCGGCGCGGGAAGCACGGCCGCCCACTCGCCACCATCGCGGTCGCCGACCAGGATGCCGTTCCCGGTGTCGACGGCGAGCCAGCGTCCGTCCGCGCTCGACGCGGTCGCGGTCATCAGCTGGCCTGCCGGGAACGGGAATGCCGTGTCGCCGTCGGAATCCACCCAGTGCATGAGGCGGGAGAACTGTCCCCGGAGCAACAGCCCGGGCTTGCCGCCGGCGACCAGGAGGTGGCTGTATCCCGGCTCCAGTTCCCGGTCGTGCAGGACGCGCCCGCCGATGGCGTCGAGGGTGACCAGCCGTGGACGCGTCCCGTCCTGTGTCGCGTCGATGGAAACGACGAGCGTCCGCCCGTCGTCGCCGATCGCGGCATCGGCGATGACGAGGTCGTTGGCATCGGCAACCGGGCGCAGTTCGGGACCCAGGGGGCGCAGCGACGCGGCATCGAGGACTTGGACCGTGTGCTTTCGCCAGTGGACGAGCAGCCGGCCGTCGCGGCTGAAGCGGAGCCCGGGCCAGGGGTCCGGCAGCGGCACGCCCCAGGCCAGCGCACGGCCGCTCTGCAGGTCGAAGACCGAGGCGGATGCGTGCGTGCGGTCCTGCTGCCGCACGAGGGTATGGACGAACAGCAGGCCGCGGGCGGGCAGCACCCGCTGCGGCGTGTCGTCGAATTCGATCGGCGGATACAGCAGCCGCCCGGCGTGCCAGTCGAACACGCGCAGTTCGCGCCCGCTCACCGTCACCAGCAACCTGCCGCCGGGCGCGAAGGCGGCGAAGGACACCGGCTGCGGATGGGACAGGACCGGGGACGCGGCCTGCCCGTCGCGGACCGAGACCACGCGGACCTGGCGGCCTTCCGCCACGATCACGTGTCTGCCGTCGAAGTACGGTTCTTCCGCAGCGATCGCGGGCGCGCGGCCCGGGGACAGCGGGGGATTGCGCCAGCGCCACAGGCGCAGTTCACCGTCGCGCGAGAGGACGGCGATGAGGTTGGCGGAAGGCGCATAGGAACCCGCATTGCGCGGCAGCGCATTGCCGGGCAGGAGCTGGGGGACCACGGTGCGGGCGGCGGAGATCCGTTCGCGCAGGTCACCGCCGGGTCCTTCCGGCAGGCGCCAGAGCACGGTGTCGTCCGGGGCGAACGCGATCACGCTGCCATCCACGGCATCGGCCTCCAGGCGCGTGGCGGAAATGGCGCGCCCGAGGGGAAGCGGGCCACCATGGCCGCTGGCGGCATCCCAGATGTGGATGCGCCCCGTGGCGGCGGCCAGCAGCCAGCGTCCGTCACGGCTGAACGCCATGGTCTCGACGGCGCCGGAGGGTGCCGGCCTGACCTCGCGGATTTCCAGGCGCACGGTGTCGACCAGGCGTACGCTCCCGTCGGCGTGGCCGAGCGCGAGCAGCCCGCCGTCCGGCTGCGCCACCCAGAAGGTGGGTGCTTCGGCGGGATCGAACACGCGCTCCAGGCGGGTGGCCAGCGTGGCACTGTCCATCAGCTCGAGGTGGCGCTCGAAGCAGCGGGCGACGAACCGGCCGCCGTCGCCGATGATCCAGCTGCCGCCGATGTGGGGCATGCGCCGCGGCGGCGTCAATGGCCGCCATCCGTCCACGTCGAACAACCGCGCTGTGCCATCCCTCTCCCGCAGCACGGCCCGGCGGCCGGTGGCATCGAAGGTGGCGTCGAGGAAATCCGGGGAGGGGTCGTCCGGCATGAGCATGCGGCCGTCGCCGGCGTCGAGCAGCATCTGGTTGCGTCCGTGCGGGGCCAGGACTCCAACAGGTTCGAGCGGCGCCGCCACCAGGCGTGAACCGTCGGCGCTGAACCGGATCCGTGTGGGGGGCAGGGGCGACGACGTGAAACGTGTAAGGCCCCCGATCTGCGTCTGCCACAACAGGCGTCCGTCGCGCACCGAGTACAGGCGCACGACCTCGTCGAGGTCGATCGTGGCGACGCGTTGGCCCGCGCGGTCGATGTCCAGTGCGCGGCCGATGGCGCCGGTGGAGATGCTCTTGACCAGCACCGCGCCGCTGCCGCGCAGGGTCCCCAGGCGCATGCGCTCGAGCGCGGCGCCGGCTTCGTCGCGGTGGGCCTCGCGTTCGCGGAGGTTCTGTTCCAGCAGCGGCAGGGCTTCGGCATGCCGGCCTTCGCCCACCAGGCGCCAGGCCGCGTCGCCGCGCGTGCGCCAGGTCTGCTCGCGCGCGGCGGCCGCGCCCGCTTCCGCGCGTTCCCACTGGACCAGGGCGACGCCCAGGCCGAGCACGAGCGCCAGCACCGCGAGCAGGATCGCGCCGCCCAGCTTCGGTTCCCGCCGGAACCAGCGCCAGAGCCGCTGCATTGCATTGAGGGGACGGACGCTGACCTCGCGTCCCTCGAGGAAGCGCCCGAGGTCCTCGGCCAGCGCGTGCGCGTCCCGGTAGCGGTCGGCCGGGTCGCGGGCCAGGCATTTGAGGCAGATCGCCTCCAGGTCGGCTGGCAGGTCCGGCCGGTACCGGCGCGGCCTGCGCAGGCGGCCGTCGCGCGCGAGGACCAGGGTCTGCATGGGCGATGGCGCGTGGAAAGGCGGCACGCCGGTCAGCAGCTCGTACAGGACGGCGCCCAGGCCGTAGATGTCGGTGGCGACACCGAGCGGGTGCGAACCGGGGGTGATCTGTTCGGGCGCCATGTAGCTTGGCGTGCCGGAGACTTCGTCCGGGTCGTCGGCCGGGGGAACGTCGATGCGCCTGGCCAGCCCGAAGTCGGCGATGAGGGGCTCGCCGTTGCTGTCGGTCAGCACGTTGCCCGGCTTGAGGTCGAGGTGCAGCACGCCCAGCCGGTGCGCGTAGTGCAATGCCTCGGCGATGGTGCGCACCAGCCGTGCGGCGGCGCGCGGCGCCATCGGGCCGTCGCGCGCCAGCAGGGTGGCCAGGCTCGGGCCATCCACGAGCGCCATCGAGTAGTACTCGATGCCATCCTGGCTGTCGATCTCGTGGATCGAGACGATGTTGGGATGCTGCAGGCGGGCCGCCGCGCGGGCCTCGCGCCGGAAGCGCTCGGCGTACTCCCCATGCGGCCATGGCCCTGTGGAGAGCAGCTTGACCGCGACTTCGCGATCGAGGCTGCGCTGGCGCGCGCGGTAGACCACGCCCATGCCGCCCGCGCCCAGACGTTCGAGCAGCTCGTAATCGCCGAAATCACGCTGCTCCGGGTCGGTCAGGTCCAGTTCCAGTGTTTCCGGCGTAAGGAAGGCGACGTGGAAATGGCCGCCGGCCGGAGGCCGGGACCCGGCGCCGGGCAGGGGATCGTGTCCGCCGGTGGTCTTCGTCATTGCGCGGCTTCCGCGTCCTGTTCGGGTGGCGTCCGTCCGGAGGGGGAGGGAGGCCGCGTCGCCATCTTGCCCGGCTCAGGCGGGAATGGCGCTTGCCTGTCGACCGGCCAGGGTCCTGCCCAGGATTTCCATTTCCGTCTCGAGCGCGGCCGGGGTGTCCACGGTTTCCTTCAGCTCGGCCTTGACCAGTTCCCGCAGGCGGTTGCGCAGGCGGTGGATGGTGACGGCCAGGGTGTTGCGCCGCAGCCCGAGCCGCTCCGACAGTCCGGCGTAGTCGCTGGGGTCGGGGGCTTCCAGCAGGAACGGCTCCAGATGCATGAAGAGTTCCGCCTTCCCCGCGCGCGCCGCCTCCTCGCGCAGCCGTTCCACCGCGCGCGAGACCACGGTCAGGGCATAGTCCCGTTCGAAGACCTCGTCGGGCGAGGGCGCGGCCTCGTCCACCCGGTCGAAGTCGGGATCCATGGAGACGGTCGCGGAACCGCCGCCGCGGCGCGATGCGTTGGCGCGCTCGCGCTCGTTGGCCATGAAATGCTTGAGCGAAATGAGCAGGAAGGTGCGGAAGCGTCCGCGCCCGGGGTCGGCCGCCGCGTGCAGCCGGCGCCTGAGCAGCTGTTCGAAGAAGGACTGCGCCATGTCCTCCGCGTCGCCTGGCGCGAGTCCGTGGGCGCGCAGGTAGGCCACCACCGGGGAGCGGTAGGCACGGCACAGGGCCTCCAGGGCCAGCCGCCCGTTCTCGGAACATTGCCTGGTCTCGAGGACCAGGCTCCAGCGGGTGGTCTGGAACATGACCTGACTCCCGAGCCTGGATTGAGGATACGCGACGTGGGCGCGGACGGGGACACCAGGTGGAGGAGGCGGGAGAAAGTCCGGCACCCGCCGGAGAGAGAGAAAGCCACGGGTGCCGGAAGGAAGTTCCCGTCCGCGCCGGTCGTTCAGTCGTTGCTGGCGACGCAGGCCAGGGCGCTGGCCGGGTCCTGCGGCTTCAGGTTCAGTACCACCGTCCGGCCCGAGGTCAGGTTCCGCAGGTTCCGGTAGTTATCCCAGCCGATGGCGGCCGTCAGCTTGCGCTCGGCACGCTTGAAGCGGCCGGGGAAGAGGCGGTCCCGGTAGGTGTGGCCGCGGAGGACCATGCGGACCTCGTCTTCGCTCATGTTGGCGTAGCTGGCCAGGGCGCGGATGGTGGCCTGGTCTTCGGTCGCGGAAGCGGGGAACGCGGACAGGGAGGCGAAAGCGATGGCGACGCTGGCGATGGCGATGCGGATGTTCATGGCGGTGTCTCCTGTAGGGGGTACTGGGTCGGTTGATCGGTACCGACATCCCCCAGTACAGGAATCGCGGCGCGCGATTACACCGCCCTGGGACGGGTTGGAGGGGCTTGCGGGGCGGTGGGCCGGGTGTGGCGCGGGCGGGGCCGCCGGGTCAGGCCGCGGCCGGCAGCTCCGGGGGCACGCCCGCGGCCAGGGCGTCGAAGTAGTCGCGGGTCAGCCGCAGCTGTTCCTCCGCGGTCTGCGCGCGGTTGACCACGGCGCGGAAAGCCGCGTTCTCCGGACGGTCCCTGGCGTACCAGCCAAGGTGCTTGCGCGCGATGCGCACACCGGCCTCCTCGCCGTGGAACGCGTGCAGCGCGTGCAGGTGGGAGAGCAGGATGTCGCGGACCTCTGCCGGCGATGGCGGCGGGAGCTCCTCGCCGGTGGCGAGGAAGTGCGCGATCTCGCGGAAGATCCACGGCCGGCCCTGCGCGGCGCGGCCGATCATCACCGCGTCCGCGCCGGTGAGGTCGAGCACGGCCTTCGCCTTGCGCGGCGAGTCGATGTCGCCATTGGCGATGACCGGGATGCGGAGTTCCGCCTTGACCGCGGCGATGGTGTCGTACTCGGCCTGGCCGGTGTAGTGCTGGTCGCGGGTGCGGCCGTGGATCGCGAGCGCCGCGATGCCGCTTTCCTGGGCGATGCGCGCGATCGCCGGCGCGTTGCGGTTGGCCGCGTTCCAGCCGGTGCGGATCTTCAGCGTCACCGGCACGTCCACCGCCGCCGCCACCGCCTCGAGGATGCGCGCGACCAGCCGCTCGTCCTGCATCAGTGCCGAGCCGGCCCAGGCGTTGCACACCTTCTTGGCCGGGCAGCCCATGTTGATGTCGATGATCCGCGCGCCCTGGTCGGCGTTGTAACGGGCCGCCTGCGCCATCATCGCCGGGTCGGCGCCCGCGATCTGCACGCTCACCGGCTCCGGCTCCCCGGCATGGTCCATGCGCGTGCGCGACTTGCGGGTGTTCCAGAAGCGCGGGTCGCTGGTGGTCATCTCCGACACCGCAAGCCCGGCGCCCAGCCGCTTGCACAGCAGCCGGAACGGCTTGTCGGTGACGCCCGCCATCGGGGCGAGGATCACCTTCGGTTCGATGGCGTAGGGACCGATGCGCATGGCGCGCATTGTAGGCGCTGGCGCGGGCGGGCTGCCCGGAACCGGCTCAGGCGGCGGGGAAGCGTGCCTCGACCTCGGCGCGCCGGGGCATGGCGGCGGCCGCGCCGGGGCGTTCCGTGGATAGGGCCGCGTAGCGCGAGGCGAAGCGCACGTGCGCGGCGAAGGGCTGCTCCGGGTCGAGCGCCAGCGAGGCAGCGAGGGCGCCGTTGAACGCGTCGCCGGCGCCGGTGGTGTCCACGGCCTGCACGGCTTCCGCCGGCACCCGGTAATGTTCACGGCCGTCGCCGCGGAGCTTGTCCTCGCGGTGCGAGACGAAGGCGCCGGCCGCGCCCAGGGTCACCACCACGGTGCCACGCGGCAGCAGGGTGCGGCAGAGCCGGTGCAGGCGGGCGTCGTCCATGCCGGCGATGCCGTCGGCCGGGACGTCCTCGTGCGCGAGCCGCGCCAGCAGCGAGGCGAATTCGGTCTCGTTGGGCGTGAGGATGTCGGTCACCGCCAGCAGTTCGCGCACGCAGCCTGCATTGGCCGGGGCCGGGTTGAGCATGGTGCGCACGCCGGCGGCGCGGGCCAGACGCATCGCTTCGAGCACGCTGTCGAGCGGGGATTCCAGCTGCGCCAGCAGGACCCGCGCGGCGGCGATCTCCTGCGCCTGTGCGGCGACGAAGGCGGGCCCCAGCGCGGCGTTCGCGCCCGGGCCGATCACGATGCAGTTGCGTCCGGCATCGTCCACGTAGATGCCGGCCGTGCCGGTGGGCGCGCCGGCGGTGAAGGCGCGCAGCCAGATGCCCTCCTCCGCGGCGAGCCGGCGTGCGAGCGCGGCGCCATCGTCGTCGCCGAGCGCGCATACGAACGTGGTCCCCGCGCCGGCGCGCGCGGCGGCGACGGCCTGGTTGAAGCCCTTGCCGCCGGGTCCGGTGCGGTATTCGCCGGCGAGTGTCTCGCCGGGCAGCGGCAGGCTGCTGCTGTGCCAGACGTGGTCGACGTTGAACGAGCCGACGACGGCGACGCGGGGACCGGACTGCGGCATTTGCGTGCGGATTCAGGAACCCAGGTTGGTCAGCACGCCGGCGATGGTCGCGGTCATCAGCGTGGCGATGGTGCCGCCGAGCACCGCGCGCAGGCCGAAGCGGGCGAGGTCGTGGCGGCGCTCCGGGGCGATGCCGCCGATGCCGCCGATCTGGATCGCGATCGAGCTGAAGTTGGCGAAGCCGCACAGCGCGTAGGTGGCGATCAGCCTGCCCTGGTCGCCCAGGACCACGCCTTCGGTGCGGCCGTTGACGATGTCGGCCAGCTGCAGGTATGCGACGAACTCGTTGATGACCAGCTTCTGGCCGATCAGCGAGCCGACGGTGCCCGCGTCCTGCCACGGCACGCCGATCAGCCAGGCCACCGGCGCCAGCACCCAGCCGAAGATCGCGGCCAGGTCGAGCGGCTTGCCGGTCGCGGCCTGCAGGCCGGTCACCTCGCCCAGCCAGGTCAGCGGAGCGTTGATCATCGCGATCAGGGCGATGAACGCCAGCAGCATCGCGGCGATGTTCAGCGCCAGGCGCAGGCCGTCGGCGGCACCGGACGCGGCGGCGTCGATCACGTTGGTGGTGGTCTTCTCGACCTCCACCCGAACCGTGCCGCGGGTCAGCGGCTCGGAGGTCTCGGGGACCAGGATCTTGGCGATCACCAGGGTCGCCGGCGCGGCCATGATCGAGGCGGCCAGCAGGTGCTTGGCGTAGAACGCCTGCTGCTCCGGGTCGCCGCCACCGAGCATGCCGACGTAGGCGGCGAGCACGCCGCCTGCGATGTGCGCCATGCCGCCGATCATCATCGTCAGCAGCTCCGACTCGGTCATCCTCGGGATGTACGGGCGCACGGTCAGTGGTGCCTCGGTCTGGCCGATGAACACGCTGGCGCAGACGCTGGTGGTCTCGGCGCCGGAGACGTTCATCACCTTCGTGATCGCCCAGGCCATCGCCCGCACCACCGCCTGCATCACGCCCAGGTGGTAGAGCACGGCCATCAGGGAGGCGAAGAAGATGATCGTCGGCAGCACCTGGAAGGCGAAGATGAAGCCGAAGGTCTCGGTGTTCATCAGGCTGCCGAAGATGAAGTCGGAGCCGGCCTTGACGAAGGACAGGAGCTTGACGAAGCCGTGTCCGAGCGCGTCGAACACGTCGCGCCCCCCGGGGACCAGCAGGACCAGCGCGGCGAAGCCGATCTGGAGCAGGATCCCGGTGACGACCAGCTTCCAGTCCACGCGCCGCTTGTTGTTCGAGAACAGCCAGGTGATGCCGATCAGTACCGCCAGACCGAACAGGCCGAAGCCGACCTGCAGCAAACCTTCCATCCTCTGCCCCCTGGCTGAAACGTGACGCGCAGACTAGTGCAGCCCGGCGTGCCGGGCAACTGCCGGCCGGGGGGTCAGGGGTCCAGCGCGACGATCCGGTTGCGGCCCTCGCGCTTGGCCACCTCCAGGCGGCGGTCGGCGACGCCGAGCAGTGCCGAGGCGTTCGCGCCGTCCTGCGGGAACGCGGCCAGGCCGGCGCTGAAGGTGATGGTGACCGTTTCCGTGGAGCGCTCGGGCAGGAACGGGGTTTCCCCGAGCAGGCGGCGGGTGCGGTCCAGCCGCTCCCAGGCGCTGCCGATCGGGCAGCGCAGCACGATCACGAATTCCTGGCCGCCGATCCGGGCCAGGTGTTCGTTCCGTTCCAGCATCTCGCCCAGCACCGCGGCCACGTGGCGCAGGGCGCGGTCGCCGGCGCGGGGGCCGAAGTCGTCGTTGAGCCGCTTGAAGCGGTCCAGGTCGAGCAGGGCGAGGGTGAGCGAATGGCCGTTCTCGCGCGCGGCGTCGAACATCCGTGGCAGCCGCTGCAGCAGCCATGCGCGGTTGGGCAGCCCGGTCAGGCCGTCGCGCCCGGACAGTTCCAGGATGCGCTGCATCCGGTAGACCACGATGCAGGTCAGCAGGGTGACCATCAGCAGCAGCACCAGGCGCTCCAGCTGCCCCGCTACCGTCGCCTGCCCGGCCTCGATCGAGACCAGCGGTTCCCCGGCCAGCACCAGCAGGATGACGGCGATCAGCGCGTACTGGAGCATCGCCAGGCCGCCCACGTACAGCACCAGCCGGCCGTCGTTGCGCAGCGCCGTCAGCATGATCGCCAGCGCGTAGAAGCACCACACCACCGGGCTGTTGAGCGCCGCGACCGGATCCTCCCGCGCCAGCATCAGCAGCACGCCGCTGGTCGCGGTCACGTCCCAGGTGCCGGTGGCGTAGGGCAGCCAGCCGTGCCGGCGGTGGCTGCGCGCGAGCGCCAGCCAGACCTGGGCGACGATGTTGATGGCCACCGCGCCGGCCAGGCCGAGCAGCACCTGCGAGGCGTCCGCCCTGCCCAGTCCCGCGATCAGCGGCAGGGCGAGGATCAGCACCGAGATCACCACGCGCAGCTTGGCGACCAGCAGCTCGCCGCCGGCGCCATGCTCCAGCATCACTTCGTCGGGACGCGCCAGCAGGCGGGCGACGATCCCCTGTTCCACCGGTGTCGCGCGCATCGTTCCGTGCCGTCGGGTTCGCGGGCCGAAGCATACCCGGGCCCCGTGGGCGCGCGAAACGCCCCGGCGTCCTAAACTGTGCTTCTTTCCCGGAGGAGCAAGCCATGCAATACCGCCGCCTCGGTTCGACCGGCCTGCAGCTGTCCGCGCTCTCGTTCGGCGCGTGGGTCACGTTCGGCACCCAGGTGGGGCGCGGCGAGGCGCGCGAGCTGATCGCCGCAGCCTGGGACCACGGCATCAACTTCTTCGACAACGCGGAGGTCTATGCCCATGGCGAGGCCGAGCGGGTGATGGGCGACGCCATCGCCGACCTGCGCCTTCCGCGCGACGGCTTCTGCGTCTCGAGCAAGGTGTTCTTCGGCGCGGTGCCCGAGCCGCGGCCGACGCAGCGCGGCCTGTCGCGCAAGCACGTGCACGACGCCTGCCACGCCGCGCTGAAACGGCTGCGGGTGGATTACCTGGACCTGTTCTTCTGCCACCGTCCCGATCCCGACGCGCCGGTCGAGGAGACCGTGTGGGCGATGGACACGCTGGTGCGGCAGGGCAAGGTGCTGTACTGGGGGACCTCGGAGTGGCCGGCGGCGGCGATCCACGAGGCGGTGCGCATCGCCCGCCAGCACAACCTGCATCCGCCTGTGGTGGAGCAGCCGCAGTACAACCTGCTGCACCGCGAGCGGGTCGAGCTCGAGTATGCGCCGCTGTACGCCGAGTTCGGCCTCGGCACCACGATCTGGTCGCCGCTGGCCTCGGGACTGCTGACCGGCAAGTACGACCAGGGCATCCCGTCCGGCAGCCGGCTGGCGCAGCCCGGATACGAGTGGCTGCAGCGCACCGTGCTGGAGCCGTCGCGGCTCGAACGCGCGCGGCGGTTCACCGCGGTGGCGGCGGAGCTCGGCGTCGAGCCGGCGCCGCTGGCGATCGCCTGGTGCCTGGCCAACCCGCACGTGTCCACGGTGCTGCTCGGCGCCAGCCGGGTCGAACAGCTGCGGCAGAACCTCAAGGCACTGGAGCTGCTGGAACGGTTCGACGAAACGGTCTGGCGCCGGCTGGAGGCGGCCACGCAGGCCTGAGGCGGACGGTGCGCGCAGGCCCCGGGCTCAGGTTCCCGCGGGCGGCATGGCCGCGACCAGGATGGTGGTTGCGTGGATGTCGTCGGGCGCCGGCGGCAAGGGTGGGGCCGGCGGCGCGGATGGCGGGACCGGGATCTCCCATGTCGCGGCCGGCTTCGGCGGCTTCGGCGGTGCCGGTGGCGGTGCGGGCGGGGCAGGCGGCAACGGCAACGCGGCGGGTTTCGGGATGGTGATGCGCGCCTGTGCGGCCTTGCGGTCGCGCAGGTAGTCCACGCTGACGCGCTCGCCTTCGTCCCTGTCGCGCAGGATGTCCATCACCTCGCGCGGCGTGGACACCGCCCTGCCGTCCACGCGCTGGATCACGTCGCCCGGTTCGAGTTCCGCGAGTTCGCCCGGCGACAGCACCAGCACGCCGCGGTCGGTGCCGAAGTAGCGGCCGAGGCGGGCGTCGACCGAGGCCAGGTGCAGCCCGCGCCAGCGGAATGCCGAGGCCAGCAGCAGGGCCTCGCCGTCGATCGCCTGCCGCAACTTCTCGCGCGCTTCGGGGGAGGCGAGGCCCGTGAGTGAATCGCTCCCGATCTGGATCGCGCCGTCGGGCAGCGTGCGCACCACGACGTTGCCGCCGGCGTCCCCGGTGAAGATCGCGATCCGGCTGTCGCGCCTGGGTGTGACTTCGACGCTGGCGCGGCGGCCGTCGCGCAGGTAGCCGATGCGGACGGGCTTCCCCTCGCGCAGCCCGGCCAGCAGCCTGCGCGCATTGGCGACCCGCAACTCGCCGCTGCTGCCGAGGATCTCCTGCCCGTCCACCGACAGCAGGCGGTCGCCGCTGCGCAGGCCCGCCTGCCCGGCGCCGCTGCCCGGGGTCACGCCGGCGATGCGCACGCCGGGCTGGTCGTCGCCTTCCAGCAGCACGCCGAGCACGGGGCGGTCGCGGAACGCGGTGAGCACGGCGGCGTTCGCGGCCAGGCTCCGCGCCTCCTCGGCCAGCCGGAGCAGGTCGCCGGCCTGGCCGCGACGGCTGCGCGCCAGTTCCGCATAGCGCTTCACGGCGCGTTCGAGTTCGGCGCGGGCGGTGGCGAGTTCGCGTTCGTCCGCTGCCTCGCCACCGTCGGTGGCAATGGCATTCCCGGCCACGAGCAACGACAGGCAGGTGGCAAGCAGGGTTGGGATCAGCGGTTTCATGGTCACCTCGGTGGGGATGCGGTTGCGGGTTCGCACGGGATTCAGTCGACGAGAACCAGGGCGGTGTCGTACATGGCGCCCTGGGTCTCGAGCCAGCGACGGCTGCTTTCGATGCCGGCCAGCGTGCGCAGGCCGGCCACGCGTTCCTGCCACAGTGCGTGGCGCTGCTCGCGCGACAGGCCGGGTTGCCTGAGCGCGGCGTCGATCGTGGCCAGGCGCGATTCGATCTCCCCGGACAGGGCAAGCTCGGCGCCGCTGCCGAAGCGGTCGTCGCGCGCCGCGGCCAGCAGGGTCTCGAGGCGTGCGGATTCGGCGAGGAGCGCTTCCATGGGATCTTCCGCCGCGTGCGCGACCTCCGGGCCGGACGCGGGGGCTTCTTCCACTGGCCGGAGCACCAGCCACGGCAGTGCGATGGCGAGCAGGGCCACCGCCGCGGCGGCCAGCCACAGCGGCGCGCGCGCGTGGCGGCGCGCGCCCAGGCGGGCGGCGAGCGTCTCCCAGCCGCCGCGGGGTGGTGCCTCCAGCGGCAGCGCGGCGAAGGCGTCGGCCCAGGTGGCGGGGGCGGGCGGGGTGCGTGGACCGGTGTCAGGCATGGCCGGGCTCCTTCGTGCTGCCGGTGCCGGACTCGAGCAGCGCGCGCAGGCGGCGCAGGCCGCGCGAAAGCTGCGACTTGGAGAAGCTGATGGTGCGGTTCATGGCGGCCGCGATCTCCTCGTGCGTGTATCCCTCGGCGTGGTACAGCCACAGCACGCTCCGTGTGGTCGCAGGCAGCGCGGCCAGGGCGCGCTGCAGCAGGGCGGCGTCGGCGGCGGTCGAGGGTGGCGGCGCGAGGTCGTCGGCCGCTTCGGATCCGTCCTCCAGCGGCAGTTCGTCGGCGTGGCGGCGCCCGCGGCGCAGCTTCATCAGCGCCTCGTTGACCGCGATCTGGCGCAGCCAGGCCCAGAACGGGCTGTCACCGCGGAAGTCGCGGATGCGGTCGAACACCTTCAGCATGGTTTCCTGCAGCACTTCGGAAGCCTCCTCGTGGTCGCCGCAGATGCGCAGGGCCAGGGTGAAGACCGGGCGCTCGAACCGGCGGTACACCTGTTCGAATGCCGAGCGGTCCCCGGCCCGGGCCCTCGCCAGAACGGCGTCGGGCAGGTCGATGGCGAAGCTCGACGCTGGTCTGGTTCCGACAGGCATTCCCTGACATGGATGCGGGCGGGGGCGCAATGGTCGCAGGCCCGGTCACATCCGGCCTGCCCGTCCCGTCCCCGGGTCTATACTCGACCTATCCACGACCGGAGGAATTCGCATGGACGGAGGCCTGATCCTGACCCTCGTGCTGCTGTTCGCGGGCGTCATCCTGCTGTCCAAGGCCGTGCGGATGGTGCCGCAGGGCTACGAATGGACGGTGGAGCGCTTCGGCAAGTACACCCACACCCTGACCCCGGGCCTGCACTTCCTGGTGCCGATCATCTACAGCGTCGGCCGCAAGGTGAACATGATGGAGCAGGTCCTGGACGTGCCCAGCCAGGACGTCATCACCAAGGACAACGCGGTGGTGAAGGTGGACGGCGTGGTGTTCTTCCAGGTGCTCGACGCGGCCAAGGCGGCCTACGAGGTGGCCAACCTCGAGGTCGCGATGATCGCCCTGGTGCAGACCAACATCCGTACCGTGATCGGCTCGATGGATCTGGACGAGTCGCTCAGCGGGCGCGAGGCGATCAACGCCCAGCTGCTGGACGTGGTGGACCACGCCACCAACCCCTGGGGCGTGAAGGTCACCCGGATCGAGATCCGCGACATCCAGCCGCCGCGCGACCTGGTGGACGCGATGGCGCGGCAGATGAAGGCCGAGCGCGACCGCCGCGCGGTGATCCTGGAGGCCGAGGGCCACCGCCAGTCCGAGATCCTGCGCGCCGAGGGTGAGAAGCAGGCCGCGATCCTCAAGGCCGAGGGCGAGCGCGAGGCCGCCTTCCGCGAGGCCGAGGCACGCGAGCGCCTGGCCGAGGCCGAGGCCAAGGCCACGCGGATGGTGTCCGAGGCCATTGCCCAGGGCGACGTGCAGGCGATCAACTACTTCATCGCACAGAAGTACGTCGAGGCGTTCAGGGAGCTCGCGACCGCGCCGAACCAGAAGTTCGTGCTGATGCCGATGGAAGCCAGCGGCGTCATCGGTTCCATCGCCGGCATCGCCGGGCTGGCGAAGGAGGCGCTGGCACGGCAGCCGTCGCCCGCGGCGCGGGCCAACCCGTCGAACCGGGCCGGCTTTCCGGCCGGGGAGTGAGCCATGACGCGCTGGGACGTCGTCGCGTGGGCCGCCATCGCCCTGCTGCTGTTCGCCGCCGAGGCGATGGCGCCCGGAGCCTTCATGCTGTGGATGGGGTTCGCCGCGGCCGCGGTGTTCCTGGTCGTGCTGTTCGTGCCGGGCATCCCGGTGCTGGCGCAGGTCGCCGCGTTCGTGGCGCTGAGCTTCGTGTCCATCCAGGTCTACCGGAAGTGGATCCGTGACCGCGGGCGCGAACGCCAGAGCGACCACCCGACCCTCAATCGCCGTGCCCTGCAGCACGTGGGCCGCGTCGTACCGCTGGAGCGGGCCATCGTCGCCGGCCGTGGGCGGGTGAAGATCGGCGATGCGTTCTGGGAGGTGACCGGCCCGGACCTGCCGGCCGGCACCCCGGTGAAGGTCGTGGGCACCGAGGGCATGACCCTCGTCGTCGAGCCTGCCGGATGACCCGGGCGGGCGCGCCGCGCGCCCGCCCGCGCCGCGGAAATGCCGGCGGACACGGCCCGGGCGTGCGCCCGGCGTAAAATGTCGCGCTTTACGAGCGCAGGAGCCCACCCATGGCAAACAGGACCGTCCTCAACGACCGCCATCGCGCCCTGGGCGCACGGATGGTGGACTTCGGCGGCTGGGACATGCCCCTCCACTACGGCTCGCAGATCGACGAGCACCACCAGGTGCGCCGTGACGCCGGCATGTTCGACGTCAGCCACATGACCGTCGTGGACCTCCATGGCCCGCGCACGCGCGAGTTCCTGCGCAGGCTGGTCGCCAACTCCGTGGACAAGCTGCACAAGCCGGGCAAGGCGCTGTACACCTGCATGCTGAACGAGCAGGGCGGGGTGATCGACGACCTGATCGTGTACTTCCTGGAGGAGGACCGGTTCCGGCTGGTGGTCAATGCCGCGACCCGCGACAAGGACCTGGCCTGGATCGGCGCGCAGGCGCAGCCGTTCGGGGTGGAGGTACGCGAGCGCCGCGATCTGGCGATGGTCGCGGTGCAGGGCCCCAACGCCCGTGACCGCGTCCACGGCCTGCTGCCAGGGGATGCCGCCGCGCGTGTCGCCGCGTTGCCGCGCTTCGCCGCCGCCGGGGTGGCGGGCACGCGCTTCGGCGACCTGTTCGTGGCGCGTACCGGTTACACCGGCGAGGACGGTTACGAGGTCGTGGTGCCGGAGGAACACGCGGTCGCGCTCTGGGACGCGCTGCTCGAGGCCGGGGTGAAGCCCGCGGGCCTGGGCGCGCGCGACACCCTGCGCCTGGAGGCCGGCATGAACCTTTATGGCCAGGACATGGACGAGTCGGTGACCCCGTTCGAGGCCGGGCTCGGCTGGACGGTCGCGTTCGACGGGGACCGTGCGTTCATCGGGCGCGATGCGCTCGAACGCCAGCGCGAGGCGGGGGTGCCGCGGCAGATGGTCGGCCTGGTCATGGACGGGAAGGGCGTGCTGCGCCACGGGCAGAAGGTGCTCACCGCGCTCGGCGAGGGCGAGATCCTCTCCGGCACCTTCGCGCCCACCCTGGGCAAGGCCATCGCCCTGGCCCGGGTGCCCGCGGGCGACGCGTCCGCGCTGGCCCCGGTGCGGGTGGAGATCCGCGGCCGGGAGGAGCCGGTCAGGATCGTGAAGTACCCGTTCGTCCGCGACGGCAGGCCGGTGGTGCCCGCTTGATCACGGTTCGCGCTGCTTGGCTAAACTTGTGCACCCCCTCCCACCATCCGTATCCCACCCGGAGCAGAAAATGAGCGAGATCCCCGGCGACCTGAAGTTCATGAAGTCCCACGAGTGGGTGCGCGTGGAGGGCGACGGCAAGGTCACCGTCGGCATCTCCGACCATGCCCAGCAGCAGCTCGGGGACCTGGTCTACGTCGAACTGCCCGCCGTGGGCGACACCGTCGAGGCGGGCAACGCCTGCGCGGTGGTCGAGTCGGTCAAGGCCGCTTCCGACGTCTATGCCCCGGTCTCCGGCCGGATCGTCGCGGTGAACGCGGCGCTGGCCGACAAGCCGGAGACGATCAACGAGGACGCCTATGGCGAGGGCTGGATGTTCGTGGTCGAGCTCAGCGATCCGGACCAGCTGAACGATCTGCTCGAACCCGACGACTACGCCGCGCTGATCGAGGAAGACGGGCACTGAAGCCCGCGCTCGCGGGTATCGGTTCCGCGGGAAGGGCGCCCTCCGGGGCGCCCTTTCGTTTGCGCAGATCCGGCGCAAACGGCCTTGTGCGACGCCGAAACCGGCAGCCAGCCGGAAAAAATTTCCGGGTGCCGCCACGCGCATGCGCGGGCATTCAACGGGTGGTTGCGGGCGGTTCCGGCGATGCCTGCCGTGCGCGTGTTCCGGAGTGGGGCGCATGCGCGAAATGGCTTTTTTTCCGGGGTTTCGTGCAATGCGTGCGATGTGGCCGCGTCATTTCCGGCGATGCCGCGGCAGACTCGTGCGCTTCCCTGGTCGTCTTCCCGCGAGGGATCCGGTGCGCCTGCGGGGGAAAAAAGTTGCGTGGGGGTGTTGACAGTCGAAAAAACCGTGATTAGGTTTCGCCCCAACACGGGTTCCCGCGATCAGCGAGTGAATCGAGACCAGACGAAAACACGCAGCACAACACCGACCTCCGCCCCGGGCTCCTACAAGGTGGATCAAGGCGTCGTCTTCGCTGCGAAAGTATCGTCCCCCCGCATTCGACGCCCGCGCCGCCAGGTGGTGCGGGCGTTTTCGCGTCCGGCCGTGGTGCTGTCCGGCACCACGGCCTTTCAGGATCCGGCCAGTTGCGCGTGGCGCGCCGGCGGTTGCGTGCGGGTCCGACTCCCGTACGCCGTTTGAGTACCTGGGCAGACGAACCAGAAGTCAACTGACGAGGAGAGCCATCCTATGGCCACGAAGAAAGCTGCGAAGAAGCCCGCCAAGAAGGCGGCCAAGAAGAAGGTCGCCAAGAAGGCGGTCCGCAAGACCGTGAAGAAGGCAACGAAGAAGGTTGCCAAGAAGAAGGCTGCGAAGAAGGCGGTCCGCAAGGCCGCGAAGAAGGCCACCCGCCGCCCGGCGAAGAAGGCCGCGAAGAAGGCCACCCGCCGCCCGGCGAAGAAGGCCACGAAGAAGGCCGCCAAGAAGGCCACGAAGAAGGCTGCCAAGAAGGCCGCCAAGCGCCCGGCGAAGAAGGCCGCCAAGAAGGCCACGAAGAAGGCTGCCAAGAAGGCCGCCAAGCGTCCGGCGAAGAAGGCCGCAAAAAAAAAGGCTAGGAGGAGCGTGAAGAAGGCTCCGGCCGTGGCGATCCCGGCCGCGCCCGCGCCCCTGATGTAATTCCCCGACAAGCCGTAATCCGGACTCCTTCTCCGCAGCCCAGGCGGAGGAGGAGTTTTTTTTATGGGCGGGACAGGGCGTGCGGCCGTGAAGCGGCCGGGAACCGGGATCAGTGCGGCCGGGCGGTGGCGCGCGTGGCCTGCGGGCCGCCCTGGACCTCGTGTCCGGACCGCGGGGCTGCTTCTTCCGGCCCCGGGTCGCGCGAGACGTAGAGCGAGGCTTCGATCTCGGGCGAGACCTCGATCCAGGGTTGCGCGGGCAGGCCGATGGCGCGGTCGAGGATGGTCGGGAGCAGGCCGGAGGGCAGTGCGCTTTCGCAGTTCCAGACGATGGCCACGCCGAGGTCCAGCTCGGGCAGGATCGCCATCACCCCGCGGTAACCCTGCACCGCGCCGCCGTGGAAGACCATCCGGTAGCCGGCGTAGTCGAAGATGCGCCAGCCCAGCCCGTAGCCGGCGGCGTTCAGGCGCTCGCGCCGCCAGCTGGGACCGCGCAGCTCGGCAGGGGTGCCGACGACCGGCGAGTGCAGCGTTGCCAGCAGGGGTGCGGGCAGCACGTCCGGGCGATGGCCGCTGTGCGCCAGCAGCCACTGCGCCAGGTCGCTGATGCTGGCATTGACGCCGGCGGCCGGGGCCACGCGGTAGTAGGTGGGCTTGGGCATCACCGGTCGCCATCCGGCGCCTGCGCGCACGTGCGGTTTCGCCCAGCGCGGACTGGCGAGGATGCCCTCGAGGCCGACGCTGGCGTCGTGCATGCCCAGCGGCTTGAAGATCCGGCGTGCGAGCGCCTCGTTGTAGAACTGGCCGCTGGCGGCGAACACCACGTCGCCGATCAGGCTGAAGGCGACGTTCTGGTACCCGTAGCACTCGCCCGGCGGGCAGCTCATCGGCGCATGGGCGAGCTTCTGCACGAGGTCGCGGTAGTCGGCGTTGCGCTCGATCTCGCGGTCGTAGGTGTGGTCCTTCAGGCCGACGCGGTGGCTGAGCACGTCGGCGACGGTCAACCGCTGCGCCGCCGCCGGATCGGAGAACTGCAGCGAGGGGATGTAGTCGGCGACCGGGCTGTCCCAGCGCAGCGCGCCCTCGGACACCAGCAGCCCGGCGAGCGTGCCCGCGAACGATTTCGACAGCGAGGCCATGCGGAACACGGTGTGGGCGTCGACCGGCTCGGCGTTCTGCACGTCGGTGATGCCGTAGCCGCGCGCGCTGAGCACCTTGCCATCGTGGACGATGGCCATGGCCATCCCGGGCACGCGCTGGTTGGCGACGATGTCCTCGGCGATCGCCTCGAACAGGCGCACGTCGAAGTCGCGTGCCAGCGGGACCCTGCGTGGCCGCGGCGGCCGCGGCGCCGGACGGTCGTATGCGGTGGCGACGGCTGTTTCCATGGCCGCGGGCGCAGCGGGCGCGGCGCCCGCAGTGGCGGCGGCGGCCGCCGCCTGGGCCGCGGAGGTCACATCCGCCGCGCCGGCCGCGTCCGTCTTCCTGGCCGTCAGGGCCTGGGCGGTGGCGGCGAGCGCGATGCAGGAAAGCAGGCAAACCGTGGCGAGTGCCATCCAGCGGGACGGCGTCCGGCGCGGTGAACTTGCTTTCATCGGGTCAGACCCCTGCGTATGCTCTGCCTGCCGGCCGATGATAGCGGCTGCTCGCGGAATTGCATGAACAAGGAGAACTTCCATGGTTAGTGGCTTGATCCTGCTCGCGATCCTCGTCGGCCTGGCCGTGGTCGCCGGTGGCTGGGCCGTGGGCACCTACAACGGCCTGGTGACTGCCCGCAACGCGTACAAGAACGCGTTTGCGCAGATCGACGTCCAGTTGCAGCGGCGCTTCGACCTGATCCCGAACCTCGTGGAGACGGTCAAGGGCTACCTCGCCCACGAGCGGCAGACCCTGGAGGCGGTGATCGCCGCGCGCGGGGCCGCGATCTCGGGGCTGAATGCGGCCAAGGCCAATCCCGGCGACCCGGCGGCGATGGCCGAGCTGGCCGCTTCGCAGGGCGTGCTGAATGGCGCGCTGGGCCGCCTGCTGGCGGTGGCCGAGGCCTATCCGGAACTGAAGGCCAGCCAGAACATGATGCAGCTGACCGAGGAGCTGACCAGCACCGAGAACCGGGTCGCGTTCGCGCGCCAGGCCTACAACGACGCGGTGATGGCCTACAACAACCGGCGCGAGGTGTTCCCCTCGAACATCATCGCAGGCTTCTTCAACTTCGCCCCGGCCGCACTGCTCGAGATCCCGGCCGACAAGGCCGAGGTGCGCGAGGCCCCGCAGGTCCGGTTCTGATCCGCGCGCCCGCCGGCCGGTGCCGGCGGGCGCGCGTCGCATCCGGTCGGCGCGGGCGCGGCGGGTGGCCGCGTGCAGCGTCCCTCCGGTGTCTTCCTCCCCGTTCCGGGCGCGAGCTTTGCAGGCGATGAACTTCTTCGAACGACAGGCAGAGGCCCGCCGCCGCACGACGCGGCTGGTCGTGCTGTTCATGCTGGCGGTCGCCGGCATCGTCGCCGCGGTGAACCTGGGCGCGATGCTCGTGTTCGGGCCATCGGCCGGGGTCGCGGCGACCGCCACGGTGTTCGCCCTCGGCACCATCGGGCTCGGCTCGCTGTACCGCATCGCCTCGCTGCGCGGCGGCGGCGAGGCGGTGGCGCTGCAGATGGGCGGCGTGCCGGTGCCCGAGGACACCACCGACTACCACCTGCGCCGGCTGCGCAACGTGGTCGAGGAGATGTCGATCGCTTCCGGCGTGCCGGTGCCCAGGGTGTACGTGCTCGAGCACGAGCCCGGCATCAATGCCTTCGCCGCGGGGTATTCGCCCGCGGACGCGGTGATCGCGGTCACCCGCGGCGCGCTCGAGCGGCTCAACCGCGACGAGCTGCAGGGCGTCATCGCCCACGAGTACAGCCACATCCTCAACGGTGACATGCGCCTGAACATCCGCCTGATGGGCGTGCTGTTCGGGATCCTGATGCTGGGCCTGATCGGCCGGAAGATCCTCGAGCATGCAGGACGCGTGCGTGGGCGCGGCGTGCTGCCGGTGCTGGTGGGCGCGCTCATCGCGCTGGTGGTGGGTTACGTGGGCCTGTTCTTCGGGCGCATGATCAAGGCCGCGGTCAGCCGCAGCCGCGAGGTGCTGGCCGATGCCTCGGCGGTCCAGTTCACTCGCCAGGCGCGCGGCCTGGCGGGCGCGCTGAAGAAGATCGCGGGCCTGCAGGAAGGCTCGCGGCTGGCCGGACGCGCCGATGCCGAGGAGGTCAGCCACATGCTGTTCGGCGATGGCACCGGCCTGTCCGGCCTGTTCGCCACCCACCCGCCGCTGCTCGAGCGCATCCGCGCGCTGGAGCCGTCGTTCCGCCCGGAGGAACTGGCGCGCCTGCAGGCGCAGTGGATGGTGACGCCGCCCAACGGCATCGAGGAGGACATGCGGCTGGGCCTGGCCGGGGCCCGGCCAGGCACGCCGCTCCCGGCATCAGGGGAATGGCTGGATGTGACGCCGGCGATGGTCGTGGCGCAGGTCGCCGACCCGAAGAACGATGACTACCTGCGTGCCGATGCCATCGTCGCCGGGCTCGACGGCGAGCTGCACGGCATCGCGGTCAGCCGCGAGGGCGCGATGCCGCTGCTGCTTGGCCTGCTGCTCGACGCCGACGCGCGCGTGCGCGAGCTGCAGCACGCGGAGATCGCCGCGCGCCTGGGCAAGGCGATGGCCAGCGAGGCGGCACGCCTGCGCGCGCAGTACCTCGAGCGGCTGCACCCGATGCTGCGACTGCCGCTGGCGACCATGGCCTTCCCGGTGCTGCGCCGCTTTCCGCGCCCGGCGATCGGCGAGTTCCTCGACACGGTGCACGCGGTGGCCCACACCGACGGCAGGGTCTCCCTGTTCGAGTACTGCCTGGGCCGGATGCTGGAGGTGCACCTGCGCGAGTGGCTGGACCCGTCGCGGCACGCGCGGTTCGGCCGGCGCAAGCCGGGCAACGTCAGGCGCGAGTTCGCGACCCTGCTGGCGGTGGTCGCGCAGGCGGGCCATCCCGGCGACCCGGACGCGGCGCGGCGCGCCTACCTCTCCGGCATGCGGTACGTGCTGCCGCGCGACCACGTGCCCTACGCGCCGCCGGCCGAAGGTGTGCTCGCGCTGGACGAAGTGTGGGAGCCGCTGGACGCGCTCGATCCGCTGGCCAAGGAGATGGTGGTGGAGGCGCTCACCGCTGCCGCCAGCCACGACGGCCGGATCACGGTGGCCGAGGCCGAACTGCTGCGCACCATCTGCGCGGTGCTGCACTGCCCGCTGCCGCCGGTGCTGGAGCAGGTCTGAGCCGGGAGGTCAGCAGGCGCCGCGGATCATCGCCCCGGCGCGCTCGGCGATCATGATGGTCGGGGCGTTGGTGTTGCCGCCCGGCAGGCAGGGCATCACCGAGGCATCGACCACGCGCAGGCCTTCGACCCCGTGCACGCGCAGCTGCGGGTCCACCACCGCGTCCCGGTCGCTGCCCATGCGGCAGGTGCCGACGGGGTGGTAGATGGTCTCGGCCTTGGCGCGGACGAAGGCGGCGAGCCCGGCGTCGTCGAGGTCCTCGCGGTCCGGGAAGATCGGCGCGCCGCGGTACGGGGCGAACGCGGGCTGCGCGAGGATCTCCCGCGACAGCCGCGCGCACTCGACCATCATCCGCAGGTCGAAGCCGTCCGGGTCGGACAGGTAGTTGGCCTGGATCCGCGCCGGGCTGCGCGGGTCGGCGTCGCGCAGCAGGATGCGGCCGCGGCTGCGCGGGCGCAGGAAGCAGGCGTGCAGGGTGCAGCCGTCGCCCGGCAACCGGTTGCGGCCGTGGTCGTCGAGCATCGCCGGCACGAAGTGGAACTGGATGTCGGGGCGCTCGTCCGGCGCGAAGCGCGAGCGGACGAAGCCGCCGGCCTCGGCGATGTTGCTGGTGCCGGCGCCGCGCCGGCCGCGCAGGAAGTAGTCGAAGGCGATGCGCAGCTCGCTGGCGCGGTCGTAGGTGACCGGCCTGGTCGAGTGGTACAGGGTGCAGATGTCGAGGTGGTCCTGCAGGTTGGCGCCGACGCCCGGCAGGTCGGCCAGCACCGGGATGCCGTGCCGGCGCAGCTCCTCCGCCGGGCCGAGGCCCGAGAGCATCAGCAGCTGCGGCGAGTTGATCGCGCCGCCGCACAGCAGCACCTCGCGCGTCGCGGTCGCGCGGCAGGTCCCGCGCCGGGTGGCGTATTCCACGCCGGTGGCGCGGCCGTGGTCGAACAGCACCCGGCGCGCCAGCGCGCCGGTGACGATGGCGAGGTTGGGCCGTGCTTCCGCGGGGCGCAGGTAGGCGGCCGCGGCCGAGCAGCGCGCGCCGTCGCGCTGGGTCACCTGGTACAGGCCCACGCCCTCCTGGCGCGGGCCGTTGAAGTCGGGGTTGGCCGGGTATCCCGCCTGCATCGCCGCTTCCACGAACACGCGGGAAAGCGGGTTGACGTGGCGCAGGTCGGACACCGCCAGCGGGCCGTCCGCGCCGTGCAGGCCGTCGGCGCCGCGCGTGTTGCCCTCGCTGCGCCGGAACCAGGGCAGCACGTCGTCCCAGCCCCAGCCGGTGGCACCCTGCGCGGCCCAGTCGTCGTAGTCGCCGGGAACGCCGCGGGTGTAGCACATGGCGTTGATCGAGCTCGATCCGCCCAGCACCTTGCCGCGGGGCCACCACAGCCGGCGGCCGCCCAGCTCCGGTTCCGGCTCGGTCCAGTAGTCCCAGTTCAGGTCCCTGCGGTTCACCAGCCGGGCCAGCCCGGCTGGCATGTGGATGAACGGGTGCCGGTCGCGCGGGCCGGCCTCGATCAGCAGCACGCGGGCGTCCGGGTCCTCGCTCAGCCGGGAAGCGAGCACGCAGCCGGCGGATCCGGCGCCGACCACGATCCAGTCGAATGCGGTGGTGGAACGGTGCATGGCCATCGCCGCAAGGTAGGCATGGCGGATAGAGCATTTGCTCGGCATTCTGGCGCCGCGCACGGCCTTCGGCTAATGTTTGCGCGGCCCAGGGCACGGACGACCGGATGAAAATCGCACAAAACGGTGACGCCTCCACGAGCCGTGCCGGCCGCCTGCGTGCCGCGCTGGCCGAATCGCCGGCGCTGTGGTGGTCGTTCCTGTATTTCTTCAGCCTGCTGTCCGGCTACTACGTGCTGCGACCGGTGCGCGAGGCGATGGGCGCCTCGGCGGACGTGGAGGCGGTGTTCCCGCCGGCGATGATCGGGTTCTTCGCCGCGCATGGCCTGGCGCTGAAGGATTTCGTCCTGCAGGTGCTGTTCACCTGCACCTTCCTGATCATGCTGCTGCTGCAGCCGGTGTACGGCGCGCTGGTCAGCCGCTGGCCGCGCCGGGTGTTCCTGCCGGTCGTCTACGGCTTCTTCATCGCCACGCTGCTGCTGTTCTACGCGCTGTTCGACAGCGGCGTGCCCGGGCGGGGCATGGCCTTCTTCCTGTGGGTGGCCGTGTTCAACCTGTTCGCGGTGGCGGTGTTCTGGAGCTTCATGGCCGACATCTACACCAACGTCGAGGCGCGCCGCTACTACGGCTACATCGGCGCGGCCGGCACCATCGGCGCCTTCCTCGGCCCGGTCATCACCCGGCTGCTGGTCGAGCGCATCGGCATCGCCAACCTGATGCTGGTCTCGGCCGGGTTCCTGGTCGTGTGCATGGGCTGCATCCTGCGCCTGCGCCGCTGGGCGGTGGCGCGCGAGCAGGCCCGCGGCCGCGACAACGAGACGCCGATGGGCGGGCAGGTCCTGGCAGGCCTGAAGCTGATCGCCACCGAGCCGCTGCTGCGCTGGATGGCGCTGCTGGTGGTGATGGGCGTGGGCGTGGGTACCCTGCTGTACAACGAGCAGGCAGCGATCGTGCGACGCTTCTACCCGGACCCCCGGGAGGCGACCGCGTACTACGCCACGATCGACCTGGCGGTGAACGCGACCACGCTGTTCGTGCAGGTGTTCATCACCCGCTGGCTGCTGTCGCGGTTCGGGATCGCGCCGGCGCTGCTCATCCCGGGCATCGCGATCCTGCTGGGCTATGCCGTGCTCTCGGCCTCGCCGCTGCCGCTGATCGTGGCGGTGGTGCAGGTGGTGACCCGCAGCAGCGAGTTCTGCCTGGCCAAGCCGGCACGCGAGACCATCTACACGCGCGTCGGGCGCGAATGGCGCTACAAGGCCGGCGCGGCCATCGACACGGTGATCTACCGTGGCGGCGACCTGGCGTTCGTCTGGCTGCACAAGCTGCTGTCCTCGCTCGGCTCGCACCTGGTGTTCATGGCCGGCACGCTGGTGGCCGGCGGGCTGACCTTCAGTGCATGGCAGCTGCTGCGCCAGGAGCGCCGGCTGCCTTCCGAGCACGAGCCGCGCGTGGTGGCCGGGGATGCGGTCCTGAAGCAGGCCGCAGGCGGGGCCTGAGCCCCGCGCCGCCGCTCAGGCGGCCGGTGCCAGCAGAACGGGCAGTGCGAACAGGACCGCCCCGGCGACGAACAGCACGTTCAGTACGTGCACGAGGGGATGGTTCACGCGCAGCCACACGAACTGGACGGCGAGGCGGATCACCCAGAACAGCGACATGCCGAGCAGGAGCGCCCGGCCCGGCGCGGTGGCCGGCAGTTCGCCCGGGTACAGCAGGCACAGCACGCCGGCTAGGACGAAGACCCAGACCAGCTGCACGTTGGCGATCTGCAGGATGGCGCGGTTCGGCATGCCTGCGGCCTGCAGGGTGCGCGGCCAGCCGAACAGGCGCCAGAAGGCAAGATGGAACAGCGCGAAACCGAAGCTGTGGGCCGCGCAGAGCGTCAGGATGATGTCCATTTCGGCTGGTCCCTGCGGGGCGAAACCCACATGGCGATGCGGGCACGGAACACCGTTTCGCCGTCGGGAGCGGTGATGGTCACGTCCACCGGCAATTCGTAGCCTTCGGCGGCCTCGTGCGGCTCGAAGGCAGGCACGGCGACCGCGCGCATGGTGCCGCGGGCCTTCCTCAGGTATTCGACCGTCATCCCGCGCGGGATCCAGCGCATCGAGGCGGGGATGCTGGCGTCGCAGGTCAGGCCACCGACGAATTCGGCGAGGTTGCACAGCGCGATCGCGTGCACGGTGCCGAGGTGGTTGCGGACGCGCCGGCGGTCGGCGATGAACGCCTCGCCGCGGCCGGGGGCCAGGGACACCATGCGCGGCGAGATGCTGGCGAAGTAGGGCGCCTTGCGGCAGACCAGCCATGAGAACAGGCGTCGGCCCAGAGGCAGGCGTTCGAGCCTGTGCCAGATTGACAGCACCCGGTTCCGCATCGGTTTTTCCGGCGCAGGGGGGCGGCGGCCCGCCGCCGCCCCGGTGTGGTGGAGCGGCGCGTCAGGCCGCCTCGCGCGGGCCGCGGCGGTGCTGCGGCAAGTCGTAGTAGCCGGCCGAACGCAGCTCGTGCGGGTCGAAGTCGTCCACCGTGATCGCGTCGAGGGTCATCTCGCGCAGCTCCTCGAGCTGGCGCTTCTCGTCCGCGGTAATCACGCCCTTGCCCACGGCTTCCTCGAGCTGCGCCCTGAAGTCCAGCGCACCGATCTCGCCGTTCTTGAGTGCCTTGAGGAACTTGCGCTCCACCGGCTCGGCGGCGATGGCCCTGGCGAGGTAGCTGTTGATGCGGCCGCCCGGGTTGTTCTCGCACGGGGTCATGAACACGCCCTGTGCCAGCCGGTCGCGGGCCTCGTTCGGCGCCATCAGCAACGCCGCCACGCGGTGGTTCAGGCGGTCGCCCGGGGCCTCGGCGCGGCGGCCGAGCGGGAACACCAGCGCCCACAGCAGCCAGCCCACCGGGCGGATCGGGAAGTTGCGCAGCGCGTCCGAGAGCGCCTTCTCGATCACGTGGAAGCTGTTGTACATGCTCCAGGCCAGCAGCGGCCTGTCGGTCGCCGGGGCGCCTTCGTCGTGGTGGCGCTTGAGCACCGCGCCGGCCATGTACAGGTGGCTGAGCACGTCGCCCAGGCGGCCGGAGAGCGACTCCTTGAACTTGAGCTTGCCGCCGAGCAGCAGCATCGACACGTCGGCCATCAGCGCGAGGTTGGCCGAGTAGCGGTCGAGCTTGCGGAAGAACCGGCGGGTGTAATCGTCGCCGGGGGCGCTGCCGATCTTCGAGCCGGTCAGGCCGAACCACAGCGAGCGCACTGCGTTGGAGATGGCGAAGCGGATGTGGCCGAACAGGCTGCGGTCGAATTCCTCCACCGCCGCCTTGCGGTCGGGGTTCTGCGCCGCCTTCATCTCCTTCATGACCCACGGGTGGCAGAGGATGGCGCCCTGCCCGAAGATCAGCAGGCTGCGGGTCATGATGTTGGCGCCCTCGACCGTGATCGCGATCGGCGAGGCCTGCCAGGCGCGGCCGCCGATGTTGCGCGGGCCGAGGATGATGCCCTTGCCGCCGATGATGTCCATGAAGTCGCTGGCGACCTCGCGGCCCATCGTGGTGCAGTGGTACTTGGCGATCGCCGACGGCACCGCGGGCACGTCGCCGCGGTCGACCGCCGCCGCGGTGGCCTGCGCCAGCGCGCTGGTGACGTAGGCCTTGCCGCCGATCCGGGCCAGGGCTTCCTCCACGCCCTCGAAGCGGCCGATGGACAGGCCGAACTGCTTGCGGATGCGGGCATAGGCGCCGGCGACGACGGCGGCGTACTTGGTGCCGCCGCTGGCGGTGGACGGCAGCGTGATCGAGCGGCCGACCGCGAGGCACTCGTTGAGCATGTTCCAGCCCATGCCGGCCTTCTCCACGCCGCCGATCAGCTGGGTCAGCGGGATGAACACGTCCTTGCCGCGGATCGGGCCGTTCTGGAACGGCGAGTTGAGCGGGAAGTGGCGGCGGCCGATCTCGACGCCGGGCGTGTCCCGCGGCAGCAGGGCGAGCGTGATGCCGATGTCGTGCCTGTCGCCGATCAGGCCGTCCGGGTCGTACATCCGGAAGGCCAGGCCGATGAGCGTGGCCACCGGCGCCAGCGTGATGTAGCGCTTCTCGAAGGTCAGGCGCACGCCGAGGACCTCCTCGCCGTTCCACGTGCCCTTGCAGACGATGCCGTAGTCCGGGATCGAGGTGGCGTCGGAGCCGGCGAACGGGCCGGTCAGGCCGAAACAGGGCACTTCCTCGCCGACGGCCAGGCGCGGCAGGTAGTACTCCTTCTGCTCCTTCGTGCCGTAGTGCAGGAGCAGCTCGCCCGGGCCGAGCGAGTTGGGCACGCCGACGGTCGAGCTGACCACGCTCGACACCGAGGCCAGCTTCTGGATGACCTTGTGGTGTGCCAGCGCGGAGAAGCCCAGGCCACCGTATTCCTTCGGGATGATCATCCCGAAGAACCGGTTCTTCTTGATGAAGTCCCACACTTCCGGCGGCAGGTCGGCGTGGACGTGGGTGATCTCCCACTCGTTGATCATCCGGCACAGTTCCTCGACCGGGCCGTCGAGGAACGCCTGCTCCTCCTCGGTCAGCTGCGGCTTCGGGTATCCCAGCAGCTTCTCCCAGTCGGGATCGCCGGTGAACAGCTCGCCCTCGAAACCGACCGAACCGGTTTCCAGCGCGATGCGCTCGGTCTGCGACAGGGGCGGCAGGACCTTGCGGAAGATGTTCAGCAGCGGCGCGGTGAGCAGCGGCTTGCGGATCGCCGGGACCAGCAGCGGGATCGAGACCACGGCGACGATGATGGCCGCGACGATGGTCGCGGTCCGGTCGGCGCCGGACAGCAGGCACGCGGCCAGCAGGACGAGGGAAATGACGGCCCACCAGGCCAGCCGCAGGCGGTGGTAGGCGGCAACGGCGCCTGCCAGCAGGACCGCGATGAAGGGAATGGCGACGCTCATCGTTGACTCCGGAATGGATTCGGCATGTCCGTTTCCTGCACCCGGGCGCGCTAACGGCGGGTGAGGGACCGTACGGTCGAGTATGGTAACGCCCGGTCATGAAGTCAACGGCACCCGCAGGCGTCGGGCGCTCCAGCCGGCGACAATACTTTTGCGCGCTTCGGCGTATGGAATACACTCGGCGCATGAACACTCCCGCTTCCGCACAGACCGCGCCCGCCACGGAGCGCACGGGGCGCCTCAGCGCCAATGATTGGGCGCAGGCCGCGCTCGACCTCATCGCCGAGCAGGGCGTGGCCGCGGTGGCGGTCGAGCCGCTGGCGCGACGCCTCGGCGTGACCAAGGGCAGCTTCTACTGGCATTTCCCCTCGCGCGACGCGCTGCTGCAGGCGGCGCTCGAGCGCTGGGAGACGGGGGAGCAGGAAGCGGTGTTCGACGCGCTCGAGCGTGTGCCCGACCCGCGCGAAAGGCTCGCCGCGCTGTTCCAGATCGTGGCCCACGAATACAAGTCGCACGTGATCTACAGCGCGCTGCTGAAGGCGCTCGACAACCCGGCGGTCAAGCCGGTGATCGACCGTGTCTCCCGGCGCCGTCTCGAGTTCCTGGCCAACGCGTTCCGGCAGGCGGGGCTGGGACATGACGAGGCCCTGCACCGCGCGCGGCTGACCTATTCGGCCTACGTCGGGTTCCTGCAGCTCAACCTGCAGCTGCAGCAGGCGCGCATGCCACAGGAGGAATTCGAGGCCTACGTGGGCCACCTGATCCGGACCCTGGTCCCGGCCTGACCCGGCGGCGGGCCGCGGCCGCGCATGCCCGGGCAGGACGTGCGGTCCATCGCGGTCCGGTGCATCCGCCATGTCCGGGCCTGTATCCATGACCACAGGCAGGGTGACGTCCGGCCGGTGACGGCCGCGCCGCGCGTTCCGTAGGCTGCCCGCGTTTCCCCCTGCCGATCGTCGCATGTACCGCCTGCTCCTGCTGCTGTGCTGCCTGCTTCCCCTGGGCGCATGTGCCCAGTCCGGGTTCGGCACCGATCCGGACGCGGCCCGCCTGTCCACCTCGGATCTCGACCTGTTCTGGCAGGCATGGGACGAAGCCGCTTCGGCCGGAGACAGCGAAGCGCGCGCCAGGGTGTTCCGTGACCGGTACCTGGAAGCCGGTTCGCCGGGCCTGCAGGCATTCACGCGCCTGCGCATCGGCGATGCGGACAAGCTGGTCGCGGCCATCGACAGGCACCCGCGCTACTACGCCTCGCTGCGCGCGCGAACGGCCGCGTTGCAGTCGCGGCTGCCGGAAATCCGGGAGACGCTGCGCCGGATGCAGGCGCTGTATCCGGAGGCCGTGTTCCCTGACGTCTACTTCCTCGTCGGCCGGATGAATTCCGGCGGCACGCTCGACGGCACGGGGCTGCTGGTGGGCATCGAAATGTTCGGCCGTGGCGAGGGCGCGCCTCTCGACGAACTCGGGGAGTGGCACCGCGCGGTGGTGGGCGAATTCGACAACCTGCCGGTGATCGTGGCCCACGAGTGGGTGCATTTCCAGCAGCGCATGGAGATCGGTGGCCAGCCCACGCTGCTGCAGCTTGCGATCGGCGAGGGCGTGGCCGACTTCATTGCCGAACTGGGGGCCGGCCGGCACGTCAACGGACATGTGCATGACTGGGCCGAACCGCGTGCGGGGGAACTCTGGGCCGAGTTCAGGCAGCGCATGCACGGCACCGATTACGCGGGCTGGCTGTATGACGGGAGCCAGTCCCCGGAAGGCCGCCCCGCGGACCTTGGCTACTGGATGGGCTACCGCATCGCACGTGGCTACTACCGGCGCGCCGCCGACAAGGCGCAGGCGATCCGTGACATGCTGCGCATCCGTGATTTCGACGCCTTCCTCGAGGCCAGCGGCGTCGCGGAGGAATTCGCGGGCCGCTGATCCGGACCCGGGCCTTTCCGGCTGGCGCGCCCGGAAGACGCGACCATGATGGGCGCATTGCCGGCGCCGCGCATGGCCCGTAGCATGCCCGGACCCGAAGGGGAGACGTCATGGCCCAGATCGCAACCAGGGAGCGCCGGCCCTCCCGCGCCCGGCGGTTCCTGCGGGGTGTCGCGGCGGTGACCGCCGCCTGCCTGCTCGCCGCCTGCGCGACGCCGCGCATCGACACGCGGTATTCGTCCGTGGCGCAGGCCAGCCGCGTGCAGTTCCTGATCCTGCACTACACGGTGGCGGACTTCGAGGAATCGGTGGACATCCTGGTGAGGCAGGGGCGGGTGTCCTCGCATTACCTGGTGCGCGACAATCCGGTCGGGATCTACCGGCTCGTGCCCGAGGACCGCCTCGCGCGCCATGCGGGCGTGAGTCACTGGGCCGGCCACGCCATGCTCAACGCATCTTCCATCGGCATCGAGATCGTCAATCCGGGCTACACCGACACCCCGGAGGGGAGGGTGTACGCACCGTACCCGCCGGAGCAGATCGACGCGGTGGTCGCGTTGTGCAAGCGGATCGTGGCCCGGCACCGGATCCGGCCGGAGTTCGTGCTCGGGCATGCCGACATCGCGCCGGGCCGCAAGCAGGACCCGGGACCCATGTTCCCGTGGCGGCGCCTCGCCGAGGAGGGCCTGGTGCCGTGGCCGGACGAGGCGCGGGTGGCGGAGCGGCTGGCGTACTACCGCGCCAACCCGGTGCCCGACGTGGCCTGGTTCCAGCAGCGGCTCGCCGCGGTGGGCTACCGCGTGCCAGCGCATGGCGAACTGGACGCCGACACGCGCGCGGTGATCAGCACCTTCCAGATGAAGTACCGCCCCTCGGACATTTCCGGCGAACCCGATGCCGAGACCGCGGCCTGGCTGGAGGTGGCTTCCAGCGAGGGCGGGATGAAGATGCTCGCGCCGCCGGTCGTCGCGGACTAGGCGCGCATCCCCGTCAGCAGGCCAGTGCCGCGTGCAACGGCGCGGGATCCTGCCAGCGGGCGCGTCCGCCCAGGGCGGACAGTTCCAGCAGCACCGAGGCGCCAGCCAGCACCATGCCCTGCCGGCGGGCGAGCGCCGCGGCGGCGTTCAGCGTGCCGCAGGTGGCGAGCACGTCGTCCACCAGCAGCACGCGTGCACCAGGGGGCAGGGCGTCGACATGGACCTCGAGCCGGTCCGTCCCGTACTCCAGCGCGTATTCCTGTGACAGCGTGCGGCCGGGCAGCTTGCCGGCCTTGCGGACCGGGACGAAGCCGCAACCGAGCAGCTGCGCCATCGCCGCGCCGAGGATGAAGCCGCGCGACTCGATGCCGATCACCGCCTGTGGCGGCGCGTCGCGCCATGGCGCGGCCATCCCGGCCACGGCCTGTGCGAACGCCGCGCCGTCGGCCAGCAACGGCGTGATGTCTTTGAACACGATGCCGGGCCCGGGGAAATCCGGGATGTCGCGGATCAGGGACGGCCAGTGGGTCACTTCCGGGGTCCTGGGTGGTGGATAAGGAAAGGCGTGAATGCTAACCCGGCGTGGCGTGCCGCCGCCGCGGTATCTTTGGCCCGGAACCGGAACCGATGGAGGAGACCCCATGCGCGCCATCCTCGCCGCCCTGCTGCTGGCTGCCGCCACGTGCGCGCAGGCCGCGGACACCAGGGCCTACGGCAAGCCGCTGCCGCCGGGCGACACCGTGCCACTGTCGGTGGCGATCGACCGGTTCGGGACCCATGCCGGCAGGCCGATGCGCTTTTCCGGCCGCATCGCCGATGTCTGCCAGTCCGAGGGCTGCTGGATGGTGCTCGAGGACGACGGCCGCACCGCCCGGGTGAAGTTCGGCGACCACGACTTCTTCCTGCCGAAGGACAGCACCGGCCGCGCCGTGGTCCATGGCGTGCTTTCGCGCCGGGAGCTCACCCGGGAGCAGGTGGAGCACCTGGCGGCAGAGGGCAGGGGCCTGGCCGTCGCGTCCGTCGAGTACCGCATCGTCGCCGACGGGGTCGAGGTGACGCCGTGAGCCGCCGCCCGGGTGCCGCCGGGGGGAAGGCGCGATGACACTGTCCGGGCTGGCCCATGCGCTGTCGCAGTGGACACCGCAGCACTGGAACGCGCTGGGCAACGTGATGCTCGGCATCGGCGCGCTGGTCGGCGGCATCTTCGGCCTGCACACCTGGCGCAAGGCCGTCCGCACGCGCGAGGCGGAATGGCTGGACCGCCTGTTCGAGCGTTTCTACCTCGACGGGACCTTCTCACCGGTGCTGCTTTCGTTCGAGTACGACTTCGCTTCGGGCACCGACCGGCTGGTGGACCGGGTACTGACCATGGAGACGCCGGTGCTCGGGCCGGACGAGATCGCGCGCATCCGCAACGTGGACGTGGTGCTGAACTTCCTGGAGCACCTGCTGTACCTGACCAGCGACAGGCACTTGCTCGCGCGCGACCGCGACGCGATGTTCGGCTACTGGCTGGGCCTGCTGTCGCAACCCAGGTACGCCTCGCTGCGCCAGTACGCGGTCCAGTTCGGCTACGAGCACGTGGCCCGGCACAGCAACGCCAGCCGGGTCCGGCACGTGTTCCTCTACGGCAGCCTGACGCGCGGGAATGCCGCGCACGCGGAGTTCGGACTCGACCGCGCGCTGGAGTTCGTGGGCGAGGCGCGCATCGCCGGCCGCATCCACCAGGTCGCGGCGGATTATCCCGGCCTGAAGTTCGGGGGCGGCGAAGCCCACGGCGAGCTCTACCTCGTCCGCGACGAGGCGGTGCTCGGGCGCCTGGATGGATACGAGGAATACTTCCCCGGCGACATGCGGCGCTCGGAGTACGCGCGCAGGCTCGTCCATGTGCCGGGACACGGGGTGGACGCGTGGGTGTACGAGTACCTGCCGCCCGTGGACGGCCTGCCGGAAGTGAAGGGGCGGTGGCGCCCTGGCGCCGCCGCCCCCGTGGTGCCGGCGGTCAGCCCTGCTTCGGCGTCAGCCTGAGCAGGCGCCCGCCACTGCCATCCTCGAGCAGGTAGAGCGCGCCGTCCGGCCCCTGGCGCACGGCGCGGATGCGCCTGCCCATCGGGTAGCGCGCGGCCTCGTGCGCGCGTTCGCCCTCGAACGCGATCCGCACCAGCGACTGCGAGGACAGCCCGCCGACGAAGGCGTTGCCCTTCCATTCCGGGAACAGGTCGCCGTCGTAGAAGACCAGGCTGGAGGGCGAGATCACCGGTGTCCAGGCGATCACCGGCGGCTTGAACCCGGGGCGGGTGGCGTGCCTCGGGATCGGGCGGCCGTCGTAGTGGTCGCCTTCGGACACGACCGGGTAGCCGTAGTTGGCGCCACGCTCGACCAGGTTCAGCTCGTCACCGCCCTTCGGCCCCATCTCGATGTCCCAGAGCCGGCCTTCGGCGTCGAAGGCGATGCCCAGAGGGTTGCGGTGTCCGAGCGACCACACCTGCGCCGCCACGCCGCCCTGGTCCGCGAACGGGTTGTCGGGCAGGACGCTGCCGTCGTCGTGCAGGCGCACGATCTTGCCGAGGTTGGACGACATGTCCTGCGCCGGGTCGAACTTCTGCCGCTCGCCCGAGGAGATCCAGAGCTTGCCGTCGGGGCCGAACAGGATGCGGTGGCCGTAGTGGCCGCGGCCGGTCACCTTGGGCACCTGGCGCCAGATGACCTCGAGGTCCCGCAGCGTGCCGCCGCCCTGTCCGTCGAGCACCAGCCGGCCGCGCGCCACCGCAGCGCCCGCGGTGTCGCCCTCGCCGGGCTCGGCATAGCTGATGTAGAGCAGCCCGTTCTCCGCGAACCGCGGGTGCGGGACCACGTCGCCGAAGCCACCCTGACCGCCGTAGGCGACCTGCGGGATGCCTGTGATCTCGCCGGTGTTCCCGGTGGCGAGGTCGTACAGGCGGAGGCGGCCGCGCTTCTCGCTGACCAGCAGCCGGCCGTCGGGCAGGAACGACATCGCCCATGGTTCGTCGAACGTGGCGACCACGGTGGCATCGAAGGGATTGGCCGGGTCCATGTCCACCGCGGTGGTCGCGCCGGCGGCGGGGGCCGGGACCTCGGAGATGGCGGTGGCATTGCCGTTCTGCTGGCAGGCGGTGGCCAGCGCCAGCGCGAGCAGCGTGCCGGCGAACGTTCTGGACGAAAATGGCATGGAAGGCTCCGTGTGCGTCCGGTTGGTTGGCATCCCGACATCATACTTGCCGGAAGACGATCGGGTTCGCGTGGACGGGCAGCGCGAAACGGAGCGCGAAACGGCACGCGTGATCGCGGCGATGCCGAAAGCCGCATGTGCGACTGCGACGCGCGGGATTGACGCGCCGGGTCCCGGGAACGCCATGCGCGTGAAAGCTGCGTGAAGGCTGATGCGATGAACGCAAGCCTGCGGGAAACGAAGCTTTAACGTTTTCAATGAAGCGTTCTTTATGCGCGTGCAGGCAGTTTTGTCCGCGTGCGGGCTGAGCGAAGCGCAACGACGCGATCGCCGCGCACCCATCCAACAGGAGAACAGACCCGATGATGAACGCACGCAAGCATTCCTCCTTCCTCGTCGCGCTCGCGGCCGCCCTGGTCATGCCGGTGGCGTTCGCGCAGGATGCCGCGGCGGAACCGCAGGAAGCCACGCAGGAGGCCGCCCCGCAGTCCCAGTCCCTGACCTGGGCCGACCTGGATGCCGACGGCAACGGCACGCTGAGCAAGGAGGAAGCTTCCGCCGTGCAATCGCTGGGCGAGGTGTTCGACGAGGCCGATGCCGACAAGGACGGCCAGTTGACCGCGGACGAATACCGCGCGTACATGTCGAAGGACGACGCCGGCACGCCCGAGGCCGACGGCGGCAACGACTGAGCGGCGAAGAGCCACAGGCAGCCGCGGGGTCTTCCCTGCGGCTGCGACCGGGAATGGCGGCCACCCGGCCGCCATTTCCACATCCGGCTCCGGCATACTAGCCGGATGGCGGACATCCGGATGGTCGGCTTCGATGCCGACGACACGCTCTGGCGCAGCGAGGACTACTTCCACGCCGCCCAGGAGGAATTCGAGCGCATCGTCGGCGGCTACGTCGACCTGGCCGACGTGCGCGTGCGCGACCGCCTGTACGCGGTCGAGAAGGGCAACATCGCCGTCTTCGGCTATGGCGTGAAGGGCATGGCGCTGTCCATGGTCGAGGCCGCGGTCGAGATCACCGGCGGGCGCATCGCCGCGACCGACCTGCACCGCATCGTCGGCATCGCCAAGGACATGCTCCGCCACCCGGTGGAGCTGCTGCCCGGCATCCGCGAGGCGGTGGAGGCGATCGCCAGCGAGCACGAGGTCGTGATGATCACCAAGGGCGACCTGTTCCACCAGGAGGCCAAGGTGCGCGACTCGGGCATGGCACACCTGTTCCGGCGCATCGAGATCGTCAGCGAGAAGGACGATGCCACCTACACGCGCCTGCTGGAGGAGTTCGGCATCACCCCGCGGCAGTTCGTCATGATCGGCAACTCGCTGCGTTCGGACATCGTGCCGGTGCTGCGGCTCGGTGGCTGGGGCGTGCACATGCCCTACCACCTGACATGGGCCCACGAGGCGGACGCGGAGGCCGTGGACGGGCACGAACGCCTGCAGATGGTGTCCGCGCCGGAGGAGTTGCCGGCGGCAGTCGGCCGGATCGCCGCGACTCCGGCCTAGGCTGGCGCGCTGTTGCCATGTGGAGGAACGCCATGCTTCCCGCAACGAGGATCGGACGCATGCTGTCGTGGCCGGCCCTGGCGCTGCTGCTCGTGCTGGCCGTCCCCGCGGTGGCGCAGGAGGGTGGTGCGGGCACGGAATGGGCGCCGCGGACCGGCGATGCCTGGCTCGATGCCGCGCTGGCGGACATCAACGCCTACGCCGCGAGGTACACGGACGCCTTCGCCGACGAACTGGTGCGTTACCAGTCGGCGCCGCGCGCGCTGGTGGAGGAGGAACTGGCCGCGGGGACGAAGCCGGGCGACCTCTATTTCGCCTGCGCGATGGCGCAGGCCCTGGGCCGCGCGTGCCGCGAGCTGGTGCAGGCCTGGCGCGAGGACGGCAGCGGCGGCTGGGCCGGGGTGGCGAAGCGGGTCGATCCCGCGCAGGCCACCGTGGCCCTGCGGCAGGTCAGGCGTGGCGTGGCCGGCAGTTACCTGCGCTGGGCACGCCCGCTGCCACCGGACGCCGCGCCCGGGCGCGGGCGGCGGCCGTAGGCGGCCCGGCGGGTCAGCAGCAGCGGAACCCGCCGCGCCCGCCGTAACGCGCTTCCTGCCGTTCCCGGAAGAACGTGGCGTAGTCCATGACCGGCTGGTCCGGGTGCTTCTCGAGCATGTGCCGGACGTAGCTGTCGTAGTCGGGGATGCCGCAGCACAGCCGCGCGGCCTGCACCAGCCGGCGCCAGACCCGGCGGTGCAGGGCGTAGTGCCCGATCGGGACGAGGGCGGTGCCCATGGTCGTGCCGCCTCCCTACAACCGCGCCTGCGCGGCCAGCTGTTCCGGGGTGAGCGCGACGTACGGCGTCTCCGCGTCGCTGCGTTGCGGGTTGCGCCGCGCCCGGGCGATGGTGGCGAGCGAGAACACCAGGATGCTGGCCACCACGAACAGGAACAGCGCGGTCAACGTCGTGTTGACGTAGGCGTTGGTGATGATCTGCCGCATCTGTCCGACGCTCCCGGCCGGTGCCAGGACCTCGCCCCTGGCGAGCGCGTCCGCGTACTTCGCGGCCTGCGCGAGGAAGCCCTGCGCAGGGTTCGGGTCGAAGATCTTCAGCAGGCCGGCGTAGCCGGTGCAGACCAGCAGCCACAGGGCCGGGACGCCGGTCACCCAGGCATAGCGGTCGCGCTTGAGCTTGAACAGCACCGTCGTGGCCAGCATCAGCGCGATGCCGGCCAGCATCTGGTTGGAGATGCCGAACAGAGGCCACAGCGTCTGGATGCCGCCGAACGGATCCACCACGCCCGTGTACAGCAGGTAGCCCCACAGGCCCACGCAGCCGGCGGTGGCGATGATGTTCGCCGCCCAGCTTTCGGTCTTCTTCAGCGCCGGGATGAAGTTGCCCAGCAGGTCCTGGAGCATGAACCGGCCGGCGCGCGTGCCGGCGTCCACCGCGGTCAGGATGAACAGCGCCTCGAACAGGATCGCGAAGTGGTACCAGAACGCCAGCATCGCGTCGCTGCCCCCCGGGATCGCCTGGTGCAGGATCCAGGCGATACCCACCGCGAGCGTCGGTGCGCCGCCGGCGCGGCCGAGGATGGTCGGCTCGCCGATCTCGCGCGCGGTGCGCTCCAGGTCCTCCGGCGTGATGGCAAAGCCCCAGTTCTGGGCGATGTGGGCCGCCGCGGAGACGGTGTCGCCGCCGATCACCGCGGCCGGGCTGTTCATTGCGAAGTAGATGCCGGGCTCGAGGATCGAGGCGGCCACCAGCGCCATGACCGCCACGAACGACTCCATCAGCATGCCGCCGTAGCCGATGTAGGGCATGTGCGACTCGTTGGCCAGGAGCTTGGGCGTCGTGCCGGAGGAAATCAGCGCGTGGAAGCCGGACACGGCGCCGCAGGCGATGGTGATGAACAGGAACGGGAAGATATGGCCCTTCCATACCGGGCCGTCGCCGCTCGAGGCGAACTGCGTCAGCGCCGGCATCTTCAGCTCCGGCATCACCACCACGATGCCGACGGCCAGCGCGACGATGGTGCCGATCTTGAGGAAGGTGGACAGGTAGTCACGCGGCGCCAGCAGCAGCCACACCGGCAGCACCGAGGCCACGAAGCCGTAGCCGATCAGCATCCAGGTGATCCCGACGCCGCCGAAGGTGAACGCCGGGCCCCATTCCGGGTGCGCGCCGACCCTGCCGCCGAGCCAGATCGACAGCAGCAGCAGCGCCAGCCCGATCAGCGAGACCTCGCCGATGCGCCCGGGGCGGAGGAAGCGCATGTAGATGCCCATGAACAGCGCGATCGGGATCGTCGCCATCACCGTGAACATGCCCCACGGGCTTTGCGCCAGCGCCTTGACCACCACCATCGCCAGCACCGCGAGGATGATGATCATGATCAGGAACGCCCCGAACAGGGCGATGGTGCCGGGGACCCGGCCCATCTCTTCCCGCACCAGGTCGCCGAGCGAGCGGCCGTTGCGGCGGGAGGACAGGAACAGGACCATGAAGTCCTGCACCGCGCCGGCGAACACCACGCCGACCACCAGCCACAGCAGGCCGGGCAGGTAGCCCATCTGCGCGGCCAGTACCGGGCCGACCAGCGGGCCGGCGCCGGCGATCGCGGCGAAGTGGTGGCCGAACAGCACGTGCCGGTTGGTTGGCACGTAGTCCAGGCCGTCGTTGTTGAGCACCGCAGGGGTGGCGCGGGTCGGGTCGAGCCGCATCACCCGGCGCGCGATGAACATCGCGTAGTAGCGGTAGGCGACCAGGTAGATCGACACCGCGGCGACCACGATCCACAGCGCGCTGACGGTCTCGCCCCGGCGCAGGGCGAGCACGCCGAGGCAGGCGGCCCCGACCAGGGCGACGGCGGCCCAGATGGCGTGGTTGAACGCTTGCTTCATGCCGACTCCCTCCACAGATGCCACCGGAAAGGGTGCGCGCGGCCCGTGTGGAGGTCAACGCGGCGGGCGCCGTGCCGCCGTGCCGCCGCATTAGACTTTGGTCTTGGCCCTACAGCCAGCGGATCTTCCGCAGGTAGGCGTACAACGCGACGACCACGACCACCACCACGCCGATCAGTACCGCGTAGCTGTAGCGCCCGTGCAGCTCGGGCATGCCGTCGAAGTTCATGCCGTACCAGCTGGCGATCAGGGTCGGTGCGGCCAGCAGCGCCGCCCAGCCGGCCAGCCGCTTCATCACCTCGCCCTGGGCGAGGGTGACCAGGGCCTGGTTCACGCCCAGCGCGGTGCCCAGCATGTCGCGCATCGCGTCGATGGTCTCGTTGATGCGCACGGAGTGGTCGAGCACGTCGCGCAGGTAGACCCGCACCTCCTCCGGGACCAGCGGGTTCGGCGTGCGCACCAGGTGCGAGAGCACGTCCTGCATCGGCGTGAGGTTCACCCGCATGTAGGTCAGCTCGCGCTTGAGGTCGTACAGGCGGATGACGATGTCGCGGTCGAAGGTGTCCTTGACGATGTCCTGCTCCAGCCCCAGCAGCGTGCCCTTGAACTCGTCCACGATCGGCAGGTAGTTGTCCACGATCGCGTCGAGCACCGCGTACATCGCGTACGAAGGGCCGAGCGCGAGCAGTTCCGGCTCGCGATCGACGCGGGCACGGACGGGCGCGTACGAAAGCGAGGCGCCGTGGCGAACGGTCACCAGGTAGCGCGGGCCGATGAACAGGTGCGTCTCGCCATAGGCGATGCGTTCGTCCACCACCTGCGCGGTGCTGGCGACGATGAACAGGGAGTCGCCGTAGGCCTCGACCTTGGGCCGCTGGTGCGCCTTGCGCGCGTCCTCGATGGCGAGGTCGTGCAGGCCGAATTCCTCCTGCAGCCTGGCGAGGATCGCGTCGTCCGGCTCGTACAGGCCGATCCAGACGAAGCTGCCGTCATCCGCCGCGAGCGCCCCGCCGATCTGGTCCAGGCCGATGTCGCGGCGGCTGCCGTCGCGCGCGTACACCGCGCAGTTGACGACGCAGGCGGGGGTGTCGGGCTGCTGGGTTCCGGCGGCGTCCATGCCGTCATCGTGCCGCCGGCGCCGCCCGCGGGCAACCCGGCATGGTCAGCCGGAGGCCGCGGGCAGGGCCTGGAACCGGATCGCCTGCCCGCCGCCCGGAGCCAGGCGCAGGGCCAGGGTGTCCGCGGCGGTCACCTCGCGGGTCTCGATCACGATGTCCTCGCGGCGGGTCTTCCAGTGCGCCGAGTCGCCGTCGCGGTAGATGTGCGCCAGGTAGCGCCGGCCGGGGTCGAGGAACGACAGCGGGACTTCCAGGGCCCGCGGCTCCCCGCCGGTGACCGCGCCGAGGTACCAGTCCTCGCCGCCGCGCTCCTTGCGCGCGATGGTGACGTAGTCGCCGACTTCGCCGTTGAGCACGCGCGTGGTCTCCCAGTCCACCGGCACGTCCTTGATGAACTGGAAGGGCCCCGGGTTCTTCTCGTAGTTCTCCAGCAGGTCGGCGGCCATCTGCAGCGGGCTGTAGATCACCACGTACAGCGCCAGCTGCTTGGCCCATGTGGTGGCCACGCCGTCCGGCGCGCGCGTCTGCATCCCGAAGATGCCCGGGGTGAAGTCCATCGGCCCGCCCAGTAGCCGGGTGAACACCAGGGTGGGTTCGTGCTCCGGCGGGTTGCCCGGCTGGCCCCAGGCGTTGTACTCCATCCCGCGCGCGCCCTCGCGCGTGACCCAGTTGGGATACGTGCGGCGCAGGCCGGTGTCCTTGACCGGCTCGTGCGGGTTGATCGCGATGCGGTGGCGCGCCGCGGCCTCCACCACCCTCAGGTGGTGCCGCACCATGTCCTGGCCTTCGTGCCAGGCGTAGACCAGGTTGCCGTCGCGGTCGAGCACCTTGGCCTGCCCGGCGTCGGCGACGTAGCCGGTCTTGACCGCATGGATGCCGAGCCGCCCGTACAGCGCGAACGCTTCCTCCAGCTGCGACTCGTAGTGCGCGGCGTGCCCGGAGGTCTCGTTGTGGCCGATCAGCTGCACGCCCTTCGAGCGGGCATAGGCGGCCAGGCCCTCGAGGTCGTAGTCGGGGTAGGGCCGGGTGAAGTCGAATCCGTCGCCGGTGCCGAACCAGTCGCCGTCCCAGCCGATGTTCCAGCCCTCCACCAGCACGCCGCCGAAGCCGTGCTCGGCCGCGAAGTCGATATGCCGGCGCACGTGTTCGGTGGTGGCGCCGTGGCGCCCGCCGGAGGCCCAGGTCTTCGTGCCGAGGTGCATCTCCCACCACACCCCGACGTACTTCATCGGCCTGAACCAGGACACGTCTCCGATCGCGTTCGGTTCGTTGAGGTTGAGGATCAGCGAAGACTCCACCAGGCCGCCGGCGGTATCGGCCAGCAGCAGCGCGCGCCACGGGGTGTGGAACGGCGTCTCGCGCACCACCTTCGGCGCGCCGCCGCTGCCGGGCGTCAACGCGGCCTTGAGCTTGTGGCCGTCGACGCGGGTGAGGTTCATGCCCGAGTAGTCGACCAGCGCGGCCTCGTGGATCGCCATGTGCAGGCCATCCCCGAAGCGCAGCGTGATCGGGGTCTGCGCGTCGCCCACCTCGCGGACGGGAGTGCGGTGGTACAGGTACTCGGCGCGGTTCCACTCGAAGGCCGGGATCCACCAGGCCGTCGCGTCGCGGGCGATGATGAACTCGGTCAGTTCCTCGGTGATGCGCGCGGTCTCCAGGCCGGGCTGCCGGGGAACCTCGTAGCGGAAGCCGAGCCCGTCATCGTGGACGCGGAACACCACGTCGAAGCGGCGTCCCGGGGCTTTCTGCTCGGCGAAGGTGACGGTGAGCTCGTTGTAGTGGTCGCGTACGAGGCGCCTTTCACCCCACGGCTGCTCCCAGGTGCCGTCGTGACTGCGCGTGCGCCGCGCGACGATGGCGAGGTTGCGCTCGAGCTTGGGTGCGTCGGCGAACATCATCCCCAGGCGGGACGGCGCGATCACCGGCTTGCCATCGCGGGAGACGGTGTACTCGGGGCGGCCTTCGCCGTCGGTCGTGACCTGGACCACGATGCGGCCGTCGGGCGAAGCCACGCGGGCGGACGGCGGCCGTTCCTGCGCGGCCGGTCCGGAAGCGGTGGACAGCAGGGCGAGCGCGAGCACCAACCTTCGCAACATCGGCATTCCCTCCCAATGCGGACGTCCCGATTCTGTCACGCCGCCGCCGGCGCGGAGGCCGCATACGTATGCGATGAGCGGGATCAGCCCTGCGCGCGTGGCCTGCCCAGCGCCAGCGCGAGCGCGGCGTGCACGGGCAGCAGCAGCGCGATCCAGTGCGCGTTGCGCTGCGGGGCCTGCGAAAGCCAGAGCAGGAACGGCGACAACGCCGCCAGCAGCGCGACCAGCCAGGCCAGCACGCGGAACATGGCGCCGCCATCGCGCCCGCGCGCGATCCGCCAGCCGCCGTGCAGCAGCAGCAGGCACAGCGGCGGGAACAGCAGCAGGTTGCGGTTGCCCCAGGCGAAACGGTGCTCCGTGCCCAGCCACAGGTACAGCATCAGCACGCCCAGCACGCCGCACAGCGTCCAGAACGGCAGCGCCAGCGCCGCGAGCCGGGCGGGGTGGCGCCGGCCCAGCGCGTGCGCCGCGAAGGCGATGGCCAGCCCGGCAAGCAGCCATGGCCACCATTGGCGCCTGCGTTCCGGCGGTTCGGGCGGCAGCCGGTGCTCCACCAGCGTCTCGGTCGCCACGACCAGCGGGCGACCGTCGTCGCGCCGCGCCTGCGCCAGCGCGTCGGCCAGCCGCATCGGCACGAACGCGTCACGCCACAGCGAGTTGGGCCGGTCGGCGGCCGGGCCGAGGCCGATGTCGAAGCCCAGCCACATCCACCACACCGGCGAGGCCAGCCGCACCGCGTCGCCGCGGAAGGTGTTGCCGCGCGAGCGGGTTTCCATCTGGCGGCGCAGCAGGCCGCCGAGCGCGGCGTCGAGCGCGTCGCGCACGCGGGTGGAGCAGTTGTCGAGGAAGTAGTCGTAACGGTAGCGCGCGTTCTCCGGACGCGCGTTCTCCGCCAGCGCCGCGGCGAGCGCGGCCGCCTCGTTCCCGTCGAGGTCGAGCCACTGGACCGTCACCCCGCGGCCGGCCTCGCGGTAGTAGGCGAGGTCCTCCGCCAGCGGCAGCGCAACCAGCCGGTACTGCATGCGGCCGCGGACGAAGTCGGCGTAGAAGCCGTCCTCCTCCATGTCGAAGAAGCCGAAGTTGTACGACACCGGCCCGCCGGCGTCCGGGTCGTCGACGATGATGGCGTTGTGGCCGAAGCGCTCGAAGAACACCTCGCCCGGCAGCATCGTGGCGACGCCGACCCGGATCCGCGCGGCCGCGGGCAGTGCCGTCGCCAGCAGCAGCCATGCCAGCGCCAGCAGGACGGCGGCGCGGAAGCCGCGCCTGCGCTCAGGTTTCGGGCAGCACCGTGACATTCAGGGCATGCAGCCGGCGCGCGTCGGCGCGGGAGACGCGGAAGGAGAAGCGGCCGAGGGTCAGTTCCTCTCCCACCTCGGGCAGGTGGCCGATCGCCGCGGTGACCAGGCCGCCGATGGTGTCGTATTCGTCGTCGTCGAAGTCGGCGCCGAAGCGTTCGTTGAAATCCGCGATCGGCGTCAGCGCATCCACGATGAAGTGGCCGTCCGCCTGCGCCGCGATCAGCGCGTCCGGGTCCTCGGCCTCGTCGTGCTCGTCGTCGATCTCGCCGACGATCTCCTCCAGCACGTCCTCGATCGTGATCAGGCCGGCGACGCCACCGTACTCGTCGATCACGATCGCCATGTGGTTGCGCGACTGGCGGAACTCGCGCAGCAGCACGTTGAGCTTCTTCGACTCGGGGATCAGCACCGCCGGCCGCAGCAGCTCGCGGATCGTGGCCGGGCCGTTGTCGGCGACCACGCCGCGCAGCAGGTCCTTGGCCAGCAGGATGCCCAGGATCTCGTCCCTGTCCTCGCCGTGGACCGGGAAGCGCGAATGGCCGGACTCGACCACCATCTTCATCAGGTCGAGGAACTTCGCGTCCACGGGCAGGGACACCATCTGGGCGCGCGGCACCATCACGTCGGCGACGGTCATGTCGGACACCGCCAGCGCGCCCTCCATCATGCGGAGGGTGTCGCCCTCGATCAGCCCGTCGGCATGGACGTCGCGGAGCAGCTCGATGAGGTCGTCGCGGGTGCTCGGTTCGCCGGAGATCGCCGAACTCAGGCGCTCCAGCCAGCTGCGCCGTTTCTCCCGTTTTTCCCGTTTGTCCGGCTTTTCCGGATGGTCGGAGGCCTGGTGACTACTGTCGTCCTCGGACATCGCTGCAAGTGGTTGATTCTTCGTCGCCCACGCGGGCGGCAGGGTCAGTCTAGCGTGAGAGGGCGGCTTCGTGCAGGTCAGCCTGCCGGCAGCCCGGCCAGCCGCCGGTAGCCGGCGTGCCAGAGCCATTCCAGCGGGCCGCGGGCGAACCGGCGCAGCCACAGGTGGGCGAACAGCGCCACCAGGCCCGAGACCAGCAGGAACAGCGCGATGGTCACGGGCACGCGGGCACTGGCCGACAGCCGCGCGGCCAGCCCCAGGCCCCAGCCATAGCAGATGGCCGAGGCGAGGATGTTCTGCAGCACGTAGCCGCTGAGCGCGATGCGGCCGATCTCGGCCATGCGCCTGCCGAGCGTGCCGGGCCGCGGCCGCCGTACGTACACCTCGGCCACCAGCGCCAGCAGGCCGATGGCGGCCAGTGGCGCCGTGCCGTAGCGGGCCAGCACCCAGCCGGCCTGGCCGTCGCCGAGCCCGAGGACGAAGTCCAGCGGCAGGGCCACGCCCAGCCCCAGCAGCATCCACCGGCGCCGCAGCGCCGCGCCGCGGCCGTCGAGCATGCCCATCGCGTACAGGCGCGCCCCGGCCAGGAACAGCGCCACCGACATGAAGAACACGAATGCCGGCTCGATGCGGAATGGCACGAAGTTGCGTACGCGCAGCTCGACCAGTTGCCACCAGGTGCCGTCGGCGTAGGGATTGAACGCCAGCACCGGCCCTTCGGGGCGCTGGTCGCCGATCGCCGCCAGCGCCAGCGCCGCCAGCGCGAGCAGCAGGAGGTGGATTGCCGCCGCCGCCCACATCCACAGGCGCTGGCTGCGTTCACTGGTGGACAGCACCCAGGCGACGACCGCGGCGGTCACCGCGTAGCCCATCAGGATGTCGAACTCGGTCACCAGCAGGTAGTGCAGCAGGCCGTCGAGGAACAGCAGCGCCGCGCGCCACGGATAGGCGCCGGGCCAGGCACGTCCCGCGCGCAGCGCCGATTCGCGCTGGATCGCCAGGCCGATGCCGAACATGACCGTCAGCAGGCCGAGGAACTTGCCCTGCGACACCTGTTGCAGGAATTTCTCGACCCACCCGAGCGCGCCCTGCGCGCCCCACGTGGTCTCGATGTAGCCGATCAGGCCCTCGGGGTGGGTGAAGATCCAGATGTTGGTCGCCAGCGTGCCGAGGATGGCGATGCCGCGCAGCACGTCCAGCGACGGGATGCGGGTGTCCGGGTTCCTCATGCGGGCCATTCTGGCACGTCCGTGGCGCCACGCCCCGGTCATGCGTCATCGTGACCGCGGTCACGGTCGGCGCGGTCAGGCGTCGTCGCGGTACGGGTCGTCGATGCCGAGCCCCGCCAGGATCTCGCGCTCGAGCTGCTCCATGGCCTCGGCCTCGCGCGGGTCCTCGTGGTCCCAGCCCAGCAGGTGCAGCACGCCGTGGACGGTCAGGTGTGCATAGTGCGCGTTGAGCGGCTTGCCCTGCTCGCGCGCCTCGCGCGCGACCACCGGCGCGCACAGCACGATGTCGCCGAGCAGCGGCAGGCGTACGCCCGGCGGCAGGCCTTCCGGCAGTTCGGCCGGGAAGCTCAGGACGTTGGTGGCGTAGTCCTTGCCGCGGTAGTGGCGGTTGAGCGCGCGGCCCTCGCGTGCACCGACGATGCGGATGGCGAGGTCGGCCTCGCGGATGCGGCCGTCCAGCGCCGCCGCCACCCACCGGCGGAACGATACCGCCGCGGGCAATCCCTTGCGGGGCACCGCGTATCCCACGGTGACCTCGAGGCGGACCGGGCCGCGGGTCATGGTGCCGCCCCCGTCTGCGCGTCGTTGGCGTCGCGCCGCCCGTAGGCGTCGATGATCCGGGCCACCAGCGGGTGGCGCACCACGTCGCCGGCCTCGAAGAAGGTGAAGCTCACCCCTTCCACGCCGCGCAGCACCTCGATCGCGTCGCGCAGGCCGGATTTCACGTTCCGCGGCAGGTCCACTTGGGTCATGTCGCCGGTGATCACCGCAGTGGAGCCGAAGCCGAGGCGGGTCAGGAACATCTTCATCTGCTCGATGGTGGTGTTCTGCGCCTCGTCCAGGATCACGAACGCGTCGTTGAGCGTGCGCCCGCGCATGTACGCCAGTGGCGCGACCTCGATCACGTTCTTCTCCAGCAGCCTGGTCACCTTCTCCACGCCGAGCATCTCGTACAGCGCGTCGTAGAGCGGGCGCAGGTAGGGGTCCACCTTCTGGGTCAGGTCGCCCGGCAGGAAGCCGAGCTTCTCGCCGGCCTCTACCGCGGGGCGGACGAGGATCACGCGCTGCACCCGCGACTCGTTCAGCGCCTCGACCGCCATCGCCACCGCGAGGAAGGTCTTGCCGGTGCCGGCCGGGCCGATGCCGAAGTTGATGTCGTGCGTGGCGATGGCGTGCAGGTACTTGCGCTGGTTGGGGCCACGGCCGCGGATGGTGCCGCGGCGCACGCGAACGGACACTTCCTGCGGTTCGCGCGCGCCGTCGTCGTCGATTCCGGCCTGGCTCAGCCGCAGGTTGATGGCATGGCTGTCGAAGGTCTCAGTCGCCGCCTCCTCGTAGAGCCTGCGCAACAGCTGCTCGGTGCGGTCCACGGCCTTGCGGTCGTGGCCGGTGACGCGGAACACGTTGCCACGGTTGGCGATCTCGACGCCAAGGCGCAGTTCGATCTGGCGCAGGTGCCCGTCGAACGGCCCGGCGAGGTTGGCCAGGCGTTCGGCGTCAGCGGGTTCGAGGGTGAAGTCGCTGTGGGGCATCGGTTGCATGGCCGGACAAGGGTAGCGCGCCGGGCGTGCGCGCGTCGTGCCCGGAAACGGGCCCGGGGTCCGGCATGCGGATTATGCCCCAGCGTCGACCGGAGCGTGGTGCGGCCGCATGTGATGCCTGGCGGGGCCGGCCGCACATGCCCCGTGCCCCGGCATCCATTAAAGTCGGCGTCCGGTTGAACTTCGGGGAGGGAACGGCATGGGCAACATCCGCCTGCAGGCGCTGGCCATCGCGGCGGCCGGCATGCTGGCCGGGACGGCGTGGGCGCAGACCACGATCGTCACCGCCGCGCGCATCCGCACCATGGATCCGGAGCGCCCGGTCGCGCGTGCCATGGCGTACGACGCGCAGGGGCGCATCCTGGCAGTGGGCACGCAGGAGGATCTGGCCAGGCGCTGGCCGCGGGCCAAACGCCTCGATTTCGGCGACGCCACCCTCATCCCCGGCCTGATCGACGCGCACGGCCATGTTTCCGGGCAGGGCGCGCTGCTCACCCAGGCCAACCTCGTCGGCACGCGCAGCAAGGAGGAGATCATCGAAAGGCTGCGCGAATTCGGGAAAACGCTCGGCGAGGGCGAGTGGCTGGTGGGCCGCGGCTGGGACCAGAACGACTGGCCGGAGAAGGAATTCCCGACCGCCGCCGACCTCGACGGGGCGTTCCCGGACCGGCCGGTGTGGCTGTACCGCATCGACGGCCATGCCGCCTGGGCCAACAGCGCGGCGATGCGCGCGGTGAAGCGCGACCTGACGGGCGACTGGCAGCCGGAAGGCGGCAGGATCCTGCGCGACGCACAGGGTCGCCCGACCGGCGTGTTCATCGACCTCGCCGAGAACCTGGTCGAGGAGGTGCGGCCGCCGCTGGACGAGGCCGGCGCTGAACGGCTGCTGCTCGCGGGAATGCAGGAGGCGGTGCGGCATGGCCTGACCGGCGTGCACGATGCCGGCGTCAGCCTGGCCGAACTGCGCCTGTACCAGCGCCTGGCCGACGCCGGCAGGCTGCCGTTGCGGATCACCGCGATGGCGGATGGCGACGGCGCGACGCTGGACCATCTGTGCGCGTCCGGCCCGGTCGGGCATCCTTCCGGCCGGCTTCGCATGCGCTCGGTGAAGCTGTACGCCGACGGCGCGCTCGGCAGCCGCGGCGCGGCGCTGCTCGAACCCTACAGCGACGACCACGGCAACCACGGCCTGCTGCTGACGCAGCCGGACGAGCTGCGGCGGATCGTGCGCAAGGCGAAGGCCTGCGGCGTGCAGGTCGCCACCCACGCCATCGGCGACCGCGGCAACCGCGAGGTGCTGGACGCGTACGCGGAAGTGCTCGGCGAAGACGCGGCTGGCGACCACCGCTGGCGCATCGAGCATGCGCAGGTGCTGGCCCCGGAGGACCTGCCACGGCTGGCGGAGCTGGGCGTGATCGCCTCGATGCAGCCGACCCACGCCACCAGCGACATGCCGTGGGCGGAGGACCGGGTCGGGCCAAGGCGCATCACCGGCGCCTATGCCTGGCGGCGCCTGCGCGACAGCGGCGCGCGGCTGGCCCTGGGTTCGGACTTCCCGGTCGAGGCGGTCGACCCGCGGCTGGGGCTGTATGCGGCGGTGACCCGCGCCGACGCCGACGGCCAGCCTGCCGGCGGCTGGATGCCGCAGGAGAAGCTGACCGCGTTCGAGGCGCTGCGCGGCTTCACCCTCGATGCCGCCTACGCGGGTTTCGCCGAGGACGAGGTCGGCAGCCTGGAGCCGGGCAAGCGCGCCGACTTCGTGGTGCTGGCGGACGACCCGCTGGCGGTGGCCGGCGCGGCGCTGCGCGAACTGCGGGTGCTGGCCACGTACGTGGACGGCCGCCCGGTGTACGAGGCGGGCGGCGGCGCGGGCGCGCGCTGAAGGAAGTACGGCACCGGCGCGGCCTCAGGCCGCGCCGGCGTCCCGGGTCATCACCCGGCCGCGCAGCGAGTTGGTCAGCGCCGCGGTGATCTCCACGTCCACGAACTGCCCGATCAGGCGCCTGGGCGCCGGGAAGTTCACCGGGCGCATGTTCTCGGTCCTGCCGGTCAGTTCGTCCGGGTTCTTCTTCGACGGGCCCTCCACCAGGATCCTCTGCACGGTGCCGACCATCGCCTGCGAGATGTGCGCGGCGTTGGCGTTGATCGCCGCCTGCAGGCGCGACAGGCGCGCATGCTTGACCTCGTCGGGCACGTCGTCGGGCAGCTCGGCGGCGGGCGTGCCCGGCCGGCGCGAGTAGATGAAGGAGAAGCTCTGGTCGAAGCCGATGTCCTCGATCAGCTTCATGGTCTTCTCGAAGTCGGCATCGGTCTCGCCGGGGAAGCCGACGATGAAGTCCGAGCCGATCGAGATGTCCGGCCGCACCGCGCGCAGCTTGCGGATCTTCTGCTTGAACTCCAGCGCGGTATAGCCGCGCTTCATCGCCGCCAGGATCCGGTCGCTGCCCGACTGCACCGGCAGGTGCAGGTGGTTGGCCAGCTTGGGCACGTCGCGGTAGGCCTCGACCAGCGAGTCGGAGAACTCCAGCGGGTGCGAGGTGGTGAAGCGGATGCGGCCGATGCCGTCGATCTCGGCGATGGTCCGGACCAGCAGGCCGAGGTCGGCGACCTCGCCGTTGCCCATGTCGCCACGGTAGGCGTTGACGTTCTGCCCGAGCAGGGTGACCTCGCGCACGCCCTGCGCGGCCAGTTGCGCGACCTCGACCAGCACGTCCTCGAACGGGCGGCTGATCTCGGTGCCGCGGGTGTAGGGCACCACGCAGTACGAGCAGTACTTCGAGCAGCCCTCCATGATCGAGACGAAGGCCGTCGGCCCCTCGGCGCGCGGCTCGGGCAGGCGGTCGAACTTCTCGATCTCGGGGAAGCTGATGTCCACCTGCGGCTGCTTCTGCTCGCGGCGGGCGCGGATCAGCTCGGGCAGGCGGTGCAGGGTCTGCGGGCCGAACACCAGGTCCACGAACGGGGCCCGGCGCAGCAGCGCCTCGCCTTCCTGCGAGGCCACGCAGCCGCCGACGCCGATGATGAGCTCGCGGCCCTCGCTGCGCAGCTTCTCCTCCTTGAGCAGGCGCCAGCGGCCGAGCTGGCTGAACACCTTCTCCTGCGCCTTCTCACGGATCGAGCAGGTGTTGACCAGGACCACGTCGGCTTCCTCGGGCCGTTCGGTCGGCTCCAGGCCCTCGGCGGCCAGCACGTCGGCCATCCGCGCCGAGTCGTACTCGTTCATCTGGCAGCCGTGGGTCAGGATGAAGAACCTGCCGCGGGCCTGGCCGGCGGACGGGCGGGGGGCAGGGGTGGCGGGGCGGGCCTCGCCGAGGACGGGCAGTTCGGTCATGGCTGTCTCCGGGGCGCGGCGCTGATTCCGGGCCGGAAGGGAAGGTGGAAAGGCCGGATAGTGTAAGCCGTCACGCGTCCGGTCGTGGAACCATTCCGCGTTTCGCAATCAAGGACTTGGCTTGCGGGAACGAACGGAGGACACTGCGCGCATGAACGGGGGCAGGGGACTGCGGGCGATCCTCGGGCTGGCGCTGGCCGCGTCGGCGGCGCCCGTGTTCGCCGGGACCATCTACCGCTGTGACGGCGCGGACGGGGTCACCAGCTACGTCAGCAAGCGCATCCCGGGCGCCGATTGCCGGGTGGTGAGCACGTACCGCAAGGCTCCCGCGCCGGCCCCGCGCACGGCGGCGCCGGCCGGCACCGGCAGCGCCACGCCGGTGGCGAGGGTCGCCGGATCCGCGCCCCGGGCCGGGGCCCCGGCGACCTTCATGGGCGGCGGCCCGGCGTCCGCGCCTGCCCCCGGTACCCAGGGCGTGCGGCGCCTGCGCCAGGGACAGGTGTACTCCTACGTCAAGGACGGGGTGCGGCACTACACCAGCACCCGGCCCCGGGGCGTCGACGTGGCCTCGGTGCGCACCATCCGCTACAGCTTCTTCGAGACCTGCTACGCCTGCGCGGTCGCGCCGGGCGTGGACTTCACCCGGGTCCCCCTGAACACCACGGCCTACGCGGCGGAGATCCGGGCCGCGGCCCGCAAGTACGGGGTCGAGGAGGCCATCGTCCGCGCTATCATGCACGCCGAGTCGGCGTTCAACCCCAACGCGCTCTCGCGCGCCGGGGCGCAGGGGCTGATGCAGCTGATGCCGGACACGGCGCGCAGGTTCGGGGTGACCGATCCCTTCGACCCGAAGCAGAACATCGAGGGCGGCGTCAGCTACCTCGCCTGGCTGCTGCGCCGCTACAACGGCAACCTCACCCTGGCCGCCGCCGGCTACAACGCCGGCGAGGGCGCGGTGGACCGCTATGGCGGCGTGCCGCCCTACAGCGAGACCCAGCGTTACGTCCAGCGCGTCGCCATCCTGGTCGACCGTTACCGCGGCCATCTGGCATCATCCAACTGATTGATTCTCCGGCGGTAGTAACCGGTTGCGCGCCGCATTCGCGCGGCCGGACGTTGTCGCCGGATTCAGCGTTCCGTTACACTTCGTCGCCTTTACGTACGCGGCCTTTCCGGGCGTGCCGGAGGGGCACGTCGCAGCCAAGCCTATTGCCAGCAATAGAGTTGCGGAGTTCCTGATGTCCAATGAAGCGGTGATCGACCCCGCGGGGGAGACAGGCCCGGCCAATGCCGGCAGGCGCCGGTTCCTGACCGCCACCACCGCCGTGGTCGGCGCGATCGGCGCCGGGTTCGCGGCGGTTCCATTCATCAAGTCGTGGAACCCGAGTGCCCGTGCCCAGCTCGCCGGCGCGCCGGTCACGGTCGACATCAGCGGCCTGCAGGAAGGCCAGCGCCTGATCGTCGAGTGGCGCGGCCAGCCGATCTGGGTGGTCAAGCGGTCCCAGGCCATCATCGAGGCGCTGCCGACCCTCGATGACCAGCTGCGCGACCCGCTCTCGGAGAACGCCGAGCAGCAGCCCGTCTACGTCCGCGAGGCCGACCCGCGGCTGCGCTCGCTGCGCCCGGACATCTCGGTGCTCGTCGGCCTGTGCACGCACCTGGGCTGCTCGCCGGAGATGATGGCCGAGATCCGGCCCGAGCCGTTCGACCCGAACTGGAAGGGCGGCTATTTCTGCCCCTGCCACAAGTCGCGCTTCGACATGGCCGGCCGCGTGTTCCAGGGCGTCCCCGCCCCGAGCAACTTGGCGGTTCCGCCCTACCATTTCGCCGACGACAACACCATCGTGATCGGTGTCGATCCGGGAGCCGCGTAAGCCATGTCGAACGTGATCACGCGTACTGCCAACAACGTCTGGGCCTGGTTCAACGAGCGCGCCCCGGGCTTCATGCCCGTGTACCGCAAGCACATGAGCGAGTACTACGCGCCGAAGAACTTCAACATCTGGTACATCTTCGGCGTGCTGTCGCTGGTGGTGCTGGCGAACCAGATCCTCACCGGCATCTTCCTGACGATGCACTTCAAGCCGAGCGCGGCGGAAGCCTTCGCCTCGGTCGAGTACATCATGCGCGACGTCGAGTGGGGCTGGCTGATCCGGTACATGCACAGCACCGGCGCCTCGCTGTTCTTCGTCGTGGTCTACATCCACATGTTCCGCGGCCTGATGTACGGCTCGTACCAGAAGCCGCGCGAGCTGGTGTGGATCGTCGGCATGCTGATCTACCTGGTGCTGATGGCCGAGGCCTTCATGGGCTACGTGCTGCCCTGGGGCCAGATGTCGTTCTGGGGCGCCAAGGTGATCATCTCGCTGTTCGGCGCGATCCCGGTCATCGGCAACGGCCTGACCGAGTGGATCATGGGCGACTACCTGCCCAGCGACGCCACCCTCAACCGCTTCTTCGCGCTGCACGTGATCGCGCTGCCGCTGGTGCTCCTGCTGCTGGTGGTGCTGCACATCTTCGCGCTGCACGAGGTCGGTTCGAACAACCCGGACGGCGTCGAGATCAAGAAGGGCCCGAAGGGCAACCGCTGGTCGCCGACCGCGCCCGCCGACGGCGTGCCGTTCCACCCGTACTACACTGTGAAGGACACGTTCTACGTGTTCGCCTTCATGGTCATCGCCGCCTTCATCATCTTCTTCGCCCCGACCTTCGGCGGCTGGTTCCTCGAGCACGACAACTTCGTCGAGGCCAACCGCCTGGTCACGCCCGAGCACATCAAGCCGGTGTGGTACTACACCCCGTACTACGCGATGCTGCGCGTGGTGCCCAACAAGCTCGGCGGCGTCGTGGTGATGTTCGCGGCGATCCTGCTGCTGTTCTTCGTGCCGTGGCTGGACCGCGGCAAGGTCAGGTCGATCCGTTACCGTGGCCTGGGCTTCAAGGTCGCCCTCGCCATCTTCGCCATCAGCTTCGTCTGGCTGGGCAAGATCGGCGCCGGCCCGGGTACCGACATCGTCGAGACCTACATCGGCCGCGTCCTGACGGTGCTGTACTTCGGCTACTTCGCTTTCCTGTGGGTGTACACGTACTTCGGCTTCGAGAAGACCAAGCCGGTGCCGGAACGGGTGACGACGCATGACTAAGACCTTCAAGTCCCGCCTCGCCGCGTTCGCCAGCGGTCTGGTGCTGTCGGCGACCGCGTTCGCCGCCATGGCCGCCGGCAGCGGCCCCGCGCTGCTGCACTCGGGCACCGACCTGGGTGACAAGGCTTCCCTGCAGCGCGGCGCCCAGTTGTTCATGAACTACTGCTCGGGCTGCCATTCGCTGAAGTACCTGCGCTATTCGCGCATGGCCGAGGATCTGGGCCTCACCGAGGAGCAGGTGATGGCCAACCTCAACTTCACCGGGGCCAAGTTCGGCGAGCACATCGTGTCCGCGATGCCGGCCGAGCAGGCCAGGAAGTGGTTCGGCCAGGTGCCGCCCGACCTGTCGCTGACAGTGCGCAGCAAGATCGGCGGTCCCGACTGGGTCTACACCTACCTGAAGTCGTTCTACGTCGACGAGTCGCGCCCGCTGGGCTGGAACAACACCCTGTTCCCGAACGCGTCGATGCCGAACGTGCTGTGGAAGCAGCAGGGCCTGCAGCGCCCGGTCTACGGCGAGCCCGACCCGGCCACGGGCGAGCCGGTGATCGAGCGCCTGGAGCTGGCCGTGCCGGGCACGCAGACGCCGGAAGAATTCGACCAGATGGCGCGCGACATCGCCGCGTTCCTCGAGTACGCGAGCGAGCCGATCGCCACCGAACGCCAGAGCATCGGCGTGTGGGTGATCCTGTTCCTGGTGCTCCTTGCCTTCCTGGCCTGGCTGCTCAAGAACGAATACTGGAAGGACGTGCACTGACGCGCAGAGCCGGCATGGTGGCGGCCGGCGCCGCCGTGCGACTCCCGGGCCTGCGTGACGACCAGGGCGACCGCCCGCGTGGTGCGGGCGGCGCCGGTACGGCCGGGTCGCCCCGGCCACGGGAGATGGCCCGTAATGGCTGCGAGTCCGCGTATGCGCAATGCGATAACTCTTTTTTCGTCGGTCGATGATGTCCTCTGCCACCGGGTCCGGCTGGTGCTGGCCGCCAAGGGCGTCGCGTACGACCTTGTGCCCGTGGACCCGCAGAACCCGCCGGAGGACCTCCTCAACCTCAACCCGTACCATTCGGTGCCGACCCTGGTCGAGCGTGACCTGGTCCTCTACGCCGCCAGCGTGGTGACCGAATACCTCGACGAGCGCTACCCGCATCCGCCACTGATGCCGGTCGATCCGCTGTCGCGGGCACGCCTGCGCCTGGCGATGCTCCGCATCGAGCACGACTGGGTGCCGCAGGTGCAGGCGATCCAGTATGGCAACAAGCAGCAGGCCGAGGCCGGCCGCAGGCGGCTGAAGGAACTGCTGATCGAGTCGGTGCCGCTGTTCAAGGCCAGCAAGTTCTTCCTCAACCACGAGATGAGCCTGGCCGACTGCGCGATGGCCCCGATCATCTGGCGCCTGCAGGCGCTGGACGTGCCGCTGCCCAGGGACGGCAAGGTGATCGAGGACTACGGCAACCGCATCTTCCGCAACCCGGGCTTCGTCCGCAGCCTGACCCCGCAGGAAAAGGCCCTGCGCGAGCTTCCCGACTGAAGCCGGGTGACGGCTCCGTGGCGGCGGCCCGTTTCCACGCCACGGACGTCGCCTTCCGGCATACTGGCGGCCAAGATGCCCGATACGCCCCCCCGCATGACCAGCCACCGCCCGTACCTGTTGCGGGCGCTGTACGAGTGGATCGTGGACAACGGCATGACGCCGCACATCCTCGTGGACGCGCAGCGTCCCGGCGTGCGGGTGCCGCCCCATGCCGTGAAGGACGGGCGGGTCGTGCTCAACATCGCCGGGCGTGCGGTCGCGGGGCTGGAGCTCGACAACGACAGCATCCGCTTCTCCGCGCGCTTCGGCGGGGTCAGCTACCCGGTCGAGGTGCCGGTTTCGGCGGTCATGGCGATCTACGCGCGCGAGACCGGGCAGGGGATGGCCCTGCCCGAGGACGTGCCGGGCAACGGGCCGGAGGACGATCCGCCGCCGCCACCGGACGACCCGCCATCCGGGGACGACGGCGGGCGCACGCCGCCGCGGCGCGGTTCGCACCTGCGCGTGGTCAAGTAGCCGGCTCCGCGGCCACGGGCCGCCGCAGGGTCATTCCGCCCGTGGCCGCTGCGAGGGCATGGGCACCACCGCCGCAGCCGCCCGTGGCGGGCCGCTGAACTCCACCAGCCGGTCGCCGAAGAGCACCAGCCGGCCGGCATGCCGGTCGGTGCCGTCCACGGAGTATTCGAACCGGAAGCTGCGCTCCAGGCCCAGCCAGCCGTCCTCGCGCCTGCGCAGCCGCAGCCCGGCCGCGTGCACGGTGTGGTCGAGCCAGATCACGCCCGCCGCGCGGCAGGCGTCGCGGCCCAGCTGCGTGGCGCGCTCGGCGGCCATGCGCGCGGCGTTCCACCACAGGTACCCGGCGGCGATGGCGAGCAGCAGCAGGATCAGGGTCTCGGGGCGGTGCATGGCGGCGATCTGGTGGTGCCAGGGGGCGTTTGCAACGGTGGCCTGCTCCCGAGTCAGGCTGGGCGCGCCAGCGGCGCACCGAGCTTGAGCGACATGTCGATCGCGCGCACGTGCTTGGTCAGCGCGCCGATCGAGATGCAGTCCACGCCGTCCTCCGCGATCGCGCGCACTGTCGCCAGGTCCACGCCGCCCGAGACCTCGAGCGGGATCCGGCCGCCGTAAGGCGCACCGCGGGCGATGCGCACGGCCTGCCGGCGCGTTTCCGCGTCGAAGTCGTCGACCAGGATGCGGTCGCAGCCGGCATCCAGTGCCTCGCGCAGCTGTTCCAGCGTCTCCACTTCCACGACCAGTGGCAATGCAGGATGGTGGGCACGCGCGGCCGCGATCGCCGCGGCGACGGAGCCGAACGCGCGGATGTGGTTCTCCTTCAGCATCACCGCGTCGTACAGGCCCATGCGGTGGTTTTCGCCGCCACCCACGCGCACGGCGTACTTCTGCGCCAGGCGCAGGCCCGGGATGGTCTTGCGGGTGTCGAGGATCCGCGCGCCCGTGCCGCGCACGGCGTCGACGTACGCGGCCACCGCGGTGGCGGTGCCGCTGAGCGTCTGCATGAAGTTGAGCGAGGTGCGCTCGGCGCTGACCAGGGCGCGGGCGCGGCCCTGGAGCGTGGCCAGCACGGTGCCGGCGGGAACGCGTTCGCCCTCGGCCACGCGCCAGTCGATGCGCACGTCCGGGTCGAGCGCGCGGTGGCAGGCGTCGAACCACGGGCGGCCGCAGACCACCGCCTCCTCCTTGCACAGCAGGTACGCGGCATCGGGGCCGTCGGGCAGCAGTCCGGCGGTGACGTCACCGGGGCCCAGGTCCTCGGCCAGCGCACGGGCGACATCCGCGGCCACGGCATCCGCCGGCGGCGCGAAATCCGGGATGCCCGCGGGCGCGCTCATCACGGGAAGTCCGGAACCTGCGAGGTGGCGATGCCTTCCTCGGCCAGCAGCACCGGGATGCCGTCGTCGACGCGGTACACGGTGCGGCGGTCCCGGGTCACCAGCGCCTCGCGCAGCGGCTCCGGCTGCGGGGTGCCGTCGTTGCGGAGCACCTGGCCCGCGGCGATTGCGCGGTTGAGTGCGTCGAGCCCGGCACCGTCGAGCAGGGAGAGGGGCTGCCGGGTGGCAGGGCAGACGAGGATGTCGAGCAGTTTGCGGTCCATGGCGGCGTGGCTTGGAATGAGCCGGTAGAATACGGCTTTGGGCCGGGAACAGACCAAATGTCCGCAGCCGCCGCTCGCCCGCTGGTCGGCGTCGTGATGGGATCGCGATCCGACTGGGACACCATGCAGCACGCATCGGCCAGGCTCGATGCGCTCGGGATCGCGCACGAGGTGCGCGTGGTCTCGGCGCACCGCACGCCCGACGTCCTGTTCGAGTACGCCGCCACCGCCGAGGCGCGCGGCCTGCGCGCGATCATCGCCGGCGCCGGCGGCGCCGCCCACCTGCCCGGCATGCTGGCCGCCAAGACCACGGTGCCGGTGCTGGGCGTGCCGGTGCAGTCGAAGGCGCTCAACGGCCTGGATTCGCTGCTGTCGATCGTGCAGATGCCGGGCGGCATCCCGGTGGCCACCTTCGCCATCGGCCAGGCCGGCGCGGTCAACGCGGCGCTGTTCGCGGCGGCGATGCTGGCTGCCGACCATCCTGAGGTCGCCGGGGCGCTGCGCGAGTTCCGGCGGCGGCAGACCGAGGAGGTCGCCGGCAACGACGACCCCCGGCGCTGAGGGGCGCGCGGTGACCACGGTCGGCATCCTCGGTGGTGGGCAGCTGGCGCGCATGCTGGCGCTTGCCGGCGCGCCGCTGGGGCTGCGCTTCCTGGTCATGGACAACGCCGCCGACGCCTGCGCGGGCCAGTGCGCGCCGCTGATGGTCGGCGACTACCGCGACGAATCCGCGCTGGCCGAATTCGCGGCGAAGGTGGACGTGGCCACCTTCGACTTCGAGAACGTGCCGGCCGAGAGCGCCGAATGGCTGGCCGCGCGCGTGCCGGTGTTCCCGAACCCGCGCGCGCTGGCGGTGGCACAGGACCGCCTTGCCGAGAAGACCATGTTCCGCGAGCTCGGCATCCCGGTGCCCGAGTTCCGCGACGTGCCCGACCGTGCCGCGCTCGACACCGCCGTCGCCGAGGTCGGCACGCCCTGCATCCTCAAGACCCGCCGGCTCGGCTACGACGGCAAGGGCCAGTTCCGGATCCGGTCGGCCGCGGACGTGGATGCCGCCTGGGAGGCGCTGGGCGCGCAGGCGCCGAAGGTCGGGCTGATCCTCGAGGCCTTCGTGCCGTTCGAGCGCGAGCTGAGCGTGGTCGCCGTGCGTGGCCGCGACGGCGAATTCCGCATCTGGCCCCTGGCGGAGAACTGGCACGTGGACGGCGTGCTCTCGGCCAGCCTGGCGCCGGCGCGGGTGCCGGACGACATGCAGGCCCGCGCGCTTGCGCACGCGCGCGCACTGGCCGGGCGCATGGACTACGTCGGCGTGTTCGCCCTCGAGCTGTTCTGCCGCGACGGCATGCTGCTGGCCAACGAGCTGGCGCCGCGCGTGCACAACTCCGGCCACTGGACGATCGAGGGCGCCGAGACCTCCCAGTTCGAGAACCACCTGCGCGCGGTGCTCGGGCTGCCGCTGGGCGAGACCCGCGCGGTGGGCCACGCCTGCATGCTCAACTGGATCGGCGGGCTGCCCGACGCGGCGCCGGTGCTGCGCGAGCCGGGCGGCCACTGGCATGACTACGGCAAGCAGCCGCGCGCCGGGCGCAAGGTCGGGCACGCCACCCTGCGTGCCGACGGCGCCGCGGAGCTGGCCGCCGCGCTGGAGCGGGTGGGCGCCGCGCTTGGCCGGGGACACCAGGTGGCGCCGGTGCTGGCGGCCCTGCGGGGGGCGTGAACCGGGGCCCACCACGGAACAGGTGGCCCGGCGCCTTACAATATCCCGCCACCCCGGATTCCCGCTTCCGCCGGCCGCCTCGCGCGGGCGGCGGTCCGCATTTGCAGGAGCTTCCCCCATGCCCGTGCTCGAACGCATCCGCGCCGAGATCGAGAAACACCCGATCGTGCTGTTCATGAAAGGCACGCCGCAGTTCCCGATGTGCGGCTTCTCCAGCCGCGCCGTGCAGGCCCTGCGCGAAGCCGGCGCGACCACGTTCCACGCCGTCAACGTGCTGGCCGACCCCGAGATCCGCGCCAACCTGCCGCGGTTCTCGAACTGGCCGACGTTCCCGCAGCTGTTCATCAACGGCGAACTGATCGGCGGCTGCGACATCACCCTCGAACTGCTCGAGTCCGGCGAGCTTGCGCGCATGATCGCGGACGTCCAGCAGCAGCAGAAGGACGCATGAGCGCGATGGCGGCCGCGGCCGGGACGGAGAGGCTGGATGGACGCGTGGTGCTGGTGGCCGGCGCCACGGGCGGCCTTGGACGCGAGGCCGCGCTGGCCTGCGCGCGCGCCGGCGCGACCGTGGTCCTGCTCGGGCGCAAGGTCCCGCGCCTGAACCGGGTGCATGACGCCATCGCCGCCGGGGGCGGGCAGGCGCTGCTGTACCCGCTCGACCTGGAGGGCGCCTCGCCCGACGACTATGCCGAGATGGCGCAGCGCATCGGCGACGGCTGCGGCCGGCTTGACGGCGTGCTGCACTGCGCGGCCCTGTTCCCCGGGCTGACCCCGCTGCAGCACACCGACCCGGCCGCGTTCGCGCGTGCCGTGCACGTCAACCTCACCGCGCGCTGGTGGCTGACCCAGGCCTGCCTGCCGCTGCTGTCGCGCGCGGAGGATGCCGCGGTTGTGATCGCGATCGACGACCCGGCGCGCACCTCGCGGGCATACTGGGGCGCGTACGGGCTGGTGCAGCCGGCGCTGGAGGCGATGGTGGCGATGCTCCATGCGGAAACGGCGACGGGCAGGGTGAGGGTCAGCGGCCTGCGCCCCGGCCCGATGCGGACCCCGCTGCGCGCGCGCGCCTACGCCGAGGACACGCCCGGCACCACCCGTGATCCCGCCGACTATGCCGGCGCCTGCGTGACCCTGCTCTCGCCGGCCGGCGCGGGTTACCGTGGCCAGGTCTGGAGCCCGCAGCCGTGACCATCCTGTCCGCGGCCCTGCTGCTGTTCCTGATCCTCGACCCGCTGGGCAACATCCCGGTGTTCCTCAGCCTGCTGCGCCGGCTGCCGCCAAGGCGCCAGCGGGTGGTGCTGGGGCGCGAACTGCTGATCGCGCTGGCCGTGCTCATGCTGTTCCTGTGGGCCGGCCGGTACGCGCTGGAGTTCATGCACCTGCGTCAGGAGTCGGTGTCGATCGCCGGCGGCATCGTGCTGTTCCTGATCGGCATCCGCATGATCTTCCCGCCGCCGGAAGGACTGATGGGCGAGATCCCCGACGGCGAGCCCTTCATCGTGCCCATGGCGATCCCGCTGGTCGCCGGCCCCTCGGGCATGGCGGCGGTGATGCTGATGGGCAGCAACGAGCCGGACCGGCTCGGCGACTGGAGCCTGGCGCTGCTGCTGGCCTGGGCGGCGACTTCGGCGATCCTGTTCTCGGCCACCTGGCTGTACCGGCTGCTGGGGTCGCGCGCCCTGGCCGCGATCGAGCGCCTGATGGGCATGCTGCTGGTCGCGCTGTCGGTGCAGATGCTGCTGGACGGCGTCTCGGCCTACCTGGGGAACGGGGCCGCCGGCTGAATGTTGCATGGCACAACAAGTACTTAGCCGGATTTGTTCGAAAGCCGGTGAAATCCAGCCGGATCAATGGGTTCCATGACCCCCGGGCCGGTCCCGGGCTGTCATTCCGGGGTCATGCTGTGTTAACCTGTTGTTAACCGTGATGTGATGTTTTGCCGACCGGGAGAGCGGGATCGCTCTTCCCATTTCGTGCGCGTGACCGCCGCGAAAAGATCCATTCCGTCCGCCATCGTCTTCTTCGTTGCATCGAGGCCAACCATCATGAGTCATCGCAATCGCGTCCGGCTGTCCAGGCTGTCGCTCGGCTTGATCGCCGCGCTCGCCGCAGCCCCCGTCTTCGCCCAGAGCACCTCCGCTGCCGTCGGCGGCGTGGTGACCGACCAGAACGGCCAGCCGGTCGCCGGTGCCGAGGTCGTCATCACCCACGTCGAGTCGGGCACGGTCAGCCGCGCCACCACGGATGCGAGCGGCCGTTACAGCGCGCGCGGCCTGCGCGTCGGCGGTCCGTACGAGATCACCATCACCAAGCCGGGCTCCGGCACCAAGACCGAGGACAACGTCTACCTCAGCCTGAACCAGGCGAACACGGTCAACGCCATGCTCACCGGCGACGTGACCACCCTGGGCACGGTGACCGCGATCGGCATCGCCGGCGGCACGGACGTGTTCAGCGCCAACAAGATGGGCGCCGGCACCAGCGTCAGCCAGCAGCAGATCGAGGCGCTGCCGTCGATCAACGGCAACATCCAGGACTACATGCGCCTTGACCCGCGCGTGGCCTTCATCGACCGCGCTTCCGGTTCGATCTCGGCGGGCGGCCTGAACCCGCGCTTCAACTCGGTCAGCATCGACGGCGTCTCGGCCAGCGACACGTTCGGCCTCGAAGGCAACAACATGCCGACCAAGCGCCAGCCGGTGTCGATGGAGGCGATCGAGGCGATCGACATCAACCTGTCGAACTACGACGTGACCTTCGCCGGCGCCGCCGGTGCCACCGTCAACGCGGTGACCAAGTCGGGTACCAACGAGTTCCACGGCTCGGTGTACAGCTACGTGCGTGACGGCGACTGGTTCGGCGACAACCCGGACGGCACCCCGTTCTCGGGCTTCGAGAAGGAATACACCTACGGCATGACCCTGGGTGGCCCGATCGTCAAGGACAAGCTGTTCTTCTTCGCCAACTACGAGAAGTACAAGCAGAAGTCGCCGGGCACCAGCATCAGCTGGTCCGACTACGACTTCTCCCAGGCCGACCTGGCCGAGGCGCAGCGCATCGCGCGCGAGGTCTGGGGCTTCGAGCCGGGCGAGACCACGGCCGACAACAGCAACACCACGCTGGAGGAGTACGCGGTCAAGCTCGACTGGAACATCAACGACAACCACCGCGCCAGCTTCCGCTACAGCAACCTGGAGCAGGCCAAGGTCCGCCCGGAAGGCTCCAGCAGCAGCACGCTGGCCCTGAGCTCGTCGTGGTTCGTGCACGAGAAGGCGGTGAAGAGCTACGTGGGCCAGGTCTTCAGCGACTGGACCGACACGTTCTCGACCGAGTTCAAGGTGTCCTACCGCGACTACTCGGCGGTCCGCGTGGTGCCCGGCGTCATGCCGCAGATCACCATCTACTTCGGCGGCAGCGAGACCGCGCCGAGCGGTGACGCCATCCGCATGGGCGTCGAGCGCAGCTCGCAGAACAACATCCTCAAGACCAAGACCTGGAACTACTTCGGCGCCGCGACCTGGACGCTGGGCGACCACGACGTCAAGTTCGGCCTCGAGTACAGCGAGAACGACATCTACAACTTCTTCGCCCAGGACTACTGGGGCAACTACACGTTCTACGGCCTGGACAACTTCCGGATCGGCAAGTGGACGACCTACGCGCTGAAGACCGAGTCCTCGCCCGGCTCGATCCCGGCGCAGTACACCAACAAGAACCTGGGCGTGTTCCTGCAGGACACCTGGTACGTGTCGCCGAACCTGACCCTGACGTTCGGCGTGCGCGCCGACCGTCCTGAGACCGACCCGGCGCCGCAGTACAACGCCCGCGCCCATGCCGACTGGGGCTACGACAACACCCGGACCTACAGCGGCAGCTTCGTGGTCCAGCCGCGCTTCGGCTTCAACTACATGTTCGACAGCGAGCGCCCGACCCAGGTGCGCGGTGGCATCGGCCTGTTCCAGGGCGACGCGCCGCAGGTGTGGGTCGGCAACAGCTACAGCAACACCGGCCTGAACGCCATCACCTACTCGCAGCGCCTGGGCAACGCCGAGGACTGGGATGACCTGCCCTTCAGCCCGGACGGCAACAACCAGCCGGTCCCGTCGGACCCGGCCGCGGCGCTGATGGATGTCAACCTGATGGCCGAGGACTTCAAGCTGCCGTCGATCTGGAAGGCCAACCTGGCGTTCGAGCATGAGCTGCCCTGGCACGGCGTCATCGCGTCGGCCGAGCTGATCCTGACCAACGTCAAGAACGGCCTGTTCTACCGCAGCCTGAACCTCGGCCCGGGCTACATCGGCCCGGATGGCCGCGTGCTCTACTACAACCCGGCCGCCGAAGGCCGCGCCTGGACCACGAACGATGCCCGCTTCGGCCGCAACCCGGCCTACAACTCGGTGTTCCTGATCGACAACACCAACAAGGGCAAGAGCGAGCAGCTGACGGTCTCGCTGACCAAGCCCTGGACCGCGGACAGCGACTGGTCCTGGAGCCTGGCGTACACCTACACCCACGCCACCGAGGTCGGCGCCCTGACCAGCTCGACCGCGAGCTCCGGCTGGGGCTACCAGTACGGCTTCAACATCAACGAAGAGGTCTCGCGTAACGGCCGTTACGTGATCCGCGACCGCTTCATGGGCACGCTGGACTGGAAGCACAAGTTCTTCGGTGATTACGAGACCCGCGTGGGCCTGGTCTACGAGGGCCGCAGCGGCCGTCCGTTCAGCTACGTCTTCGTGAACGACGCCAACGGCGACAGCCGCACCGCGAACGACCTGTTCTACGTGCCGAAGGGCCCGGGCGACGTGCTGTTCGGCACCCTGAGCAACACCGGCGTGTTCACCCCGGATCCGGCGATGGAGCAGCGCTTCTTCGAGTGGCTGGGCCAGCATCCGGAGCTGAAGCGCTTCGCGGGCACCTATGCCCCGGCCAACGCCTTCCGCGCCGGCTGGGTCAACACCTTCGACCTGCGCATCAGCCAGGAGCTGCCGGGCCTGTTCGACCGCCACAAGACCCTGGTCTGGCTGGACATCCAGAACATCGGCAACCTGCTCAACAAGAAGTGGGGCCGTATCTACGACTACGGCTTCCTCGCCGATTCCCGGGTGGCCACGCTGCAGGGCATCTACGACGGCAAGTACGTGTACAACTACCGCTTCGCCGACGATCCGACGCCGGCCAACAACGACGCCGACGGCGTCAACGCCGGCATCTCGCAGTGGTCGCTGCAGGTGGGTCTGAAGTACGAGTTCTGATCCACTGCCGCTGCCGCGGCATGACGGGAAACGGCCGGGGCGACCCGGCCGTTTCCTTTTGCGGGGAGGCTTGCGCTACAGTCCCGTCCCTGGAGAAGAGGCAGACAAGATGGAACAGAAGACGGAAACGACGGCGGCGAGGGCGCTGCCGGTGGTGAACGCCAGGATCTACCCCAAGGGCGGGCTCGACGTGCTGTCGCGCGACGAGGTGGCCAGGCTCAAGGACGCCTCCAGCGGAGGCATGCACGACCTGCTGCGCCGCTGCGCGCTGGCGGTGCTGACCAGTGGCAGTGCTTCGGACGACCCGCGCGCCGCGCAGGAGCTGTACCCGGACTTCGACATCCACGTGCTGCAGCAGGACCGCGGCATCCGCCTGGACCTGGTCAACGCCCCGGCGATGGCGTTCGTGGACGGCGAGATCATCCGCGGCGTGGCCGAGCTGCTGTTCGCGGTGGTGCGCGACCTGGCCTACATGGCCATCGAACTGACCCCGGACAACGCGGACCTCGAGACCTCCGAAGGCCTGACCAACGCCGTGTTCGGGCTGCTGCGCAACGCCCGCATCCTGCAGCCGTCCGAACCCAACCTGGTGGTGTGCTGGGGCGGCCACTCGATCGGACGTGACGAGTACCAGTACACCAAGAACGTCGGTTACGAACTCGGCCTGCGCGGCCTGGACATCTGCACCGGCTGCGGCCCGGGCGCGATGAAGGGGCCGATGAAGGGCGCCACCATCGCCCACGCCAAGCAGCGCCGGCCGCGCGCGCGCTACATCGGCATCACCGAGCCGGGGATCATCGCCGCCGAGTCGCCGAACCCGATCGTCAACGAGCTGGTGATCATGCCGGACATCGAGAAGCGGCTCGAGGCGTTCGTGCGCATCGGCCACGGCATCATCGTGTTCCCGGGCGGCGTCGGCACCGCCGAGGAGATCCTCTACCTGCTCGGCATCCTGCTGCGCGAGGAGAACGCGCGGATCCCGTTCCCGCTCATCCTGACCGGGCCGACGGCGGCAGCACCGTACTTCGAGCAGATCGACCAGTTCATCCGCCTGACCCTGGGCGAGGCCGCGGCCAGCCGCTACGAGATCATCATCGCCGACCCGGAACGGGTGGCCAAGCGCATGGTCGCCGGGATCCGCAAGGTGCGCGAATACCGGATCGAGCAGAAGGACTCGTTCCACTTCAACTGGGGCCTGCACATCCCGCTGGACATGCAGAAGCCGTTCGTGCCGACGCACGAGGCGATGGCGTCGCTGGACCTGCACCATGGCCGCAAGCCGCAGGACCTGGCCGCGGACCTGCGCCGCGCCTTCTCCGGCATCGTCGCCGGCAACGTCAAGGAGGACGGCATGCGCCGCGTCGAGCGGCACGGCCCGTTCGAGATCCACGGCGACCAGGACATCATGCAGGCGCTGGACGCGCTGCTGCGGGCCTTCGTGGAACAGCGGCGGATGAAGATCTCGGGCGAATACAGGCCCTGCTACCGGGTCGTGGCCTGAAGCCGGGGGCAGGCCTCAGCCTGCCGTCCCGGCGATGGCCGGGATCGACAGCTCGGCGACGTATTCGCCGGCGTCGTTGCGTGTTTCCAGCCCGCCGCGCCCGCCGGTGAACGCCTCGATCCGCGCCCTGACCGCGGCCAGGCCCACCCCGTGGCCATCCGCGTCCGATGGCGCGTTGCGTGGCAGCGTGTTGCGCACCGTGACCACCGCCATGCCGTCGCCGGCCCGCAGCGAGACGGCGATGCGGCCGCCGGCGGCGTCCGGCTCGATCCCGTGCCGGATCGCGTTCTCGACCAGCGGCTGCAGCGACAGCGGCGGCACGGCGATGCCGTCGATCGCGGGGCAGGGCTCCGGGATCTCCCAGTCGAGCCGCAGGCGCTCGCCGAAGCGCAGGCGCTCGATCTCCAGGTAGCGGCGGGCCAGGGACAGTTCCTCCTGCAGCGGGATCTGCCCGCGCCCGCCGAGCGCGGCGCGGAACAGGTCGGACAGGTCCAGCAGCAGCCGTTCCGCCGCGTCCGGCCTTGCGCGCAGCAGGGCCAGGCCGGTGTTGAGGGTGTTGAACAGGAAATGGGGGCGGATCCGCGCGCGCAGCGCTTCCAGTTCCGCCTGCTTGGCCCGCAGCGCCAGCTGGCGGGCATGCCACTGTGCGTTGAAGGCGGCCACGCCGATCAGGCCGACGACGAGCGCGATGGCGGCCAGCCGCAGGACGAACGTCACCCAGCCCCCGCCCGGGGCCAGCGGCAGGTCGCCGAGTGCCACCCAGGCCAGCCAGCCGACGAAGCCGGTGGCCAGCAGCAGCGCCGCGAGCGCAACCTGCGCGACCACGGGGGGCGGCGCTTCGGCCAGGCGGCGACGGGCGAGGTAGAGGATGCCCAGCGTCATGAAGGCCACCCACTGGATCGTGAGCGAGGCGATGCCGAAATAGGCCAGCCGGTCGCCCGCCACGCCCGGCGCCAGCGCCAGCACCACGGCCAACGACTCACCCGCGAGCACGACCCACAGCAGGGCCCGGGCCTGCCAGAGGGTGTCGAGCGGGCGCAGCGTGTCGCGGACGGGGGCCATGCGCGTACGGGTCGGAAAGCGTCGGGGGCGATTGTGCCCGAGAGCGTGGGGCCGTGCCGGCCATGCGGCCCGGGCGGGGCGGCCACCCATGCCCCGGATCCTGCCGTTCGTCCCGGCGCCGCTGGAGTCCGGCCGGGGGGCTGGATATGTTGGGCCGTCCATGAAGGGGGACTGCATGCATCCTTCCATCCGACCGATTGCCGCCGGAGGCGGTGCCTGCGCCGGATGGCGCCCGCAGGCCGGCTTCACGCTGATCGAACTGATGGTGACCCTCGCGGTCATCGCCATCCTCGCACTGGTGGCCGTGCCGGCGACGCAGTCGCTGGTCAATGGCAACCGGCTGGCCGGCGTCACCGGCGACCTCACCGCCGCCGTGCAGCTGGCCCGCTCCGAGGCCATCCGCCGCAGCGCGCGCGTCACCATGTGCCGCAGCGAGGACGGATCGACCTGCGCCAACGGCACCGACTGGGACCGCTGGATCATCATCGGCCGTGACAACGCCACCGGCCGCAACGACATCATCCGCGATGTGACCGTCGCCGCGCCCGTCCGGGTGGTCGGGCCGGACGACGGCCTCGTTTTCCGGTCCTCGGGGATCCTCGACGAGGAGGAGCGGCTGGTCGTATGCATCGACACCAGCAACCCCGCCGACAACAGGAGGAGCATCACCGTGCTGATCAGCGGCGCGATCACCGCCGGGCGCGAAAGCGGAGACTGCCCATGAACCGTGGAAACCGCCTGCGGCCCATGCGGCCGCCCTTGCACTTGCACAACACGCCGCGCCGGATGCGCGGCGTCAGCCTGGTCGAGGTGCTGGTGTCGGTCGTCGTGATCGGCATCGGCCTGCTCGGCATCGCTGCCATGCAGTCCGTGGCACTGCGCGGCTCGCAGGGTTCGCTCGAGACCAGCCAGGCCGTGATCCAGACCACGGCCATCCTCGAGGCCATCCGCGCCAACCGCGCGCGTGCGGCCGATTACAACACGGCCGGCATGGTCTGCAACGTCCCCGCGGCCGCCGGAACCCTGGCGCAGCGGGACCTTGGGAACTGGCTGACCTCGCTGAAGGCGACCATCGGTACGCCCGGCGACGATACGACCTGTGGCCAGATTTCCGGCTGCCCCGCCAACTGCGAGGTCACCGTGCGCTGGGACGACAGCCGCGCCGGCGGCTCCGCCACGCGCACCCTGGTCACGAGGACGCGCATATGAGCCGGATGTCGCATCGGAGACGCCGGGACGCCGCCGGTTTCGGCCTGATCGAACTGATGATCGCGATGGTCCTGGGGCTCATCGTGATCGGCGCAGCGTTCGCGGTGTTCATGTCGAACCAGAGCACGTTCCGCGCGAACGAGGGGCTGGCCCGGATCCAGGAGGGCGTGCGCGTGGCCTTCGAGCTGATGTCGCGCGACATCCGCGCGGCAGGCGGCTCGGCCTGCTCCAACGTCTCGGTCGTGGAAACGACGGATGCAGATTCCCTGCGTTTCCGGGATACGCCCATCACGGGCAATGCCAACGAACTGACCGTGACTTCGGGCGACGACATGGCCTACCGGGTCGTCGCCTCGACCTCGAGCTCGGTGACCCTGGATCCGGACCAGGTCGACGACGCGCGGGAGGTGTTCGAGGAGGATGACCTGCTCCTGCTGTGCAACGCGCGCAAGACCTTCCTCGTGACCGCCACCGGGGTCACGGCGGACAGGATCAGCCACACCCCGCTGCCCGACGGTTACGTCCCGACGTCCGACGAGTACGCTCCGCCGGATGCGGTGATGCTCGCCAGGTTCCGCAGCGTCCGCTGGTTCGTGGCCGACAACGGCCGGGGCGGCAGCTCGCTGTACGTCTCGCGCCTCGGCGGCACCCCGGAGGAGGTCGTGGAAGGCGTCCAGAACATCACCTTCTCCTACCTGCGCGACGGCGCGAACCAGTACGTGGCCGCGCCGGGCAGCTGGAACGACGTGGTCGCCGTGCGGATCGACATGACGCTCACCGGGGACGACATCGACGGGCAGGCCCTGACGCGCACCGCGTCGAACGTGGTCAGCCTGAGGGGGCGCACGCTATGAAGAAGCATCGCTTTGCAGGCACGCCCGGCGCGCGGCGCCAGTCCGGCGTTTCGCTGGTCATCGTGATGGTGCTGCTCATCGCCATGTCGCTGCTCGGTGTCGCCATCCTCCGCAGCAGCGCCATGCAGGAGCGCATGGGCGCCAACCTGCGTGACCGCAGCTTGGCCTTCCAGGCCGCCGAGGCGGCGCTTCGCTACGCCCAGGACGTCATCCTTGGCGGCGGGGCCTGGGATACCAACGTGCCCACGCCTGCCGACTGCAACAACCTGGGCATCTGCCCGCCCGGTACGAAGGAAAGCGACGTGACCTGGCGCGACGTCCCGGCCGCGGCGTTCGACGCGACCGCCGCCGGCCTGGCGGCACAACCCGAATACTGGATCGAATACCTGGGCACCGGGCCCGCGCGCAAGGGCGCCTGCGACTCGCTGCCGCCCTCGCTGGACTGCAAGAGCCCGATGTACCGCATCACCGTGCGCAGCCGCGCGGAGGGCCGCGCGGACGTCGTCCTGCAATCCACGGTCGTCAGCCGAATTCCGGATCCGGGGACCTGAGCCATGACCAGCCGACACTCCACCGCAATCCGCCACCGCCGAACCCCGCGCAGCCAGCGTGACTGGTGGGCCGCGCCTGCGGCTTTCCTGGCGACGCTTCTGGCGCTACCGGCGAGTGCCAATATCAACATTCCAGATGCCCCGCTAACGACAGGCGCACGCGTTCCGCCGAACATCCTGTTCATCCTGGACGACTCGGGCTCGATGGCGTTCGACGCCATGCCCGCCAGCGAGGTCACCAGTGACTGGAAGACCCGCACCTACGTCCACAACACGGTCTACTACAACCCCTTCAAGACTTACCAGCCCTGGATCCAGGCGAACGGCAAGCCGATGACCGGTGGCACGTCCTACAGAGCCGTGTACGGAAGCTTCAATCTGGTCGGCGGAACCACCATCGATCTCTCGGACCCCAACAGTTGCCAACGATACAACCGCAATCACGATGCGACCACCGACGAGTACTCCAGGTCGGGGGGGACCCTCGTCTGTGGCGGCGTACAGACGTTCTACGTGCCCAGAGATACAAGCAATTCCAATACGGCTTATTTGTCGAACATCGCCAACTATTACCGCTATCAAATCACTGCAGGCGGTACGGATGTGGTTCGTGCCGAATATGGTGTTGTTGAACGTTCGAATCAACAGGCTGTGTTAATCGATGGGGCCTCGCCTAGAACAGGTGAATTAACGAACAATACGGCTTTGACACATTGGCTTGCGTCAGTGCCAGCCAATGTGACCCTCGATATCGAGATTCGAAACACGGAAGGTCGCAACAACACGCGCAACATGAGTTATCGGGTTGATTCCCCGGCGGGAGAGACGGTTTGCAGTGGTAGTCGTAGTAAGGGGCAGAGCGTGACCTGCACGGTGTTCCCTACAGAAGCTGGTCAATACACAATTGTTCTGCAGCGGACGAGTGGTAGAAATGTGACATACAGCCTCTCTGCTGGCCGGTATACGACCAACAGTTGTGACGGGCTTGCGAGTGGCAATGGCTGGATCAATTGCACACCGAATACTACGCCGACAGGGCGTTCGATAGAGGACGAAAAAACCAACTATGCAACTTGGTTCTCATACCACCGTACCCGCATGAAGGCGGCCAAGGCGGGTGCCAGTGCGGCGTTTGCCGAGCTGGGCACCAATGTGCGCGTCGGCTTTCGGACCATCTGGCAGCGGAACGGAAGCAACACCAGCGGCAACTGGCCGCGCCAGGACGTGCCGATCCCGGTGCAGTACAACGATGGCCTGTTCGACGACGTGACCGTGGGCGGAAACGTGTATGACAACCGCACCAAGTGGTACAGCCGTCTGCACAACGCCATCGGCCATGACGGCACGCCGCTCCATGGCGCGCTGTACCAGGCCGGCCAGTATTTCAGCAGCGACGCCGCGACCGGGCCGTATGGGCCGCAGACCGGCGCGGACCAGCTCGCTTGCCGCCAGAACTTCGTGATCCTGACGACGGATGGCTATTGGAACGACTGGAGCAACTACCCGGCCGCCAGCCGCGTGGGCAATGCTGACGGCACCAGCAGCGCAACCATCACGGAGCCCAGCACCGGCGCCTCGTTCACGTACACCGCCGGGCCTCCGTACGCCGACAGCCACGGCGGCACGAACGGCACCCTGGCCGACGTCGCGATGCACTTCTGGAAGCGCGACCTGCGCCCCGACCTGCGCAACATCGTGCCGACGACGTCGTCTAACCCGGCATTCTGGCAGCACATGGTCACGTTCGGCCTGTCGATCGGCCTGAGCGGCAACACCGGATTCAAGAGCGTCACCGACGTGCCCGCGGACTACGATGGCTGGCCAGACCCCATGGATAAGGAAGATGCCGACCGCATCGACGACCTGCTGCATGCAGCGGTGAACTCGCGCGGTGCGTTCGTGGCGGCCTCGGATCCCGATGAGTTCACCAACGGGCTGAAGGCGGCGCTTGCCGCCATCGTGGAGCGCACGGGCTCGTTCTCCAACGTAGCGGCCAACTCCACCTCGTTGGATGCCGGAACCCGGGTGTTCCAGGCCAACTACGTGTCGGGCGTATGGACGGGCGAGTTGAGGTCGCAGCCGGTGACCATCGCCGGTGGCGTGGAGACGGTCGATTGTTCGGGCAGAACCCAGCCGGCCAACGGCTGGTGTGCGTCGAAGGGCATCCCGACGACGGGGCGGAAGGTCTACACGTCCGATGGCCACTTCGACGGCGCCACCCTGACGGCCACCACGCCCAACCAGGCGCCACGGAAATTCCCATCAGAGGCGACGGAGGCTCAGCTCGAGAGCCTGGCAAGGCCTGGTCCAGTTCTGGTGGCGCCGGTTTCCGGAGAGCAGAACGCCGCCTACATCGCTGGTGACCGCTCGCTTGAAATGAGCGAGGGTGGTTCCCTGCGTAATCGCAATCACCTGCTGGGCGATATCGTCGGTTCTTCGCCTGCATACGTGGAGGATACGGGCACCGTTTACATTGGCGCGAACGACGGGATGCTGCATGCTTTTGACGCGGCGAGTGGTGATGAACTCTTTGCCTACATCCCGGGGATCATCAACTGGCGCAATCTGTCCGAACTCAGTCGGCCCGATTATGGACATCGCTATTTCGTCGACGGGCCGATCGTGGTTACCTCGCGACAGCAGACGCCAGGCAAGAACCTCTTGGTGGGTACCCTCGGAAAGGGCGGAAAGGGGTTGTTTGCCTTGGACGTCACTGTGCCGACCAGCTTCGGCGAGGGCAACAACGTCCTGTGGGAGGTACGCGACACGCCGAACGGGAACATGGGGCTGGTGCAGGGTAAGCCGATCCTTGCCAGGGTCAGGGACGGCGCCACGGCCACCAAGAACGCGGTCGTGCTGGGCAACGGCGTGAACAGCACCAGCGGCAGGGCTGCGCTGATCGTGCTGGATCTCGACACGGGTGACGTGATCCGGGAGATTGCCGTCGGCCCGACCGGGGTGTCGAACGGCCTGTCCGCGCCCGCAGGCGTCCTCGGCCCGGATGGCCGGACCCTGGCCTATGTCTATGCAGGAGACATGCTCGGCAACGTCTGGAAGTTCGACCTGACCAGCAATGATCCGGCCGAATGGGGCGTGACGCGGCTGTTCACCGCCACTGATGATGAAGGCAACGCCCAGCCCATCACCGCCGGCATCGCGGTCGCGACGCACCCGCTGACGAACAAGAGGTGGATCTTCTTCGGCACGGGCCGCTACCTGACGACTGATGATGTCAGCAGCACTGCGGTGCAGAGCATGTATGGCTTTGTCGACGATGGCACGCCGATCGTCCGCAGCGGGGCGGGTGCCAATCTGACCTCGCGCACGGTGCAGGTGACTGGAAACGTCAGTGGTTACCCGGTCAGGGGCTTCGAAGCCAACACGCCATTGCCGCCCAACTCCAAGGGTTGGTTCATCGACTTGCCGGAAAGCGGCGAGCGCATCGTGCAGGATGCGCAGGTGGTGTCCACCTTCCTGATCACCGCCAGCGTCATCCCAAGCGGCGACGCTTGCGAATCGGGCGGTAGAGGCTTCATCAACGCGCTGGATGCCTTTACCGGAACCAGTGCCGGCGGTTCGTACTTCGATCTGGATGGAGACGGCAGCACGAGCGACGAAGTGATCGGTACCCCGCCCCGGCCTGTGGGCTCCGTGAACGTGGGAGGCGGCATGCCGACCTTGCCGAACCTATTGCGCGGCCGGTTCGTGGTCGGCGGGTCCGAAGGCTCCGACGTTCGCGGTACGCGGACACTTGCGCCCCGTTGGGATCGGGCGTCCTGGCGCGAGATCAGGAGGGATTGATCGATGAATCCAAATATCGAGAAGCAGTTTGCCGTTCGTCGCATGTCGGGCTTCAGCCTGATCGAGGTGATGATCGTGGTCGCGATCATCGGCATCCTCGCCGCCATCGCCCTGCCCAGCTACAACGAGCACGTCCGCAAGACCCGGCGGGCGGCAGGGGCCGCCTGCGTCCTGGCGGTGGCCCAGCAGCTGGAGCGCTGGTACACCACCAGGCTGACGTACGAGGGCGCAGTGGCGGATACCTCGGCGTGCCAGGACAACGCGCTGGAGTTCTATACCATCCAGGTCGGGAACCTGGGCGCGAAGACCTACCGGGTGACGGCGGCGCCGACCGGCCGCCAGTCCGGCGACTCCTGCGGCACGCTGAGCGTGGACCAGGCCGGGACGCAACTGCCGGCCACGCCTGGCTGCTGGTAGCCGGGCGGCCGGCGGGCCGGGCCGTGGCCGGACGGACCCCCGTCCGACCGGGTGGCCCGCTTGCCCGGCGCGGAACCATCCCGATACAATACTTGGCCCCGCCCGAATAGCTCAGCTGGTTAGAGCACTTGACTGTTAATCAGGGGGTCGCTGGTTCGAATCCAGCTTCGGGCGCCACATTCCGGAAGCCCGCGGGTCACCGCGGGCTTTTCCTTTTCACCGGACGGCAACCCGTGCCGTTGGCCTGTGTTCAGGCGGCAGGGCACGGCGTCCCCGGGGCGGGGCGCTCGATCCGCGGGCGCCCTCCGTTGTTGACCACCACGGCGCCAGCCTTCTCCCCGTTGCGGTTGCAGACGTGGATGGTCAGGTTGCTGCCGGCGCTGCGGCCATCCGGCTGGTAGCGCAACTGCTGGCGCCCGCGCGTCCCCTTCAGGACGATGCCGCGGGGGACCGGGCCGTGGCCGCGGAGGATCCGGTCGCCGGGGTCCGGCCGACGGTCGCCGTCACGGTCCACGAACACGATCCAGCCCAGGCTCCAGTCGCCAGCGGCGTCGCAGGCGGCCATGTCGCCGGACGGGCACAGGATCGCCGCGTCGCGATAGGTGACGGCGGCCATGCGCGCCAGCTGCATGTGGGTGACCAGCGCGCTGATGACGGTGGCGGACTGCTGGCGCTCGCGCAGCCGGGCGAACGACGGCAGCCCGACCGTGACGAGGATCGCCAGCACCGCCAGCGAGGCGATCGCCTCGACGAGTGTGAAGCCCGCGTCCCTGCGGTTCATGCGGCCCTCCATGGCCTCTTCACGCCTCCAGCATGCGCCAGGCGCCGCGGTGCCGGAATCGGAGCAGGACCGAACGCGGGGTAGGAAAATCCCCAAACGCCCCCATCTTCCCCGGGCTGGCGGCGGCTCCGCCGGGTTTGTCGCCGGCGCACCCCGGCCTACACTGGAACGACATGAACAACACCCTGCCTCCCGCCGGTTTCCAGCTCGTCGCGCCGTACCAGCCGGCCGGCGACCAGCCGCAGGCGATCGAGAAGCTGGTCGAGGGCTTCGAGGCGGGGCTGGCGCGGCAGACGCTGCTCGGCGTGACCGGCTCCGGCAAGACCTTCACCATCGCCAACGTGATCCAGCGGATCCAGAAGCCGACGCTGGTGATGGCGCACAACAAGACGCTGGCGGCGCAGCTGTACGGCGAGTTCAGGCAGTTCTTCCCGCACAACGCGGTCGAGTACTTCGTCAGCTACTACGACTACTACCAGCCGGAAGCCTACGTGCCGGCCACCGACACCTACATCGAGAAGGACAGCTCGATCAACGAGCACATCGAGCAGATGCGGCTGTCGGCGACCAAGGCGCTGCTGTCCCGGCGCGACGCCATCGTGGTCAGCACGGTCTCGGCGATCTACGGCCTGGGCGCGCCGGAGGACTACCTGTCGCTGCGCCTGATCCTGTCATGCGGCGAGCGCATCGACCAGCGCGCCCTGATCAACCACCTGGTCAGCCTGCAATACACCCGCAACGAGTACGAGCTGCAGCGCGGGACCTTCCGGGTGCGCGGCGAGACCATCGACGTGCATCCGGCCGAGAACGATGTCGAGGCCGTGCGGATCGAGCTGTTCGACGGCGAGGTCGAGAGCATCGCGCTGTTCGACCCGCTGACCGGCGAGGTTCTGCGCCGTGTCCCGCGCTACACCATCTATCCCAAGACCCACTACGCCACCACGCGCGAGAGGGTGCTGGCCGCCATCGAGACCATCAAGGTCGAGCTGAAGGAGCGGCTGGAGCAGCTGTACGCGCAGAACAAGCTGGTCGAGGCGCAGCGGCTGCAGCAGCGCACCCAGTTCGACCTGGAGATGCTGGCCGAGGTGGGTTATTGCACCGGCATCGAGAACTACTCGCGGCACCTGACCGGGCGCCAGCCGGGCGAGCCGCCGCCCTGTCTGTTCGACTACCTGCCGCCGGACGCGCTGCTGGTGGTGGACGAATCGCACGTCACCGTGCCCCAGATCGGCTCCATGTACCGTGGCGACCGCTCGCGCAAGGAGACGCTGGTCGAGTTCGGCTTCCGCCTGCCGTCGGCGCTCGACAACCGCCCGCTGAAGTTCGAGGAATGGGAGGACCGTTCCCCGCGCACCATCTTCGTCTCGGCCACCCCCGGCAGATACGAGCTGGAGAAGTCGCAGGGGCAGGTGGTCGAACTCGTGGTGCGCCCGACCGGGCTGGTGGACCCGGAAGTCGAGATCCGCCCGGTGGCAACCCAGGTGGACGACCTGCTGGGCGAGATCCGCGAGCGGGTGAAGACCGGGGACCGCGTGCTGGTGACCACGCTCACCAAGCGCATGGCCGAGAACCTGACCGAATACCTCGACGAACACGGCGTGCGCGTGCGTTACCTGCACTCGGACATCGACACGGTCGAGCGCGTCGAGATCATCCGCGACCTGAGGCTGGGCAAGTTCGACGTTCTGGTGGGGATCAACCTGCTGCGCGAGGGCCTGGACATCCCCGAGGTGTCCCTGGTGGCGATCCTCGACGCGGACAAGGAGGGCTTCCTGCGCTCGACCGGCTCGCTGATCCAGACCATCGGCCGCGCCGCGCGCAACGTGCGGGGCAAGGCGATCCTGTACGCGGACACGATTACCCGGTCGATGCAGGAGGCGATCGACGAGACCAACCGCCGGCGCGAGAAGCAGCTCGAGTACAACCGGCGCCACGGCATCACCCCGCAGTCGGTGGTGCGCGCGGTGGTGGACGTGATGGAGGGCGCGCGCGAGGCGCCGGAGGCGGCCCGGCCGGGACGCGGGGCGAAGACGCGCCGCGTGGCCGAGCCGGTGGAGGACTACTCGACGCTCGATCCGGCCGCGCTCGCCGCGAAGCTCAAGGCGCTGGAGCAGAAGATGTACCAGCATGCCCGCGACCTGGAGTTCGAGGAAGCGGCCCGTATCCGCGACGAGATCCGCCGGATCCGGGAAACGGTGCTGGTGTCGTCCTGAGTGCCGGGGGGGGCCGCGGGCCCTGGCGCGTCCCGGTGAGAACGGATGCCGGGCCCGGAAACGGAAACGGCGCCTTGCGGCGCCGGGGATTGTCCTTGCCGTGTCCGGTAGCCACGCCGTGGCGTGGTGGGCGGTGCAGGGTTCGAACCTGCGACCCCTACCATGTCAAGGTAGTGCTCTACCGCTGAGCTAACCGCCCGGACACGGGCCTGCGCTTCGGGCAGGGCCGCAAATTCTAGCCCAGCCCGGGGGCGGCGGACAACCGGCGGCTTGCCGGGTGGTGGCCCGGCATGTGGCCTGCCCCGTCCTGTCCGGCTACCCGCCCGGCAAAGAAAAACCCCGCCGGCGGGAAGGCCGGCGGGGCTGCCGCCGCCAGGATGGAGGGGCGCTGGCGGCGGCGTGCCCGTGCCTTCAGAAGCGGTAGCTGAAGCCGAACAGGGTGGTGCGCCCGTACTCGAAGAAGCGTTCCGGGCGGTTCTCCGGATCACCGTCGTTGTAGGCGGCGAACGGTTCGTCGCCGATGTTGCTGACCTGCAGGTACAGCGACAGGCCCTTGAGCGCGCCGTGCTGGAAGGTGTAGTTCAGTTGCGCGTCCTGCACGGTCTCGCCGGCGATGCTGATGGTCTGGTAGTCGGCGCCGAAGCCGCGGGTCTCCCCACGGAAGTCGGAACGCTTGCGGCGGCTGTAGCGGATCGAGAAACCGCCACGCTCGTAGTACACGGTGGCGTTGGACACGTACCTGGACAGGCCCGAGATCGGCTCGCTGGTACCCGGGCCATTGGGCCGGATCGAGCTGCTGGTGTCGGAGTAGGTGGCGATGATGCCGAGCCCGTTCAGGGGCTCCCACAGCAGGTCAAGCGGTACGGACGCGGTCAGCTCGAGGCCACGGATGGTGCCGCCCTCGCCGTTGAGCGGCTGGTTGATGCGGCCGATGGTGGAATCGGGGTAGACCACCTGGCCGGGTTCCGGCGGCGGCAGCGGGAACCCGGCGAAGTCGAACTCGACGTCCTGGTTGTAGATGTAGCTCCTGAGATCCTTGTGGAACCAGGCGATGCCGAAGTAGCCGCGGTTGCCGGCCTTCGTGGTGAAGTACTTCTCCAGAGACAGGTCCACGGCGTTGGCCAGCCAGGGGCGCAGCCGCGGGTTGCCGCCGCCGGCGGCCCATTCGCCGCGGGTGACGTCGATGCCCACGTCCATGCCGGCTTTCATCTGGTCCATGCGCGGGCGCGCCATCTGCCGGGCGAGGCCCAGGCGCAGCACGGCTTCCGGAAGGAACTCCAGGCCGAGGTTGAGGCTGGGCAGGAACACCGAGTAGTCGATGCCGTCGGTCACCGGTGTGCCGGCCGGATTGCCCGAGAACGTGCTGTAGCCGGTGGACTCCTGGTCGACGTAGATCTTCTGGAAACCGAAGTTGCCGCGCAGCGGCATGCCGCCGATCCCGGTGTCGATGCCGACCTTGAAGTACAGGGTGGTCAGTTCCTCCGACACGTCCCAGTTCTTGGCCGCGATGTCCGGGTGGTAGTTGTAGACGAGGTTGTAGACGCCGGAGGCGAGCACCTCGTTCGCGTCGAACACGCCGAGCCGTCCGATGCCGCCGAAGTTGAAGTCCTGGATCCCGCCGGGGAACGGGGCGGTCACGCCGAACCTGCCGGCGGCGCAGTCGGTCAGGCAGAGCTTTGCCTCGATCGAATTCTTGTCCTTGGTGCGCCTGGTGTGGTTGGCGCCGAAGTCGATGTCGCTGATGATCCCGTGGTCGAAGCTGCGGATGGCGTTCAGGCGGAATGCGCGGATCCGGTCGTTGACCTCGAAGTCCTTGAGGTAGCCGTCCTGGCCCCATCCTCCGGCATCGGTCAGCACCAGCGACGACGGATCGTCGAAGGTGGCGCCGAGCACGTAGTTGTAGTACCTGCGCCCGGGATCGAGCGACGCGTGCAGGCTGGTGTAGCCGTTGTTGGACGAAACGCCGGCGTAGGTCTCGAGCATGCGGAACCTGCGCTCCACGTCGGACATGGACAGGTCGGCGTTGACCAGCCAGTGGTCGCCGACGTGGAATTTGCTGTTGAAGCCGATCGAGTTGAGCCGGTCGTCGATCGGGTTGCTGTCCATTCGGATGACCGGCGACACGTCCTCCCAGTTGCTGTCGGTGATGGTGTCGTTGCCGGAGATGGTGTAGCCGGGCTGGAGCACGCCGGAACCCCAGATCGTTCCGAACTCCATGCCGGTCTTGATCTCGGTCTTCTCGAACTTCGAGTGGAACCAGTCGAGCGTGCCCTCGTAGAAGTCGTTGGGCTTGAACTGCAGGGTCGCGGCGACGCCGGTGCGCTCGTGGTTGTTGTCGAAGCGGTAGAGCTTGCCGCCGCCGAGCACGGTGGTGCCGTCTGGCCCGTCGGTGTAGCCCCAGACTTCGTTCTGGAAGCCGGGCTGCGGGCTGTCCATCTTCGACACGGCCAGCATCAGGCCGAGCCGGTCGTCCGCGAACTGGTCGATCCAGGTGGCGCTGAACCGGTAGCCGTGCTCCTTCTCGCCGCGGATCCGGTTCTGGTCGTAGCGGGCGTTGACGTTCATCACGCGCTCGCGGAACGACAGGGGGCGCACCGTCTGCAGGTCCACGGTGCCGGACAGGCCCTGGCCGACGAGCGCCGCATCCGGAGTCTTGTAGACGACCACCTGGCTGAGCAGCTCGGACGGATACTGGTCGAACTCGACGCCCCGGTTGTCGCCGGTGCTGGCCTGCTCGCGGCCGTTGAGCGTGGCGGTGGAGAAATCGCCCGCGAAGCCACGGATATTGATCTGGGTGGCACGGCCGCGCTCGCGTTGCGCGGTCAGGCCGGGCAGGCGTGCGATGGATTCGGCGATGCTCGAATCCGGCAGCTTGCCGATATCCTCGGCGGAGATCGCTTCGACGATCGAGGTCGACGTCTGCTTGGTGTCGATCGACTTCTCGATCGAGGAGCGGATTCCGGTGACCAGGACGCGGTCGAGCTCGATGGCCTCGTCCCTGTCGCCGTCATCCGTTCCGGTCGCCTGCTGCGCGAGCGCCGTGGGCGCTGCAAGGCTGATGGCCGAGGCGAGAGCGACGCTCAGCAGGTTGCGCTTCGGATGCAACATGGTTCCCTCCCAGGGCGGATGTCGGCTTGCTGCAATGCGCCCGCGTGGCCGCAGGCTGGCGTTTCCGCCATGGTAGTCGCGCCTCCGGCGGGCGAAATCGCCTTGCATACGTATTCATTGGGCTCCATGCGTCGCGGCCATGCGCACGCACGGCGGCCACGGGCCTGCCATGCGCGATGCGGTGCAGCAAGGTCCGGCGGACCGGATCGGGCTGCCGTTGCCGACACGGCCGTTCCGCACCGGTGGCCGGTGTGCGCGTCGATGTCCCGTGGTTCAGGAGTCGCAGGTCCCGGCCATGGCGGCTGCAGGCGGGGAAGCACCCTCCGGCGCCAGGTTGCCGTAATAGACGCCGTACGCGGGCAGGCGCAGGATTCCTGACTCCAGTCCGCCGGCTGGCAGGCCGTGCCCCTGCTGTGCCGGCGCCGCAATGCCGGGCATGGCGACGCTTGCGGGTTGCGCGGAAAGATTGAATGCGACGAACAGGCGCTGGTCTCCATGTTCGCGCACGAAGGCGAGCACGGGCTCGGGCGTGTCGAGGAAACGGATGGACCCGCGCACGAGCGCCGGCTGCGTCCTGCGCCAGGCGAGGAAGCGGCGCGTCGCATGCAGCGTCGAATCCGGATCGGCCTCCTGCACGGCGACGTTCAGCGCCAGATGCGCCTCCGGTATCGGCAGCCAGGGTGCTCCCGTGGTGAAGCCGCCGTGCGGTCCATCCGTCCATGGCATCGGCGTGCGGCATCCGTCGCGGCCCTTGAAGTTCGGCCAGAAGCTGATGCCGTAGGGATCGCGCAGCGCCTCGTACGGCACGTCCGCTTCCGGCAGGCCGAGTTCCTCGCCCTGGTAGAGGCAGACCGAACCGCGCAGCGAGCAGACCAGGGCCACCAGCATGCGCGCAAGACCCGGGTGCGGCCTGGCGCCGCCCCAGCGCGTCACCGCGCGCTGCACGTCATGGTTGGAGATCGCCCAGCACGGCCATCCCCCGGTCATCACCGATTCCAGTCGCTCGACCGTGCCGCGTATGTGGGCGGAACTGAAATCCTCGGTCAGCAGCTCGAAGCTGTAGCCCATGTGCAGGCGGCGGCCGTTGACGTACTCCGCCATGGTCGCTAGCGAATCCTCGGACGAGATCTCGCCGAGTGCCACGGCGCCCGGATAGCGGTCGAGCAGGGCGCGCAGCGATTCTAGGAACGGCAGGTTCTCGGGGCGGGTGTTGTTGTACCAGTGGTACTGGTAGGCGTACGGGTTGTCCGGGCTGAAACCGCGGCCGGTGCGCTTCTCCCTGGGCTTGGGCGGGTTGTCGCGCAGCAGCGGGTCGTGGAAGCAGAAGTTGATCGCGTCCAGGCGCAACCCGTCCACGCCACGGTCGAGCCAGAACTTCACGTTGCCGAGCACCGCTTCCCGGACTTCCGGGTTGTGGAAGTTCAGGTCGGGTTGCGACGACAGGAAGTTGTGCAGGTAGTACTGCTCGCGGCGCGGCTCCCAGCGCCAAGCCACGCCGCCGAACAGCGACATCCAGTTGTTCGGCGGCGTCCCGTCCTCCTTCGGGTCCGCCCAGACGTACCAGTCGGCCTTCGGATTGTCACGGCTCATCCGGCTTTCCCGGAACCACGGGTGCTCGCTGGAGGTATGGCTGAGCACCTGGTCGATCATCACCCGGATGCCGAGGCCGTGGGCCTTCGCGAGCAGGCGGTCGAAGTCATCCAGCGTGCCGAACAGCGGGTCGACGTCGCGGTAGTCGGAGATGTCGTAGCCGAAGTCGGCCATTGGCGAGCGGAAGAACGGCGAGATCCAGATCGCGTCCACGCCCAGCGAGGCGACGTGGTCGAGCTTCGCGATGATGCCCGGCAGGTCGCCGACGCCGTCTCCGTTGGTGTCCATGTAGCTGCGCGGGTAGATCTGGTAGATCACCGCGCCCTGCCACCAGTGCTCCGAGGCCATTCGTTCTCCGTTGCGTGGGGTACCCGGCGCCGGGAATGCCGGTGGCGACACTATTCCACAGCGCGGCACGGGAAGAGGGCAATGCCGTGTTCCCCATCGCAATGAATACGTATGCGCAACCCGGCCTCGCCAGGGGTGCGCGGACCGGGTGATGCGACGGCGGGATCGGGGAAACACCTTGATGTGCCTGCGTTTTCCGCGTTCCGGCGCGCAGCCGGATGGCGCATCCGCCATGCTGCGTCGCGACAAGGCAAGGCATGCCGTTGCGCGGAGAATGCGCGCAAACCGCAAGGCACGGAAAGCATGGCCACGAAACCGCAGCTGTCGTTCTGGCAGATCTGGAACATGTGCTTCGGCTTCCTGGGGATCCAGTTCGGCTTCGCGCTGCAGAACGCGAACGTCAGCCGGATCTTCCAGACCCTGGGTGCGGACATGGAGCAGGTGCCGGGGTTGTGGATCGCCGCGCCGCTGACGGGACTTCTGGTGCAGCCCGTGATCGGCCATTTCTCCGACCGCACCTGGACGCGGCTCGGGAGGCGCCGGCCTTACTTCCTGTGGGGCGCGATCTTCTCCACACTGGCGCTGCTGGTGATGCCCAACTCGCCGCAGCTGTGGATCGCGGCAGGCATGCTGTGGCTGCTCGATGCCTCGCTCAACGTGTCCATGGAGCCTTTCCGTGCCTTCGTCGGTGACCAGCTGTCGCCGGCGCAGCGCCCGGCCGGCTACGCGATGCAGGGCTTCTTCATCGGCGTCGGCTCGGTGGTGGCCAGCATGCTGCCGTGGCTGCTGGCGAAGTGGGGCGTGGCCAACACCGCCGAACCGGGCGTGGTGCCGGACAGCGTCCGCTACGCCTTCTACGCCGGTGGCGTGGTGTTGCTGCTGGCGATCCTGTGGACCGTGGCCAGCACCCGCGAGTATCCGCCGGAGGTGCTGCGCTCGTTCGACGACGCGATGCCCGCCCGGGTGGAGCCGGCGCATGCCGGCAGCCTGCCGCCCGCGTCCGGCGGCGTGCCGTGGCTGGTGGCGGGCGGCGTGATGTTCGCGCTGGTCTGGCATTTCGGCTGGAATCGCATGCTGTACGTGCTGGCGCTGCTGCCACTGGCCTACGGGTTGCTGCGCGTGGTCGCGCCGGCGCTGCCCGCGAGGTCCCTGCCGGCGTCGCTGGCCGCCGACCTGCATGCCATGCCCCGTGTCATGCGCCAGCTGGCCGTGGTCCAGTTCTTCTCCTGGGCAGGCCTGTTCTGCATGTGGCTGTACACCACCGCGGCGGTCACCCGGCACCACTACGGCACCACCGACGCCGCGTCCGCGGCATGGAACGAAGGCGCGAACTGGGTAGGCGTGCTGTTCGCGGCCTACAACGGCTTCGCCGCACTGGCGGCACTGGCCATCCCGTGGATGGCACGCCGGTTCGGGCTGCGCGCCACCCACCTCGCCAACCTGCTGCTCGGCGGCGCTGGCCTGGCGTCGTTCGCCGTGATCCGCGACCCGCAGTGGCTGCTGCTGTCGATGGTCGGCGTGGGCTTCGCCTGGGCATCGATCCTGTCCCTGCCGTACGCGATGCTGTCCGACAGCCTGCCGGCGGAGAAGATGGGCGTGTACATGGGCATCTTCAATTTCTTCATCGTGATCCCGCAGCTGGTCGCGGTGAGCACGCTGGGCTTCCTGCTGGGGCGCGTGTTCGGCGGCGACCCGATGCGGGTGCTGGTCCTCGGTGGCGCGTGCCTGGCGGTCGCTGGCTTCTGCTCGCTGCTGGTGACAAGGCCGGAGACCACGCATGCGGGGGGTGTGCAATGAGGGCTGCGGTCCTGTCCCTGATGCTGCTGGGTGCGCTGGCCGGATGCCGGGCCGGGGAAGCCCCGGCGCCCGTCACGGAGGAGTTCTACGGCACCCTGGAGCCATTCGCCTCGGAGGCGGTGTACTTCGTCCTCACCGACCGTTTCGTCAACGGCGACCCGGCGAACGACCACCGCGACCAGGGTGGCGCGCGCCGCACCTTCGACATCCCGCTGCCGGAGTGCGACGGCGTGTCCGCCAACATCGGCTACCTTGGCGGCGACTTCAGGGGCCTGGCCGACAACCTCGACTACATCCGCGACATGGGCTTCACCGCGGTGTGGATCACGCCGATCGTGGACAATCCCGACGAGGCCTTCACCGGCGGGACCGGGCCGGGTTGCGGCACGATCCTCAGCGACCGCGGCAAGACGGGCTACCACGGCTACTGGGGCGTGAACTTCTACCGGGTGGACGAGCACCTGCCGAGCCCTGGGATGGATTTCCGTGACCTTGCGGACGCGATGCACGCGCGCGGCATGAAGCTGGTGCTCGACATCGTGGGCAACCATGGGTCGCCGGCGTTCGACATGGCCGAGGACCAGCCGAAGTTCGGCAAGGTCTACGATCGCGATGGCAACCTGGTCGCCGACCACCAGAACCTGCACCCGACGCGGCTCGATCCGGCAGGCAACCCGCTGCACGCGTTCTACTCGGCCCGGGGGCCGGTGGAAGGCGGGGAAGGCCCGATCCACGAGGGCAACCTCGCCCAGCTGTCCGACTTCGATCCGGACAACCCGGCGGTGCTCGACTACCTCGCGGGCGCATACGGGCAGTGGATCGAACAGGGAGCTGACGCCTTCCGCATCGACACCATCGCCTGGATGCCGACCTCGTTCTGGCAGAGGTTCACCGAACGCATCCGCGGGAAGCACCCGGGATTCTTCATGTTCGGCGAGGCCTACGACTACGACCCGGAGCGGATCGCCATCCACACGCGCCCGGGGCATGGCGAGGTGGGCGTTCTCGACTTCCCGATGAAGCAGGCCATGGCTGAGGTGTTCGGGCGCGAGGGCAGGGGGTTCGAGCGCCTGTCCGGCGTGCTGTTCCTCGATGGCGGCCCCTATGCCAACCCGTACGAGCTGGCGACGTTCTACGACAACCACGACATGCCGCGGCTGGACGCAAGCGACGAAGGCTTCATCGACGCGCACAACTGGCTGTTCACCGCGCGCGGGATCCCGGTGGTGTACTACGGCTCCGAGGTCGGATTCATGCGCGGGCGCGGCGAGCATGCGGGCAACCGCAACTACTTCGGCCAGGAGCGCATCGACACCGCCCCGTCCAGCCCGATCCACGCCGCATTGAAGAAGATCGCGACGTTGCGCCGGGAATCGCCGGCCCTGCAGCGCGGCCTGCAGCTCAACCTGCGGCTGCAGGGGGACGAGGCGGCGTTCTACCGCGTGTACCAGCGTGGCGGTGTCGCCCAGACCGCACTGGTGCTGCTGAACAAGGGCGACGTGGCGCGGCGCATCGTGCTCGACCGCCTCGTCCAGCCGGGCGAATGGCGCGATGCCTTCGATGGCACCGTGCTGCGCGTGGACGGCAGGATCGAGGCCGAGGTGCCGGCGCACGGCGTACGCGTGCTGCTGCGCGATGAACCACTGACCGGACCGGAGCTGCGGGCGGAACTGGCCCGCCTCCAGGCGGTGTACGCGCAGGCGGCGGGGGAATGACTATTTCACCCGGCGCTTTTCCAGCTTGCGCGCCAGCGTGCGCCGGTGCAGGCCGAGCCGGCGTGCGGCCTCGGAGATGTTGAAATCGACCTCGGCCAGCGTCTCGTGGATGTGCTCCCACTCGAGGGTCTTGATCGAGGTCCGGCGGGTGGCCGGCGCGACGCTGGCATCGCCCTGCGTGCGCGCGAAGGCCGCCTCGATGTCGTCGGTGTTGGCGGGCTTGGCGAGGTAGTGGCAGGCGCCGAGCTTGATCGCCTCGACCGCGGTGGCGATGCTGGCGTAGCCCGTGAGCACCACGATCAGCATCTCCGGGTCGTGCCCGTGCAGGGCCTTGACGACGGCCAGGCCGGAGGAGTTGCCGGCGAGCTTGAGGTCCACCACGGCGTGGGTGGGCCGGAATTCCCCGAGCAGGTCAGGCAGTCCGTCCTGTCCCGGGATGTGGCGTACCACGTAGCCGCGGCGTTCGAACGAGCGCACCAGCGTGCGCGCGAACGCGGCGTCGTCCTCGACCACGAGCAGTCTGCGTTCATCCGGCATCGTCTTGTCCTCCGATCGCCAGTGCCGACAGCGGCAGGCGGATGGTCACCTCCGCGCCACCCTGCGGCAGGTTGCGTGCGGACAGCCTGCCGCCGAGCGTCCGGGTGACGTTGGCGGACAGGAACAGGCCGAGCCCGCCGCCGGGACGGCCCTTGCTGGAGTTGTAGGGCGTTCCCAGCCGTTTCAAGACCTCCGGCTCGAAGCCGGGGCCGGCGTCACGTACCTCGACGACGAGGTCGCCGGCCTCGCAGCGGGCCACGAGCCCGACATGGCCGGGCGAGGCTTCCAGCGCGTTGTCGAGCACGTTGAACACCATCTGGCGCAGGCCGGTGTCGGCCACGATGCGCGGGTCTTCCCGGCAGAGATTGCGGTATTCGAGCACGTCGCACGCGCGGGAGGTGCGCCAGTCCCCGACCACGGCGTCGAGGAAGGCATGCAACGTGGTCTCGACCGGGGCATCGCCGCGGGTCTCGCCGGCGGCGAGCAGGATCCGGGTGACGATCGACTTGCAGCGCTGGACCTGGGCCTGCATCTCCTCGATGTCGCCGAGCAGTTCCGGGTCGGAGGAGAAGGCGGGCAAACGGCGCCAGTCACCGAGGATCACCGACAGCGTCGCCAGGGGCGTGCCGAGTTCGTGCGCGGCGCCCGAGGCGAGCAGGCCCATGCGCACCACGTGCTCCTCCTCGATCGCGCGCTGGCGCAGTTCCGCCACCCGCGCGTCGCGTTCGCGCAGGATCCGGGCGATGCGCGAAATGAACACGACCAGCAGCGCACAGACCAGCACGAAGCAGATCAGCAGGCCCTGCACGTAGTGGTCGGCGATGCCGCGCGACAGGTCGACCGGGATGCGTACGGGACCGGGGAGGACCACCAGCAGCGCCACGCACAGGGTCGCGGCCGCGGCCAGCAGCCAGCTTGCGGCAGGCCGGAGCAGCATCGTGCCGAGGGTGACCTGCAGAACGTACAGGAACACGAACGGGTTGCCGATGCCGCCGCTGAAGTGGAGCTGCGCGGTGAGCGTGGCCACGTCCACCAGCAGGGCCAGCAGCAGCGCGCCGTCGCCCACGACGGGGTCGCGACGCAGCCACAGCAGGCTGGCGAGGTTGAACGCGGCCAGTGCCGCCAGCGCCAGCAGCATCGGCGCCAGCGGCAGGGAGATGCCGAGGACGTGGTGGACGAACAGGATGGCGGCCAGCTGGCCGACCACGGCGATCCAGCGCAGCTGGATCAGCTGCTGCATGTTGCGCAGACCGGCGCGGGTGTCGGTGGCGCCGGGTTGCTGGCCGGCGCCGGCGATGCATCCGTGCATGCCTGGCAGGTTGGCGTTCATCGCCGCAGGCGCACACCCAGTTCGAACAGGCCGCGGCCATGCTCGCCGTATCCGCGGGCGACAATGGTGTAGGTGCCGGGCTCGACGCGCGCCGTGATCCGGGCGTTGCTGGCGTCGCCCCCGTCGTCGTCCTCGGCCACCAGCCCGTCCTCGCCGTGCAGTTCGAGCACGGCGTCGAAATCGCGGCTGGCAAGCTCGATCACCAGCTCGCCAGCCTCCGCGACCGTCAGCTGGTAGCGCCGCGGTTCGCCCTGGTACAGGCCCGTGACCGCAGCTCCGGGCTCGATCGCGCCGCCGTTGCGCAGGCCGGCCACATCGATCGGTTCCTCCGTGGCCGACAGCCGGAACAGGCCGGAAGCGCCCTCGGCCAGCCCGCGCGCTACCACGACGTAATCGCCCGGGTCGAGCACGGCCGACAGGCGCGAGTCCGTGCCGCTGCCACCGTCGTCGTCCCCGAGCGAGAGGCCGTTGCCGTGCAGTTCGAGCGCGGCGTCGAAATCGTCGCTCTCCAGGTTGATGGTCACGCGTGCGGTCCGCGCCACGTGCAGGGCGTATTCGCGGCCGCCGCCGGCCAGCGAGCCGGTGACGGGCCTGCCGTCGGCCGCGAGCGTGCCGCCGTTGCGCAGGCGTACGCCGGCGGGCAGGTTGTCGTCCGAGACGGAAAGCTCGAACAGTCCGTCGCTGCCGTCCACGGACACAGCGCGCAGCGTATAGGTGCCGGGTTCCAGCACGACCCGCAGGCGCGAGTCGAACCGACCACCGCCGTCGTCGTCCTCGAGCGCGAGTTCTTTGCCCTCGAGTTGCAGCGAGGGATCGAATTCGGACGAACGCAGGTCGATCGAGTAGTAGCCGGTCCTGTGGATGTCGAGGCGATAGACCCGTGCCTCGCCGCGGAGCAGACCGGCGATGCTGGCGCCGGGCTGCAGTGGGGCGTTGCCGTCGTGCAGGCGCAGGGCGCGTGTTTGGAGCCGGAACGGACCGAAGGCGCGCCGGTCGGCACCGCTGACCGCGACCTCATAGCGACCGGTTTCCGGGGACAGCAGCGAGAGTCGCGCGGATGACTCGTTGTCGCCGGAGTCGCAGTCCGTCCGGCTCGGGCCTGCAACGCGCCCGCCGTCGCGCAGCACCATCAACCGCGTGCATGGCGCGCCGGTGACCTCGATGCCTACCGCCTGTCCGGCCTCGAGCTCGAGCGCATAGACCACGCTGCGGCTGCCGTCGTTGTAGTTGATGCGGTCGCGCGCGGTGATCTCGCCGTGCACGGCCGTCCCGACCGCGATGGGTGTGGCACCGTCGGCGGTGGGAAGCGGCTGCCAGGCGGCCAGCAGCGGGAACAGCAGGGCGGGGATCGGGTTTTTCTTCATCGGGATGGTCCTGGGGTGGGCGGCCGCTGCATCCGCAGTCGTGGCTGGACGGGTGGGGTCGTGTCATGTCCGCGGAGGCGGGCGCCGCATGGCGCCACCACTCAGGTCGAATCGCGCACGACCAGGCGCGCCGGCAGGCTGCGGGTCTGTCCCGGCTGGCCGCCGATCATCGCGATCAGGGTTTCCACCAGCAGCGCGCCCGCGGCCTTGGTGTCCTGCTGCACCGTGGTCAGGCCGGGCGTGGTCATCGCGGCCATCGGGATGTCGTCGAAGCCGGCGACCGCCACGTCCGCGGGCACGCGCAGCCCGCGCCCCGCGAGGGCGTGCATCGCGCCGATCGCGATCATGTCGCTGGCCGCGAAGATCGCGTCGAACTCCGCGCCGGCGTCGAGCAGGCGCAGCGCGGCGTCGCGGCCGGATTCCTCGGACGAGATCGCCTCGACCGTGAGCGCCGGGTCGGCTTCCAGGCCCGCCTCCGCCAGCGCCTGCCGGTAGCCGCGGTGGCGTTCACGGAATTCCGGGTAGCGGTCGGAGGCGTCGCCGATGAAGGCGACGCGGCGTCGGCCGCGGGAAACGAGGTGGCGGGTGGCCTCCCGGCCGCCCTGGAAGTTGTCGCAGCCGATCGAGATCCCGGGCTGGCCTGGCAGCGCGGCGCCCCAGCGGACGAAGTGCGTGCCCTGCGCCTCGAGTTGCTCCAGCCGCTTGCGCGACTGCAGGTAGTCGCCGTAGCCCAGCAGGATCAGGCCGTCGGCCTTGTGGCTGTCCTCGTAGTCGGCGTGCCAATCGTCCGACAGCTGCTGGAAGGACACCAGCAGGTCGTAGCCGTGGCGGGCGCAGGCGCGGGTGATCGACCCCAGCATCGAATGGAAGAAGGGGTTGATCATCGAGTCGTCCGGCGCAGGATCCTCGAAGAACAGCAGCGCCAGGGTGCCGGTCCGCCGCGCGCGCAGGCACGAGGCGCTCTTGTCGACCTTGTAGTTGAGCTGCTCGGCGATGGCGAGGATCCGCCTGCGGGTCTCCTCGCTCACCATCGGGCTCCCGCGCAGGGCCCGCGAGACCGTCGGCTGCGAAACCCCGGCGAGATACGCGATGTCCAGCGATGTCGGCCTGCCGCGAACGCGCGTGGTCATGGCGCCATCATGCCACGGTCCGGCCGGGAGGGCGCCGGGGGGCGGGTTTCGGCTAGAATCGCGGCATTGCAGCAACGAACGGGGCGGCCCGCGGAAACGCCGGCCCGCCGGGACGCGGGCATGGCCCGCCCGGCACCTGACCGCCCGGGCATCCGGCAAGGCGTCCTTGCGGCGCCTTTTTTTGGTCGCCCGGCCGGCGGCGGCATGGCGCCATGCCCGCTCCCGGCACCCCAGGCCAGATTTTCCGGTTCCCGACATGATCACGATCACCCTCCCAGACGGCAGCCAGCGCAGTTTCGACCACCCGGTCACGGTGATGGAGGTGGCGCAGTCCATCGGCCCCGGGCTGGCGAAGGCGACCGTGGCCGGGCAGGTGGACGGCCGGCTGGTGGACGCGTGCGACGTGATCGACCATGACGCCACGGTGCGCATCATCACGCCGAAGGACCCGGAGGGTGTCGAGATCATCCGCCACTCCTGCGCGCACCTGGTCGGCCACGCCGTCAAGCAGCTGTACCCGGACGCGAAGATGGTGATCGGCCCGGTCATCGAGGACGGCTTCTACTACGACATCTGGTACCACCGTCCGTTCACGCCGGAGGACCTGGCCGCGATCGAGCAGCGCATGCGCGAGCTGATCGCCCAGGACTACGACGTGATCAAGAAGATGACCCCGCGCGAGGAGGTCATCGAGGTGTTCAAGGCCCGCGGCGAGGACTACAAGCTGCGCCTGATCGATGACATGGGCCCGGAAGTGACCGCCATGGGCCTGTACTACCACCAGGAATACATCGACATGTGCCGCGGCCCGCACGTGCCGAACACGAGGTTCCTGAAGGCTTTCAAGCTGCTGCGCATCTCCGGCGCCTACTGGCGTGGCGACGCCCGCAACGAGCAGCTGCAGCGCGTGTACGGCACCGCCTGGGCCGACGAGAAGCAGCTGAAGGCCTACCTGCAGCGGCTGGAGGAGGCCGAGAAGCGCGACCACCGCAGGCTCGGCAGGCAGCTCGACCTGTTCCACCTGCAGGAAGAGGCCCCCGGCCTGGTGTTCTGGCACCCCAAGGGCTGGGCCATCTGGCAGGTGGTCG
>Ga0207864_1000179_pt1 | contig 99454 bp, 85 predicted proteins | sample HigsolmetaAR202D_FD_184834 | JGI IMG/M metagenome (GOLD analysis project Ga0207864, IMG submission 184834) | Ionic liquid and high solid enriched microbial communities from the Joint BioEnergy Institute, USA - AR20-2-D (SPAdes) (version 2) ...
GGGCGACTCCCGAGGAGTGTGATGTGGTTGCCCGGTGTGTGATGGGCAAGGAGTGGATGGAGGGCCATCCCGAGCGCTTCGCAGAGCGAAGCGGCTACAAGAAGTGGCGCAATGCGCGGGTGTCCAGCTGTAGCAGTCGCCCTCCGGGCGACCTGGCCTCCCCGGTGTCGGGGTGATTCAATCCTCCAGCGCCTTTTCCAGTGTGGAGAGGACGGTTTTGGCGACCTGGACGCGGGCATACCACTTGTAATTGGCGGGGATCACGGTCCAGGGGGCGTTTTCGGTGGAGGTTTTTTCGAACATGTCCTCCGCCGCTTCGTTGTGCTCCTTCCACTTCTTGCGGTTGCGCCAGTCTTCGTCGCTGATTTTCCAGTGCTTGTAGGGATCGGCTTCGCGGGCCTTGAAACGGGCGAGCTGTTCGTCCTTCGTGATTTGAAGGAAGACCTTCACGAGGATGGCGCCGTCGTCGGTGAGCTGCCGCTCGAATTCGTTGATCTCCCGGTAGGCGCGCTTCCATTCGGCGTCGGTGGCGAATCCCTCGACGCGCTCGACGAGGACGCGTCCATACCACGAGCGGTCGAAGATCGCCATTTCGCCGTAGGCCGGAAGTTTGGTCCAGAACCGCCACATGTAGTGGTGGCGGTATTCCTCGGGCGTCGGCTTGACGATCGAGTAAACGCGCACGAGACGCGGGTCGAGGCGCTCGACGAGTCGCTTGATGGCCCCGCCCTTGCCGGCGGCGTCGGGGCCTTCGACGACCACGATGAGCGAGCGTTTGCTTTCGCGCAGCTCGAGCTGGTGCTTCAACAGCCGTAGCTGCGCCTTCTTGAGCTTTTCCTTGTATTCCTTCTCGGAGAGGGAGGTGTTCTGGTCGAGTTCGTCGAGTCGAATGCGGGACATGGGAGCCCGGCCCTTGTGCCGAAAAATCAGGTCAGCGACAAGTCCCGGTCTTTCCGTCCGGCTTCATTTCTTGGCCCTCCCCCCGCCTGAATCGGGAAATCGGAACAGAGAGGCCCGTCAGTATTTGACGCCGCAGCCGTAGGATTTCGTCTGCGGAGTGGAGACGGGCTCGCCGGCGGCGAGTTCGGTGAGCGCGGCCTGCACGTAGTTTTTCGCGCCGTCGAGGCTGGCGGGATCGGGCGTCGGCTTGTCGTCGATCGCGCCCATGTAAACGAGGGTTCCCTTGGAATCGATGACGAACATCTCGGGAGTCGTGCGCGCGTTGTAGGCGCGGCCGACTTCGCCGGATTCATCGAGCAGCAATGCGGTGGAAGCCATGCCGAGCTCTTCGTATTTCGCGACGGCCTGCTCGGGCGTGTAATGCCCCTGTTTGCCGGGCGCGGAGGAAATGATCGTCAGCCACACGACGCCGCTGTCGGTCGCGGCTTTCTGGAGATCCTGCATGTTCCTTGACCCGTAGTGCTTTTTCACGAACGGGCAGCCTTCGTTGAACCATTCGAGCACGACCGTCTTGCCGGCGTAATCGGAGAGCGAGTGCTCCTTGCCGGTGCCGTCCTTGAGCGTGAAGTCGGGCGCGGGTTTGCCGATCTCGGGAGCGGCGTGAAGCAGGGACGTGGTGACCAACAGCGCAAGGAAGAAGTTGGGGATTCTCATGGTGTGGTGGTTTGTAGATGAAACCTTAGCGGGCTTCGGAAAGTTTCGAGAGAACGAGGGATTCGGTGAGGAGTTCCGGCAGGATGATCGGCTCGTTCGGCCGGCCGGCGGGGTAGATCACGTAGAACGGCACCCCCACCCGGCCGAATTGCTTCAGCGCCTCGGTGATTTCGGGATTGCTGTTCGTCCAGTCGGCCTTGACCGGCACGATGCCCAGTTCCTGGATCTTCTCGCGCACGGCGGGAACGTCGATCGCGGTGCGCTCGTTGTATTTGCAGGTGAGGCACCAGTCGGCCGTGAAATCGATGAACACGGGTTTGCCCTCGGCGAGCAGCGTGTCGACGGCCGCCTTCGAATACGGCTCCCACGGAATGCCGCCGCTCGCTTGTTGCACGGATGCGGGCCGGGACTTTGCCAGCAGGTCGCCGAGAAACAACCAGCCGCCGCCGACGAGAAGGAGCACGGAGAGGGTCAACCCGACGACGCGCGAGCGCGCGGGAACCACGGGCGGCGAGACGATTCCGAAAATCCAGCAGGCGACGCCGACGGTGAGCAGGAACGCGCCGACCCAAATGACGGCCTCGGAGCCGCGTTGCGCGCCGATGATGTAGAGCAGCCAGAGCAGCGCCGCGAGCAGCGGAAAGCCCATGAATTGCTTGAGGCGCTCCATCCACAGCCCCGGCTTCGGGAGATATTTCACCCACCCCGGCTGTGCGGAGAGGAGCAAATACGGGAGGGCCATTCCCGCGGCGATACACGCGAAGAGCGCAAGCGTCACGGGCGCCGGTTGCGCAAAGGCGTAGCCGAGCGAGGCGCCGAGAAAGGGTCCGGTGCAGGGCGTCGCGAGCAGCGTCGCGAAGACGCCCTGGAAGAACGATCCGCTGTAGCCCTCGTGGCCTCCCGCCTGCGCAAGGGCGTTGGTGGCGCGGCCGGGCAGTGCGATCTCGAAGACGCCGAAAAGATTCAGCGCGAACACGAAAACGATCGTGGCGATGGCGATGTTGAACCACGGATTCTGGAACTGGAACGCCCAGGTCGCCTGCCCGCCCGCCGCGCGAATGGCAACGATCACGAGTCCAAGACCGAGAAACCACACGAAGATGCCGGCGGTGAAGGCGAGGCCGTGAAGGAGGATCGTGCGCGGGCTCTGGCCGGCCTGCCGCACGAAGCCGAACACCTTCAACGAAATCACCGGCAGCACGCAGGGCATGAGGTTCAGGATGATTCCGCCGAGAAATCCGAAAAGCAGCGCCTGCCACAGCGAGGTGGATGGCGGAGATGGCGTCACCCACCATCCGCGCTCGCCGTTTGCGTCCTTGATGGCGAGCACTCCGCGAAGATCTCCGGGCGCGGAAATGCGAATGGTAAAACCGTCCTTTGCGGAGCCGGAGATTTTTGGATGGCCGATGACTTCTCCCTCCGCCGGCAGCGGGAAGAACTCGACGGCCTCGGTGCCCGCGGGCGCCTCGACCGTGCCGACCCAGGAGTCGCCCTCGCGCTGCCACGTGACGTCGAACGGCGGTGGGTCCATCGACGGGAGTTTTGCGGTCCATTCCTCGAAGATGGCGGCATTATCCGGTTCGGCGTGGCCGGCCACGGGAAGCATGCGCGAGACGGTGGCCTTGCCGGGAATGCAGATTTCCTCGCAAACGAGCCACGACACGTTCGCCTCGAGGTTGATGTTCGACTCGATGATCTCCGCCGGCGGCTGGATCTGCTGAATGAGCATCACCTTGTCGCCGTAGGCGTAAACCTGAATGTCGCCCGGCTCGAGGATCGCCTCCGGCAACGGCCATTCGATGGGTCCGACGCCCCACCCTTCGGGCAGCTTCCATTCGATCGAGGTCGGGATGCCTGCGTCGCCCGAGTATTGCCAGTAGGTGTGCCACTTCGGGGCCATTTCGAGAAGGACGCCCACGCGGAACGGCTTGCCGGGAACGATCGCGGTGGTGTCGGCAATCAACGATGCGGTGACCAGCATTTTGCCCTCGTATTCCTGCGCCGGCAGCCGCTGGCCGAGAAACGCGAGGAGAAGCAACGCAAACAGGACCGGCCTCATCGCGGGCAAGCTAGCACCCTCCTCCAATTGCCGCAATCGCGACTGGTTTGACGGCTCCCGCGCACGCCGGCACACTGTCGCCCATGGCGGAGCATGCAGAGCTGTTTTCCCCGGAGTGGTGGAGTTTGACCGTGGAACGGGCCTTCGATTGGGCGTCGACACACGGGCTGCGCATCGTGGTGATCTGTGTGCTGCTGGTGATTTTGCTGCGGGTGTCGCGGCATTTCGTCGAGCGCGCCATCAAGCTCTCGCTCCGCCCGCGCGGTCGGGATCCGTTGCAGGATTTGATGATCGCGAAACGCCAGACGACGCTGATCAAGCTGTTTCAGGCGGTGGCATCGGTCACTCTCGTCGTGCTCGCGGTGCTGATGGTGTTTCAGGAAATCGGCTTTGCGGTTGGCCCGATTCTCGCCAGCGCGGGCATTGCCGGAGTGGCCATTGGTTTCGGCGCGCAGAGTCTCGTGAAGGACATCATCACGGGATCGTTCGTGATTCTGGAGCAGCAGTTCTCGGTGGGCGACGTCATCCAGGTCGGCAATCTCTCCGGCGGTGTGGAGGAGCTGAATCTGCGCACCGTCGTGCTGCGCGCGGCCGACGGCAGCGTGCACATCATTCCCCACGGCGAGATCAAGCAGGTGACGGTGCTCACGCGCGACTGGTCGCGCCTCGTGCTCGACATCGACATTGCCTACGACGCGGACATCGACACGGCATGCGGGTTGATGAAGAAGGTTCTCGACGACTACGCAGCCGCGCACGGCGACGTGGTTCTGGAAGCGCCCGAGGTGCTCGGCGTGCAGAATCTCGGCGAAAACTCGGTGCAGCTCCGCGCGCAGATGAAGGTGCTGCCGGGCAAGCAGTGGGCGGCGGGCCGCGAGCTGCGGGCCAGCATCAAGAAAGCGCTGGATGAAGCCGGCATCGAAATTCCCTTCCCGCAGCGCACCTTGTGGGTGCGACGTCAAAAGTCCTGAGCGTTGCGTCTTTACGCAGTGCCCTTTCCTCGCTTAACTGGCAGCTTTCGTCTCCCATGAAAATTACACCCCCGTTGGCCCTTGCGGCCCTAGCAGTTGGTCTCGCCTTTTCCGGGTGCCAGACCCCCAATTCCTCTTCGAACAAAATGAGCATCTCCGTTGCCCCGTATGGCACCACGAAGTCCGGTAAAGCCGTAAATCTCTACCGACTTCGGAATGACAAGGGCATGGAGGTCGACATTACCAACTACGGCGCCATCATCACGGCGATCCGCGTGCCCGACAGCTCCGGCAACATCGAGGACGTGACGCTCGGTTACGACAACCTCGCCGGCTACGAGAAAGGCACCTCCTATTTCGGGGCGATTGTCGGCCGTTATGGCAACCGCATCGCGAAGGGCACCTTCACGCTCGACGGCAAGACCTACAAGCTCCCGATCAACAATGGCCCGAACTCGCTGCATGGCGGCAAGGTCGGCTTCAACCAGCGCGTCTGGTCGGCGAAGCCCATCACCAAGCCGAACGCCGTGGGAGTCGAACTCACCTACGTGAGCCCGGATGGCGAGCAGGGATATCCCGGCACGCTCACGACGACCGTCACCTACACGCTTAACAACCGCAACGAGCTGCGCATCGATTACGATCTGTCGACCGACGCGCCGACGGTTGCGAACGTCACCAACCACGCCTACTTCAACCTGAAGGGCGAAGGCGACGGCACGATCCTCGGCCACGAGCTGCAGATCAATGCCGACCACTACACGCCCACCGATGACACGCTCATCCCGACCGGAGAGATTGCACCTGTCGCGGGCACTCCGATGGACTTCCGCAAGCCGACCCCGATCGGTGCGCGCATCGACAACAAGTTCCCTGCCCTCATTGCGGGCGGTGGCTACGACCACAACTACGTGCTGAACGGCTCGGGGCTCCGCAAGGCCGTGACCGTTTACGAGCCGACGAGCGGCCGCCAGATGGAAGTCTTCACGACCGAGCCGGGCGTGCAGTTCTACTCCGGCAACTTCCTCGACAACGAGCCCGGTGAAAACGGCCACACCTACGTCTATCGCGGCGGATTCTGCCTGGAGACGCAGCATTTCCCCGACAGCCCGAATCACCCGAACTTCCCGAGCACGGTGATTCGTCCCGGCGAGAACTACGAGTCGACCACGATCTACAAGTTCTCCGTGCGCTAGAGAAGATCACCCCGGCTGGCTGCTGGGCCTGACCCGGCACGCCAGCCAGGAATGCCTTAACTCACAAAAAAGGCCATCCTGGGAAGCGGATGGCCTTTTTCTTTTCCTCGCGGGTCCGCGCCACGACCTGCGCTTTGGTCCGAAAACAAAAGAGCCATCCCCGGGTTCGAGGATGGCTCTGGAAGTTTGGTGATGCTTCGGCGGGTTACTCGCCCTTCTTCTCGCCCACCTGCTTTTCGGTGACCTTGATCCGCTTTGCCGTCGAGCCCGATTCGTCGGGAAGCACCTTCACGCGAACTCCTTCGGAAATCGTGGAAATCTCGATCTCCTTGCCGTCATCGTCGACGATCTTGGTCGTCTCCGAATAGGTGAAGGTCTTTTCCGTCTCCTCCTTCAGGCCCTTCACGGTGACGGACTTCGCGGCGGGATCGGTCTTGGTCACGACGCCGATGAATCCATCGTTCTTTCCGGGTTTCTCGTCGCCGGCCTTCAGCGAAGTCGTCGCGAATGCCACTCCGACGAGGATGGCAGTGAGGTATGTCAGTTTCTTCATAAGCATTTGATTGCGGAGATTGGGGCGCATGGCCCGCTCCACAGGGTTATCGTTTCTAACACAAAGAATACGTGTTCGTCGCATGTTTATTCGACGACGCGGTGACTGGCGTCAGGGAATCCGCCGGGGTTCGACACCCTCGAACGTGATCTTCACCGGCTTGATCGTGCCGTCTTCGTTGAACTCCATCTTGTCGATGCACGTCACGCGGTGGTTCGCATCGGTCTCGCCGAGCGGACGGCGGTGATAGACGATATACCACTCGTCCGTGCCCGGCACGCGAATGACCGAGTGGTGCCCCGCCCCGGTGGCGATCTCCGGGTCCTGCTGCAACACGGTGCCCACGCGCTGGAACGGCCCGTGAATCGAATCCGAAATCGCATAGGCCACCCGGTAATCGGGGCCGGTCCAGCCGCCTTCAGACCACATGAAATAGATCTTTCCGTTCCGCTCGAACATGATGGGCCCCTCGACGTATCCCTCGGGCGTGATCTCGTGGAAGGTCTGCCCATCCTCGAAGGGAATGAGGCCGGTGAAATCGTCCTTCAGCTGGGCGATGTTGCAGTGACCCCAGCCGCCGTAAATGATCCACCACTTGCCGTCGGGGGTCTGGAAAACGCTTTGGTCGATCGGCTGTGCGCCGTTGACGATCTCGTTGATCAGCGGCTTTCCCAGCAGGTCCTTGAACGGTCCGCCCGGACGATCCGAAACGGCGACGCCGATCCCCCCAACCTCGCCCTCGTGCACGTCGTTCGCCGCGAAGAAGAGATAGTATTTGTCGCCATTCTTCACCGCGCACGGCGCCCACATCGCACGCTGCGCCCATTTCACCTGACGCGAGGTCAGGATCTTCGGGTGCTTCTTCCAGTTGACGAGGTCCTTCGACGAAAACGCGTCGAAATGGAGCTGTTCCTCATACGGCGCGGAATACGTCGGATAGACCCAATACTCGTCCTCGAAGATCACCGCCTCTGGGTCGGCATACCAGCCGTCCACAATCGGGTTTTTCGCAAGAGCCGTTGCCGCGGGAAGGAGCGCGGAAGCGAGGGCAACCGCCGCAAGGCGGGGCAAAAATCCGCGCCGGGAAATCGAGGAAAGAGAGGAACGAACCATGTCAGCAGTCTGCCGGGCTCTCCCTCGCATGGCGAGAGCGAAGAGGCCAGGGAGACCAGACGTGGGCTCGCCTCCAGGTGAAGAACGAGACACTCTCTCGTGATGGCAGACTTCGCAACACGCACGGAGGCGATCCTTCGACAGACGAATGCGCTTCTCGAGAACGATCATTTCGTTTCGGTAAATGGGCATCACTCATCGGGCTGGATCGACAAGGATTCCATCAATCCCCACCCCGGCTTCGTCTCGGAACTCTGCTCCATGCTTTGGCAATCAGCATCTCACCTCAATCCGGATATCATTTGCGGCCCTGCGGAAGGCGGTCTCATCGTCTCGCTCTGGACGGGATTTCATGCGGGATTGCCGGCTGTTTTCGCCGAACACGAGGCGGCACACGGTGTGGAATTGCGAGGGCGATTCATCCTCCGACGCGGCTACGATCGTCGGGTGACGGGCCGGCGTGTGCTGCTTGTCGATGATGTGGTGAACACGGGGCACTCCGTGCGGCAAACCCACGAAGCCGTGGAGGCGGCGGGAGGTTTAATCGTGGGAGTCGCGTGTTATGTGGATCGAGGCAATCGACCGGATCTTGGTGGCGAGTTTCCATTCATCCGTCTTCTCGAGTGGAAGGTTCCGAGCTGGCCTGAGAAGGATTGCCCTCCGGAGATTCTGGCGCGTCCTGTGAACACGTTTCACGCCCACGGTGCTGAATGGATGGCTGCACGTGAGATGGGGTCGGCCTCTTTCACCCGTTCATCGCCCGAGCGGGACGCTTGATGTTTAGCTCACAGCGTTCCCACTTGCATCTACCCTGGCTCTACGCGACGCGGCGTTTGCGGAGACCGAAGACGACCGCAAACGTGAATCCGGCCAGGCTGAGCAGAACCGTCGACGGTTCCGGAACGACCGTGATCGACCCGCCCCCGATGAAGAACGATCCGCCGCCGGCCACGAGATTCAGGGCCTCGGCATCGTAGGTTCCCGCACCGAGTTGAGTTCCGCCGACAATCAGCGCGCCAAAGGTCTCGTTGGTCGCGAGTTCGTAGGTCGCGTCGCCACCGGCGTTGTTGAATGTGATGGTGTCGATGACCAGCGTCGTGGTGGTGGAGCTGGACTGCACGCTGTAGGAGCTGCCCGCGGCGCTTCCGCTCAGCGCCGTCCCCACGTAGAGGGTCCCCTCGAATTCGCTGAGGTCGCCGGTGAAGACGATGTGGCCGAGACGCAGGGCGTCCTGTTCCGTCAACAGGGTCAACTGCAGAACGTCCTCCTCATTGCCAATGACCTTCGAGGCGATCGTCTGGGTGAACGAGCCGCCGACGGCCGGGTTTACCCCGATGGCTCCGATGTGGACGCCCTCTTCGAATCGGATCGTTCCCGCCAGGGTGGCGCTGCCGGCGGTGTTCGGGCCGGCAAAGAAGATGCCACCCCCGAAGATGAGATTGACGGTGCTCGTGTTGCCCGCATCGATCTTGCCGAGGAGGCGCGTTCCATCAAGGAGGGTCAGGCTGTCCCCGAGAAACGTGCCGCCAGCGGGATTGTCCCGCATGGTGCTGCTGTAATTCCACACGACCCCATTCGTCACGAACGCGGTGACCGGGGCGAAGAATCCGGGCGTCGTGAAGTAATTGTTGCCCGGTTCGACAAGGTATCCGCCCCAGTTGACAGGATCATTCCACGTGGAGCCCGCGAGGACGTTTTGCGATTGAACGATGTCCTCCGCCTCCAGCGAGGCGGCCGAGGCAAGGGCGATGGCGGAAAGGATGGCTGTATGTCGAAGACGAGGAAGGAGGTTTGGGAACATGATGTGCGATTGGGGCTGAAATCAGCGCAATTCGCGCTGACATTCCGTCAGACGCAATTTGCCCGCGGAAACTGACAGCAAGGCCGCAGATTCTTCCGGTTTTCCTACCTGTCCCCGAGGGGAACCCGCTCGACCAGCATCCGCAGGAATCCGCCGGCCGCCTCAGGCGGCACGAGACAACCGAACGTGCCCCATTCGTAATGTTCCGGGGCCGGAGGCAGGCCCTCCGGATTCGGCAGCTCCACGACCGACAGGTTCCATGTCTTCAGGTTGTCCGTGGCCTGCGGGCGATAAACGAGATCCCCGGCGTGATAGGCCCCGTCGTGCCAATACCCGCCGCGCAGTCGCAGGTAGGAATAGGTGAAGTAATTCTCACCGTCGTGGAACGCGAGGCCGTTGAGGAGTTCAGGCCGGCTGTCAGGGCGCGTTGGATCCGTTCCGCCCAACGCGTATTCCGCGAGGCTGATGAATGTATCCTCATCGTAATCGGCGGATTCGAGCGCGTCGTCTCCGCTGAGCCCCGGGAAGTTCCGGACGAAGACGTCATAATCCGGGGCGCCGACGCCGGAGGGCGGCCGGGCCTTGGGCTCATCGCCGTCGATCTGCTGGAGATACGCGACGAGCTGGTCGATTTCCGTGGGTGAAAGCGTCGCGGTATTGCCGTGTTTGCCATCGGGATTCGCGGTGGTCAGCACGTCCCGCAACGTGTTCGCCGAGCCATCGTGCAAATACGGCGCGGTGGACCAGACGCCTCGAAGCGTGGGGGTGTCGATGCCGGTGAGCATTCCTCCGGCACGCGATCCGGAGCCCGGCTTGATCGTTCCTACGTCGTGCAGGACGCCGAGCGCGCTGTCGGTGAAATCGCGTCCGCCATGGCAGTCGTAGCAGCGCAGGGCGTTGAAGATTTCCCGCCCGGCAATGGCATCCGCCGTGAGAGAGCCATCCGGATTTCGGAACGGGCTTGGATCGAACTTGTTGAGCGAACTCACGTAGGCGGCGAGATCGTCGAGGTCGCGGCTGACTCCCGCTTTGGCCATTCCGAGCGGGTTGCTGCGGGTGCCTTGATGGAATTTCACGTCGCTCATGAGCCCCTCACCCAGCCCGAAGTCGCGGATCTGATTTTCGAAGTCCTGCACTTCGTCGAAATTGCCGGTCCAATGCAACCGGCCATGGCGCATGCCCGCGCGCCCGCGAAGATCGATCGTGTTCCGCAGGCCTTCTCCGAGACTCGTGAAATCCCACGTCTGTCCGTCCTGCGAGCCATCGAGATGGCACGACGCACAGCTCATGTAGTGCTCGGAGTTCAGGCGGGTCGATGTCGCGTCGTAGAACAGGATTTTGCCGCGTAACACGTCCGGAGGCAGTGTCTCCCCGCCGACAAGCCGCACGCTTCCCTTCTCCTCGACGAGGGAGTCGCCGAAGAACAACGCGCTGATGTCGTGCACGGAGAGGTCTCGCGAGAGGAAGTTCAATGTGAGCAGTCGGCCGCGCTTTTCATCCACGACGGTGGCGATCGGCGTCGTGCCGCAGCGAATGCGCGTCACCTCCTGCCCCGTGTAGGCGTCGAGCACGGTGATGTGATGGTTGCCGGGCATCGCGACGAACACGAAATCGCCGAGCGGACTGAACGTCACGGCATGGGCGCGGTCCTGGTCATCGAAGTCCACCCGAGCGTCGAGTCGCTCCATGCCGGTGGCGAGATCGATCTGCGAAGCGATGGCACGCACGGTCACGTCGTGGTCCAGCGCCAGGCCATCGCGGAACGTTCCGCGGAAAATGTTGTCCTGCTTCGAGGGAATCCACGCGCGCAGGCCATCCGGGCTGATCGTCATCGAGACGAGGTAATTCGGGATGCCGCGGGATTGTGTGGGAGTGTCGGGCCCCGGCGACGAGCCGAGGGTGAGCACCCGCTCGAACTGCATCGTGGCGGCGTTGATTTCGAAAACCTCACCGCGCGTTGAAGGCGAGATGAAGCGCGTCACGTAAATCTTCGAGCCGGTGGAGTCAATCGCGACGCCACGAATCTGAGGCCGAATGCCGTTCGCGTCGTTCGGGATGTCCACCGCTCCAATGACCTCCCGCGATGCCGGACCAATCTTTACGACCCGTGCGATGGCCTGAAGCGTCACGTAGGCGGCGGAGCCATCCGGTGCAAAGGCGATGCCAAACGGCTGCGAGGCGTAGGGCAGCGGAATTTCGCTCACCGAGCCTGTCTCCGGACTCACGATGGAAATCGACCAGCTGTCGCGATTCGCCACCCAGACATGACCGTCCGGCGCCACGGCAAGCGTCTCGGGATGCCGCCCGACCGCGACTTCACGAACCTTGGTAAGCGAGTTCAGATCGACTGCAGTGACCGTGTTGGCATCCGGATTCGCCGCCCACAGGAGGTCACGCTCGGAATCCAGCGCCAAGGACGAGCTGGCGGTCGGAGCGTGTTCCGTGAGCGGATTGTAAACGAGGTGCTTGAACGAGATCGTCTGTGGATCGGACTCCGGAAAACTCAATGCGAGGGAATCGATGTTCGGCCCCACCGAACCGGCGGAGGCGAGAAGCTCGATCGTATTGGCCCCGGCGATGAGCGGAACGTCCGGGACGACCACCGTCTGATACGTCGTCCAGGGTCCGGTTGATGGGAAATTGACCACCTGCGGCGAGCCGCCATTCACGACGAGATGAAGCGGACGGTTCGCGCCTCCGCCATTTGCGTAACGGATCGTCAACGACGCGCTGGTCTGGCCGGCCGCGCTTACGTTCCAGCGAATGCCGATGCCCGCGCCGGTCGTGGCGGGATAATCGACGTAGCCCGTGCCGGTGAACCCCGGATTTTCCGTGGCATTGAACACGGAGCCAAGAAACACGGCGTCCTCGGCCTCGATCGCCTGCAACGGATTCACCCGCGAGTTCAACGTGACGAAGTGCCAGCCCGCCGCCGTGTAGGTATGCTCGACGGACGGGCCCGCGAGCGTGGTGCCGTCATCGAACTGCCAGTCGTAGAGTCGCGCGGGGTTCGGATCGCGGACCGCGAACAGGGTCGAATGACCGAGCTCCGTTGGCGGAACCGATTCGATCTCGTCATTTCCGGAAAATCCGCCGCCGAGCGCGGTTCGAAACGTGGAGCGGAATTCGTTGGCGAGCGCATTGCCGACCAGGTCCGTGATGCCGCCTGCGGGCAGCACGATCTCGTAGGTCGTGCCGGGTTCGAGAGGTTCGTCCGGCGCAAAGGTCAGCGTCGTCGTCGTGGTGCCCCATGTTCCGGAAATGGGCTGTCCGCCAAGGGGACGAACGATGAATGTGGAGGCGTCGACCGAGGCGAGCTCCGGCCAGTCGGACAACGAGATGCCGATGCGTGTGGTGATCGGCTGCTGCTCGGCGCCGTCTGGCGGATTCACGTATTTGACGTGAAGAGGCGTGGTGTCGCGCTCGGCGGAGTGAACGACCACGAGGCCGCCGACATACTTGTTGTCCACCAACTGGTCGTCCGCGACGAGGAGGAGATTGCCAACCGGACAGCTGAACTGATCGTCCCAACGCGAGTCGCGTCCGACAAAACGTCCGATGAGTTGCGGCTTCGTCGGATCGGCAATGTTGTATTTCCAGACGCCCTGGGTGCCGCCACGCAGTCCGCCGAGAAAGAAGTGATCGTCGGCAAAGCTCATGTATTCGCTGTTTGGCACGTCGGCCTGCGCGACGAGCTGGATGTTCCGGGGATCGGTGGTGACGTCGTAAACGCGATACGGCGTGATCAAATACGCATTCGTTCCGTAGAAGCCTCCGATGTAGCTGTCGGGCCCCTCCACCACTCCGTCGAGGAAGCGCGGGTGCGTGGGATTGCTGATGTCCACCGTGGCGATGCCGCGATTTTCCTTGGGACTCGTGATGACGAGCAGATTCCCCAGCGCGAACAAGGGCCCCGCGACGACCCCGCCGAGGGCCGCCCTCGAAAGAGTCGCGACGAGTCGCGGGTTCTCGATGTCCTCGACATCGACCACGTAGAGGCCGTTGGTCGTGGCGCCCGCGTAGATTTGATTCCCCTGCCAGCTCACGCCCCAGATGGCCCCGGAGACGTCGCCGTAATTGATGCCCGGCAGAATGATCTCGCTAACGAGAACGGGATTCGGCGTGTCGGTGACGTCCCAGATGTCGAGGCCACGTCCCGAAATCGTCGCCATGTAGAGCGCCTCCCCGCGCCTCGCGTAGGTCACCTGATGCGACTCGGCTTCGCCCGCCGCGTGATGACTGATCATGTCCGCGACGTGCTGCGGTTGGTAGGGATTCGAGATGTCCCACACCTCGTGCTCTCCATTGCCCGCAAAAATCGCGTAGCCGTTGATGACCGACGGCTGGTTCAAATGCCGCGAACCAAGCTGCGGACTGATCCGCTTCAGCACCTCCGATTGCGGATAGGTCTGATTCGGAATGACGCCCTGCAGCGCGGAGAACGACTCCATGGCTGAGCCACTGGCGATCGCGGCAATCAACAGGAGCTGGGGGAATCGGGCGGAAAACATCCTTGTTATCGGAGGGCTGACAAAGGGGGTGAAGACGAAGGGCGGCGCTATATGCGCCGCCCTCCAGCGTTACAGAGGTGAAATTTCCTGCCGGACAAACTCATTGTTTGGATCGACGCCGGGCGGCGGCAACCAGACCGAGAAGGCCCGCCGCGGCAATCGCCGTCGTGGCCGGCTCCGGAACGACGGTGAGCGAACCGTCCCCCGTGAAGAACGACCCGCCGGCGAGCGAGTTCAGCGTTGTGGCGTCGTAGGTGCCGGCGTCGAGCGCGGTGCCGCCAACGACGATCGACTTGAACGTCTCCGAGGTCGCGAGGTCATACTTGGCATTGCCGAAGGCGCCGGTATCCAGGATCAGGCTCGTGACCGTCGAACTCGAGCGAACGCTGTAGGTGCTGCCCACGGCCGTGCCACTGGCCGCGGTGCCCACGTAGATCGTTCCATAGAATTCGCTGAGGTCGCCGGTGAAGATGATGTGGCCGAGACGGAGATCGCCCAGTTCGGTCAACAGGCTCAGCTGCAGAACGTCCTGATCATCACCAGTGACCTTCGAGGTGATCGTCTGGGTGAACGACCCGCCGATGGCCGGGTTTACACCGATGGCTCCGATATGGATGCCGTCTGCGAAACGGATCGTTCCCGCAAGGGTGGCGCTGCCCGGGCCATTCGGACCGGCAAAGAAGAAGCCGCCGCCAAAGATGAGATTGACGTTGCTCGTCTGTCCGCCCTCCACCTTGCCGAGGAGGCGCGTGTTGGTCACGACCGTCAAGCTGTCGCCCCCGAAGGTGCTGCCGGCCGGGTCATCGCGCATGGTGCCGGTAAAGTTCCACGTCACGCCATTCGTAACGAATGCAGTGGCCGATGAGGAAAATCCCCCGGCGGTGAAATAATCATTTCCTGCCGAGGGAGCCGCGCCGCCGGTCCACAAGGAGCCTTGATTCCAGTTGGCGCCGGCGGGTGCGTTTGCAGATTGGGTAATGTTTGCCGCGTGGAGCGACGGGATGCTGACCGCTGCGCAGAGCAGCAGTGCGGGGAATGATGCTATTTTCATGGAATGGATGGAGGTGTTTCCTGGGGTTGATTTGCCAAATGGCGTTTGTTGGCGACGTGTTGTTTGGCGCCGCCATTCCATGAAACGAAGTTCCGCAGCGAAAACTGACAGCCTGCTGCCAAAAAAGTTTCACGCGCTCAAAGTGCGCGTGCGAATCCCTGCGAGCAGCGCTACTGCTGGCAGTGAATTTCGTCGTAGAGCCACGCCTTTGCGTGCGCCCAATAACGATAGACGGTGCGCTCGGTAAGCCCCATTTCCCGGGCGATTTCCTGGTTGGAGAGACCGCCGAAAACCTTCAGAACCACCACCTGGGCGTAGCTCGGATTTTCCTTCTCGAGCCGCCCGAGGGCTTCGTCGATGAGCAAAATCTTGTCGTCAGCGCTGACGGAAACGGAGTCCACCGCCTCCATCGGCATGCGCACCCAGTCGCCACCGCGCTTCAACTCCGCCCGCCTCCGCGCACGATCGATGAGAATGCGGCGCATCGTCTTCGCGGCGGCCGCGAAGAATCGAGGCGCACTCTCCATCCAGCCTTGGGACGGATGCGCGGAAAGTCGGATCCATGCCTCGTGCACCAGCGCGGTGGGCTGGAGAGTCTGCCCCGGTGCCTGCGCGGCCATGCGCGCAGCGGCCATTCTCCGGAGCTGTGGATACACGTCGGAGAGGAGCAAATGGGAGGGCTCGGCGACTGGCATTGGGGAACTCAGTTGACCGAATTTCACGGAATTGCGACCGAATGTCAACAGTCGCATTTTAATTTCCCTGCCTGATAGTCCGCTCCGCCTCGTCGAGCAGAATGCGGGCAATCATCCAGGAAAACCAGTATCCGCGATCGGTGAGCGGGAGTTCCTCCCCGGCCTTGATGAGGCGCCGCGCCTCGCGAATGTCGCGCACCGCCTGTCGTGGGTTCCCGAGCCGGAATTGCGCCATCGCCGTGATGCTGTAGAGCGTCGCGTAGCGCGAGCCGGTGGTGATGGGATACTTGAAACTTTCCGTGGCCCATTCCAGGGCGCGATTCATGTCGCCCATCCGATAGGAATAGAGCGCCATCGAGAGAGCCTCCCATTCCGCGAAGCGCTCCACTCCGGACTCCGTGGGAATTCCCTGCGCGCAGATATCCGCGGTCCCTCTCAAGCGCTCCAGCATCTCCGGGTTTGCGGGAGTCAGCAGCGTGGCCTTGAGGAGGTGCTCGGCCTGGAGCGAATTTTGCACCGGCAGATAGAGGTCCAGAATTTCCCGCCGAAATCGCTCATAGGCCTCCTGGTCCTCATGTGCCAGCAGTGCGGGAGCAATCGCCAGCAGATCAAATTCCTCGAGCGTCTTCACCGGATCGTCGAGGCGGTTTGCCTGATCCAGCAGCACATAACACTGCACCGCCTGCTTCCAGCGACCGTAGACGGCATTCCAATTTCCGAGCGCCCGGAAAACACCCGCCGCTTCGCGGGACGGTTCGATCGACTCCAGCGGACTCTTTCGCAACAGCGCGTCGGCCTCTTCGATTTTTCCCTCGCTCAGGAGCACGGCGACTTGGGAGACATTCGCCCTCGCCTGTGCCTGCTCGCGAAGCCATGTCTCCCTCGCCCGGGCGGACTCCGCCTCCCGCCTGAGGAGTTCCCGCGCGGCAAGGGCCTTGCGCTCGCGAAAATAGAGCCATGTCGAGGCACCGAGCCCGGCCACCAGCGAGCCCACCACCGCCAGCGCCGAGAGGCAGACGACGCGATTCCGCCGGATGAATTTTCGCAGCAGATACAGGCGGCCCGGGCGATGCGCGAGGACGGGTTCATTCGCGAGAAAGCGCCGGAGGTCCGCAGCGAGCGCGTTCACGGTCTGGTAGCGGTCGTTACGGTTCTTCGCGATTGCCGTGGCGACAATCGATTCGAGATCGCCGCGCAGTCGGGAAATCAACCTGCCGGGTTCCTCGCGACGCGCCGTGGCGATTTCCTCCAGTTCCTTTCGCGGCATCGTCGCAAGCCGCCGCGACATCAATGGCGGGTCGACCTCGAGAATTGTCCGGCGCATTTCCGAAATGCCCAGCTTCGAGAGTTGCGCCTCGTCGAACGGTGCCCTGCCGCAGAGCAGCTCGTGCAAAAGCGCACCGAGACTGTAAACGTCGCTGCGGGTGTCCACGTCCACGCCGCTCAGGTCCACCTGCTCGGGGCTCATGTAGGGTGGCGTGCCGATGAACTGATCCCGCATCGTCCATCCGTTTTGCATGAGGCCGCCGGAGGGATTCGCCGCCTTGGCGATGCCGAAGTCGATGACCTTCGGCATCGGCACGCCATCCTTCGACGTCACGAGAATGTTGGAGGGTTTGATGTCGCGATGAATGACACCCTTCTGGTGTGCGTGCTGAATGGCCTGGCAGACGCCGATAAACAGATGAATGCGCGCGGGAATGTCGAGCTTCTCGCGATCGCACCATGTCGTGATGCGCTCGCCGGTCACCCGCTCCATCACGAAATACGGCCGGCCCGTGCTCGTGGCCCCCGCGTCGAAGACGTGCGCGATGTTTGGATGATCCATCAGCGCAAGCGCCTGCCGCTCCGCCTCGAACCGCGCGATCACATTCTCGGTGTCCATGCCAAGGCGAATGACCTTGAGCGCCACCCGACGTCGCACGGGTTCCAATTGCTCGGCTTCGTAGACGACCCCGCATCCTCCCTCGCCTATGCGCGAGATCAACCGATAGGGGCCGATTTGCATGCCCGGTTCCTCGGGCCCGTTTTCGACGGCCGCGACAGGCAGCTCGTCGGACATCGAACCTTCGAGAATCTCGCTCGCCAGCAGGCCGCCGTGTTCGTGGAGTTCGAGGAAAAGCGCGTTCGATTCCCCGCTCCGTTGCAGCATCCGCTCCATGCGGGCGCGCCCTTCCGGATCGTCGCGAAAGACCTTGTCGAGAAACTTCTGACGCTCGATCCCCTCGAGCGCGAGCGCTGTCTCGTAGACAGCGCCCTCGATGTTCATTTCGATGGCGCCGTAGAGCTTGGTGTCCATGAGGGGATGACGCGATCCCTACGCCGATCGCGACGTTTTCTCAAGCCTGTGCAAACCCCGCGACGCACGCCGATCTACTCATCCGGCGCATTCTCTCCGCCGACGAATTCACCGATCGGACGCAGTGGCGGAAGGTGATCGCAAATGATTTTGAAGGTCGCAAGCAATGGCACCGCGAGCAGCGCGCCGGCGATGCCCCAGATCCAGCCCCAGAACATGAGCGAAAGAAACACGATCACGGGATTCAGCGTAAGGATGCGACCAATGACGCTCGGAGTGATGAAATTGCCCTCGAGCACGTTGATCGCAAAGTAGATCGCCGGCATCACGAACGCGTAGGCGGGTGATTCGAAGGTCAGCAGCCCGGCGAGCAATGTGGCGATGATGCCGATGAGTGCGCCGAGATACGGGATGAAATTCAGCGCAAACGCCAGCACGCCCCACAGCACGTAATTGCCGAGGCCCGTCAACCACGCCGCGACGGCCACCGCCAGCCCCACGCAGAAGTTCACGATCGTGATCGTTCGCAGGTAGATCGAGATCCGCTCCTGGATGTCGCGGGCAATCTCGACGGCGCGGCGCTTGTCCTCGAACGTCCGCACCATGCGCACCGCCTTGCGAAGGAAGAGATCACCCGACGCGAGGATGAAATAAATGAGCACAAACATGAGCAGGAGGTTCGCCGCGAGCGCGGGAGTCTGGCGCATCATGAGCCCGGTCATCGTGTTCTCGCGCATCTGCACGATCTGCTCGTCCTCTCCCCCGCCGGTGAGCTGCTGCACCTGCTCGGTCGTTTCCTGAACTTTTTCGAAAGGCGCCTGGAGAAACTCGAGCCGGTGTTGCAATTGCGGAATGTGCGACGGGATTGCCTGCATCCAACTCGACGCCGGCTCCACGACAAACGATGCCGCCACCACGAGCGTCCCGACAAGCGCGGCCAGAACGATTGCGGCCCCCCCGGCCGGCGGCACGCGCAGACGCTGGTGCAGCCAGCGAACGGCTGGAACAAGCAGCAGGCTCAGCAGCAGCGCGAGCAGAACCGGGAGGAAAAACGATCGCGCAAAGTAGAGGGTGTAGAGGATCGCGAAAAAGGTGAGGATCGTCAGGGAGATCGATCGAATCCCCACCCCGCTGCCCAGCAACTCGAGCATGCGCTGAAAATCACTGGGAGGAGAATCTTTGGAGGAATCGGGCGTGGACATCAGGCGATCGCCGCAAGGCGCACCCGGGAATCGCATCCGCATCGCCCGCCGGATCCCTCGAAGGAGCGCGGCCGCTTGCGTGCGAGACGATGCCGTGGGCGGTTTCCTGTTTGACCCTGCGGGGAAATCCCGCTTTATTCCGGTTCTCCCGGGTGAGGTGGCTGAGTGGTCGAAAGCAGCGCTTTGCTAAAGCGCCGTAGTCCAAAAGGCTACCGAGGGTTCGAATCCCTCCCTCACCGCCAGTTTTGGGCGAGGGTCACTGTTTCTTTTGATAGACCCGCACGTAGTCGACCCGCATTTCGGCGGGGAGTTTTCGATTTTCGACATCAAAACCGGGCCAGCGTCCGCCCACGGCGAGGTTCAGCACGATGAAGAACGGCTCGTGAAACGCGCTGGTGCCGTTCACGCCATCGGTGATCCTCATTTCGTGGTATTTCCGGCCATCGACGAACCACCGGATGAAATCCTCGTCCCATTCGATCGCGTAGACGTGGAACCGTGTGATCGTGGTGCTGATCCCGCCTCCGTATTCGGCCTTCGATCCGTCCTCCGCGGACCAGTGCGCCGTGCCGTGAACGCGCCGGTCGCCGTTGATGTTTTCCATGATGTCGATCTCGCCGCAACGCGGCCAGCCGATCTCCGTGATGGAATCGCCGAGCATCCAGAATGCCGGCCATTGTCCGCGAAAGTCGGGCAACTCGATCCGCGCCTCGATGCGTCCGTATTTCCAGGATTTCCTGCCCTGCGTCTTGAGTCGCGCGGACGTGTAATTGAAGCCGTCCCGCGACTCCTTCTTCGCGGTGATGATCAGCATCCCGTCCGCGATTCGCGCATTCTCGCGCTGGTAGAATTCCAGCTCGTTGTTCCCCCACCCGTCGTTGCCATTGCCCGTTTCAAAGACCCATTCGTCGCTCACCTCAGGGCCGTCGAATTCGTCCGACCATACCAGCTCCCAGTTGTCATCCGCACCACGAACGGTGCCGCCGAGTATCAACGCGCCGGCGAGCAAGGACCACATCGCGCGGGCAATCATACGAGGCGGAGCGTGATGATTTCGAACGGACGAACCGTGAGTGCGAGGGAGCCGTTCTTGAATGGAAGGCTCTCGAGGTCCTCCTCGAGCAGGTTCGTGCGAAACGCCTTCGAGACCGGAAGCGCGGTGCGAAACGTAAACTTCCCGCGACCACCCTCGGCCTCGTAGAGCCGGACAATGATGCCGCGACCGTCTTCGGCACGTTTCACCACTTCGATCACCACGCTCGCGCGGTCCGTGGAAAGGAGTGAGTGCGTGGACGGGAGCTTTCCTGCGTGGCGGCGCACCGTTGATACCAGCAGCGGAGAATTCAACGCCGCCGCCGCCTGCCGCACCTCGCCAAGGCCGGTCCCGCCATGCGGCAGAAGCGCGTAGGTAAATTCGTGCGTCCCGCGATCCGCGACGGGATCCGGCGAAATGGGCGCGCGAAGCAACGTGAGACGCATCACATTGCGGTGGATCTCGTGGCCGTATTTGCAGTCGTTCAACAGCGCGACGCCGAAGCCAGGCTCGGACAAGTCCGCCCAGCGTTGCGCGCACACCTCAAATCGCGCCATGTCCCAGCTCGTGTTGTAATGGGTCGGGCGCTCGACCTGACCGTATTGAATCTCGTAGGTCGCATTCATTGCCCGCACCTCGACCGGGAACGCCACCTTGAGCAGCTTCCGGCACTCGTGCCAGTCGACACGGGTTTGGAAATCAAGCCGGGCTGAGTCGGCATTCAGGACGACGCGCTGCTCGATGTGCGACGCACCGAATTTGCGCACGAGTCGCACGACCGCGCGCAGCGGCCCTTCCTCGACGAGTTCCAGACTTTCGAGTCCGTCGATATCGGCGCAGGTTTCCTTGTAAAAGGCGTCCACGTCCCATGCGTCCCACATGTTCGGGATGTCGTTATGGAGCTGAAACGCATTTCCCGGACTGGCAAGTGCTTCGCGGTTCTGCCGCAGGTCGACAAAGGACGTGAGCAACCCCTTCGTGTCGATCACGGCGCGAACGAGCCCGTTTTCGAGGACGAACTTTCCGCCTTTCCTGCCGGCGCGCACGGGATACGCCGGATCGCACCCCGCATCGGAGACCTCCCAGCCAAATGCCGGCGCCGAGACCAGGCGCGGCGCGCCATCAACTTCCAAGACCTCACGACGCGCAAAACCGAGCGTGTTGATGGTGAGGGTCGGTCGCTCGAATTCCGAGGTGTCGATCGCCGTCGCGAGAGCCGCAATCGAGGAATCGCGCGTCGATTCACCGAGCTGGCGGACCTTCTCGTAGTCGCGCGCGGCGTCGAGATAGACCCAATGGATCGAGCTGCCCGGAACGATGTCGTGAAATTGATTGAGCAGCACGAGGCGCCATGCGCGATGCAATGCGGCTTTGTGCGACCGCCAGTCCTCGCCGAGACCGGCCGTGTCGTAGACGGCGCGCTCCGGATTCGCGACGGTTTCCTTCCGATCCGGCACAAACAGCGCGCTCACCGCATCGAGAAATTCCGCATCGCGCAGCAGCAGCTCGGACTTCCGGTTTCCGCGTTTGACCTTCGCTTGTGTCGTGTAGGTGCCGCGGTGATATTCGAGGTAAAGCTCCCCCACCCAGATGGGAAGGTCCTTCGCATCCGCGCGCGCCTTTTCGAAAAATGTGAGCGCCTTCTCCTGCTCGAGCTTCGGCAGTCCGTCGAAATCTCTCGCGCGGACTGCATTCTCGAGATGCTGAATGTCCGGACCGCCTCCGCCATCGCCCCAGCCGTAAACGAGCAACGACCGCGTGGCGCGATCGTGCTCCTTGAAGTTGTTGACGTTCTTGACGAGTTCCGCCGGACCGGTTTGCGCGTTGTAGGTGTCCGCAGGCGGGAAGTGCGTGAAAATGCGGGTGCCGTCGATGCCCTCCCACTCGAACGTGTGGTGCGGGAATTTGTTGAACTGGCTCCACGAAATCTTTTGCGTGAGGAAGAAGTCGATGCCCGCCTGTTTCATGATCTGCGGCATCGACGCCGCATAGCCGAAGACATCCGGCAGCCACACGTCCCGCGTTTCGTAGCCGAGTTCCTCGCGGAAGAAGCGCTTGCCGTGCAGGATTTGACGCACAAGGGATTCGCCGGAGGCGAGATTGCAATCGGGCTCGATCCACATCGACCCAACCGGCTCCCATTGCCCTCGCTTCACCGCCTTTTTGATGCGCGCGAAGATTTCCGGATAATAAACCTTCATCCACTCGTAGTGGACCGCCTGCGAACACACGAAGACGTAGTCCGGATATTTCTCCATGTAGTCGAGCGCGGTGGAAAACGTGCGCGCGCACTTGCGGATCGTCTCCCGCAGCGGCCAGAGCCACGCCGTATCAAGATGGGCGTGTCCCACGGCCGAAATCGTGTGCGTGAGGCCGCCGTTGCGACGCGCCATCACCCGCTGGAGCGCCTTTCGCGCGGCCGCGAGATCACCCCCCGTCGGCCCCTCGAGCAGATTCAGCGCTTCGTTGAGCGCGTAGAGAAGCTCTCCGCGACGCGGCGATGCCTCGGGCAGAACCGTCAGCGCCTCGTAGGCGAACCGGAAGTCGTGATAGAACGCAAACGCCGCCCGGTCGATCACCGCGAGTTCGGCCCGTTCGAGTTTGTATTCCGGGGGGCCGTCGTATTTCGGAAGGTTGAGGTCCGACTCGAGCTGGCGGGGAATCAACGACCGGTTGGCCGCCGCTTCGACGTAAAATTCAAAGGCTTCGCCTCCTCTCGCCCGTTTCGCGATTTCGACTTCGTCGCGCTTGAGATTGATCGCGCGCGTGATTCTGCCGTTCTGAAAAACCAACCCCTCCGCCGTGAAGCCCTCGTGACCGGTGCTCGAGAGCCGCACGCGGGCGACCACTTCGCGGCCTTTCCACGGCCCGGGCACGGTGCCCCGGAACCGAAACCAGCCCGTGTCCCAGCGGCCGCCCCACGCGTCGCCGACCTTGAACGGCGTGAATTTCCGTCGAATCGCCTTGTCATAAGGAACCGGCTCGCCGTGCACCTCCCAGATCGCCACGTCGAGCGGCACGGATTCCGGATAAATGAGGGCTTCGATTCGGGGGAGCGCCAGTCGCAGGCGGTTCTCGGTCAGCGTGGGGTGCTTGAGCATGAGACGCCGCATATAGCGCAATCGCCCGGCGCTTGAGAACGCAGATCTTGCCAAACAGCGGCAAACGAGGGCTTTGCCGAAACCGGACGACGCGCTAGAGAAACGGGCATGATCGATCACGTGCGCGTTCGCGTTCCCGCCACCACCGCGAATCTGGGTCCGGGCTTTGACTCCCTGGGAATCGCGCTGAAGCTGGCGAATACCACGACCGTGCGGCGTGATGGCGACGACCCCCACGAGCCGATGATCGCGCAGGTGGCGGAGGCGTTCTTCGAGGCAAGCGGTGTGAAGCGGTTTCCTTTTTCGTGGTCGATCCGCGGAGCGGTGCCCCGCTCGCGGGGGCTCGGCAGCAGCGTGACGGTGCGGCTCGGGTTGCTGCATGGGCTGAATCGACTGGCCGGCTCCCCGCTGGATGCCGATGCCGTGTATCGACTCTGCGCAAGGCTCGAAGGCCACCCCGACAACGCGGCACCGGCGGCTTTTGGCGGCTTCACGGTTTCGCGTCCCGATTTTTCCTGCCAGCGCTTTCGCGTGAGCAGCCGGGTGAAATTCGTGCTGCTGATTCCCGACTTCGAGGTGCGAACGGAGGACGCCCGCAAGGTGCTGCCGGCGTCGGTGTCCCTCCACGACGCAGCCCGGAATGCCGCGAATGCGGGCGCCATTGCGGCCGCCTTCGCCAGCGCCAACTACGATGCGCTTCGCGGCTGTTTCACCGATTACCTGCACCAGCCCTATCGCGCGCCGCTCGTGCCGGGGCTCGACGCGATTATTCAGGCTGGCGTGGATGCCGGGGCGATCGGTGGCTGGTTGAGCGGATCGGGATCGACGATCGCCTGCCTCACGCTTGGAAACGCCGGGCAGGTCGCGAGTGCGATGAAAGAAACCTCGGGCTTTGAGTCGGCGGAGGTGGTCATCACAACGGCCGACAACCGCGGCGTCACCATCACGGAGGGCTGATGCGGCGCTGGCTGGAAGGCATCGAGACCTTTGCGATCGACGTCATTCTCGAGCGTCGATACGGGCGCCGTGCCGACATCCTGCGCTGGATTCTTTTCGGGCTCTCGCAGATTTACCGGCGCATCGTGCAGCTGCGGCTCGCGCTGTATCGCAATCGGATTTACCGCGAGCACAGCCTCGGCTGCACGGTGATCAGCGTGGGCAACATTACGGTCGGCGGCACGGGCAAGACGCCGGTCGTGGAAATGCTCGCACGCGAGCTCACCGCCGGCGGCCGCAAGGTGGCCATTCTCTCACGCGGCTACAAGAGCGTGCCAAAGCCGCTCCTGCGCCGGTTGATGGACAAGATCTTTCGCAAGAAGGCGATCTTCACCCCGCGTATCGTCAGTGACGGGCGTTCCCTGCTCCTCGACTCGCGCACGGCCGGCGACGAGCCCTTCATGCTCGCGAACAATCTGCGGGGCGTCGTCGTGCTCGTGGACCGCGACCGTGTGAAAAGCGGCCTCTATGCGTTGAAGCATTTCGGCGTCGACACGCTGCTCCTCGACGACGGCTTCCAATACCTCCGGCTCGACCACCGCATCGACATCGCGCTCATCGACCGACAGGCACCCTTTGGCAACGATTTTCTCCTGCCGCGCGGAACGCTTCGCGAGCCACCGGCTCATCTCCGCCGCGCCACGCACATCCTGCTGACGAAGTGCACCGGCGACGACAACTCGGAACTCATCGCGCGCATTCGCAAATACAACCGCACCGCGGACATCATCGAGACGACCCACCACGCGCGGCACCTGCGCAATCTGATCACCGGGGAAATCAAACCGCTCGAATTTCTCGCCGGGAAGCGGATCGGGTCGATTTGCGGAATCGCGGCGCCCGACAGCTTCGAGGGTGCGCTGAGAAAGCTCGGGGCCGAGATCGAGTTGTCGAAAATCTACACCGATCACCACCGCTACACGGAGCGCGAGATTCAGATCTTCATCAATCGCTGCAGCCGCCGGAATCTCGACGCGATTCTCACCACGGAAAAGGACGCCGTGCGCATCCCTCGCATTCTCGACGCCGATGTCCCGATTTACTATCTGCGCGTCGAGATCGACATCCTTCGCGGACACGAGCACTGGGCACGGCTAATCGAGCGCCTCACCATCCCCCGCGAGGTGCCGAAAGTCCCGGTCGCTCTTGTTTAGGCGGCGTTTTTGCCTCGATTCGCCGCATGGCGGCTGATAAGTGGAAGGCAGCACCAACCCTCCCATGAACGAATCCAATTCCCGCACGATCTCGACCGGCGAATGGCTGATCACTATTCTGCTGATCTCCCTGCCGCTTCTGAACATCATCATGCCGATTGTGTGGGCCGCCAGTGAGAACACGCCTCCTTCGAAGAAAACCTTCGCCAAGGCCTGGCTGATTTGGCTCGGCATCTGCGTCATCACGGCCATCGGAATCGCCCTCCTCGCGGTCGCCCTTGGAGTTGCCGCAGGCGCTGCGGGCGGCCTGAACCAGCCCGGTGTCTAGCGCACCCGATTGACTGGGGCTACTTCTCGCGATCGAGAACCTGCAGATACGTGCGACCGACGGCCTCATGCGTTTTCGGGTCGAACGACTGCACGCGCATGTTCTTGAGCATCCATTCGCCGGCGAGCTTCTGCCCCGACGTCACTTCGAATCGCTTGATGACGCGGCCGTCCCAGCCGTAGCCCTCCATTCGCATCAGGGCGCCGCTTTCCTTGTCGATCCAGAGCCGCACCGCCGGATACTGCGACTTTCCACGCGGCGCCTGGATCTCGATCTTCCAGCAGTTCCGGGTGCGGATGTTTTCGCTGCCGAGGAGCTTTGCGTTCGGCCAGTAAAGAAATCGCAGCGAGATGTCCTCGTAGGTGACGTCCGTGCCGTGAATTTTTTCGCCGTAGCGTGAAGGCGGGATTTCCTTCTCCTTGCCGCCGACCTTTTCCCAAAGCTCCGCCGAGTCTTCGCTCATGCGCAGCTGGATCTCCTGCTCGGGATTGCTGAACTGATAGCGGACGATCGTGCCGTCGAGCACGATGCGGAGCGGGGTCTTTTCGCCCGTGTTGTCATTGCGAAGCCGGGCCTGCAGGACGGCGTGATCACCCAGTGGGGCCGACCGCGCTGCGCGCAAAATTTCGTCCGCTGAGGGCTCCTGCGCCATCGCGCAACAGAAGAGCCCGACGACACCCACCAGCGCGAGCCTGTGCGTCAGGGCTTGAGTGAAAGAATGATTCATCAGAAAGTCCGCCGAAATATCCCGCCATCGCTCGATGGATCAAAGCCTGTTTTTCCTTTTTAATCGTGACTGGACGACTCCATCGCTCGATCTCCCGATGGCGGCTCTGTCGAGCTGGGCGTTCTGGTGGCCGATCGCGGTCGTCGCAGCCGTGTTGGTGGCCGTCTTTGGCGGGTTTCACGGCCGCGCCGCATTGATTTGCGCGGGCATTTCCGTTGGAATCACGGACGGCATCGTGGTCGGCACCATCAAGGATCTCGTCGCTCGTCCGCGCCCTGCAGTCGTGATGGAGGGCGTGCGGCTTGTTGACCTCGAGAAGGCGACTCCCCGACTGCTGGCGCTGGCAAAGCCGCCGAAAATTGAAATGTCCAAACCGCTCATCTGGCCGGTGGAGGGAAACTCATTTCCCTCGAGCCATGCGTCGAACAACTTCGCCCTCGCCGCCGTGCTCGCGCTCTTTTACCGCTACGGCTGGCTGTATTTTCTGCCGGCATTCTTGATCGCGTATTCCCGGCTCTATATCGGCGCGCACTATCCGTCGGATGTTCTCGTCGGGATGATTCTCGGCACGGGCGTCGCGTGCCTCGTTGTTGCGAGCATGGAAGCACTGTGGCGGCGATTCGGTGCGAAGTTCCTTCCGCGACTCTACGAACGACACCCCTGTCTGACGCGCAAATGAGGACGCTTGCGCTGCCCGTTGCCCTGCTCATCGCGATCACGGCGTTGCGGTTTTACCTCGCGTCCGTGCTCGAGGTGACTCCACTCGAAGCCTATTACTGGATGTGCGCCAACCAGCTCGACGGGGCGTTTTTCGACGGACCCGCCGGCACCGCGTTTCTCGTGCGCCTCGGTTTTCTCGGACCTGGGGATGATCCTCTCGGCTTGCGGATCGCGTTTCCGATTGCGGCACTGATCGCCACCGTGGGCGCGTATCTCGTCGGACGGCGATGGTTCAATCCGACCGTGGGAATTTGGGCCGCGGCCGGGCTGAACCTGCTCCCGTTTTTCAATTTCGCCTCGTTCCACGCCGGGCCGGACATGCCGGCGCTCGCGGCGATCCTGCTGGCAATCTGGGCGGCGATGGTGGCGTTCGATCGCGGAGTTCTATGGTGGCTGGCCTGCGGCGTGTTTCTGATGATCGCGGTGCAATTCCGCTACGATGCCGCGCTTGCTCTCCCCGGGTTGATCCTGGCCTGCACAACCGCGGGGCGCTTCCGGAAGGAATTCCGCCGTCCGGGGCTCTACCTCGCGGCCATCCTGACCGCCGCGGGTTTCGTTCCCGCGATCCTGTGGAATCAGGCCCACGATTGGGCGCCGCTCGCACGCGGCACCGTTCGAACGGCCCTCACGATCGAATGGAACAGACTGGGCTCCGCATTCGGCACGATCATCTCGACGCTCTCCATCCCCGTGCTGCTCGGCATCGTCGCAGGCTTGCTGCTGCTGGCATCCGCCGCGCGCTCGCACCTGAAACCACGCTGGCTGCTCGCGTTCACGGCGCCATTCCTCGCCGCAGCGTTTTACTGGTTCCTTCGCGGCGAATCCGCTTCGTTGATGCTCCTCGTGTCCGCGGCCTGCACGGTGCCCGGCTTGCTGTATGCGACGGAGTCTCTGCCGCTCGCCCGCTGGGCTTGCGCCGTGGGTGCGCTTGCCTCGGCTGCGATCACCGGGCTGGCGATTTCCTCACCCGTGGGGCCGGCTGCGGATCCCTGGCGTCAAAGCTCCGCCGGCATCCCGTGGCTGCGCGTCGCCGCCGCGATCGAAACGATCATCGAAGAATCACAGAAAACCCGCACCGACGCCCTCTTCATCATTGCCCAGAATCCCGACGCCACGGCCGCGCTGAACTACCACCTTCCCCGCCTTGCCGAGGGCTCGGCCCGCACCGTCTTCCTCCGCGAATCGCAGGACCTCTCAAACCAATTTGGCCTCTGGCCGCGGTATGACGATTTCGTGGAGACCGAACGCCCGCCCGATGAATTTTTCACCGAGTTGAAGGCGGAGAATCCCTACGTCGGTCGCTCGGCCATTTACGTCTCCACCGAGGCGCCGGATCTGCTGCCCCAGACGATCCGGAGCGCCTTCGTGCGCGTGACCCCGATCGCCACGATCGACGTCTCCGCGGATCGTGACTTGCACGTTTATCTTTGCGAAGACTACCAAACCATGCCGTTGTAAGCGCTGTGAGTCCGTTTCTTTCCGTGGTTGTTCCGCTCTACAATGAGGAGGACAACATTCCCATTCTCCAATCCGAAATCGAGAGGAGCCTCGACGGGCACGATTACGAGATCGTGTTCGTTGACGACGGCTCCACGGATCGCACCGCGGAACGGGTGAAGGCGGGCCCTCACGTGCGGCTCCTGCGTTTCGAGACCAATGAGGGTCAAAGTGCCGCAATGCTCGCGGGGCTCAACGCAGCCCGGGGCGCGTATGTCGTCACGCTCGACGGCGATTTGCAAAACGACCCTGCCGACATCCCGCGCTTGCTCGCCGAGCTCGACAAGGGCGCCGACCTCGTGTGCGGCTATCGCGCAAACCGCGCCGATTCCCTTTCGAAAAAGCTCACCAGCCGCATTGCGAATTTCGTGCGCAGCCGCTTCGTCGGCGACGGCGTTCGCGACACGGGCTGCACGTTGAAGGCGATGCGCCGCGAGTGCGTGACCGCGCTGGTGCCGTTCAAGGGCGTGCATCGGTTCATTCCCGCCCTGGTGAAAAATGCCGGCTACCGGATCGTCGAGATTCCGGTCCACCACCGGCCGCGGAAATTCGGCGCGAGCAAATACGGGCTCGGCAACCGGGCCTTCCGCGCCACCGCCGACATGTTTGGCGTGCGCTGGTTGCAGTCGCGCCACGTGTCCTATCGAATCAAGCCCGCGCCTGCGCCCGGCCCGGTGCAATCCGAGAGCTGAATTACTTCCTCGAAAGGAAGCGCTCCATCTCGTCGCGGCTGCCTTTCATCGTGATCATGAACCCGCGATTGCCGATCTGCGTGGCCGCCAGCACGTGACCGCCGGGATATTCCACCACGCGCCACTCGCCCTCCGGCAGTGAGAACGAGAACGGGTGCGCGTCGAACACGTAAAAGAACGACCGGGGCTCCGCGACCGCAGCGACCGCAATCGGCTGGTTTTCGTAGTTGAGAATTCGCACGCCGACCACCGGAGCGTCCTCGAATCCGGGCGGCACGACGAACCCGTCGAATTCCTTCATCACGAACCAGTCGTCGAGCGTGCCCGCCGTGGTCTCCAGCGGCTCGAACTGGTTCATGTTCGAGCTGTCGCCGATCCGCGCGACCTCCTCCAGCTCCTGCAACCCCGAGAACGTATCCAGCTGCCCCAGCAGCACCCACACGCCGAACGCCACCAGCACGAGGAAGGCGATGGCGACGGTGAAAATGGTCGGATCGCGAAACACGGAGCGCCGGACCGCCTTCGCTTCGAGCGCATCCGCCTTCGCCTCGAGACTCTCGAGAAGATCGGCGGGCAGCTCGCGGTCGAGTGATTTTGCGCAGGCGCGGTCAAACTCGAGCTGGGCTTGAAATTCCTCCTTCAAGCCGGGGTTGCGCTCGGCCTCCTTCAAGGCGGCGCGGACCTCCCGCTCGTGATCGTCCTCCCCGCTCCATCGGTAGGCGCGAAGAATCTGGCGCGCAGTCCGGGCGTTCACGTCGCCACCTCCGCCGGCGCCGTGAGCGCTTTGTGAAGTTCGACGCGGGCCCCGTGCACCGCATCGGAAAATTCCGCGACGGTCAGCCCCAGCAGCTTTGCGGCCGCGTCCGCATCCATCGCATCCAGCAAAAGCAGCGCAAGGCCGCTTCGCCCCGGCTCCGCCAGCCCGTGGATCGCCGCTTCGAGCCGGTCGGGGTCCGGCCTTGTCTCGGCCGCCTCCGCCGGGAGCTGGTCCCGGGTCGGCTTCGAGGTCGTGACCGGAGGAACCGCCTTCAATGCCGCCTTCCGCACCTGCTGGAACTGCAGGATCACGATGCGCTCGCCATCCGCGTGAGCCGGCGGGCGCTGAATTGCGGCGTCAATGGTCTCCGTCACCAGACGCTGCGCCAGTCCCGGATCCTTCGTGAGACAGACAGCAAACTGATACAGACGGACTTCCCAGGGGCGACGGTCGGCCATGAGCGTCCATCATGAGCGATCCCCACTCGATCGAACAAGAGCGAATCGCCTCAAAAGTTGAGGCCACGCGACCGAAAATCAACATTCGGTTGCACGGAAACATTAGTTTGTGCTTTCTTGCGCTCGATGAAGTTCCTCCGCGCTTTGGCCATGGTTTTCGCGTTTTTCGTGGTCGCGAAGGCGGAAACGGTGACCCTTTTCGACGGGCAGACGCTGGACGGATGGCGAAAACTCGGAGGCCCCGCCACGTATGAAGTGGAGGATGGCGCGATCGTCGGCACCTACGTAGAGACCTCCGAAAACACCTTTCTGGCGACGGAGGCCGAGTATGGAGACTTCGTTCTCGACCTCGATTTCAAGATCGATCCCGACGTGAATTCCGGGATCCAGTTTCGCAGCCACAGCACCCCGGATTACAAAAACGGCCGCGTGCACGGCTACCAAGCCGAGATCGATCCTGCCGATCCCCGCAAGATGGGTGGCGTCTACGACGAGGCGCGACGCGGCTGGATCCACGACGTGCGGGACACCGACATCGGCACCAGCGCGGCGAAGGCCTTCAAGCCCGATGACTGGAATCACCTGCGGGTCGAAGCGATCGGCGACCGCATTCGCACGTGGCTGAATGACGTGCCGATCTCGGATTTTCGCGACGACAGGGACGCCTCGGGGTTTATTGCCCTGCAGGTGCACTCGGTCCCCGCAAAGTTTGCCGGACGCAAGGTCCGCTGGAAGAACCTCAAACTCGAAGACAAATCCTCTCAATGACCCGCTACCTCCTCGCGAGCATTCTGCTCGCCGCTCCATTGATGGCCGCCGAGCCAAACACCCTCACGATGAAGGAAAAAGCCGAGGGATGGAAATTGCTCTGGGACGGCAGGACGACCAAAGGCTGGCGCAGCGCGCGCGGGCCCGGATTTCCAAAGACCGGCTGGGAAATCAAAAATGGCGAGCTCACCGTGCTGGAGTCCGACGGCGCGGAGTCGGCCGCCGGCGGAGACATCATCACCGAGGAGAAGTTCTCGAACTTCGAGCTGATGGTGGATTTCAAGATCACCGAGGGCGCGAACAGCGGGATCAAATATTTTGTCGACCCCGAGTTGAACAAGGGACCAGGCTCCTCCATTGGGCCGGAGTTTCAAATTCTCGACGACGAGCGGCATCCCGACGCGAAACTCGGCGTCGCCGGCAACCGCACCGTGGGCTCCCTCTACGACCTCATCGCGGCCTCACCGGACAAGAAGGTCAACCCTCCGGGTCAGTGGAACACCGCCCGCATCGTCGCAAAGGGCAACCACGTCGAGCACTGGCTCAACGGACAAAAAGTCGTCGAATACGAGCGTGGCACCCAGATGTGGCGCGCACTGGTTGCCTACAGCAAATACGCGAAGTGGCCGGCGTTCGGAGAATTGCGCGAGGGCAACATTCTTCTGCAGGACCACGGAAATCGGGTGTCATTCCGGAACATCAAAATTCGTCCTCTCTCTAAAGACTGAATCGTAATGCCTGCAGACACACCCGCCCGCGCGGACACCGATCCGCTGAAAAACGCCAGTCCCAATGAATACATGGACTGGTTCAAGGATTCGCCCGACCCGTTTCAGGCAATCACCGCCCTCGAATATGGTTCCGACCGCTCGCTCGTCTGGAATGTTGAGCTCGCGGTGATGTTCTCGAATCCCGACCAGCGTGCGGACCTCGAGAAAAAGCTCCTCGGCGCGCTCTCGAAGAGCACGAACCGCCCGGCGGCGATCGCCTTCGTGTGCCGGATGCTGTCGCACATTGGAGGCCCTGCGAGTGTGCCGGCGTTGGAGGAGCTATTGAAAAATCCGGAGACTGCGGATTCCGCGCGCGTCGCCTTGCAGGCGATTCCCGGTGAGGAGGCGACCCTTGCCCTCATGCGGGGATTGGATGTGCTTTCCGGAAAGGAATTGATCGGCCTCATCGGCTCCGTGGCCGTGCGTGGCGACCGACGGGCCGTCCCGGCGCTGAAAAAAATCGAATCCAGCGGGAGTCAACCCAAGGACGTCCAGGAAGCCGCGGCTCGTGGCGTTGCATTTCTCGGTTAAGCAGTCATGAAAACACTCTCCCGACGTTCGTTCATCAAGGGCACTGCCGCTGCGACCAGCCTGCTTGCCTTCCCATTCGTTTCAAGACTTTCCGCGCAAAATGCTCCGGGCAGGCAGATCGCGATGGGCATCATCGGCTGCGGCGGCATTTCCGAATCGCATGTCAGCGCGCTCGTTCGCGATCCCGCCTGCCGCATTCTGGCGTTGTGCGATGTCGATGCGACAAACCTCAACAACCGTCTCAATCAGGTAAAACAAGCCTACGGGAGCGGCAACGACGTGGCGACCTACCGCGATTTTCGCGAGCTGAATTCCCGCGAGGACCTGGATGCCGTTCTTATCTGCACGCCCGACCACTGGCACGCGCTCATCGCGATCGATGCCGTTCGGAAAGGCAAACACATCTACGTCGAGAAGCCGCTCACCCTCACCATTCTCGAGGGCCGCGCGCTGGTCGCCGAGACCCGGAAAGCGGGCGTCGTCGGCCAGACCGGCACGCAACAGCGCTCGTCGATGGATTTCCGCAATGTCGCGGAACTCATTCGCAACAACCGCCTCGGCAAACTCCAGCGCATCGAGATTCTCATTCCGGCCAACAACAAATACTGCGCCGGAACGTGGGAATCGGAACCCGTGCCCGAGGGGCTCGACTGGGATTTCTGGGTCGGCCCGGCGCCGATGAAGCCGTTCACGCGGCAGGGCTGCCACTACAATTTCCGATTCATCAGCGATTACGCCTGCGGTCAGATCACGAACTGGGGCACTCATTACGTGGACATCGCGCAATGGGCGCTCGACATGGATGAATCCGGGCCGATCGCGGTCGAGGGCACCGGCGTGTTCCCGTCAACGGGACTGTTCAACAACGCGATGAACGTGGACGTGACCGTCACCTACAAGGGCGGACTCCCGTTGACGATCCGCACGCGCACGGATGGCGTCTTCGATGGCAACATTATTTTCCACGGCGAACGCGGCTCGCTGGATGTCTCCCGTTCGCGCGTCGTGGCCTCCGATCCAAAGCTGCTCTCGGAGGCACTCCCGGCGAACGCGAAGCGCGTGCAGAAGAGCACGAATCACCACACCGATTTCTTCGAGGCGATCCGCAAGGGCTCCAGGCCCGTGGCCGACGTCTCCTACGGCCACCGCACAAACACCGTGTGCCTGATCGCCGACATCGCCATGCGCCTGAATCGCCCCCTGCGCTGGGACCCCGTAAAGGAGGAATTCATCGGCGACGAGGTGGCGAATCGGATGCGCTCCCGCGCGATGCGGAGCCCCTGGTCGCTGGTGTAGGCGAAAGATGACCCGCCGCCGGCATTGACTTGCCGGCGACAGCTTCTAGTTTCGTGGACTCGCGTGTCCGAATGAAACGCATCCTCTTTGTCTGCACTGGAAACGTCTGTCGAAGCCCAATGGCGGAAGGGCTCTTCCGCGCAATGACGAAGGATCGCAAGGACCTCGAGATCGCCTCTGCGGGCGTGAGCGCGGGCCGGGGTCAGGCACCCAGCTACGACGCAATCCAGGTTCTCAAGGAAGAGGAGCAAATCGACATCTCCCACCAGCGCAGCCAGCCGGTCACCGAGGAATTGCTGGAGAAAACCGACTGGATTTTCGCCATGACCCGTGACCACCGCCGAATGCTGGAGCTGCTTTTCCCGCAGGCCGCCGGCAAGGTGCGCCTGCTGCGGGAGTTCGAGGAGACGCCTCTCGATGTGCCGGATCCCATTGGCCAGGGCCGCGAGGTGTATGCACGTTGCAAGGACACCATCAAGCGCGCCCTGCCTTCCATTTTGAAATTCATTGACCAACAATCGCCCATGATCACCGAATCCTCTGAGACCCTTCCGCACGTCGAGGCTGTCGATCCCGAGATCGCCGACGCCATTCACGCCGAGGCCCGCCGCCAGGCCGAGCACATCGAGCTCATCGCTTCCGAAAACTACACGAGCCGTGCGGTGATGGAGGCTCAGGGCTCCTGCCTCACAAACAAATACGCCGAGGGATATCCCGGCCGCCGGTGGTATGGCGGATGCGAGCATGTCGATGTCGTCGAGTCGCTCGCCATCGAGCGCGCGAAGAAGCTCTTCGGCGCGGAACACGTGAACGTCCAGCCGCACAGCGGCTCGCAGGCAAACACGGCCGTCTATTTTTCGGTCCTCCAGCCGGGCGACCGGATTCTTACGATGGATCTCGCGCACGGCGGCCATCTCACCCACGGCCACAAGGCGAATTTCTCCGGCAAGCTCTACGAAGTGCACCACTACGGCGTGAGCCCGGAAACGGGCTGCATCGACTACGATGCCCTCGCGGAACTCGCGAACCAGGTGAAGCCGCGCATGATCACGGCGGGCGCCTCGGCTTACCCGCGGATCATTGATTTCAAGCGCATGCGCGAGATTGCGGATTCGGTCGGCGCGTATCTCTTCGTCGACATGGCGCACATCGCGGGGCTCGTCGCCGGCGGCGTCCACCCGAGCCCCGTGCCCTACGCGGATTTCGTCACCACGACCACGCACAAGAGCCTGCGTGGCCCGCGCGCCGGCCTTATCCTGTGCCGGGAGCAATACGCCAAAAAGGTCGACTCGCTTGTCTTCCCCGGTGTGCAGGGCGGTCCGCTCATGCACATCATCGCCGCGAAGGCGGTCTGCCTGCACGAGGCGTTGCAGCCGGCCTTCAAGGAATATGCGCAGCAGATCGTTTCCAACGCGAAGGCCCTCGCCGCAAGCCTCACACGGCTCGGTTACACGATTTGCTCCGGCGGCACCGACAATCACGTGATGCTCGTTGATTTGCGCCCGCGCGGGATTACCGGTGTCGAGGCACAGACCACGCTCGACCAGGCGGCAATCACGGTAAACAAGAACGCGATCCCGTTCGATACCGAGCCGATCAGCAAGACGGGCGGCATTCGCATTGGCACGCCGGCCATGACGACCCGCGGCATGAAGGAGGAGGAGATGATGGAAATCGCCGACCTCATTCACGCGGCGCTCGAGGCGCGCGGCAATGGGACCGCGCTCGCGGAAATCCGTCGCCGGGTCACCGCCTTCACCGCGCGGTTCCCCCTGCCCTCGTAGCCGTTATTCCAGACCGAGGCGGGCGACGCCCTCCTCGTCGAGGCCCAGGTAGTGTCCGATCTCGTGGAGGAGCGTGACCCGCACCTCTTCGCGGAAGCGATCTTCGCGTTTCGACGCAAAGTCCCAGAGGTTCCGCACCCACAGCCGGATTCGCGGCGGGGTCGGGTATTCCGAATAGGAATGCTCCGCCCCCTCGAAAATGCCGAGCCAGTCGCGGCCGATGCCATTCAGCCAATCCTCGTGCGTAGGCTCGAGTTCGACAAACACCGACACCCGCGAAACCGGCTCGCCAATCTCCGCCGGCAGCTCGTCCAGCGTGTCGGCGACGACCTCCCGCGCCATCTCGATCAATCGCTCGTCCAAATTGTCCTTTCGTATCATTCGGCCCTCGGCTAATGGTGCGCACTCCATGTTCTTCACGCCGCGTTATGTCAAGGAAGCCCGCCACTATTGCGAGGCGGCCCGTCGCGTCGTTCGGTATCGATTCGACCTTCTCACAAAGGAGGAAGTCGAAAAGATCGAACACCACGTCGCTCTCGTCGAGCGCGCGGCGAGGCAACGGGATCGGCAGGCGGTTTCCGCACGCATCAAGGAACTCGAGGATGTGGTCGGCAAAATCGCGCCGCCGAGATCCCATGCCGGCATCCGTGAAAACGTGGAGGTGCTGCTCGTCGCGATCGTGATCGCCGCCGGAGTGCGCGCGTATCTCGTCGAGCCTTTCAAGATCCCCACCGGCTCCATGCAGCCGACGCTTTACGGGCTCACCGGCAAGGTTCTGCGCCAGGACCAGCCGCTGCCCAATCCGTTGGCTCGCGCGTTCGACTTCGTTGTCCGCGGACGCACGTTCCTCAACGTCGTGGCCAAGGAGGACGACCAGGTCGTCGCGATGGAGGAACGCTCGGTCCTCAATTACTTCACGTTTACCGACATCCACGGCCTCCGCAGCAAATACACCGTGTTTGCGCCCATGGCGATCGTCGAGCGGACCTTCGGCATCAGGCCGGGCGTCAGGCTCAAAAAAGGAAAGCCGATCGTGCGGGGCTACGTGGACAACGGGGATTTCGTTCTCGTCAACAAGCTGGCCTACAACTTCGCGTTCCCCCATCGCGGCGATGTCTTCGTTTTCAAGACAACCGGCATTCACGGCATCGAGAGTGCGCCGGGCTTTCCGAGAAACATGGGCTCGCAGCACTACATCAAGCGGCTTGCCGGCCTGCCGGGTGATGAGTTGCGCATCGATCCGCCGAATCTCTACGTGAACGGCAAGCTGGCCGAGGAAAAGGTTTTCCAACGCGTGATGGCCTCGAAGGACGGCTACAGCGGTTATTCAAATGGCCAGGGGGCTTATCTGGACGAACCTTCCATCACGTTTACGGTTCCTCCCGACTGCTTCTTTGCGCTGGGTGACAACAGCAGCAACTCCGCCGACAGCCGCTATTGGGGCATCGTTCCGGAGCGCAACGTCACCGGCAAGGCGTTTGTCGTGTTCTGGCCGTTCACGAAGCGCTGGGGCTTCATCGAGTAGCTCGCAACAGCGGACACCGAACGGTATTTTGCCCCCCAAACAATGACGGACTCCGTCAATTTTCTTTGGGTGCTCGCCAGCGCGGCGCTGGTCATGTGCATGCAGATCGGCTTCTGCATGCTCGAGGCCGGTCTCGTTCGATCGAAGAACTCGATCAACGTCGCGATCAAGAATCTGTGCGACTTCTGCGTCGCGGCGATTCTGTTTTGGGTGTCCGGATTCGCGCTGATGTTCGGGAACTCCCCGACGGGCTGGGTCGGCATCTCGGATTTTTTCCTGGAATCCGTCACAGCCCCCAGTGCTCTCGTCTTTTTCATCTTTCAGCTCATGTTCTGCGCCACGTCGGCGACGATCGTCTCCGGTGCCGTGGCCGAGCGCATGAGCTTCGCCTCGTATCTCATTGTTACGGCGGTCGTGTCGGGTCTTCTTTACCCGATCGCCGGAGGATGGGCGTGGAACCAGAACGGCTGGCTTCACCAGCTCGGCTTTCGGGATTTTGCGGGCTCGACGGTCGTTCACGGCGTGGGCGGATGGGTCGCGCTCGCATCGGTGATCATTCTGGGACCGCGCATCGGGCGGTTTGACATCAAGCACTCGCTCGCGAGTTCACACAGCCTCGTAATCTCCACGATCGGCGTGCTCGTGCTCTTCGTGAGCTGGTTTGGATTCAACGGCGGAAGCACGTTCGCGTTGACCGACGCCGTTCCCGGCATCCTGCTCAACACGGTGCTCGGTGGCGCGGCGGGGTTTATCGGTGCGTTGGTGTCGGTCTGGCCTCACAAGAAACTTCCCGAGCTTCCCCCGGCGCTGAACGGCTGCGTAGGCGGTCTGGTGGCGATCACCGCCGGCTGCCAGGCCATGTCACCCGCATCCGCGCTGCTGGTGGGATTCATCGGCGGCGTGCTGTCCTATCTCACAGTGCTCGCGCTCGAAGCACTGCGCATCGACGATGTGGTCGGAGCTTCCGCCGCCCACGGCGTGCCCGGCGTCTGGGGCACGCTGGCAGTCGCCATCTTTGGCAATCTCGAGGTGCTCGATACGGGACTCGGACGCTGGGAGCAGCTCGGCATTCAACTTCTTGGCGTGAGCGTGTTTTTCGCCTGGGCATTCGGCGTGGGCTGGGCGGTGCTTTTTGCGATCAACAAACTCCATCCCCTGCGGGTGGACGCGGATCTAGAGCTCGTCGGATTGAATGTCTCCGAGCATGGCGCCAGCACCGAGATCATCGACCTGCTCAACGAAATGGCGCACCACAGCTACAAGGGCGAATTCACCGAGCGGGTGTCGTTCGAGCCGTTCACGGAGGTGGGCCAGATCGCAACGCAATACAACCGGGTGATCGACAAGGTTGTCGCGGAGATGGAAATGCGGGAATCGATCGCCCGTCATTTGCAGCGGGCCCGCGACGAATCGGAAAACGCGAATCGAAAAATCTTCAGCAGCCTGCAATACGCCCGTCGCATCCAGCACGCGATCCTCCCCTCGCCGCGGCAGTTGCAGGAAACCCTCGGCGACCATTTCGTCCTCTACGAACCGCGCGACATTGTCTCCGGCGACTTCTACTGGTGCGCGACGGTCGGCACGAAGCGGATCTGCGCGGTGGTCGATTGCACGGGCCACGGCGTGCCGGGAGCGTTCATGTCGATGATCGGCTACCTGCTGCTCGAACACACGATCGTCGAGGAGCAAATGCTCGAGCCGGCGGAGATTTTGTCGGCGATTCATCAGCGCGTCCGCCAGGCACTCGGGCAGAACTCCGACGAGGGAGCCGGAAACCGCGATGGCATGGAGATCGCGCTCATCCGGATCGATTGCGACGAGGTGATCTTCGCCGGGGCAAACCGCCCCCTTTGGTGGTTCATCCCGACCACGGGCGAGCCGGAGTTTGGCGAGATCGGAGGGGATCACCACGGGATTGGCGGCGGAGCGCTCGAGCCGGAAATGATCGAGTTCACCCAGCACCGGATCCCCCGTCATCCCCAGCTGGCGCTCTATCTGCAAACCGACGGCCTCCTCCAGCAGCCGAACCACTTGCGCGCGATCTACGATCGCCGCCGCCTTCGCGAGTTGCTCAGCTCGCTGCAGACCACCCCGATTTCCCAGCAGGCGCGGCACGTCTCGGCATCGCTGCAGAATTTTCGCGGCGGCGCGAAGCAGCGGGATGATATCACGCTCATCGGACTACAGCCGTTCTCGCTCCCCGAGCCGGAGGTTCCGCCATCCGCGGTCAATGGGACGGAATACGGCGACGAGCTCTTCCGGCTCGAAGGGCCAATGACCTCCCGGGCGATCGCCGACGCGGGAAGAATCCTCCGCGAGCGAAGCAACCTCACCATGCAGTCCCGGCTCGCGTTGTTCGGCCTGTTCGTGGAAATGGCGCAAAACATTGCCCGGCATTCCGCGGAACGTGCCGATGGGGTCGGAGTTGGCACGATTTTCGCGAGGATCGAGGAAAACTACATCGCAATCGGGGCCTCAAACCTCGTGAACGCCGCCCGGGCGGAAGCTCTGCGCGCCGAGTTCGACCGCCTGCGGGCGCTCGATCCGGCCCAACTTCGCGCCCTCTACATGGAGCGCCTCCATCAGGGAACCTCCGAGGCGGGCAGTTCCGGGCTTGGCCTCATTGATCTCTCGCGTAAGTCGAAAATCTTCCCCGAGATTTCTCTGAAGGAGCGCGGACCCGATAAATTCTTATTTTCAATGACCGTGCGGGTGCCCCACAATTAACGGGATGTCGATGGAGTGGCTAATTCCAGCCAGCGAAAGCACGCCTCAGGTGCATTATGCACCGGAAACGGGGACTCTCTCGCTCGAAGGCGAGTCCTATCCGGAGGACGTCGCGGAGTTTTTTGGGCAGGTAAAACGCTGGATCGACGGGAATTTCCAGCCCGGCGGTGATTATCGGGTGAGTCTGAAGCTTTGGTATCTCAATACGGGGTCGACGAAGTCGCTCCTCGACATCCTTCGCCTTCTCGCCGCGAAAGTGGACGCCGGTGCGCGGGTGACCGTCGAGTGGCATTACATCGCCGATCTCGAGCTCATGCGCGAAGCGGGTGAGGAACTCCTCGAAGGGTGCCGGGTTCCGTGGAAGATCGTGCCCGTCGAACCCGAGTGATGCGCGCCACGATGTCTCCCCCTGCCCAACTATTTGCGGAGGAAAAGCACCTGCTTTCCGTGCTGGAGAGCGTGGAGACCGAGGGCGGCTCGGCGCGGGTAAAAACGGAGCAACTGGAGACCCTGCGGAGGAATCACGAGCTGGTATTGCAGACGCTGGCGCGGGTCACACGGGTCAGCGACATCACGCAGCGCCAGTTGATCAACGAGCGCGGCAAAATGCGCTCCGAGCTTGCCGCGATGCTCGAGGAGGTCTCGCGACTCCATGCGCGAGCCGCCGAGCAGGATGACGTGCTCGCGCTCGCCGCGCACGATTTGCGCAGTCCCGTGGCGACGATCGACGGCCTGGCCGAGGCCATCGAGGCGTTGCTGCCGGTGGACAGTGATCCGGAGATTCGCGAAATGCTCAGCGAGATCCGGAATATCGCCGACACCTCCAGCGCACTGATTGCGAGTTTGATGGAGGCCTATCGCGCCGCGAACGGGCACCTCGGCGGATCACCGTCCGTCACCGACGTCGATGCCCTGCGAGCCGTGATCGACTCGAGCTGGCATGCGGCGGCGGAATTGAAAGGAATTTCGCTTTTCCACAGTGGATCCGCCACCAGCGAGCCCTTCCTCCTCGACGTGCATCTCTTCCGCCGCATTGTCGGCAACCTCGTCTCGAATGCGGTGAAATACTCACCGAGCGGCAGGGCGGTTGAAATTCACCTCGAATACACCGACGGGCGGTTGATCCTGGAGGTCCGCGACGAGGGCATCGGAATCTCCGAGAGCGACCAGAAGCGTTTATTTCAGCGCTTCAGCGGAATCACGAACCGTCCGACCGCAAACGAGCCTTCCGAAGGTGTCGGCCTCGCCCTTGTGCAACGACTTCTCGAGACGATGGGCGGGACCATTTCCTATCGCCGTCGTGAGCCGGTGGGGTCCATTTTCCGCGTGGAAATTCCCTGCGCTCCCGCGGAACTGCCGGAGGAAGCGGCAAACGCCTAATGCGGCTGCGGCGGGTGCTCCGCGCAATGAATTTCGAAAACGTCGACCGAGTCGTCGGTCGCGAACGCGTAGTTCTCCTGCCCGCGCTCGAATTTGATAAACGAGCCGTTCTCGCCGGGTGACTCCGCCAGATCGCGCAGGAGTTCCGCGAGATGACGCAGGCCCTCGGGGCTGCCGGTGATGTAAACGGCCTGTTTTCCGGAGTGGGTCGATCCGGAAAGAATGCGCACGGTTTGGGTCGTTCCAGTCATATCAGGGGTTCGTCTGTGGTTTGGGTCATGGTTCCCCCGCCGCCGCTTTCAGGTCACGATCTCGAAGATACACTCGTAGAGCCCCGCTGTCACCGTCGCCTGCCGCCGCACCCTGCCGCCAACGACCTTTTCGATCATCTCGCGCTCCATGTTTTCCGCTTCGGGAAAGGCCTCGAAGAGTTCGAGAATCGGACTGTGCCGCTCGATGATTCGCAACGGCGGTCCCTCCTCCACGGTGGAGAGGCATCCCTCGCGATCCCGGTGGCGGGCCAGCCATTTCGCACGCTCGACCGGCGTGTCTCCTCTCACCCGTCTCAGGTAGCCGTCGGTGCGGTTGCGAAAATGAATGAAGAGCAATTTTCCCGGCGTCGTGGGACCGAAAAGCGAGCGCGAGGCCTTGAGCACGTCGAGGAGCATTTCGTTCGACTGCACGGGAAACAGCTCGTGCGCCTTTCTGCTGAGTCGGTAGATGATTTCCGGGCGACCGACCGGCTTCGGATTTCTCCACGTCACGAGATACCCGGCCCGCTCGAGTTCGATGCAGTGCTGCTTCACGCCCATGTAGCTCATCCCGAGCCGGCGTGAGAGTTCCTTCACCGGCAGTCCACCGGAACGTTTGAGTTCATGAACCACGGCGAGCCGCTGGGAGCGGCCGATTTCGAGGAGAAGTCGATTCACGGGACAACACCTGCTTAGCCGTTGTCGGCGAGGTTTGCGAGCACATGAATCGCCCTTGCGATCAAATTCGGCCGCGAAATCAGGAATCAGGCGGAGCGGCGGAGCACAGCGACCACTTCCACCTCGGCGGTTTGCGGGAACATGTCGAGCGGGGTCACGGCGGCAAGATCAAACCCGAGCAGCTTGATGTCGCGCGCGAGGGTTGCCGGATTGCACGATACGTAAACGATGTTCGCAACTTCCGAAGTTCGCAAGATGTCGATCACCCGCGCATCAACGCCTTGCGCAGGCGGGTCGAGAATCACGGTCCCCTTCCCGCTCAAGCTCTCGAGCACGGCGGCGAGTTGCTCGGTGACATCGCCTTCGACGAACGCCACGTTCTCCGGCGCCAATCTGCGCGCCTGCTCGATGCTTCGCGGGTTCCACTCGATGCCGATGACGCGTCGGAATTTCCCGGCAAGATGTCGCGCAAAGAACCCATCGCCGCAAAATGCGTCCACGAGAATCTCCCCTCCTTCGCACGCCTCCTCGACGACCTCGAGCAACTGTTTAGCGACGGCGTCATTGGTCTGATGAAAGCCCTGGCGCTCCCGATGCTCCCGCAGCGTTCGTGCCCCTTCGCGAAACGGCTCACGGCGCAACCCGGCCAGGAGCGCGTTGACCGCATCCGAAGCGAGCAAACAGGCCTCGATGTCAACGAGTCCCCGGCCATCGCGGCGGTGAAACCCGATCCGGCCCGCGCGGCGGTGCACGGTGATTCGATTTCGATAGCCATACGGCAGGGGCGATGGAATGGCCTCGCGAACCAACGGATTCTTCACCCCTCCCAGACGCTGCAGGACCTGCGCGACCTGGTTCTTCTTGAGCCCGACCTGAGTCTCGTAACTGACGTGCTGATAAACACACCCACCGCACACGCCGTAGTAGGGACATGGCGGCTTCACACGATGGGGCGACGCCTCCAACACGCGCACGAGCGTCGCTTCGACAAACCGCTTTGTCTGTCGAACAATCTGCACTTCGACCCTCTCGCCCGGCAGTGCATCCGGCACAAAGCAAACCCGGCCGTCGTCCAGCCGGCCTACCGCCTTGCCTCCAAAGGCAACGTCCGTGATCTCCAAAAAAGTGCGCACCCCGCGACCGTAGCGACCGCCACGGTTCAACGCCACCTCCGGATATGAAAAACCCGCGAGGTTTCGTGGGAACCCCGCGGGCATCGGTGCGTCGCCGTTTACGCGACGGGAATTCTGCGTGGCCTGGCGGCTTCCGCCTTCGGAAGCTTCACCGTCAGCAGACCCTGATCGATCGAAGCCTCGATGCGCGAGGAGTCAACGGTCGGATCAAGGTCGAACACGCGACGATAGTCGGCGTCCGAGGACTCGCGATACACGGCGTCTTCAGTCGGGATGTCCGTGCGATGTCCGGTAAGCGTCAGCTTGCCGTCTTCGAACGTGATTTCCACCCCGGACTTCGAGACGCCGGGCATCTCGACCTCGAGCACGTAGCCATCGGCGTTCTGATGGATGTCGACCACCGGAGATACGGTCTCCACCCGTTCCGCGCGCTTCACGGGCGCGGTCTCTCTTTTGACGATTTCGCTCATGGTGATTTCGCCTCCCTTCGATGATTATTTGACGTCGACCGTGATCTTGTGCGGCTTCGCCTCGTCGGCCTTCGGCAGGTCGATGGTCAGCACGCCATCCTTGTAGGTGGCCTTGACCTTGTCGGCCTTCACCTGCGCCGGAAGCGTAAAGGTCCGGGAGAATTTTCCAAAGAACCGCTCGCTCCGGAAGCTCTCGCCGTCCCGATTCTCGACCTTCCGTTCGCCGGAGATCGTGAGGTTGTCATCGTGCAGGGAAATGTCGAAGTCCTCCTTCTTCATTCCCGCCGCCTCGAGACGAACCGTGATCCGATCGTCATCCTCGTAGATGTCGAGGGCCGGCATCCACCCGCGATCGGGGCCGAAAAGCGGCGCCTGATTGGCGAGCTGAAACGCCGAGTCAAACAGATCCCGGAGTGACGCCAGACGGTCGAAGGACGACCATGGGGTTAATTGGGGTTTGTAGCTTACAAGTCTCATAATTCTTTCCTCCTGAAGTTGGTTGTTTCTCTCGAGACATTATTTAGCTTCAAGTGTGCCGGGAGCATTGCTGGCGAGATCCGATTCATAAGTATCTATAAATAAGATTTTTATGAATACATCGCCGACGCGATCAAATCACCATATGAGTCAATATGACCCATTCGTCGAGACGAGACGAGTTTGCAATCCGAGTCAATATGGCGCACTGCGACGCGAGCTTTCGCCGAAAAGGAACTATGACCTGTCAGTGGATGAATCCGTCGTATTCCAAGCCAGCCGGCATTTGGAACATCCCGAGGATCTGGGTGAGAATCATGTAAAAGATCCCCAGCAAAATCGCCATGTAGAGGAATTTCGTCAGCCAGCTGGTGAGCACTTCCATGCGAACGCCGAACTGCTCGACGTAGCGATCCGCCTGGCGCTCCATTTCCTCACCGAGGCGTCCGGACACCTCGCCAATCTGAAATGCGCGGTCGATGGACTCCGGAAAAGCCTGCGTTTTCGCCACTGCGGCCCCCAGAGCGCCCCCATTCTGCACCGCCACAACAGCCTGCTCTGCGCCAGCCCGGAACAGCGCGCTCCCGCTGGCGAGCGCTGCGCGGCTCATGGAATTCAGGATGCTTCCGCCGCCCTTCACGAGAATGCCCATGATCAGGCAGAAGCGCGACCCGGCCAGTGCGACCCGCGTTTTTCCAAAAACCGGGAGTCGCTGGATGATTTGATCGACCAGCGGGTTCGAGTGGGCGAATCGCAGGGCGAGAGTCGTCAACAGCCACGCGACGGCGACCACTGCATAGAAGACTCCCAAAATGGTGGCTGCACTCGCGAGAAACGCTCCGAATCCCTGCCCCACCCACAGCGGCACGGACAGCAACACAGCGGCCGCATGCACCATAAAGACCGGATACGCCGAGTGCACCAGCATCTGCTGCCGCGTGCGATGCATCGTGCTGTAATACTTCGCGAGATAGCCCATCGCGACTTCGAGTTTTCCAGAAAGCTCGCCGCCGCGTGCGACTTCACGATCGAGCGGGGTGAACACCTCACCCGCCGCTTCGAAAGCCGCGTCCATCGAGCGGTCGGCGGCTTGCTGCATCCGCTTCGCCACCTCGCGGATCGAGCGCGTGCGCGTCGTGGAGAGAACTTCGAGGGACTCGCCAAACGAACGACCGCTGGCGAGCAGCTCGCGCATTTCGTGAAAAAACTGCTCTTTCTGCTGGAGGGTGAGGCGCATGATCGGGGAGGTTTGTGTGAAATGATAGCACACGCGGAGGCTGATGAACAGTTCATGCGGGCCGCGCTGGCTGAGGCAAGGAAGGGGCTTGGCCTGACCAGTCCGAATCCGGCCGTGGGTGCGGTGATTGTGAGGGGGAATCGCATCGTGGCCCGGGGATATCATCGCGCGGCCGGCCAGCCGCACGCGGAGATCGAGGCGATTCGGGCGCTGAGAAGTCCCGCACAGGCCGCCGGGGCGACCCTTTACGTGACGCTCGAACCCTGCTCGACGCACGGCCGAACCCCGCCCTGCACCGATGCCATCATCAAGGCGGGCTTTGGCAGGGTCGTTTACGGCGCGACCGATCCGAATCCGTCGCACGCCGGCCGTGCCAGGAAATTGCTCGCCGCAGCCGGCATCGAAGTGACCGATGGCGTTCTGGCCGGGGAGTGCGCGGCTTTGAATGTCGCGTGGAATCACTGGATCACGACCGGCATGCCTTACGTCATCGCAAAGTGCGGGATGTCGCTGGATGGCCGCATCGGCTCGCACCCCGAAGCGCGCTGGATCACCACCGAAGCATCGAGACAGGACGCGATGCGGCTCCGTGCGCAGGTCGACGCAATCCTCGTCGGCGGCAACACGGTGCGGATCGACAATCCCCATCTCACCCTGCGCGGCGTTTCCGGCCGTCAGCCGTGGCGGGTCGTGTGGAGCCGGCGTGGGGACCTGCCTTGCGACGCGCACCTGTTCACCGACGAGCACCGCGCGTCCACCCTCGTGTTCCGGAAGCAATCCCTCGCACAAACGTTTCGGGAGCTCGGCCGACGGAACATCACGTCGGTGCTGATCGAAGGTGGCGGGCAAACCCTTGGCGAAGCCTTCGACCGCGGGCTCGTCCATCGGGCGGTGTTTTATGTCGCGCCGAAGTTTCTGGGTGGATCGATTTCCGCCATCGCGGGTCGCGGAGCCCTGGAATCGTCGGAGCGTCGTCTGCGGGACGTGCGGTTCGAGCGAATCGGCGATGATCTCAAGGTCGACGGAACATTGGCCTGATCCGGCCAACTCCCACGCAATCCTCAGCTCGCCTCGACGCCCAGCAGGATCCTCGCGGCTTGATTGACGTCCTTGTCCCCTCGCCCTGAGAGGTTGGCGATGATGATCTGGTCGGAGCTCATTTTCGGCGCGATCTTGATGACGTGCGCGATAGCGTGCGCGGATTCCAGCGCCGGGATGATTCCCTCCACCTTCGCCAGCAATTGGAACGCCCCCAGCGCGTCGTCGTCCGTGGCGAAATCGTATTCGGCCCGTCCGATGTCGCGGAGCCACGAATGCTCGGGACCCACTGCGGCGTAGTCGAGGCCCGCGGAAACGGAGTGCGTGAGCTCGATCTGACCGTCCTCGTTTGCGAGCAGCCAGGTCTTGGCGCCCTGCAACACGCCGAGGCGCCCGCCTTGAAACCGCGCCGCGTGTTCGCCGGGATGAATGCCGCGCCCGCCCGCTTCGATGCCGACCATCCTGACCGATTCATCGGCGAGGAATGCGTAAAACAGGCCGATTGCGTTGCTGCCGCCGCCCACGCAGGCCACGAGCAAATCTGGAAGACGCTCTTCGCGTTCGAGAATCTGCCGCCGCGCCTCGTCGCCGATCACCCGATGAAAATCACGCACCATCATCGGATACGGATGCGCTCCGTAGGCCGTGCCGAGAATGTAGTGCGTGCTGCGAACATTCGTCACCCAGTCGCGCATCGCTTCGTTGACCGCCTCCTTGAGCGTTGCCTGCCCGGCAGTGACCGGCACGACCTCCGCGCCGAGAAATCGCATGCGCGCGACATTCAGCGCCTGCCGCTCCATGTCGACGGCGCCCATGTAAATCACGCACTCGCAGCCAAAGCGCGCGGCCACCGTCGCCGTTGCCACACCATGCTGACCCGCGCCCGTTTCGGCGATGATCCGCTTCTTGCCCATGCGCTTCGCGAGCAGAATCTGGCCGACGGCGTTGTTGATCTTGTGCGCGCCCGTGTGAAGAAGGTCTTCGCGCTTCAGGTAAATTCTGGCGCCGCCGAGATGCTCGGTAAGTCGCTCGGCGAAATAGAGCGGCGTCGGTCGTCCGACGTAATTCGTGAGCAGGTCGCGAAGTTCGTCGTGAAAGGCCGGATCCTCCCGCGCGGCGAGATATTCGCGCTCGAGTTCCTGAAGCGGAGTCATCAGCGTTTCCGGCACGAACACGCCGCCATAGGGCCCGAAATGGCCCTTTGCATCAGGAACGGTCTCGAACTTCGTCATGCCTCAGGATGCACGCTGCCCCGCGCACCCGCAAGCGCACGAATGACCCGGCGATGCGGCGACGGAATCGCGACGTCATCGAGCGAGTCGAGCCGAAACGCGGTGAGGCCCGGAGCGGGCGGCGACGCCACGACCTCCATTCGCACCCGAAACCGCGTGATCGGATAAGTCTCCACATGCAGCACCTCGCCCGCGACATCGGTCTCCGGCAGAATCCACATGCCCTTCCAGCGTCCATCCGACTTCGCGAGATGGATTCGATCACCCTCGACGATAAACGCCCGGCGCTCGGTCACCTTCGTCGTGACGGGACGTTCCTTCTTCCTCGGCAGCGACTCGGGATCCCGCGCGCGGCATGCTCCGCGAATCGGACACTCCGGGCACAGCGGATTGCGCGGCTTGCACACAAGCGCGCCCAGTTCCATGAGCGCGGAGTTGAACTCTCCCGCTCCCGTTTCCGGTTGCAATGCCAGCGCCGCCTCGCGCATTGCCCGCCGTCCGGCGGCGGACTCGATCGGCTCCTGCAGGTCAATGACCCGCGCAAACACGCGTGCCACGTTCGCGTCGACCACCGGCGCCGCACGATCGAATGCAAAAGCCATCACGGCACCGGCCGTGTATTCCCCGATCCCCGGCAGCGCCCGCAGGGCCTCCAGGTCGTCGGGCACAACCCCGCCGTGCCGCTCCACGATTGCCTTCGCTGCGCGATGAAGATTCCGCGCCCGTGAGTAGTAGCCCAGTCCCTGCCACATCGCGAGCACGTCCGGTTCCTCCGCTTTGGCGAGCGCGCGAACGCTCGGAAACCGATTCATCCACCGCTCGTAATAGCCCACCACGGTGGCGATCTGCGTTTGCTGCGCCATGAATTCCGAAACCAGCACCGCGTAGGGATCGCGTGTGCGTCGCCATGGGAGATCGCGGGCATTCTGGCGATACCATGCGACGAGCCGGGACATGGACGATGGAGATTTCAAGCGATGCATGGTTCGCGAAACCATAGGGATCTGGGCTGCGAGGTCGAGAGGACCTCAAACCTGGCTTCCATGCACGACGAATAGATCCTGGGAGTTATCCCACCGCGGGATGCTGGCTTATATTTTGATGACATAAAAGGTCGCAGGGAAATACCATGCCCTCGATGAAAACATTACCAGTGGTGTTGGTGGCAGGAATGATGGCGTTGCTCACGAATGCGTGGGCGGCGAAAACGGTCGACTTCTCGGAACTTGCGGGAAGTTACTCGGGACAGGGAACGATCCTTGCCTTCGGAACCCCCTATTCCCTCACGGCCAAGGTGAAGTTTAATGTCCCGAAGCACGGGAAGACAGCAAAAGTGAAGCTGTCGGGTCTGATCAGTGCAAGTAGCGGCGTGCCATGGAACGTCACACTCCAACTCAAAAAGAAAGGGAAGATGACGACGAACAATATCGTCGGAATCAGCACCGCGGAAATCTACATGGCTGCGGGCCGATATAAAGTGTCGAAGGGTTCGAAGCTTGAGACCAATGCCCAGTCAACGGTGGAGATGGCGACTCTGGCCCAGAAGGTGTCGATGACCGTCAAGCCCAAGGGCAAAAAGAAAAAGGCAATGAAGGTCCGCATCACAGTGCTTGTCGACGGGGCCGAATATATCGTTTACAACCTCAAACTTACCGGGAAGCTGTGAAGATCATTCCTGCAGCTTTCGCCTCGCTGGCGTTGCTCGCAAATGCGTGGGCGGCCAGGGACGCTGACTTTTCGGAATTCAAAGGCACCTACCGGGGCTCCGGAACCATCGTCGCCTATGGATACTCCTACCCCCTGACGGCGGCGGTGAAGTTTGCCGTGGCGAAGAGTGGAAAAACGGCGAAAGCAACCCTCTCCGGGGAAATCTCTGCCATGGGCACCGTGCCCTGGGCCACCACGATCCGACTCCAGCGAAAGCGAAAGGCATCGACCAACAGCCTCTTTGGGAGTCGGTCTGGACGAGGGAACATTCGCTGGAAAGGGGAAATACCGAATCCCGAACGCCTCGAAACTGGTGAGCAAGACACACCGTGCGGTGACCCCCGGGTTCGTGATCGCCCAGAAATTGACGATGATCGTCGAGCCAAAAGGCAGGAAGAGAAAGAAACTCAAGACGACGCTGACAGTTACGTTCAACGGAACTCCGACCTACGTTTACAATCTGTCACTGACAGGGAAGTGATTCGGTGGAGCTTTTCCCCTGCGGCGGGCTGAGGCTCGTCGCAGGGTTGTCGTTGGCCGGGACTTCGATCCGTGGAGGCCTTCGTTCTTCGTGTCTTTCCCGGGAGCGATCCGCTACGTTGGCCTCCAGTCCATGCCAAGTCCTTCCGTTTACACGTCGCCGCTTACGCCCGGCCAGGTGCAATTGCTGCGCGAGGCACTGGTCGCGCAGAACTTCGAGTTCGAGGAAAAACCCTACACCATCTTCACTGCGCGGAAGGATCGGCTGAACGTCGCCGTCTACGAAAAGGGACCCAAGGTCGTCGTGCAGGGCAAGGGACTGGAGGACTTCATCACATTCACGCTCGAGCCGCAGGTGCTCGGCGAGGCGAGATTCGGTTACGACGAGGTTTTCGAGCCGGAGAAGTTCGCGCCGCACTTTGGAATCGATGAAAGCGGCAAGGGCGATTTCTTCGGCCCGCTTGTCGTGGCGGGGGTCTACACGGACGAACGGATCGCGCGTGAGTTCAATGCCGCAGGGGTGCAGGACAGCAAGAACATTGGCTCGGACAAAAAAGTGCGCGAACTCGCGACGATCATCCGTCGCTCGAAGACGCCGCAGACGGTGATCCTCATCGGCCCGGAGCGCTACAACCAGCTCTTCGAGAAGTTCGGAAATCTCAACAAACTCCTCGCATGGGGCCACGCCCGCGCGATCGAGAACCTGTGCGGGTTGCAGCCGGATTGTCCGCGCGCGCTTTCGGATAAATTCGCCAACGAGCATGTCATCCAGCGCGCGCTCATGGAAAAGGGCCGCGGTCTCGTGCTCGAGCAGCGGACGAAGGCTGAAAGCGACTATGCTGTCGCCGCAGCGTCCATTCTCGCGCGAGAGAAATTCATCGATTGGATGGACAAGACGAGCGAGGAACTCGGCGTGAAAATCCCGCGTGGCGCCTCGGCGCAGGTGAAAGCCGTGGCCCGCACGCTTGTCGATGGCCGCGGCCCCGAGATTCTCTCAAAAGTCGCCAAGACGCACTTCAAGACGGCGGCCGAGGTGCTCGGTCGGTTGCTCTGAGCTGGCTGTCGCATTGGTGAAGCCGATCATCAGCGCAATGACGCGGGTCGCCTGAGCGGCCACGCAGATTTTCCGCGAATCGTCTGTCAGGTTTCGCAGCGAAATCTCGTTTTTTTACGCGGAGACCATTTTCCACCGGGAGTTGGTGGTTCCGGATCTGGTCTGCATTCGCCCACAGCGCGTGCGGACACAGCGAACAAGGAAACCCCGGGGCGCCACCAAATTGGGGGGTGGCGTCCCGGATTCCCGGGCAAATGGCTCAGCGGTTCAGAATTTGAATGATCCCGCGCAGCGGCACGATGAGCCAGTCGGGCCGGTTGTTCAGCTCGTAGGCGACTTCGTAGACCGCCTTGTCGAGCAGGCATGCATCGAGGACGACTTCGAGATCATCCGGATTGTCCGGCACGAAGTCCGCGTCCCCTGCCCTTGCCAGATACGCGTGAAGAAATCCGCGGCTTACATACTCATACCAGCAGTCCGCCCACGGGATGATCGATTCCACATCGCTTCCCCGCACGGCCACCTGCTGATGCAGCGCCGTGTGCACCGCGTAGTGATAGGACCGCAGCATTCCTGCGACATCGCGCATCGCCGAGCGTTTGATCCGCCGTTCGCTCAAGGCGCGCGCCGGTTCGCCCTCGAAATCGATGATTACGAAATCGCGTCCGGTGTGCAGCACCTGCCCGAGATGATAATCCCCGTGAATGCGAATGCGGTTCGCGTCGATTTTCCGTCCGATCAGCCGTCCCACGCGCTCCAGCAGTTCCTTCTCTCTCGCGCACACGAGCGCGGCGTCAGCGCGCACGGATTCGGTCAACGACGGAATCGTGCGATTGAGCAGCTGGAACGTCCGCCGCAGCATGTTGCGCATCGATTGGTAAACGGAGCGCTGGTAAAGCACGCTGTAGGGCTCGGGCGCAAAGGCGCTGTCGCTGCGATTGCTCGCAAGCGCGAGATGCATCTCGGCCGTGCGTTCGCCAAGCCTGCGCACCTGCTCCGCAAGCGCTCCGCCGGTCAGCTCGAGAAATTCCGCCGGATACTCGAGCCGCGTGTCGCGATCGACAAGGCGCGGCAACGTGTAGCTGCCGAGCGGCGGCTTTTCGGTAAGCACGCGCTCGAAGAACTGCCCGACGATGTCGAGCGTCATCGTCCAGGCGTCGCCCTGGTTTTGCGTAAAGACCTCCGCCATCGCGAGCACGCGCGGTTCCGATTTGTCGCCCTTGTAGGCGACGGAGCCGACGTAGGCGGGCACGTTGTTGAACCCGGCGTAATCGGTGAGGAAACGCGTGATCTCCACGTCGGGATTCACACCCTCGTCGAGGCGGCGGTAGAGCTTGAGGAAAAAGTCGCTGCCGTAGAGCACCGACGTGTTGCTTTGCTCGGCGCGCAGCACGGTGGACGCCATCGCCTCGCCGGATGGCAGCCGCTCGCGAAACGCGCGAGAGACTTCGCCGATCACCGCGCCATGCTCTCCTCTCGACGACTTGCGGTGCTGCATCGCGCGAAACAGCGCAGCACGGAACTGCGGTTCGAAAATCGCGTCGTAAACCACGGTGTCTTCGCCTCCATCGAACTGCGCGATCACAGCTTGCGGAAAGTCCTGCCGCACCCGCCGCGCGATGTCGCCCCGCGCAATCTGCACCGGCAGCGCGTAGGTCTCGGAGTGCCCGTCGGTGTAGGCGACATCCACCAACGCAAGCCGTCCACCATTCACATCCCCGGACAGCTTCACGAAATCCCGAATCTTCATCACGCGAACCGAGCGCGCCTTTCCGCCGAACCACCGGCAATGCTGCATGTATCCGGGCAGGACGTCCTTCTCGAGGTAGGCGCGTCCCTTCGCTCCGCTCAACCACGGCCACGTCACGGGGCCGGTCAGTTCCGGTCTCGGTCGCGACTCGGGCATGTGCGCGACCTCCGACGATTGCGACAATGCCAGCCAGTGGTGATCGTAGGCGCTCAGCGTGAGCAGATACGGCGTCTCCTTGATGAGCGGAAACTGGTTCTGGCTGAAAACCTCCGTCGGCGTGAATCCCGCCCAGGCCGAGAGGTCGAGCTCCACCACCTGGGAAAATCGCGAAAGGTTCACCACCACGAGAATCGCCTCGTCCTCGTAACGGCGGATGAACGCGAGAATCTTCGCGTTCTCCGGATACAGAAACTCGATCGAGCCCCTGCCGAACGCCTTGAAGCGCTTCCGCATCGCGATCACGCGCCGCGTCCACCACAGCAGCGACGAGACGTTGCGCTCCTGATTCTCCACGTTGACCGTCTCGTAGTGATACTCCGGGTCGATTGTCACCGGCAGGTAGAGCTGCTGCGGATTCGCGTCGGAGAAGCCCGCATTGCGATCCGAACTCCATTGCATGGGCGTGCGCACGCCGTTGCGATCGCCGAGGAAAATGTTGTCCCCCATCCCGATTTCGTCGCCGTAGTAGAGGATCGGCGTGCCGGGCAGGGATAGCAGCAGGATGTTGATGAGCTCGATCTTTCGGCGGTTGTTCAGCATCAGCGGAGCAAGCCGCCGCCGGATGCCGAGATTAATCCGCGCGCGCGGATCGGTCGCGTAGACGCGATACATGTAGTCGCGCTCCTCGTCGGTGACCATCTCGAGCGTGAGCTCGTCGTGGTTGCGCAGGAACATGCCCCACTGGCAGTTCTCGGGAATCACCGGCGTTTGATCCAGAATATCGATGATCGGAAAGCGGTCCTCCATCTGGATCGCCATGAACATCCGCGGCATCACCGGGAAGTGGAAGCACATGTGGCACTCGTCGCCGACGAGCACGCCATCCTTCGACGCGCCGAAATACGCGACCGCGTCCTCCGGCCACTGGTTCGCCTCGGCGAGCAGCATGCGGTCCTGGAACTTCGCATCGATGTGCGCACGGAGCTTTTTGAGGAACGCGTGCGTCGCCGGCAGGTTCTCGCAGTTCGTCCCCTCCTGCTCGTAGAGATACGGCACGGCGTCGAGTCGCAGCCCGTCGATTCCCATGCCGAACCAGAAATCGATTACCTTGAAGAGCATCTCGTGCACCTTCGGGTTTTCGAAATTGAGGTCCGGCTGGTGCGAGTAGAACCGGTGCCAGTAATAGGCGCGCGCGACCGGATCCCACGTCCAGTTCGACGTCTCGAAGTCCTGGAAAATGATGCGCGCGTCGAGGTAGCGCTCGGGCGTATCGCTCCACACATACATCTCGCGCTCCGGCGAGCCCGGCTTCGCACGCCGCGATGCCTGAAACCACGGGTTCTGGTCCGACGTGTGGTTCAGCACAAGCTCCGTGATCACGCGCAACCCGCGTTCGTGCGCCTCGCGCAGAAACGCCTTGAAGTCGCGCAGCGTCCCGTAGGCCGGATTGATGTTGAAATAGTCGGCGATGTCGTAGCCGTCGTCGCGCAACGGCGAGGGATAAAACGGCAGCAGCCAGATCGCGGTGACGCCGAGATTCTGGAGGTAGTCCAGCTTGCCAATCATCCCGCGAAAGTCGCCCACCCCGTCGCCATCGCTGTCGGCGAATGCCTTGATGTGGGTTTCGTAAATGACAGCGTCCTTGAACCAGAGAGGATCGGAGGACCGGGGGGCTCGTTTTTTCGGCATGCTCACGATCGGCGGGTTGGCGTCATTTAACGATCGTTTCTCGCCGCCCACAAGCCGTGTGGAATTTGCCTCCGGGAATCATGGTGGCCTGGTCGGCGGCCCGCTTCCCTCTCATCGATGCTGTTCGCCGAGGAAGGATGCCGTTCGCCGAAAGGGGCATTCCACGCGCGTGCGGTGCCGACACAGATCGCGCTCATCCGGGGGAGTTCATCAAATCTCTAAACATCGATCCAAATCGTGAAACTCACGCATTCTGTCGATACTCGTCGGTTCCGACCTCTCGACATTGGCGCGAACGCCTCGTATTCGGCACCGAGTGCCGAGTGGGATACTCACCGGGCGCCCACGGCAGTCTCACCATCGCCGGCGAACTCAAGCCGATCTGCGTGTGATACTGGGCCGTCACGGTGCCGTCCGATATCGTGATCGTGCCCGCGCTACCAACGCCGAGAAGGACTGTTTTCAAATCCCCCGTCGCGCCGTTCTCCAGCCGTCAGCTCACCGGCTCCTCCGGAGCCAATGAGGAGGTTGTGTGATCGTTGACGATGTGCGGGCGGGAGAAGCGGAAGAGTTTCCGCGAGCCGGGAATGCGGGCCGCGCCCCGCAATTGCGCACGGCACTGGTCGTGCTCTGCTCGGCGATCCTGCTTGTCGTGGGATGGAGGATGTTGGCCGGCCTGCGATGCTGCACACCCTTGAGCCGGAAGCAGAGTTCCGGTCGTAAACGGTCCACCACCACGCTGCGTCCGACAACCAGCAGTGCTGGCGCCCACCCGGAATGCCATTCGTGAGATCCGCTCCTCACGGCTCTCCGCTGCGGAGACAAGATCGTAACACCCGCTGAAGGGGTGCTCCCCAGTCCTTTCGATCGCCGATTCCCGCCCACCGGGCAATCCAAAATGGCGATTCCGCGAGCTTCGTTCCCCGCGGGAATTTCGCCAGATACTGCCTGACCTTTCCTTCCGCCGTTCTTCGCAAATAAAGGGCGATTCGTCGCAATTTACAGGGTATCAGAGGGTTGCTTGCGGAGTTTGATACGGCGGGCAACTTCCAAGTTGACCGCCATATCGTGAAGGCCTAAACACCGCCTCTCGAAACGGGTTGGATGGATGCCAGTTGCCTCCGTCGGTCGTCTTCCCGGGAAACCTCAACAAACCAAAAATCAACGCCACACGTATGCCCTACGAAAACCTCACCGCCAGCCTGTCGGACGCCGACGTCACCGCCATCCTCACCAAGATCGGCGAGATCAAAGCCCTGCTGCCCTTCGCGATCGGCCTCACCCCCGCCGAGCGCAGCACCCTGCCGAAGATCACCGGCCAGAGCTCCTACTTCGTCGAAGACGCCCTCGCCGCCGTCGAGTCCCAGCCCGACCTCGCGCCGCGCTATCTCGACCTTGCCGAAATGAAGAGCGACCTCGCCCTCTGGAAGCAGCTCGACCGCTTCGTCAGCGAAATCAAAAGCCTCGCCCGCCTCGTGGACGACACCGCCGTCGCCGCCGGCAGCGAGGCCTACACCGCGGCCCTCAGCATCTACAACTCCGCCAAACGCGCCGCCAAGGACGGCGTCCCCGGCGCCCAGGCCGTCGTCAACGAACTCAAACGCCGTTTCGACCAGGCCAACCGCTCCGCACCCGCCGCCCCGGCCGCCTGAGCCGCAAGCCACCCGGCCGCCGGCCGGTTTCCCGGGGAACCCCGGCAATCCGAAAGAAGCCACCCCCCCGGAACCTCCGGGCCCGGGGCCTTCCCATCGGAAAAACCGGCCATCACCGCGGTTGCACCCGCAGCACCCCCACCTCCGAGGTGGGGGGTGCCACCTTCGAGGCCGTCCCCCCTACCTTGGACACGCGCTCACGCGCCTCCGACACGCGTGCACCCGCCTCATAGGCGCGTCATCCCATCTCCGAGGCGCGTGCGCGCACCTTTCAGCCCCGTCAACGCGCTTCCGAGGTCCGTGAACCCACCTCCGAGGCGCGTTCACCCGTCTTCGAGGCGCATCAACGCACCTCCGAGATCCCCGCACCCGCCTCCAAGGCCCATCAATGCACCCCAAAGGTGCGTCATCCGGTTTCCTGGGTCCCCTCGCTGTCTTCCGAAGCTCGTCTACTTGAGGTAAGGCTTCACAGTTCCGGGCTGGAGGCAAACGCCATTCTCACTCCAGCGTCCCAAACCACTCGCGATCGATGGTGATCTCCTCGACTACTTTTGGAGTGACGCGGATGCCGAGCCGAAGCTCTTTGAGTTTCTCAACCAACTCGTCCCCATCAATTAGGTCAAGTGGCGGCGCTCCATCGCGCTGAGCTTCCGCGCGAGCGTCTCGGGTGAACGTCCCCGTGGTGATCACAAGTCCCTTGTCAGCCCGACCAACCATTGCTCCTCGAAAATCACGAATCACTGACGCAGAAACCGTGTCCTTGTAACGCTTGCATTGAAAGTGGACGTGGAACGAGAGGAGCCCTCCAATTTTCACCACTCCCCGGCCGTCTATCCCGCCGTCTCCACTTCGTCCGGTAACCTCGACCTGAATGAATCCGGACTCTCTCAGCAAACGCTGGCAAAGGTTCTCGAATGCCTTCGGTGAAATGGTCTTCAGTAGCTCAAGCGTCTCATCCTCCCAAGTGAGTTCTTTTGGGAGCTCCGGCGCGTCAATTTCGGAAATATCCGGTTCAGCATCGTCTCGCTGGCGGTCATTTTGAATTTTGACGAACCGATTGACCTCGGCGGGATCAACTTCCGTGATTGTGGTGGCGGCCGGCGTCAGTGCCCATACCCCTCGCGATGAGTTTTCCAAAAGGCCGAACCGTTTGAGGTAGTTCCGAGCCCAAGCCAGTCGATAGCTGAGCTTTGTCCGATTTCCCCGATGGATCTCGTTCATCTCGTCTTCCGACAGCCCCAAAATATCCGCGACTTTGTCCTCCTGTTCAGAAATCGAGGCGGAACCTCCAAGTTCGCGGAGGGCCTTGAGAAGCGGATTAAACAGTCCGTCGTAGGTGGGAATCGGCATGGCTTGCGCTGATAATTAGACCGCTGAACGCGAACAGCGCCAGATTCAAACAATCCGCATGTCCGTCGAAAGCGACGCAATTAACGGAGCTTCGATCTTGCTGCAAGGTAGCCTGCGGACCTCCGGGCCGCAGGGTGTTCAACGATGTCGCGGCCCGGAGGTCCGCGACCTACCTCTCGGCTGCGGTCCCCGATTGCAGCGTTCATCAGCTTCGCTACACTGCCGGGCCATGATGCTCTGGAATTCCGCCGTCGCTGAAGAGGTGCCTGCCGCAAAGAAGACTCCGCTGCGCTCGGAGGTGGCTGTCGAGGATACGTGGGACCTGACTCCGCTCTTCGCCGACGATGCGGCGTGGGAAGCGGATTTCACGGCGCTGGGATCGGACTACAAGAAGATCGCGGAATATCGCGGGCGGATCGCCGAGGGCGCGGCCGTGCTGGCCGAGGCGCTTGAATTCGAGAAGTCGATCGACATGCGCGTCGAGGCGCTGAATCAATTTGTCGCGCTGCGGACGACCGAGGACAGTTCGAACTCCGAGGCGCTGGCGCGCGAGGCTCGGTTCCAGGCGCTGTGCGTGCACATCGGCGAGGCGTTTTCGTTTCTCGGGCCGGAAATCCAGGCGCTCGACGATGCGACGTTCGACGCGTATCTCGCCGATCCCGCGCTGGCGGAGTGGACGATCCCGTTGAAGAAACTGCGCCGGCTCAAGCCGCACACGCTTTCGGCGGCGGAGGAGCGGCTGCTGGCGCTCGGCTCGACGGCGATGGCCGGGCACAGCGAGACGTTTTCGCAGCTCACGAACGTGGACATGAAGTTCGGCACCGTGCGCGACGACAAGGGGCGCGAGGTGGAGCTCACGCAGAGCTCGTTCTCGTCGCTGCTCGTGCAGCGGAATCCGGCGGTGCGGCGCGAGGCGTTCGAGAAATTCTACGCGGAGTTCGACGACCACAAGTTCACCCTCGCCTCGACGCTGGCGAGCTCGGTGCGGGCGGATGTGTTCAATGCGCGGGCGCGGAATTATCCCTCGGCGCGCGAGGCGGCGCTCTTCCGCGACGACGTGCCGGTTTCCGTTTACGACTCGCTCATTGCCTCGGTGCGCAGGAACCTGCCGGCCCTGCACCGTTACTACGAGCTGCGCAAGCGCCTGCTCGGGCTGGATGAGATTCACCACTACGACACGTATGTGCCGATCGTGGACGGCGTGGAGACGCATTACACGTGGGACCAGGCGGTGGACATGGTGATCGAGGCGCTCGCGCCGCTCGGCACCGAATACACGACGACGCTCGAGCACGGATTGCGAGAGGGCCGTTGGTGCGACCGCTACGAGAACAAGGGCAAGCGCTCGGGAGCGTTCAGCTACGGCACCTACACGAGCCCGCCCTACATCATGATGAACTACAAGGAGGACGTGTTCTCCGATGTGTTTACGCTCGCGCACGAGGCCGGGCACTCGATGCACACGTGGCACTCGACCCGCGCGCAGAGCTACCAGAACTACCACTACCCGATCTTCCTCGCGGAGGTGGCGTCGACGTTCAACGAGGAGCTGCTGCTGCACCACCTGCTGGGCAAGACGGACGACCCCAAGATGCGCGCGTATTTGATCAGCCGTCAGATCGACGACTTTCGCGGCACGCTCTTCCGGCAGACGATGTTTGCGGAGTTCGAGAAACTCACGCACGAGGCCGAGGAGGCCGGCGAGGCGCTCACGCTCGACACGATGCGCTCGATCTACCGCGGATTGCTCGACGCGTATTTCGGCCCCGACTTCGCGATCGACGACTGCCTCTCGCTCGAGTGCCTGCGCATCCCGCATTTCTACAGCGCCTTCTACGTCTACAAATACGCGACCGGCCTCAGCGCCGCCGTCGCGCTCAGCGACCAGGTGCTCAAGACCGGCGACGCAACGCGCTACATCGGCTTCCTGAAATCCGGCGGCTCGAAGTTCCCGATCGACACGCTCGTCGATGCCGGAGTGGACATGCGCAAGCCCGACGCGGTCGACGCCGCGCTGGCGATCTTCGCGAAACGCGTGGACGAGCTCGACGAGCTGATGAAGTGAGCCGCGGCCGGGCGGGTTGTTCCGACCAGCATCCGCTCAGCCGGATCGGATTTCGATCATCACGGGCGCGATCCGCAACCAGCCCATTCGTCGTGAATGCCTCCAATTCTCCCGCCGGCGAGCGCCTCACCCCCGAGGTCCTCGCGGGCCAGGCCGTTTACACACGGCGATTGCTGCGCGCGTATGATCTGATCGTTCTCGGCATCTCGAATCGCTTCATCTGGCGCTGCCCGACGCCGCGACTGCTGCGGCATTAGAACGCGCACATCACGGCGAATCACCTCGACGTGGGCGTGGGCACCGGATGGTTCCTCGACCGCTGCCGCTTCCCCTCGCCCAACCCGCGAATCGTGTTGATGGATCTGAACCCGAACACGCTCGAGTTCGCGGCGCACCGCATCGCCCGCTACCGGCCGGAGATCTGCCAGCGCAATGTGCTGGAGCCGATCGCCTGCGAGGGCGGACGCTTCGATTCGCTCGGGATCAATTACCTCTTCCACTGCCTGCCCGGCCCGATCACGGAAAAGGCGGTGGCGATTGATCACCTCAAGCCGCTGATGAATCCCGGAGCGGTCGTCTTCGGCTCGACGCTGCTGCACGGCGGCGTGCGGCGAAACCTCGCGGCCCGATGCCTGATGCGGTTCTACAACGAGAAAGGTATCTTCTCGAACCGCGCCGACACGCTGGACGGCCTGCGATCCGCCCTCGGCGATCGGCTGCGCGACGTGCAGATCGACGTCATCGGCTGCGCAGCCGTGTTCTCGGGCCGCGTCTGACTTCACGGATTTTGGTTCAACGAACCGGGTGAAGCGTCACGATCACTTGATGATGATCTTGACCTTGTAGGGCTTCATCTTCGTCTTGTTGTCGATCTCCGCGATCAGGTCGCCGCCAATCTTCACGTTGTAGCGGCCCGGCGCGAGTGCACGGCCGGTCAGTTTGCCGGTAAGTGCCTGGAACTTGAGCCCGGCGGGGAGTTTTCCCTTGAGCGTGAGGCGCTTCACGGCGCGCCAGATGGGGCGCGGAACCTTGTAAACGACGCGCTTGCCGACCGATGTGGAAATCTTCGCTTTCTTCACGTCCTGGAGCGCGGCGCGATACGCCTCGATCAAGGAAAGCGGCAGCAAATAGCTATCGTAGGTGAAGCCGTCCCGTGAGTTTCCGCTCACGATCGCGAGCGCCGGCTCGGCGATGTTTTCCGGATGCGGGAATCCCCACCCGCTATCGGTCTCGACGCCCGTCGTTCCATATGGAGCGGCTCCGGCTCCTTCCCTGCCGGTGACCACGCACCAGCGGGAAGTGTATTCGTTTTCGACCACGATCAGGACGGCGCCGATGCCGATGAACTCCGCGTTCGGATTCTCGATCATTTCAACAAGATCCGGATCATGCAGGATGTCGAGGGCCAGCTCCTCACCGTCGACATAATTGGAGAGCGTTACCGAGGACAGCGCATTGCCGGTGAAGCCCTTGGTCTCCACGTGGTCGAAGACATTGCTCACAATGGGCGCGCCGCGCAGGAATTCCGACGCCGCATATTCGCGGGCTCCGCTGCACAACTCCGTCAGCGGCTGGAGCGGCTGCCGGCCAATTACTTCGCGGTGGGCATTCAGAATTTTCACGGCCTGCGTGATTTCATCGACGTAATGGGCCCGCTCCTTCGCCGACGGAGGCGCGTCCGCATAAAGAGTTCCAAGGACCACACACGACGCCAGCACTGAGAGGAATGAACACTTCATATTTTGACCCTGCCCGGTCAATAGAGGCGCGTTCCGTGCGGAAGCAAAGGAATTTCGGGCGGCTGCGGAAAATTCTGCGAGGCTTTGATGCGTGTTCCCTTTTCCGTCCATTCCTCACGCGGCGCTGATCTTTTGTAAAAATTTTTGTAAGAGATCGGGCGGCTGGCCGTTGACCCGGTAGCACGCCATGACTCCGCAGGAATTTCTCACGCAGGCGCTCGAGCGCTACGAGCGACCGCTGGTCAGCTACGCCCGATCGATCACCGGCGATCTCGAGTCCGCGCGCGACGCTGTGCAGGAGACATTCCTCCGCCTCGCCCGCCAGGATTTCAAAGCCCTCGAGCCACGGCTTGCCCCGTGGCTCTTTTTCGTGTGCCGGAACTGTGCGATCGACCATTGCCGAAAGGTTGTCCGCCTCGCACCGGCCGAGGACGACGATGTCGTGCCCGATCCCGGACGAAGTCCCGCCGACGACGCGACGGCGAGCGAGGACGCCGAGCAGCTCCGCGCGCTCGTCGAAAAACTTCCCGAGAAACAACGCGAGATCGTCCGGCTGAAATTCGATGCCGGCCTCACGTATCGCGAAATCGCCGACGTGATGAAGATGACTGTCAGCCATGTCGGCGTTCAACTCCACCACGCCATCCAGACACTGCGCACGCAGTGGCAGCGAGCCAACGCATTGCCATGAACGATCCCCGCATCACCGCCTATGCCGTGGGCGAACTCGAGCCCGCCGAACGCGAGGCCTTCGAGCGCGAGCTCGCCACCTCCACGGAACTCCAGCACGAGCTGGCCGAGACCGTGGCGCTCGCGGAGCAACTGACCGCGAAACTCGGTGACACCGCCGATCAACTTGATGACGCCCGCCGGGCGAAGATTTTTGCCGCCGCCCATTCCGGCGAAGCACATCGTCCGTGGGCCCGCATCTGGGTGCCGGCCATGGCCGCGGGCTTCATCGCATTGCTTGCCCTGGTGTCTCTCCAGACACGCCGTGAAAGCGGGACTTCGGAGACCTCGCTCGCGGCAACGGAGCCACAGGGCGTGGATTTGATGACGGCGCAGACCGTTCTCGCGAAATCCGGCGGAGAACCGGCCGGAATCGCGCTGGCCGGGCAAGCCACACCGCCACATCCGCTGCTGGATGCCGTCGATGGCACGCCCCCCGAGTTCGACGTCTTCATAAAGGAAGGCAAAGCGGCACCGTCGGACGCGGAGAGTTCCGAAACCGGCGCACTGCTTGCCGAGGCGAAGAATCATCTCGAGGAGGGGCGCTACGATCTCGCTTCCAGGCATTCCGAAGAGGTGCTGAGAAGGGATCCATACAACACCGCGGCGAGACGGGAGCTCGAGAAAATGAGCACGGAGGTTTCGACCTTCGCCTCGAACGACGCCTTCAACGAAACGCGCAGCCGTATTTCGGCACCTTTCTCGGCCGACGCGAAGAGAAAAGCCGAGGCCGAGGTTCCTGCCGCGCCGCAGTCCACCGCGAACCGGGGCGTTTGGGCCAATACCGCGCTTGCCACCGGCTGGGACAGCCCGCAGGCGCCCGGTCAGGTCGGAGGCCCGACCTTCAACACCGAGGCGTATGACTCCGTCACGCCAAACGGGTTTCTCGATGTCGCGGGAAATCCCCTCTCCACGTTCTCGATCGATGTGGACACGGCGAGCTACGCGAATGTCCGCCGGTTTCTCAACGACGGCATGCTTCCGCCGTCCGGCGCGGTGCGCATCGAGGAGCTGATCAACTATTTCCCCTACGATCTGCCGGCGCCTGCGGAGGATGCGCCGTTTTCGGTGACGACCGACGTGACGCGCGCGCCGTGGAATCCCGGGCATCTGCTCGCACGGATCGCATTGAAAGGCCGCGACGTCGCACCCGGGAGTCTCCCGCCGTCGAACCTGGTCTTTCTTGTGGATGTCTCCGGATCGATGAGGCCGGAGAACAAGCTGCCATTGCTCAAGCGCGCGCTGCGCAGGCTAGTTGACCGCCTGAGCCCGAAGGACAGCGTCGCCATCGTGACCTACGCCGGTTCCTCCGGAGTGGTGCTTCCGCCCACCGATGGCAATGACAAGGCGAAGGTGCTGGCCGCGTTGGATCGACTCGAATCCGGCGGTTCGACGAATGGCGCGGGCGGCATCCAGCTCGCCTACGAGACGGCGCGCGAGCATTTCCTGCCCGAGGGCAACAACCGGGTGATTCTTTGCACGGATGGCGACTTCAATGTCGGCGTGACGAGCCAGAGCGAGCTGGTGAGGTTGATCGAGAAGGAGCGCGAGTCGGGCGTGTTTCTCTCGGTGCTCGGCTTCGGCACGGGCAACGTGAAGGACTCGACGATGGAGAAGCTCGCCGACTCCGGAAACGGAAACTACGCCTACGTCGATTCGCTCTCCGAGGCGCGCAAGGTGCTCGTCGAGCAAATGGCCGGCACGCTCTTCACGATCGCGAAGGACGTGAAGATCCAGGTCGAGTTCAACCCGGCCACCGTCGCAGGCTACCGGCTCATCGGTTACGAGAACCGCCTGCTCGCGAAGGAGGATTTCAACGACGACACGAAAGACGCGGGCGAAATCGGCGTCGGTCACACGGTCACGGCGCTCTACGAGATCGTTCCCGCCGGCCGGAAACTGCCGGCGGAACGAAGCGTCGATCCGTTGAAGTACCAGACCGCCCGGACGCGCGAGCCGGCGCCCGCTTCCGAGGACCTCTTCACCGTGAAGCTGCGCTACAAGGCGCCGGACGGCGACAAGAGCCGGCTGATCGAGAAGGCGGTCGGCAACGAGGTTGTGGAGTTCGAGAAGGCGCCGGTGGATTGCCGGTTCGCGGCAGCGGTGGCGGCCTTCGGCATGAAGCTTCGCGGCGATGAGGATGCGGAGAAGTTCGAATTCGCGGACATCCAGCGAATTGCCCGCGAGAGCCTCGGTGCCGACCCGGGCAGCTACCGCGCGGAGTTCCTTACGTTGATCGAGAAGGCGAAACGGCTGCACGAGGAATCCGGAGCCTCGAGGGAGTAACGGGAAAGTTGCTCCCTTTCCCGGCCGCTTCCTGATTTCATGGAGGCGGCAACATGAAGAGTGGCTTCCTCGACAAACTCATCAACCGGCTCAGCGTCGTGCAGCCGGCCGACGTGCAGAGCTACCTCATCGAGCTTTCGCGCGAGAAAGGCTTTCTCGAGACCATTTTCAACGCGCTCCTCGAGGGCGTCATCGTCACCGATCCGCAGGGTCGCATCATCTGGCTGAACAAGGCGGCCTGCGGGTTCTTCGGGATCGATGCCGACGCGAGCATTGGCAAGCCGCTGCGCGAAGCCGTGCGCGGATTGGACATCGAGGGCATCGCCGACTCGGCGCAGACCATCAACCGCGACCTCGAGGTCTTCTATCCCGAGAACCGCATCCTCAATTTCTACGTCGTTCCGATCCTCAGCGACGACGGCGAGCGGACGGAGGGGCACGCGGTCATTCTCCGCGATGCCACGGAGCTGCGCCGGTCAACCGAGGAGACGATCGAGACCGAGCGGTTCTCGGCGCTCACGCTGCTCGCCGCCGGCGTGGCGCACGAGATTGGCAATCCGCTGAACTCCCTCAACATCCACCTCCAGCTCATGGAGCGGCGCGCGAAAAAGCTGCCCGCCCGCTCGCGGAGCGATTTCGAGGAGAGCCTCGCCATTGCGCGGGCGGAGGTCGCACGACTCGATCACATCATCACGCAGTTTCTCCGCGCGATCCGCCCCCAGCCGCTGGAGACGCGCCTCGAGGACATCAACACACTCATTCGCGAGTCGCTTGCATTTCTCGAGCCGGAGCTGAAAAACCGGGACATCCTCGTCGACATGGAGCTCGACGAGCATTTGCCCCCAATTGCGGTCGATCGCGACCAGATCAAGCAGGCGTTCTACAATGTGATCCGCAACAGCTTCCAGGCGATGAAGTCCGGCGGCTTTCTGCGGGTGATCTCCCACGCCGACGAGACCCACGTGTTTATCTCGTTCACCGATACCGGCGGCGGGATCGCGGCCGAGAACATGGGGCGCGTGTTCCAGCCCTATTTTTCCACGAAATCAGGCGGTTCCGGGCTCGGATTGCTCATTGTGCGGCGCATCGTGCGCGCACATGGCGGCGAGGTAGGGATCCAAAGCACCGAAGGCAAGGGCGTCACGGTCACCATTCGCCTGCCCCGTCACGACCGCCGCGTGCGCCTTCTCGAATCGGGAACAGCCCCAACAATTTCGTAACGAAATTTGCATAAAGGATTTGGAGTCGATCGATCAGTTTTGCTAATACATCCGCACGGTGAACGATGCGACCTCGCCACTTCCATCTTTGTCCATGACTTTGAAGAACGGAATCCGTTCCTGCAAAAACCTTGCGGTCAGGTCGCTCGTGGCGTTTTTTGGCCTGGGCACCCTCGCCGCCCAGCAGGCTGACGATCCGCCGATCCGGGCGATTCAGAACATTTTCGAGCCGCTCTCCACGCCGGCGCTCAAGATCCACGAGACGTCCATCCCCGTGCTGCTCATCTGCGCCGGCATCTTCGTGCTCGTTACCAGTCTGCTGATTTACATTGTCGTGAAGTTCCGCCAGCGGAGCGAGGCGGACCGCCACATTGAGCCGCCGCAGGTTTACGGCAGCAGCCATATCGAGCTGGCCTGGACGGTGATCCCGATCATCATCACCGTGGTTTTGATCCTGATCACGGCGCGCACGATTGGCGAAATCCAGAATGCCCCGATCCCGGAGGATGCGGTGCGCATTCGCGTCGTTGGTCACCAGTGGTGGTGGGAGGTCCACTACCTTAAACAGGATGAGAACGGTGAGTGGGTCACCGATTTTATTACGGCGAACGAAATCCATGTTCCCGTCGGAACCAGGGAGGAGCCGAAGCGCACCCACTTCATTCTCGAATCGGCGGACGTCATTCACAGCTTCTGGGTTCCCCAGCTCGCCGGAAAGATGGATGTGATTCCGAACCGCAAGAACGAGCTCTGGATCGAACCGTGGGCGACGGGCACCTATCTGGGCAACTGCGCGGAGTATTGCGGCACCCAGCACGCGAAGATGAAGATTCGCGTGATTGTGAACGAGCCTGAGGCTTTCGAGGCGTGGGCGGCGAATCAACGGCAGGTCCCGACCACCGTGGAGCCGCAGGTCGCGCTCGGCCACAAGCTCTTCATGGACTATGCCTGCGCCAACTGCCACACCGTCGACGGCACCATCGCGGACGGCGTGTTCGGTCCCGACCTCACGAAGTTGATGACACGGCGCACCCTTGGCTCCGGCGCCGTGGACAATACGCCCGAAAACCTTTTCAAATGGGTGCGCGACCCCCAGGCCCCCGACATGAAACCCGGCTGCCTGATGCCTGACATGAAAATGCTCGATTCCGAGGTGAAGGAAATCGTGGCCTATCTGGAGACGCTGAAATGAACCCGCACGCATCCGATGCACCGATCGTCGACGTGGAGCTTCAGCCGGTTCGCCCGGGTGAAGAGAAAGGCTCGTTCGCGGCCATCCTCCAGGACCTCGTCTTCACGGTCGATCACAAGAAACTCGGCCTGATGTATTTCGGCACGGGCTTGATTTTCTTCGTGATCGCGGGGCTCATGGCCGCGCTGATGCGCTATCAGCTCGCGATCCCGAATCACGACTTCCTCGAGCCGGACGTTTTCAACCGCTTCTTCACGATGCACGGCACGGCGATGGTGTTCCTCGTCGGTATGCCGATGATCTTCGCTTTCGCGAACTACCTCATCCCGCTGATGATCGGCGCACGGGATATGGCGTTCCCGCGACTGAATGCCTTCGGCTTCTGGATCTTTTTCTTCAGCGGCATTCTGCTCTACTTCAGCTACATCGCCGGCCCGGGGCTTTACGACGCGGGATCGGCGCCGGACGTCGGCTGGTTTGCCTACTCGCCGCTCACCTTGAAGGCGTTCTCGCGCGGCCACAGCACCGACTACTGGACGATCTCCATTCTGCTCGGCGGTATCGGAAGTATCGCCACGTCGATCAACATTCTCGTCACGGTCTTCTGCCTCCGTTGCAAGGGAATGACGCTTGGGCGCATGCCCCTGCTCGTCTGGCTCTACATCGTGGTCGCGTTCCTCGTGATCATCGCGCTGCCGCCGCTCAGCGCGTGCCAGATCATGCTGCTGCTCGACCGGTTCCTCGACGCGAAGTTCTTCGACACGCAGGCCGGCGGCGACGCCGTCCTCTGGCAGCACTTCTTCTGGATCTTCGGCCACCCCGAGGTTTACATCCTCATCCTGCCCGGGTTCGCGATCGCCTCGGAGGTCATTCCGGTGTTTTCGCGGAAGCCGATCTTCGGTTACCCCGTGATGGTTGCGGCGTCGGTGATGATCGCGTTCATCAGCCTCGGCGTGTGGGCGCACCACATGTTTGCGGTCGGAATGGTCTCGGGCGCGAACACGTTCTTCGCGATCTCCACCATGCTCGTCGCCATCCCCACGGGGATCAAGATCTTCAACTGGCTGGGCACGATGTATGGCGGAAAGATCCGAATGCGCCCGCCGATGCTCTTCTGCATCGCGTTTCTCTTCCAGTTCCTCATCGCCGGCCTTACGGGCGTGATGCTCGCGGTCGCGCCGTTCGACTGGCAGCTCACCGACTCGTATTTCGTCGTCGCGCACTTCCACTACGTGCTCATTGGCGGCCTGCTCTACACCATCTTCGCCGGCGTCTATTACTGGTATCCGAAGTGCACCGGCCGCATGTTGAGCGAGAAGCTCGGCCACTGGCACTTCTGGCTCTTCACGATCGGGTTCCACCTCACCTTCTTCCCGCAGCACCTGCTCGGCTTCCTCGGCATGCCGCGTCGCTACTACACCTACGATGCCGGCCGTGGCTGGGATGAATGGAACCTCATCTCCTCGATCGGCGTCATCATCCAGGCCGCCGGCATCCTGTTTTTCGTCATCAACCTCGTCCGCTCCTACTTCAAGGGTGAGAAGGCCGGCGACGATCCGTGGGACGCCTGGACGCTGGAGTGGAACACGACTTCGCCCCCCGCCGAATACAACTTCGAGAAACCGCAGGTGGTTCGCAGTCGGCGACCGCTTTGGGATCTCAAACATCCGGACGATCCGGACTGGAAATACGAATGAGCGCCGAGGAACTCAACGCGGGCGATCCGCAGGGATTCATCAACGATCCGTCGCACCCGGATCAACCATGGCGGCTGCCTTCGCCGCGGCACGTGGGTATCATCAGCCTGATTCTCACCGAGTCGGCGCTGTTCTCGATCTTCGTCGTCGCCTACCTCTGGTATATCGGCAAGAGCCTCAACGGCCCGTTCCCGCACGAGGTGTTGCATCTGCCGATCTTCGCGAGCGTGTGCCTGATCGGCAGCAGCTTCACGATCATGGGCGCCGAGTTTGCGCTGAAGAAGGCCAACCACGCCCTCTTCAACATCTGGTGGGGCATCACCATCATCCTCGGCACCATCTTCATCGTTTACACCGGCCTCGAGTGGCACGAACTCATCTATGAGAAGGGCCTCACGATCAGCACGAACGTGTTTGGCTCGACGTTCTATTCGCTCGTGGGACTTCACGCGAGCCACGTGATCGTCGGCCTCTTCCTGCTGATCACCGTGCTCATCTCGAGCTTCCGTGGAAAGATTCATCACGACCATCACGAGCACGTGGAAGTCATCTCGTGGTATTGGCACTTCGTCGATGCCGTGTGGATCGTTGTGCTGCTCGTCGTTTACATCATCAGCGTCCATGCGGACCGCCCCATCGTATGAGTGAGGATCCCCGACACAACGATCCCAACTACGTAGAGCTGCCCCTGCCAACGGCGTGGCCGATCATTACGGCCTTCGGCATCACGCTGGTCTTCGCGGGCCTTGTTACGTCGCTCATTGTCACGCTCGTGGGTCTCATCTGCGGCATCATCGGCGGAATCGGCTGGTTCACCGACGTGTTCCCGCATCCGAAACACGAATACGTCCGCGTCAAGCCGATCGAGCAGCAGCCCGATCCGTTCAAGACCTCGCGCCGCAGCGTCGCGCACCTTCACGTTGGCGAGCTGCATCACCGCGAACATTTCCCGGACGCGATTCACCCCTATTCGGCCGGCGCCCTTGGTGGCCTGGTCGGCGGCGTCGTGATGGCCGTGCTGGCAATGCTCTACGGCTTGATCGCGAAAGGCAGCATCTGGTGGCCGATCAACCTCCTCGCCGCCGCCGCGGTGCCCAATCTTGCCGAGGCCAGTGCCGAAGCGCTCATGCAATTCAGCCTCGCAGGCCTGATCGTCGCGGTGCTCACCCACTTCGCGCTTTCGATTCTCATCGGCCTGCTCTACACCGTGCTGCTTCCGATGCTTCCCTCGAAGCACGAGTGGTTCTGGGGCGGAGTGGTTCCGCCGCTTATCTGGACTGCGTTGATCAGCGCGACGATGCCGATGATCAACCCGGCCCTCGCGAAATACGTCGACTGGCCGTGGTTCGTGCTGTGCCAGATCGCGTTCGGCGCGGTGTGTGGATTCGTGGTCTTCAAGACCGCCCGTGTGAAGACGATGCAATCATGGACTTTCGCCCAGAAGATGGGCATCGAAGCGCAGGAGAAAGGCAAATGAAGAGGTTGATTCCCCTGCTCTGCGCATTTGCCGGCACCGTGGCCATCACCGGTTGCGAGCCGCCCGGAAAGCCGGATCCCGCCGATCGCTGGAAGGCGCCGACCGCGGTGACCGATTTCGAGACGCTCTATCGCAGCAGTTGCTACGCCTGCCACAGCGACGGCACGAACATCGCCGCGTCGATCTCGATGAAGGACCCCATTTATCTGGCCATGCTGCCGGAGGATGTCCTTCGCAACGTGATCACCAATGGCGTTCCGGGCACTGCCATGCCCGCGCTCGCGCGGGAGAAAGGTGGCGTTCTCACCGCGGAGCAGATCGACTCGCTCGTGAAGGGCATCATGGACTGGAAGGCGACGCACGCGGACAAGGCTCCGGTGCCTCCCTATTCCGCTCCGCTGGGTGACGCAGTCGCAGGCCAGGCCACGTTTGGCGTGTATTGCGCGAGCTGCCATGGAGCGGACGGCACGGGGGTCGCGGGCAAGGCCGGATCGGTCGTCGAGTCCGCCTATCTCGGCCTCGTGACGGATCAATACCTTCGCAGCGTCACCATTGCCGGGCGTCCCGAGCTCGGCTGCCCGAACTATCGTGAACGCGTCGAAGGACGCGTGATGACGGATGCCGAGATTGCCGACGTGGTGGCGTGGCTTTCCACCCAGCGCAAACCCGGCCCTGCCGAACCTCCCGGAATTGGCGACCAGAATTGACCATGGAACCGGAAAACACTTCCTCACAATCTCCGGCTCAGCCTTGCGGGAACTGCAAGAGCTCTCGCCGTGACTTCCTCCTCAAGCTCGGTGTCGGACTGAACGTTGCCGCCGGCGCCATGATCGGCATTCCGCTCGCAGGCTACGTCGCTTCGATCATGGTCGAGAAATTCCCGCTGCAATGGATCAATCTCGGCCCGCTCTCGAAATTCCCGGAGGGCAAGACGACGCTCGCGACCTATCTGAATCCCTATCGCAGAAGCTGGGACGGTGACACCGACCTCATCCCCTGCTGGGTGCGCCGTCTGGCCGGAGAGAATTTCCAGATCTTCGCGATCAACTGCGCGCACCTCGGCTGCCCGGTCCGGTGGTTCGAGGAATCGCAGCTCTTCCTCTGCCCCTGCCACGGTGGCGCCTACTACGCCGACGGTTCCCGCGCCTCCGGCCCGCCGCCTCGCGGACTTTTTGAATACGAATACAAGATCGAACAGGGCGACCTCTTCGTGAAGGGCGGCCTCCTGCCGACGCTTGCCGACACCAACCCGTAGAGCATGGAGAAACTTCGCCAACTCTATTTCTGGATCGACGACCGGCTTCACCTCACGAAGCTGTTCGAATCCACGGCCGGCCACCACGTCCCGAAGAGCTCGGGAAGCTGGTTCTACGTGTTCGGCAGCGCCACGCTGCTCTGCTTCATCATCCAGGTCGTTACGGGCATCTGCCTCGCGCTCATCTATCAGCCCTCCGCTTCGGAAGCCTACGCGTCGCTCGAATATCTCAGTTACGACGTGCCGCTCGGCTGGTATCTCCGCGCCGTCCACAACTGGGGCTCGAACTTCATGGTGGGCATCATGCTGCTCCACATGACGCAGGTGTTCCTCTTCGGTGCCTACAAATACCCGCGCGAGATCACCTGGCTCTCCGGTTGCATCCTGCTCTTCCTCACGCTGGGCATGGCCTTTACCGGGCAGGTGCTCCGCTTCGACGAGGATGCCTACTGGGGCCTCGGCATCGGTGCCTCGATCATGGGCCGCATCCCGTTCTTCGGGCAGGAAGTCGTCAACATGATGCTCGGCGGTCCCATCATCGCCGGCCAGACGCTCTCGCGATTCTTCACGCTGCACGTCTTCGTGTTGCCCGGTGCGATCATCGCGCTCGTGAGCCTGCACCTCCGCATGGTGCTCACGAAGGGCATCAACGAATACCCGACGCCTGGCATTCTCGTGGATCGCAAGACCTACGACGCCCACTACCAGACGATCCTGCGCAAGGAGGGCGTTCCGTTCGTTCCGCACGCCATCGACAAGGACCTCATCGCCTCCGCCGTCGTGCTGGGCCTCATCCTCTTCCTTGCTGCGTTCGACGGTCCGAAGATGCCGAACGGTCTCGCCGATCCGACGCAGATCGACACCGTGCCGCGACCGGACTTCTTCTTCCTCTGGATCTTCGCGCTGGCGGCGCTCCTGCCTCCCTACATGGAGTCGTTCGTGCTCCTTGTCGGGCCCATTGTCCTCTCGATCCTTCTCTTCACCCTGCCGTTCTTTAACAACACCGGCGAAAAGAGCTGGCGCCGGCGCCCGATTGCCGTCCTCACCGTGGTGCTCGTCTGGCTCACGTTCGGCATCCTCACCTACCTCGGCAAGACCTCGCCATGGTCGCCGGACATGCAGGCGTGGACAAAGGATGAAACGCCGAAGGAATTTCTCGTCAACCGCTCGCCGCTCGAGCTGCAGGGCAACCTCGTGCTGCAATACAAGCAGTGCCGCCTCTGCCATGCGATCGATGGCATCGGCGGCAAGCGTGGCCCCGATCTCGCCGAAGTCGGGATGCGCCTTACCGAGCCGCAGCTCGTGCGTCAGGTCGTGCAGGGCGGCGGCAACATGCCCGCCTACGGCAAGAACCTCACGCGTGACGAGATCACGGCGCTTACCGCCTATCTCGTTTCGCTTCGCCCGCCTGGCATTCCGCCGGCCCGCGATTCGACGCTCCCGGCAAAGCCGGCTCCCGAAACGCCGGTGAGCGCACAGCGCTGAGCCTGATTTTTTCACAAATGTGACCGGCGCCACGAGCGCCGGCACACTTTCCTTTCGCCGGGCCGCCGGTCCCGTGCGATAAGTTCGAGCTTCGATGCCTGCCGCGTTTGTTTCCTGGGATCTCTCACCGGGCTTGCTGGCGCTGACGCTCGTCACGGCCGTGATTTACTGGCGCGGCTGGCGCCGCCTGCAGCATTCCGCGCCGCATCGCTTCACCACAAACCGGCTGATCTGCTTCTGCCTCGGGCTGCTCGGGCTTTATGTCGCGATCGCCTCGCCGCTCGATGCGTTCGCAAATTTCCTCCTCTCGGTCCACATGGTGCAGCACCTCCTGCTCACCATGGTGGTGCCGCCCCTTCTCCTGCTCGGCTCGCCATTTCTTCCGATGCTGCTCGGGCTGCCCCGGCGATTTGCCGTCGATGGAATCGGCCCCTTCCTTGCCTGGAAGCCGCTGAAGCGCCTGGGGAGACTTCTGGTGCATCCCGTGTTTGCGCTCGGGGCGTTCATGATCTCGAACATCACGTGGCACATCCCGACGCTCTACGAGATCGCGCTGCGAAACGAGTTCTGGCATCGCGTGGAGCACCTCTGCTTTCTCGGGACCGCGATTCTTTTCTGGTGGCCCGTTGTCCAGCCCTGGCCGTCGCGGCCCGTGTGGCCGCGCTGGGCAATGATCCCCTACATGCTGCTCGCCGACCTGCAGAACACGGCGCTCGCGGCCTTCATCAGCTTTTACAACCGCGTGCTGTATCCCACCTACACGGAAGCACCGCGCATTGCCGACATTTCCGCGCGGGCCGATCAGTCCGCGGCCGGTGCCATCATGTGGGTGCCTGGTTCGATGGCATTCCTGGTGCCTGCCGGCATTCTCGCGATTCGACTGCTCTCCCCGCAGCGACACTTCGCCGCTCTTCAGCCGGTGCGAAAACCAATTGCCGCGCGTGCAAAATCCGCCCCGCGACTTCCCTGGCTGCCTTATCTGCGTCGCCCACTCCAATGGCTCCTTCTCCTGCTCGCGGGCATCGTGGTCTGGGACGGATTTGCCGGACCCCCCGTCAGCGCCATGAACGCCGCCGGTGTGCTCCCATGGACGCATTGGCGCGGCCTCACGGTCCTCGCGCTTCTTTTCGTGGGAAATCTTTTCTGCATGAGCTGTCCCTTCATGCTCGTGCGCGACGGAGCTCGAAAGATCACCTCGTGGCTCCGCCTGCCGGCACAGCCGCTCAACTGGCCCCGATTGCTGCGCAACAAATGGCTGCCGGTGGTGCTTCTCGCCGCCTATCTATGGACCTACGAGGCCTACAGCTTGTGGGATTGGCCCGCCGCGACGTCGGTGATCATTCTCGGCTATTTCGTCGCGGCGACCGCCATTGACCTCGTCTTCAAAAAGGCGAGCTTCTGCAAATACATCTGCCCGATCGGCCAGTTCCATTTCGTGCAATCGCTGGCATCGCCCGGTGAGATTCGCATTCGCGAGCCCGATGTCTGCCGCACCTGCCGCACCTACGACTGCATCAAGGGCAACACCGAACAACGAGGCTGTGAGCTGCTCCTCTTCCAGCCACGCAAGTCGGGCAACATGGATTGCACGTTCTGCTTCGATTGCGTGAAGGCGTGCCCACACGACAATGTGAGTCTCCAGGCGACGGTGCCCGGTGCGGACTTGTGGAATACCGGTCCACGCTCGTCGATTGGCCGTTGGGAGAATCGACCCGATCTCGCCGCGCTTGTCCTGCTGCTCACGTTTGGCGCATTCGCGAACGCTGCGGGGATGATCGCGCCGGTGCAGAATTTTGCTGCCAGCCTTTCCCTCTCCCACGTCGCCTTCACCACGATTTTTCTGCTCGTTTTCCTCGTGCTTTCTCCCGCGATTTTCACGCTGACCGCCGCAGCGATTTCGCGTGCGAGTGAGAAGTCCACCGCCTCACTTGTCAGCTTCGCCTCCGCCTACGCCGTGGCGTTTGCCCCGCTTGGCTTCGGCATGTGGCTCGCGCACTTCGTGTTTCACTTCTTCACGGCATCGCACACGCCGATCCCGGTGATTCAACGGCTCCTTGGCCAGACACCGCAGTGGAATGTCGCGTCCTGGGCGTGGCCGGGATTGGTGGGTGTCGAAATGCTTTTGCTCGATGCAGGCTTTCTCCTCACCGCCTACGCCACGTGGCGAATCGCGCGAAATCGCACGACACAGCCATTTTCCGCCGCACTTCCGTGGCTCGTCGTGGCTACGATCCTTTACGTCGTCGGTGTGTGGATTATTTTCCAGCCAATGCAAATGCGGGGGACCATGGCCGGATGAAAATCTTCGCAATAGCAATCGCCCTGCTCGGATTCATCGGCTTTGTGCACGCCGACGGAGGTGCTGTCATCGCACAACAGACCATCGATTCGCGTCTTGTGACCGTCTTTGCCGAGCCATCGCCGTTACGTGCCGGACCGGCCGATTTCAGCGTGATGGTGCAGGATGCGAAGTCGGGCGAACCGATTCTCGACGAAACGGTAACCGTCTCGCTCACGGCCGCCTCGGAGTCCTCCGAGGCATGGGTGCCTCCCTGCTGCTCGATGGAAAATCGCAGCAACGCCGTGCCCGCCACGCGGGAAAAGGCCCAGAACAAGCTGCTTTACCAGGCCAACGTCATCGTCCCGGCCGCCGGACCGATTGACGTGGTCGTGCGAATCGGCCAGCCGGAAAGCGTGCTGACCACCCGCGTCGAGGCGCGGCCTCCCCTGCCTCCCGTCGCAGCATATTGGCCGTATTTCCTCCTGCCGCCGGCCGCAATCGGGTTGTTTGCGCTGAATCAGCGGATTCGTCGTCGATAAAGTGCGCGTTGCCCCGTCATGTGGCACGCACTCTGCTGGATGAGTATTACGTAAACCTTGAAACGTAATACCACCCTGCACATGAAAACATCCCGCGCACTCAGGTTTCTCTTCGCGCCGCTGGTCGCGTTCGCCGCGATGGTCGGCGTGGCTCAATCGGAGCCTCTCAAAATCGGCTACAGCGACTGGCCAGGCTGGGTCGCATGGCAGGTCGGCATCGACAAGGGCTGGTTCAAGGAGGCCGGCGTGGACGTCCAGTTTCTTTGGTATGACTACGTGGAATCGATGGATGCCTTTGCGGCGGGAAATCTCGACGCGGTTTGCATGACGAATGGCGACGCGCTGGTCACCGGCGCGACCGGCAAGCCATCCGTCTGCATTCTCGTCAACGACTACTCGAACGGCAACGACATGGTCATTGCCAAGCCGGGCATCACCTCCCTCGAGGAGTTGAAAGGCAAGAAGGTCGGTCTCGAGGAAGGTTTCGTGACGCATCTCCTGCTCCTCAACGCGCTCGAAAAGGCGGGCATCCCGGAATCGGAGGTCACAACGGTGAACACGCCGACAAACGAGACGCCGCAGGTGCTCGCGGCCGGCGCCGTGGACGCGATCGCCGCCTGGCAGCCCAGCTCCGGCATCGCGCTCAAGACCGTCGCCGGCTCGACGCCGATTTACACCTCCGCCAGCGCACCCGGCCTCATTTACGACTGCCTCTACGTCAGCCCCGAGAGCCTCGAGGCCCGCAAGGACGACTGGCAGAAGGTCGTCGCCGTCTGGTATCGCATCGTTGATTTCCTGAAGGACGAGGAGAACCTCGACGAAGCCATGAAGATCCTCGCCGCGCGCGTGAACGTGAGCCCGCAGGAATACGAATCGTTTTACAAGGGCACGCACATCCTCACGCTCGAGGAAGCATTGAAGGTCTGGGAAAAAGGTCCCGGCCTCGACTCGATCTACGGCTCCACCGATTACGTGAACGCCTTCAACCTCAAGTTCAAGGTCTACGAAGATTCGCAGGATACCGCGAAATACCTCGATCCGAGCTTCACGAAGGAATTCGCCGATTCGAAGGATTGACCGGAGCCGCCAGCCCCGGTTCCGGCCGGGGCTGGCTCTCCCAAGCCAACCGTCACATGGCCCACCGCCTGCTCCCATTCTCGGATGCCCGCGGATAAGCAGCACTGGTTCCGCATTCGGGAGGAACTCCCGCCGAGACGCGCCGCCCTTCTCACGGCTGCGTCGTTCCTCCTGCCCATCGCCATCTGGTGCATCGTGAGCTACACGCCATTCATCTGGCACCCGGACGTGAAGCTCCAGCTCAGCGCGATGCGCGAGGGCGTCAGCACCACCTACACCGCCGGCGATCACGTCAGCCGCGACTTCTTCCCGACCTTCGTCGAGGGCGTCCGGTCCGACAATGCTGCGATTCGCGAATCCCTCGCCGATCCGGAATTCAAGGGCAACTCCGCGATGCGCCGCGAAAACCAGCGCCGCCTTCGCCAGCTTGCGCCGGTCGCCATTTCCAACGGCTGGCTCTCCGCCGGCGACGCGGAAAACGACGCTGCGATCTACGAAATCTGGAAAGGAATCGCCACCGGCACCCTCGTGCCGACCCGACCCGCGCTCACGGACGAAAACCTCGCGATCGTCCGCGAAAACTGGGCCGCCCTTGCCGCAGGCTCCGAGACCTTCGACTTCAAGGCGCTTCCCGACAAACCGCTCCTCAAGCTCGTTCCCCAAGGGCGCCTCGCAAATCCCAATTACCTCCCCGCCCCACACGAGGTCGTCATCAAGGGCTGGACGCTCTTCACTCAGCCGCTTTCCAGTGGCCAGTGGCTCTACCAGCGGTTGATGCACTCGATCACGATCGTGTTCTCGGGATTTCTCCTCGCCGCCGCGATCGGAGTTCCGCTCGGCGTGCTCTGCGGCACTTACGACGCGTTCTCGAAGCTCTTCGAGCCGTTCATCGACTTCTTCCGCTACATGCCGGCGCCGACGTTCAGCATGCTGCTCGTCGCCGTCTTCCTTGCCCACGACGCGCCGAAGATCGCGCTCGTCTTCATTGGCACCTTCTTCCAGCTCGTGCTGGTCGTCGCGAAGACCACGCGCCAGCTCGACCGCTCGCTCCTCGAGGCGGCGCAGACCCTGGGCGCAAAGCCGCCACAGCTCCTCGGCAAGGTCGTCGTTCCCGGCATCCTGCCCGACCTCTACAACGACCTCCGAATCCTCCTCGGCTGGGCCTGGACGTGGCTCGTCATCGCCGAGCTCATCGGCGTGAAGTCCGGCCTCACCGAGTTCATCGAAACCCAGGGCCGCTACCGGAACTTCGACGCCGTGTTCCCGGTCATCATCCTCATCGGTGTGATCGGCTTCTGCACCGACCAGTTCCTCGCGTGGTTCCGCGGCATTCTCTTCCCCTACACCGCCCGCAACCGCCGCCCGCTCGGCCTCGGCCTGCCATTCAAAGGACTCTTTCAACGCAGTCCGGTCATTCCCGCAGCCACTCCGGAATCCAGCCGCTGATGCAACTCGAACTTCCCGACTACCGCGAGCAATCCCCAGAAGTCCGAGCCCGTTTCGCCAAAATCGCGCAACGCCCCGTCGTCCTCGGCGTGGAAGGTCTCACCAAGCGCTTCCAGACTCCCCGCGGCGAGGTCACCGCCCTCGAAGACGTAACGTTCAACGTCCACCGTCGCGAGTTTCTCACGGTGATCGGCCAGTCCGGTTGCGGCAAATCCACGCTCATCCGCATCCTTGCCGGACTCGAAACACTCACCGAAGGCAGCGTGCTCGTGGACGGCAAACCCGTCACCGGGCCCGGACCCGAGCGCGGTATGGTCTTCCAGGGCTACACGCTTTTTCCATGGCTCACGGTGAAGAAGAACGTGATGTTCGGCCTGCGCGTGCGCGGCACCGATACCGTGACCGCCGAGAGCGAAGCCCGCCAGTGGATCGAGATGGTCGGCCTCTCGAAGTTCGAGAACAGCTACCCTCACGAACTCTCCGGCGGCATGAAGCAGCGCGTCGCCATCGCCCGCGCTCTCGCCAACCAGCCGCGCGTCCTCCTCATGGACGAACCCTTCGGTGCTCTCGATGCCCAAACCCGCTGCCAGATGCAGACCTACCTTCTGCAGATCTGGCGCAATGTCGACATCACCATCGTTTTCATCACCCATGACCTCGACGAAGCCATCCTTCTCGCCGATCGCATTCTCGTTCTGAAGCCCCACCCCGGCCGCGTCGAGGAACTCATCGAGGTCCCGGTTCCACGTCCCCGCGATCCCGGCCAGCTCCTCACGCCGGAATTCCTCGCCACCCGCAAACGGCTCGAGGAACTCATCCACCCTCCAAGCTCCGCCACCACGGACAAACTCCCGAACCTCCGCCTCACGACCGTTGGCGATGAGGTCGAGTGATTGAAGCTGCGTCGCGTAATGACGCGGTAAAGGCATTCGCGGCGGATCCGTTCATTGAGGAAACGGCCGGAAAACGGCGTCGCGATCCGTTCATTCATTACAAATCCAAAGAGTGGTGCGAGTATCACCCCGGCGTCAGCGACGGGGAAATACGTCGTTTTGCGAGGCTTTTTTAGCAGGCTTTGACACTGTTCAGCTTGCAAAGAGAGCACTCATTCCCGATATTCCCGCAAGGCGCAGCCTAGGAAGTTTGCGCCGGGAAAACCTGATTATGCTGCGTTGTGTTGAAAGAATCGCCCAGGCCGTAGCCGCGTTGCGTGCGACGGGAATTGTCAGCCGAAGCCTGCACATTGCGGTTCTTCAAGAAGCATTGCGAGCACACCCGGAGCTTTTCGGCGTCTGGATGGTCTGGGAGCCGAATGCGTTTGATGGCCGGGACGAGGAATTTGCGAACACTCCCGGGCACGATGAAACGGGCCGCTTCATTCCCTCCTGGCATCGTCGCGGGTCCCGACTGAAATTTCACGCGGTCACCGGTTACGAAACTCCCGGCAGCGGTGACTGGTATTGGGCTCCCAAGCGTTACGCGGAGCTTTGTGCGATGGACACCTATGCCTGCATCATCGGCGGCAAGCAGTGCTGGATCTCCAGCGAGGCGACGCCGATTATGGAGCGTGGAAAGTGCATCGGCGTCGTGGGCGTGGATTTCGAGGCCGTCCCGCCGCGTGCGGAGTTCGAGAAATACGTCACACCGGTCGTGCGAGTGATCGGCCGTTCCGGCAATGCGGAGCGTCTGCGCAGCCTCACCCATCGCGAACGCGAGGTCTACCACTGGCTCTGCGAAGGCAAGTCGAACGAGGAAATCGGGATCGTTCTGAACATCAGCGCTCACACGGTGAAAAATCACCTCGAACGCATCTTCAACAAGCTCGGCGTCGAAAACCGCATCTCCGCCGCCCTCGTCAGCCAGACGTTCGAAAAGGTGCACTAAGGGTAAACGAGAGGTTTCGCCTCCGAGGAAGGCGCTCATCTCGATGACCCGCTGTGGTCGTTGCCGCTCTAGCTGAGGGCGGCCACCACGAAGATTCCGATCATCACGAACGCGATCAGGACCTTGCCCAGCAAGCCTGCGGTAGTGCCGAGGAAGGTCCCCCATGTGGATTTCCCGGCCGGAAGAATGCGTCGCCCTCCGAGCAGTTCACCGACGAGCGCGCCGATCAATGGGCCGACGAGGATCCCGACGATCCCGAAGAACAATCCGACAATCGCTCCGAGAATCCCCCCAATCGCGCCCCACCTTGTTGCGCCGAAATATTTTGCACCGACCGCTCCGCTGAAAATATCGACCACCTGCGCGAGGATCGTCAGCGCCAACAGCACCAGCAGCGTCGGCCATCCGACGCCGTTTACGGTGAAGTGATTCACCGCAGCGCCGAGCAGGATCAGCACGCTGCCCGGCACGAACGGCACAAATGTTCCAATGAGGCCGATCAACATCAGCGCCGCGGTCACGAGCCACCAGAAGGAGTCCATTTCCGCGGTGCTGAGGTCGGTCGCCCGTCGTTACTCGAGCCATTCCGTGTGGAAAAACTCGCCCGCCGGACGGTCCACACGTTCGTAGGTATGCGCGCCGAAGAAGTCGCGCTGCGCCTGGAGCAGATTCGCGGGCAGCCGCTCGCTGCGATAGCTGTCGTAATAACCGAGGCTCGCCGTGAACGCGGGCGCGGCGACGCCCTGGGCGACCGCGGTCTGGATCGCATGGCGCCAGCCAGCCTGCGTCTTGCGGAAAATCTCCGTGAAGAACGGCGCGAGCATCAGATTCTCCAGATTCGGATTCTCCTCGTAGGCTTCCTTGATGCGGTTCAGAAACACGGCGCGAATGATGCAGCCGCCGCGCCAGATCGTGGCGATGTCCCCGAAGTTCAGGTTCCAATTGTAATACCGGCTCGCGGTCGCAAGCAGGTCGAGACCCTGCGCGTAGCTGACGATCTTGCTCGCGTAGAGCGCATCGCGAACCGAGTCGATGAGCTGCTGACGGTCACCGGAAAATGGCACAACCTCGGGAGCAGGCAGAATCTTGCTCGCTGCGACGCGCTTTTCCTTCATCGACGAAAGAATGCGCGCCTCCACCGCAGCGTTGACCGTGGACAGCACGACCGCGTGCTCGACCGCGTTGCCAACGGTCCATTTGCCGGTGCCCTTTTGTCCGGCCTTGTCGAGGATCACATCGACGAGCGGCTTTCCGGTTTCGGGATCCTTCTTGGTGAAAATCTTTTCGGTGATGTCGATGAGGTAGCTGTTGAGCTCGCCCTTGTTCCAATCCGCGAAGATCTCGTGGAACTCCTCGGCGCTCGGATTGATGGTCGCCTTGAGGATCGCGTAGGCCTCGCAGATCAACTGCATGTCCCCGTATTCGATGCCGTTGTGCACCATCTTCACGTAGTGCCCGGCGCCATCCGGTCCCATGTGCCTGCAGCACGGCTCGCCGTCCACGACTGCCGCGATCTTTCGGAAAATCGGGCCAACGGCCTCCCAGGCCTCGGGTGATCCACCGGGCATCATCGACGGACCCTTCAACGCGCCCTCCTCACCGCCGGAGACGCCGCAACCGACGAAGTGAATGCCCTTTTCCTTGAGAGCCTTTTCGCGGCGTTGCGTGTCGGTCCAAAGGCTGTTTCCGCCGTCGATGATGATGTCGCCAGGCTCCAGCAGCGGAACGAGCTGGTCGATCACGGCGTCAACGGGCGCACCGGCCTTCACCATGATCATCGCCTTGCGCGGACGTGCGAGGGACGCGACGAACTCTTCGATCGTCTTTGTGGGGACGATGTTTTTTCCCTTCGCGCGTCCCTCCGCAAATTTCTCGGTCACGGATGTCGTGCGGTTGAAGACACTCACGGAAAAGCCCTTGCTCTCCATGTTCAACACAAGATTCTCGCCCATGACGGCGAGTCCGATCAGACCGATATCACTTTGACTCATTCGAAATTTGGGATGCAGTGTGGCCTGGCAGCGTATCGTCGCTCATACTGCCCACGCAATGGAGTTTTGCGAAATCCGCCTCACCCACGCGCCAGTTTCCCCGCCGCCGCATCCCGAACGTTCCTCAGCGGGCGCGATTGTCGATTTTTACGGGGTAGTAAGGCCGATCGAAGCCGGCCGATCGATCGAAGGCATCGATTACGAATTCCATGAGCGCATGGCGGAGCATGAACTCCGCAGGATCGTCGAGTCGGCGAAGGACGGGCTTCTTGGATGCCGGCTGATCCATCGCGTGGGGTTCGTCCCTGCCGGCGAAGTGTCGCTGTTTCTGCGCGTGGCCACCATGCGGCGGGCCGCCGGTTACCGATTGAGCCAGCATATTGTGGAAGCGCTCAAGGCACGGGTGCCGATTTGGAAACGACCGCGCTTTTCTGACGCACCTCCATCTGTAGCACTTGCGCAATGAGTTGCGCTGTCGTTCTCTGATTCCGGTGAATCTTCCAAATCGACTGACCGTGGGCCGCCTGGTGCTCACCATTTTCTTCGTCGTCTGCCTGTCGATCGACTTTCCATTCAGTCGGACGCTGGCCCTGCTGCTCTTCGTTGCCGCGGCCTTCACCGACTATCTCGATGGAATGATCGCGCGCCGCGACGGCTTGATCACGGATTTCGGAAAGCTGATGGATCCGCTCGCGGACAAGGTTCTCACGGCGGCAGCGTTCATCTGCCTGCTTCCCTTTCACGCCCTCCCGGCGTGGACGGTTATCGTCATCATTGCGCGGGAATTCCTCATCACCGGTCTCCGACTGCTGGCCGGAGCAAAGGGTGTCGTCCTCCCGGCCGAGAAGCTCGGCAAACACAAGACCGCGTGGCAGATGACGACGATCCTGTTCTTTCTCCTCCTCCTCGCGCTTGGCGAGTGGAACTCCGGCAAGCTCGCGTGGATCAAGCCTGCATGGGACTATCTTGGCGCGACTTTGGTAACGGTGACGGTGATCCTCACCGTTTACTCGGGAGCCGGGTATTTCTGGAAAAACCGGTCCCTGATCGCCACGAGCTAGCTGCCGCCAGCATGGAAGGCGGCCAACAAGGCCGTTTCGATGTCGTCTCCAGCGCCAAGGCGACGCCTTTAAACCGGAGAAGGAGCGCGCTTAGAAGAAGCTTCGCATCACCTCGATGGAATCACCCGGCTGCAACGGGATGTCCCGATTGGGGTGACGGCGAATCTCTTTCAGATTCACGACATCGAACTTTCCTTCGCGGTAGATTCTCACGCGGGTCTGCGCGGCAAATTCGGTGAAGCCTCCCGCGGCCGTGATTGCCGAAAGAACGGTCAAGTCCGGCGTGTAGGGAACGCGTTGCGGCATGCGCACCTCGCCGCCCACGTTCACAAAGCGGGCCGTCATCGGGACGTTCACCGTCACGGTCGGCTGGGAATAGACATTCTGCTCGCGATACTTCTGCTCGACAGCCATCTGAAACTCGCTCTGCGTGAGGCCGGCGGCTTTCACGCGACCGATTTCCGGCATGTTCACGAAGCCCTGCGTGTCGACGGAATAGGTGCCGGTCACCTGATTGATTTCCTCGAGCGGAACACCGCCGAGACGAATGTCGATCGAATCACCGGGTCTCAGACGGATGTTCTGTTCCGGAAGCTGTCCCTCCGGAACGGAAATCAAATCCTGGACGGTCGGAAAACTTTTGACCTCCTGCTTCGAAACACAACCCACGAGTGCAGCGACCATCACGGCCGCCGCACCAACACTTTTAATACTCATCGGACTTCCCACTACGACTTGTCACGCTGGCCCCTGCCAGTTCCTGCTTTTTCTTTTCCTTCTTTGCAGCCTTGGCCTCTTCCTGTGTCGGCTTGTGATAATAGCCGTAGTAGTTCGTCTGGTATTGATAGTATTGATCGAGACGGACATCGACGTTGTTCAGGATGGCTCCAAGGAGATTGCCCCCGGCGTTGAGCACCGCGTTCTTGACGCGCAGCAGCATCGCGCGCGGGAAGCGACGATGTTGAATGACGATCGCCGCGATGTCCACCGCACGAACGATGACCGCGGAATCGCTGACGCCGAGAATCGGTGGCGCATCAATAAGCACCATGTCGTAACGCTGCCGCACCTCGTCGATGAGGTCGGTCATGCGCCGGGAATTGAGCATCGCAATCGCGCCAGGCGGCAGTTTTCCGCTGGGGATGAACTCGAGGTTCTCGATGTTGGATGTCATGATCAACTCGTCCAGCGGCACGCCCTTGGAGAGGTAATCCGTGAGCCCCTTCGAGTTGCTGACATTGAAGATCGTGTGCTGACGCGGACGGCGCAGGTCGGCGTCGATGATCAACGTGCGACTTCCGGCCTGGGCGAAGGTGTAGCCGAGATTGACCAGCGTGGTCGACTTGCCTTCGCCAGGTCCGCCTGACACCAGCGTCATGACGTTTGCAGACGGATCCTTTTTGTTGAACTCGATGTTCGTTCGAAGGATTCGATAAGGCTCGCCGTCCGGTGTGTCGGGCGGAAGATCCTTGAGGATGCCGATGCCTTTCGGAATGACCGCGAGGACCGGCAGCTGGAAATATTTCTCGATGTCCTCCATCGTCTTCACGCTGGTGTCGAGATACTCGATGAAGAACGCGGCACCGACGCCGAGCACGAGACCGAAGAACACGCCCAAGGCCATGTTCAGGATGACGCGAGGCCGCGCAGGAAGTTCAGCAGGCACGGCCCGCTCCCAGATCACCGCGGGATTCAAGGGCATCTGGCGCTGCATCATCTCCGTCCAGAAGCGCGTTTCCGCCGCTTCAAGCACGGTCTTCGATTGCGTGTATTCGTTCTTCGCCGTGTAGTAGGCTGCGGCGCGAGTGCGTGCATCCTGCTGCATCTGACGCGCCTCCTCCAGCTTCTGCTCCAGGTTCCCCAGCGCGTCCCGCTCGATTTCGACATTCGCTGCGAGGGCCGCACGCAAACTCGAAATTTGATTGGTGAGCTGCTCCCAATACGCATTCTTCTTCGCAGCCTGCGCTTTCACACTCGGGTGATTGCGCGCCAGTCCTGCATTCAGAAGCCGCTGCTCTTCCGACACCGCCTCTTGATAAAGCGGCAGAATCTGGAGAATCGTCTGGTCCTGGACGTCGAGCGTCGCGATCGAGCGCATGATCTGCTCGTCGCTCATCTTTGAGATCTGCTCGTATTTCGCCTTCGCCGCCGCCGTGGTGAGTCGCTGCAGGCTCACCTGCTCTTCCACGCTGAGAAGCACCCGCTCCGCAGCCTGCATGGGATCTTCAACGCTCTCCGGATTGAGGTCATTGATACCATACTTGATGCGGATCTCCTCCGCCTTCCTGCGCAGGTCCTCGGTTTTCCGCCGCTGCTTCTCCACCTCTTCCTGCAGCGAGGCCAGCGACTTGGAGACCCATTGTTCCTGCTCCCGAATTCTCGCGAGTTGATATTGCTCCGCGATCTCGTTCGCGATATTTGCCGCCTCCTGCTTGTCCGGGCTCAGGATCGTGATCGAAAGGAGGTTCGTGTTGCGCACCTCGAGGGGCGTCATCATCGACTCGAGCTTCTTGTAGATGAGCTCCCGGGACTTGATCTCGTATTCCTCGGCCCATCTTTGCGCAAGGCCGAGCTTGTCAATCACGGGATCAAGCACCTCCTTGCTCTGCATGATCTCGAACTGGGTCGAGGTAAATCGCGGATCCCAGGCACTGTTTCGCTGCCCTCCGGGTTGGAAAATTTCAAAATCGGCATTCTCCCGAACCTGAATCAAAACTCGCGACTCGTATTTCCGCGGAAGAATGGCCGTGATTACGCCCGTCGTAATAACGACCAGCAAAAAGATCAGGACGATGATCGGCCACCGGACTGCGATCACCCGAAGGTAATCAAAAAGGTGGAGCTTATTTTCAGGAGAGGCTTGGCTCATGAGGGCAGAGGAAGCGGGAAGCTACCCGGCGGCGGATTTGATGTCAATAAACGGGGGTGCGAGGGCGGTCAAAATATGATGTCCAGCCCGAGATTGACGAGGTTTCTTTCGTAGGAGTTCAGAGGCAGGTCGGAGAACAATCCAATATAGCTGTAGGTGCCGAGGAGCGCGAGGCCCCGGTTGAGGCGATAGCGCAGGGTGAGCGATCCGGAATATATTTCCTGCGTAAAATCCGTGGCCACACCGGGCTGATCGTAGGCATCGTGAGAGTAGTTGAAGGTCAAGCTGCCGGTCAGGCGTCCGGTAATCGCGTATTCCACCCCCAGGCTTCCACGCAGCGTTTCGCGAATGGACACACCGCTTACCCCTGAAGGCTCGGTTCCATAGCGAAGATTCGCGAAAACGGAAGATCGCGGCGCAAACTCATAACTGAGCGAGGTCTCCAGAAAAGGTCCCAGATACTCGGATGGGCCATCGACGGCGGGATTCGTCAGTCGCCGCTGCTCCGCACCGAACTGGAAGGACCAGTTCACCCGATTGGAAAAGGTGTGCAAAAAGCCGACCGTCAGAATGTGGCCTTCCGACCCAAGGTCGGCTTCGTAGTAAGTGACCGGGTTGTAGCGATATTCCACTGTTCCGGTGGTTCGAGGGGTGAGCAGGTAATCGAGAGCGAGGTGCGCTGTTTGGGAGTAAAATCCGAGGCCCCGGTTAACCGCTTCGTCGGTGTATTGGTAGCCAAGCAGCGAATAGCCGGCACGAACCGCAAGTCGGGGGCGAAGGGTATATTGTGCGCTGAGCCGTGTGTCCGTATACCAATAGTCTCCACTGAAGCGGGTGACACTTCCCACGAGCTGCGGCTCTGGTTGGGCCAGGTAGGCTGTTCGAGTGGAGAAATCCAGTTTCAGGCGACGGTTCACTTCATACTCCGCCGACAGGACAAGACTCGCATTGTAGTCCGTCGGATCGCTTGGGCGATTATCGTAGTAGGTCACCCCTCCTCCCAAGCGACTGTTCACGTGCCAGCGGGTTGACCCGAAATCATAGTTTGCCGCTCCATTGAAACCGGAGGTGTAGCTGGAAATCGGATTCTCCGGTGCGTAAAGAACGTTACTGTCGTAACCAACCCGCGGCCCAAGAGAGATAAAGAAATTGTCCTTCTGGCCTCTCGTTGTCCCGACCTCGTCCATCGCAAAAAACTCGGACAGAACCGATGAGAGAAAACTGAACGGTTGAACGAGAGGGGGCTCTTCCTCCGAGGAGCCATGCGTGGTTCCATCGGCATCCTCGACGGAGAGTGCTCGCGCGACCTGAGGGCGGCGTTCCTGTGGCGGACCGGAGTCCGATTCAGCCTCTGCCTCCACTGAAGCCGCGTCTGATTTGAGCGGCACAGCCGTTGCCTCGGTATCTGTCGAATCTCTCGAGGTTTCACGTGCGTCTGCGCGCGATCCAATCTCCTCCGGCACCGGCTCCAGGGAGGTCCCAATCCCGGTGGCTTCGAGTTCTTCCTCAAGAGAAACAGCTGTCTCCTGGCTCGATACTGTGGAAGTGAACGCCAATATGGCAATGGCAAGAACCCTCGGGAGGGATCGCCCCCGAGATAAGCAGAATCGCCGGATCATTGGCGATTCTCCCGATTGATTTCCCGGATCTCGGAATACCGAAATGCCGCATACTCGCCCCCGCCCAAATTGGCACCCACGAAATAAGCCTGTTCCGCGAAGTCGTTGTTTTTGACTGCACGGTAATGATCCCCCAGCGCACCAAACGAAAAAGCAGTCCACGGACTCATCGCCACGACGACATCAGTTTCATCACCTGCTTCCTCGGAGAGCCCTGCGACATCCAGCGCTTGCGCAAGCACAGCACGCGATTGGCGATCGTTGGGACGCAACTTCACCACTTGCCGTAGATCTTCTATGGCGGCGTTGAGCTGTCGTTCGCCCGGCTCCGGATCAATCCACCGGCCTGCATTTGCATCTGCCAACGAAATTTTTCCTCTCAACTCCAGCAGACCGGCGTGGTCCGGTCGTGCCTGCAGGCCAAGCTCCGCAAATTCCGCGGCCTGTTTCGAGCGTCCCGCTATCCAGGCGTTCTCCGCTCTCAGCCAGTAGTAGTCCGCAGGAGCCGTTTGCCACATGAATGCGGTTAATGCGGCCGCGACACCGATCAAAGCCACGGCGCCCATCACACGGGAAATGACGGTGATGGCGCCACCTTTGTTCCAATACGTCGAACTCACCATGCCCAGCAGTGCCGCACAAAGCAGCGCATTTGCCGGGATATGCAGATTGAAGTCCAGCACACTGTGCACCACGAATCCGCCAAGCGCCGACGTCGCTCCCAATTGAATGGCGCCGCCATTCGAGAGGCCCGATTCGCCGGAATGGACGCGTTCTTTCAACTGGTCGAGAAAACCGCACGCGCCATTTCCCCACGCCATAAAAACAAACGCGGCGACGAGACCGAATCCGATGATTCCGTAGTCGGAGAGAAGCTGAACCCAATCGTTGTGGGCATACACCGCATCGGCTGGAAGGTGATCCAGCCTTGCCCATCTCGAGCCGTGAGAATACGCCCCTGCTCCCTGCCCAATCACGGGCGTTTCCTGGAACAATCGCCATCCAACTCGCGTGAAGGACACTCGGATATCGGGAGATTCAAAAGCACTGTCCAGTCGCCCCTTCGCCACCCAGCTTGACGAGTAGACAAACCACACGCCAACGAGCACCACAGCAGCGACGGTTAGTCCTCCCGCGAGAATGACGGCTCCTCCGCGCCTTAATGCAATCAACGCCCCGAAGCAGCTCAGCACCACAAACAGGAGCAACCCGACGACCAGATTCAACATCCCACCGCGACTGCCGGAAAAAACGAGCAGCGCTCCAAAGGTCACGGCGAGGTAGAGCAGAAAAATCCGCGCCGCAAGCGGGCACCGTCCCCACACACCGACACTGAGGCACATCAATGCGGCTGCGCTCATCAACCAGGCAAGCTGGTTCGGATTGAGAAAGAACCCCGTCGCACGCGCCGGAAACTTGTCCGCATAGAATTCGCGCAGCCGCTCGGATGCCCAGAACACCGGCTCGAACGCCTCGCTCTTCGCTACCTGCAGTCCCCCAACGAACGCCTGGAGGGCGCATCCCGCCAGAAGCAGCACAAGAAAGATGGAGCGGGATCTGCTGTCGGTCAGGCAGGTGGAAAGGGTCAACCACACCACGGCACCTGCCAGCAGAATTCCAAGATCCATTTCCGCCAGGAGACGATCCTCGCTGACCCAGCAGCGCCAGCCGAGATAACCGGCCGCCATCAATCCAAAAATGAGAACCAGCAGACTCGGAGCAGAGCGGGCGCGAAACAGCCCGAGCAAGCTGCAAATGCCAGCGACGACAGCAATCGCGTAGGCAGGAACCGGGAGCGCCGGCACCATCGCCCCTCCATGCAATGCCTGTGCCGCCAGCAACGAGAGGCCGAGGAGAAGAGCAGCGAAGGTTTTCATTGGAGGAGAGGCGGGAGTGTGTTTACGGAGAACCTCTCATGCACGCTTAAATTTTTGTCGCAACTTGCAATTTTTTCGTCATGCCCCCGGAAACTCCTGACATTCCAACCTCGCCACAACCTGTGTGGAAAACCCGCGCGATTCTCACGCAGATTCGTGCTCAGCGAAGGTTCGAGTAACTCTCAAAGCTCGCCAACAAGCGTTTCCCCATCTACTCCGTCACCAGTTCATGCGCACCGAACTCTCTCATGCGGCGGCCTGTCGTGCGTTCGCCATGATCTCGGCGCTTGTTTGCGGCATGTTGACTCTGCGGCTGTATGGGCAATACCTCGAGCCGAAAAGTTACGGCATCATTTTGATCGCGCTGCAGCTTGTTGGATACCTTCCGTTTCTCGACGGAGGGTTTCGAACCGTCCTGAACCGGCGCATGCTTGCGACGGACAGCGATGGCGAGAAGGACTCCCTCAGGAGGTTTGGCCAGAGCTTCTACTCGTGGCTGCTCCTCGCGGCCATGGCGTGCGCCACGGTCATGATGCTCGTCTATTTCGCACTCACCCGTGCCCGTGACGGTGAGACCGTGCCGTCTTTCTGGTTGTTCGCAGCCATTGGGGTTGCGGGAAGTCTTGCGTTTTTCGCGAACGCTCAAGCGGCTCTGCTCATCGGCCTCGGCGCCCAGGCAAAGTTATTTCTGATCAACGGAGCCAGTTCATGGCTTGTCCTCGCCGCCCTTTGGTCCCTTCTCGAGCATTCGTTTTCCTATTGGGCTTTCCCGCTCTCGATGCTTGCGGGCGGAATCGGCACACTCTTTCTCGCGTTCCTTGCTTTTATGCGGGCCGGCAAACGGTTCGCCATCTTTTCATGGCAGACCGGCGAGTCCTTCAAATCTGTATTCCACACCGTAAAAGCAGAGGCGTGGCAAAGCTTTCGGAGTCAACTGGCCATTTTTGTGATGATGACTTCCGATGTCGTCCTCGTCGGTATTTTCTGTGCGCCCGAGCAGGTGGCGGTCTACGGAATTTTTTCGAGGCTGATTGGAATCACACGCGGTCTCCTTCAATCGCTTCCCGAGGCCTCCTGGCCACTGATTGCGAGGGCACGTGGCGCGACTCACGACGGCTTTGCGGACTGGCTCGTCCATACCATCGCATGGCTTCACGGCTTTGCCGCCGGTGGAATCGTCATATTGGCCATTCCATTCATTCAATGGTATATGGGCTCCGCTTGGAGTGCGCCGACCTCGCTGGCAGTGCTTCTCACGGCACGCTTTCTGGTGATCGGAGCTTCCTCATCGGCATCCTATTACTTTTACGGAACGGGGGACTTCCGCCTTCTCGCCAAGCTTTCCCAGCGTGAAGCGCTGGTCGCCATTGTGCTTTCCGTGCTCCTCGCACCCGCACTGGGAATGGAAGGAATCGCGATGGCCTACCTTGCTTCCACTTGTGCGGGAACGTTCATTCCCATGGTGCTGGCCTACTCCTCTGTTCGTCACCTCTCCGCTTCAAGCGTGTTCGCACGAATCTGGCTTCGCGCCGGAGCCGGGAGCGTGCTTGGAGCCGTCACCGGCTTCGCACTCCTCGAACTTGCAAACCGGTTGTTCCGCCTGACGTCATAGTTTGCTCTGGTGTCGATTCAGAGCAGCACCAATACTCACCGCTTTTCACGCATGGGACCGCTGAGACGATCAATCAAACGGCTGCCGGAACGCTGCGCCCCCGGGCTCCTTTCCGTGAGCCGCCAGTTTCGCGGCGATCTGCCACCGGCGAACGGAACCTTCAAAGGCCGTCGCTGCGGAGGAAGCGCTTGTGAAACGATTGAATCTGCTCACGTTTTTTGGACCGGGCGATAGCCGGCTTGGAACCCCCTACTGTTCAGATGTCCGATCACTCCTGCACCAAGCTTCCTCCACGCTCATGGAGCGATTCCCTCTTTGACGCGAAATATCTTGCGAAGCGGCTTCGGCCTTCCCTTTGGGACGCGGGGTGCCTGCCACTTGCGGATCTCGCGAGCGTCGTCGCTGAGCTTGCACCACGTGGCACAGGCGTTCTTTACGACTACGGATGCGGCGGAGCACCGTATCGGAATTTCTTCCAGCACTGCGAAGACTACATCGGTGCCGACATCGTTGCGGGTCCGCAGGTCGATCGTCTCTTGAACGCAGACGGCTCGACCGGAGAACCCAGTGACGCTTACGACACCGTCCTGTCCTCGCAAGTCTTGGAGCATGTCCCCGATCCGCAAATTTATCTCAAGGAAGCCTTCCGTATCCTCAAGCCCGGTGGGTTGTTGCTTTTGACAACCCACGGAATGTTTCCTGAACACGGATGCCCCAATGACTTTCATCGATGGACCCCTGTCGGATTGTCAGCCGAGATGGAGCGGGCCGGGTTCTTGGTTGAATCGGCGTTCAAGATAACACCCGGCGCGCGCGCATCTGCCTATCTGCTTCATCTTGCGGTGGACGACTTTTGCTGCCGCTCGCGGAAGTTGACGCATTATTCCATCGCGGTTTTGCGCCGTATCTATCGACTCATGTTGCTGCCGGCGTTGAATGCATTTGCGTCGTTTGCCGAACCACGGGTTTCCTTGCCAGCCGAGGCGCCCGAGCGGATTTATATTGGTGTTGGGGCTGTCGCACGCAAACCCTCCTCTTGCCCGGATTCCACCCGCCGTGACGACCACTGATCAGGAAAGGCCAGAGTCCATTAACGTGGTGCACTTTAACGCGCATTTTCAGTCGTTGGGGGGCGTCGAGGCCGTTCTGAAGACGCATTATCAATCAGACAAAAAGTTTGGGCTGAATTCCCGTTTCGTCATTACTCAGGAATCTTCGACTCCCGAGTTCCCCGACGTCACCTTCCTTGGTTTGACAGACTGGGCGAATATCCGCTCCGCGAAAAATCGCTTTCGCCGGCTGGCGAAGGATGTGCCGGAAAGATGCGCCATCTATCACTCAAACTGGCTTCTTCCGTTGTTTGCGAATATTGACAAGGCGACCCGAAGAATTCTGGTCCTGCATAGTGACTATCCTTCGCTGGCAGAGCATCTGAAGTCCCATCTCCCGTATTTTGACGGCGTTATTACGGTAAGCGAGGAACTGTTGAAAAAGCTGATGTCCGTTGGACTCCCCCCCTCGCGATCCGTTCAAGTTCCTTATCCGATATCTCCTCCCCCCGACGTGGATATCTCCCGACCGGATTCCAAAGCCGTGCTTCGCGTCGGATATTGCGGGCGGCTGGAGGTAAATCAAAAGCGGGTGGACCGTCTTCCGGAGTTGCTAACCCGAATCCGCAGCCGGAAGATCCCGATTCAATTTGAATTGCTCGGAGGAGGCCCCGACGAAGACCTCTTAAGAAGGCAAATTGGAAGCCATTCTGATGTGACGTTTCTGGGACGGCGCAGCGGGTTGGATTACTGGAAGGCTCTTCAGGGTTGGGATTGCATGGTCTTTGTCAGTGATTTCGAAGGAACACCAATTGCACTGCTGGAGGGGATGAGCGCCGGCGTAATTCCCATTTTTCCCAATATCGGCTCAGGAGGCGATCAGATGGTTCGCTCCCTTCAAACTGACTTGGTATATGAGTCGGGAAACCTCGATCGCGCGGCCGAGGCTATTGAGAGAGTTTGCAATTTTCCTCCGCAAAAGAAACGGGCGCTTAGGGAAAAGGCCCGTATGCTTGTGGAGCCACATCTCGATCAAACTTATTTAAAGCGATTCACCGAATTCGTTCGACGCATCCATCACATGCCCTCGCACCGAACATCCCGTCCCTTTCCCCAGCATCTTGCGCGTGAGGTGCTCCCCTTTAAAGTATTGCGATGGGCTAATCACTTTCGCCGTCAGTTCCATATAAACGGCACCTCTTTATAATTTTCCGGCCATGGGCATCGACAATCGTATCATCGTAATTTTATTTACAACAGCAGCGGTGTTGCTGGCACCTGTCATAGGTGTGGCAGTCGGCTCTGGAGATATTATTCTCCCCGCATTTTTTTTGATGCTGCTGTGTGGCGTGCTGGTCATCGCAAAGCCATCCATGGCGGTATTTCTCGCGGTCGCTCTAAGTGCAAGTGGACTGACCCTGCCTGGATTGCCGGGGAATCTGGATCTTTTCCTGGTCTGTTCCCTCGCCCTTCTTGGTTGCACGCTGCTCGCGACGGTCTATCAGAAGGCAATACCGGTTCGCATCACCTTTCCCCATTGGATGCTGATCTTTTTCACCGGAATTGTTTTCATGACGGGCTTCCTCCGGGGATTTGGCTTTCAATCTCTAGGGTCGGGATTGTGGGGTGGGCTTTTTTACGTGCAAGTTCTCCTTGGAGGGACCTTGGTTTTCACGCTGCCGAGGATAAACATGGCACCACATCTGTGGCGTCCGGCGATCTTCTTGATGAGCATTTTGGCGATCCTGCCAACCCTCGCCACGCTTTTTCTAATCTGGGGTCTCCCCTACCAGGTGTTTGGTCTTTTCCTTAAATTGGGCTCGGGGTTCGAGCAGCTATATGCAGAAACTCTTCAGGGAGGACAGGGTATCGGCCGATTGAACAGTGCCGGGTTTGCGGCACAGACGATGCTAATCGGATTTCTAGCCATCGTGCCCACAAGAAAACTCTTCCATATCCGTGGAGCGCTCTGGTGGCTTTGGCTGCTGGCGATCATAGCCATTTCGCTGTTAAGTGGAGCTCGCCTCCTTACAGTCATGCTGCCATGCACGGTGTTTGTAGCAGTCCTCCTGCAGCGCAGCTTGACGATTCCTCGGGTAATTCTGGGAGTTCTAATCTCGATTCTGGGCATTATCACTGTTTACTACACCATCGACTCCCTGCCTTATAGTGTCCAAAGAACATTGAGCTGGTTGCCTGGCCTCAAGGTATCCAATGCCGTGGCCCAGGACGCAGCGGGCACGGTCGACTGGCGGCTGGATCTGTGGCATGCGGCCATCCGTTACATCCCAGAGTATTTCTGGCTTGGCAAAGGCTTTTCCTACGACGGACGCCTTCTCGCAGTGAGTCAGATGCGTGGAGTCGGCGGGGATCCCTTGGATTGGGCAATGATCATGGGATGGTATCATCATGGTTGCCTCAGCCTCCTCCTCCTCCTCGGAATCGGTGGATTGATTACCGGAATCTGCATGATGATTTTTTCTGTTTGGAATCATTTCCGGCTCAACTCTGCCACATGGAATTCGCCCACACTTCATCTATGCCACCAGGCCGTGCTGGCTTCACAGATTGTTGGCACTAGTATCTTCCTTATTATTGCGGGGGACGTTCAGGAATATATGGCGAGATTTTTATTACAGTGGGCGATCCTCGACAGCCTGCGAGTATGCGACGGAAAATTGAGAGCGGTTGAGCTGGATGAAGAAATCATGGAAGACGAATCGCATTACGCGCCGGTGTCGGAATGAACGAACATCGCGGACCTTTGGCTTCAGCGGCCTCGACTTCTTCCAGTGAACGCAAGCTCGGCTTTCCCGTGCTCCTTCTTTCCGGTTGCCACGGCCAGGGATCCGGAGCCGAACGAGTTCTGGAATATCTTCTGAGTTCCGGCAGGGAAGCGTTAGCCGCAAATCTCCAGGTGGCGGCACCAGAGGGTAGCAGCGTGCTGAATGCTGCCCGGGCTTATGGATACGCAACGTCCGTGTGGAAAAGTCGAACGCGAAGTTCTTTTCAACAAGATCTCTCGGCGTTTTTCAAATTTCGCATTCCTGGGAAACAGACCCTCATTCACGCATGGCACGGACGCGGCTTCGAATGGGCAGCCCTTCTCGGAAAGCTCCACGGGCTTCCCGTCACAGGCACGCTTCACGATCACCCTGAGGCTGTTGGCTACAGCGCTTTGCGGCACAAGCTAATGCGTTGGGGCGCTCATCAGATGCGTGGGTTGGTTTGTGTGAGTCAAGCCCAGGCAGATGCATGCGCGAAATTGCGTTGGACAACTCCACTTCGAGTGATTCGGAACGGCATTCCTCCCGCGCCGGAAACTATGGAAATCCGGACCGCGCGTTTGCCATTTCGTGTGGCATTTCTGGGCTGCGCGGAAGCATGGAAAGGATTCGATGTGCTTCAGGAGGTCGCCGGGAAATTGAACGCCGGGCATTACATTTGGAACGCCTATGGCCCCATTCGTTCGAGTTCTTCACAAGCGCTTCGCGACAACAGTTTTTCGTCGCCGCCGATCTATTATCGAGGCCTTCAACCTCCGGAGGTCATTTACTCGGAAAACGATATCGTATTTCTTCCATCGATTCGTTTCGACCCCTTTCCCACTGTCCTCCTTGAAGCCGCTCGAGCCGGCTTGCCGGTCGTGGCGGCGCGTGTCGGCGGCACCCCGGAGATCGTGGTGCATGGAAAAACGGGGATCCTTTTTGAAGCGGGAAATGCCTCGGAAGCCGCAGAGGCCATCGAGTTGCTGCGATCAGACTCCGCAGCTTTCTCGCGCATGAGCCTAGCGTCGTTGGAGCACTTTCAGACTCACTTCCAAGCCTCCCGAATGGTTGAGGAATACATTGACTTCTGGAACACCACGATCCCGAATGCGTCTTTCCATTGAGACCAGTTTTCGCTTCATTGCTCGAGGCGGCGTCACGCGCTACATCGTCCAACTCCTAAAAGGACTTCGCGAAGTGGCTCCAGACATGGCCATCTCGGAGCTCTGTTGCGCAATCCCCAATTTCGACTACCGCCAGCCGCGCCGTTCATTGGTAACCGCCTACCGGGAATACTTTTGGACTCCATTGCTCGTCCCGCGAATTCTTTCCAAACAGCGGCCGGACATCGTTCACATGACGTGTTTTCCCGACATCCCAGTGCCGGGGGGAATTCCGAAAGTTGCAACACTCCATGATCTTTCCCAGATCCGCTATCCCCACGCCTACCGCCATTACACACGTCGGCGATGGAGGTATCTGTTCAATAAGATGCGGGAGGCCGACGCCATCATAAGTGTAAGCAACTTTTCGAAACGCGAAGCCATGGAGTTGCTGGAGATTCCATCCGATCGTATTCATACGATTCATCTTGCTCACACTCCGGTGCAACCGTCTGCGATCCCAGCCGATCTTTCCGCGCTTTTGCCTTCGCGTTTCTTTTTGTTCGTCGGTTCCCTTTCTCCCCGGAAGAATTTGAATCTTTTGATTCAGACCTACCGTCTCGCCGATGAGCGTCGAGTGAAAATCCCTCCTCTCGTGGTGGTCGGCGCTCGCGTGGAAGGGGTCGCGCGTGAATCGAAACCGCCTTCGAGCTGGATCTTCGCCGGGCGGGTGGATGACGGAGTGCTCGCCTCCCTTTATTCCCGTGCCATAGCGCTCGTCTACCCTTCCTTCTACGAAGGATTCGGGATTCCTGTTCTGGAAGCCATGGCACAAAACTGTCCGGTCATTTGCTCTCCGGTCGCCAGCCTGCCGGAAGCGGGCGGTGAAGCCGCCTTCTACGCGGATCAAACACCCGAAGCCTACCTGGACGCGATGGTCCAGTTGGACCAAAACCACGCGTTGCGACAGGAATTTGTTGAAAAAGGAGCGAAACACATCGAGGCATTTTCATGGCAGGAGACCGCCCGCCGCACTTTGAGCGTCTACCAAAGCCTCTGTTAACACCATGATTTCAATCCCGGAAGAACTTCAGTCAGCATCGCAAGAAGTCTTCGAGACTTGTTATCGAGGCCGTCAATCCAGGTGGCACCATATGGCATGGATGCGGATGAGCAAAGTGCTCTTTGCGTTGCGCATTCTGGATCGATGCAATGTGAAGCCCGAAGGTTACTCGGTATTCGACTACGGTTTCGGCGCAGGCACGCTGTTTCATTATCTGCCGAAATCTTGCAAACTGGCCGGCGTCGAGCAGGACCCGGTCACGGTAGGCGAAGTCGAAGCATTGCTTCGATCAAAGGGATACAAGGACCTCGATTTGCAAACGATCGACATCGCAACATGGTCCAGTCATCCACTTTTTCGGGAGAGCGCTTATGATCTCATCGTATGCAGCCATGTTTTGGAACATCTTCCAGATCCTGTTGCGCTGCTGACGCGATTTAGATCCTGCTTGAAACCGGGGGGTCACATTCTTGCCTTGTTACCCATCAATGAGATTGCAGAGAACCCCCATCACCTATGGAAATGCAATCGCCCACTTATCCTTGAATGGGCGAAGGCGGCGGGATTGCAGCTGACTTACTACGAGGAGAACAGCCCTTGGAGCTATTGGCTGCAACCTCTCCTGGTTCGTAATTCTTACCCAAGTCGCCTGCTCTGGCAGGCCTTTAGTTTCGGCATGGGCGCATTTGCGACCGCTCTCGGGCATCGCTGGCTCTATAAGACAAGTCGTCCTTTCTCCGTCGCTACGAGGTCGAAACCTACGCAGGCAGGCTTCCTGCTGCACATTTAGCGGTTACGTCCAAATTTCGAATATGGCTGCAAGACTTGGACGACTTCTTCTGTTCCTGCTCTTCAGCAATGCTTTTCTTCGGGCGGAGTTAAATGCGGTGCCCGTGCTAAAGCCCTGGAAAAAGGTGCCCATTCCAGCCGAATACGCGGGCGCGTGGATCGTCGTCGGCGATCTTGATAATGACGGCACGGCTGAAATCGTCAGTGCGAGAAATTTCAATCAAAACGATGAGCATTATACGACTTCCGTCATTGCCCTGGATCTTGAAGGAAAAGTTTTATGGACTTGGGGAGACGCGAAGGCCGGAAGGAACGCATGCCATCATGATGTCGCCTGCCAAATTTATGACTGGGATGGCGATGGAAATGTCGAGGTCGTCGTTGCCACGATTGACGAAATTGTTTCCCTGGATGGAAAAACGGGGCGGATTGTTCATCGATTTCCTATCCAAAAGAACGCCGCGGACTGCCTGGTTTTTGCAAACCTCACGGGAAAGGATCGTCCTGCGGACGTCCTTGTAAAAACCCGATACTCCCAAATATGGGCCTACAATCCCGAAGGCCAATTACTCTGGAGTGTGGAAAAGCCAGCTGGATACCCCACGGCCCATCAGCCACGACCAATAGACCTTGACTTGGACGGTCGCGACGAAGTGATGGCGGGATTCGCGATGTTGGATTCGGATGGGACTGAACGATGGTCCCTTCTCGACAAGGATCTGCCATTGCAAGGAGGACATCTCGACTGCGCAAGGATATTGAAACGCGGAAAAACATCCGCTGAAACCACCCTTGTATTATCCCATTGTGGAGCAAATGCCCTTTCTGTTGTCACTGGTGACGGAGAGGTTATTTGGTCGAAGAGTGGAGAGCACTTTGAATCAATCGATGTCGGCAAGGTCCGCGATGATCTCGAAGGAAATCAAATTATTGTGGATCTCGATCATCGTGGATGGGGCAATGGGTTGCTTTGGATTCTTAGTGATGAAGGGGAATTGTTGGGAGAAATCGAGAGCGACTGGAGCAGACATCATTCGTTAATCCAATGGGGGGAAGGCCAGTTGCAATCGATATTTGTCGCACAAGCCCGTGGACTTTTTGATGGATATGGTCGCAAACTCGCGGAGTTCGAACTGGTTGATTTGCCGAAAGAAACAGCCCTCACCTGTCTCGTGAGCGACGTGGATGGGAACGGCACCGAGGACCTTGTGGTCGCAAGCAATCCCGCCTCGACGGTTTTTCTGTTTAAAAATCCCCGCAAAAGCTCAGGCGGCCCGCCAGCGAAATTGGAGATAAACCACACCTTTTACTGAGAGGTCCCTGCCGCAAAGGGACTCCCTTTCAATCAATGCCACACGTATTAGTTGGCAATAGTGGCTCTCTACAGGGTCAGTGACTTAAATTCCCGCAGAAACCCTCGTCAAGTCCAGATAGCTTCCCAGCATTTGATCATATGGCCTTGGCGAAAAGCGGCCGGCCCCCTTTTCCGGGTTCTTCGCTGTTTCAAGTGGGTAGAACACGGGGGAGAGCAATATGGAGGCGAGCGGCCTTGAGCAGGGCGATGAGGGGGAAGTTCTTGAAGGAGCGGAAGCCTCTGGCCGAGCGCTTGGCGAGC
>Ga0207864_1000181_pt1 | contig 99229 bp, 91 predicted proteins | sample HigsolmetaAR202D_FD_184834 | JGI IMG/M metagenome (GOLD analysis project Ga0207864, IMG submission 184834) | Ionic liquid and high solid enriched microbial communities from the Joint BioEnergy Institute, USA - AR20-2-D (SPAdes) (version 2) ...
TTCTATTGTCAGTACGACGGCTTGCAGGTTTCGAAAATCGTCGCGCGCACGTCGGTGAACGAGAACGTCGATGCCGACATTTACGGCCTCGAAGGCGAGTTCCTGTTCAATCCGGTCGAAGGTTTGCTCGTCGATCTGAATCTGGCGTATCTCAAGACCGAGATCGGCAACTTCGCGAGCATCAATCCGCGCGATCCGAGCAATGGCGATCCGGCGTATACCGTCGTGAAGGACATCGGCAATGCAAGCAATTACGTCGTGCCGACGGCCCAGCTCCAAAATGCCATCGATGCGCAGCTCATTCTGCCGCTCGCGCTCGGCGGCCCGTTCGGTCTGTACTCGCTCGTCGACGGATCGGCTGGTGCGTTCGGTCAGATGGCCGGAGTCGAAGCGAATCTGCGCGGCAACGAGCTCGCGGGCGCACCGCGGTTCTCGGTGAAAGCGGGCATTCAGTACACCTTCGAATTCGCCGGCGGCATGCAGCTGATCCCGCGCGTCGACTACTACTGGCGCGACTCGTTCTATGCGCGCATCTTCAATCAGCCGATCGACGAGATCGATGCCTGGGATGTGTTGAACGCGCAAGTCAGCCTGATCTCGGCGGACAATTCCTGGTACTTGCGCGCGTTCGTGAACAACGCGATGGACGACGACAACATCACGGGCATGTACGTGACGGATGCGTCGTCGGGGTTGTTCACGAATGTGTTCGTGCTCGAGCCGCGCACGTACGGGCTTGCGGTCGGCTACCGGTTCTAATAACTGAATCGGTATCGGTGAATGTAGAAAAAAAGAACGTGCGCAGCACTCGGTGCTGCGCACGCCTGCATCCGAGATGGCTCAGGGGGATATCACCATCGTCGTAAGCACGTCAAAACCAGTGCGCAGCGGACGCACGTTCCTGGGCTAAGAATCGTCCTCCGAGGCGTAATTCGCCTGCGCCGCGGAGGACGGGTTCAGTCCCGAGGAGCTTATGCTTCCGCATCCGCAGTCCGTACGATGCATGCGCTGTGCCAGCGACAAGAAGCGCGTAAGTCCGCGGTTTCTTCGGGTCTTGGAACGCGGGTGTGCACCGATGTCGTGCGCAACTGCGTATACACGCGCCACGAAGATTCATGGCAAAGAGTAGCGGGCGCGTACGAGCTCTGTTACCCGTCCTTGCCCAGAAGCGGTACGGAAGTTTCCTTACCGCGGAGGTCGCGAGGAACGTGCGTTCTCGAGTGCGTCGATCGTTTTCGGCCAATCGTCCTTGAGCAATCTCGACAACGCGCGATCGGCGAGCAGCTTCCCGCCCGTCTGGCAGCGCGGACAATAGTTCGTCTCGTTCTCGGCGTAACGGATGCGTTGAATTGCAGTACCGCAGACGGGACATGGCTTGCCGTAGCGTCCGTGAACGGCCATGTCTTCGCGGAATGCAGTGACCTTTTCCGGAAACTTGCCGGCTGCTTCTGCGCGCAAACGCTCGATCCACGTCTGCAACACGAGCTGCGTCGCTTCGTACAGCGCTTGCCACTGCGCCGTATCGAGATGCCGTGTCTGAGCCGTCGGCGAAAGTCTCGCTCGATGAAGAATCTCGTCCGAATAGGCATTGCCGATACCGCTCGCGATCGTCGGATCGGTGAGCGCACGCTTCAACGTGTGATTGCGCTCGGCAAGCCGTGCGCGAAATTCCTCGAAGCTCGCATCGAGCACTTCGAGCCCGCCGCGATCCAGCTCCGCCAAGCGTTCAGTGCCCGCAATCACATGCAATGAGGCACGTCGTTTCGACCCGGCCTCGGTCAACGTCAGTAGCCCGCGATCGAACTCGAGATACAGCAGCGCCGCGCGCACACGGCTCGCACCGCGTTCGTGCCAATGCAGTCGCCCGGCGATCATCAAATGAATCGCGAGCCAAAGATCGCTTTCGAGCCCGATCGCTATCCGTTTACCGATGCGCTTCAGTCCGACGACCTTTCGCCCTACACAAGCCGCAAGCGGCGGCTCGATCGCCCGCAACAGAAACGGGTTCTTCAGCATCGCCCGCTCGAGCCGTGCCCCGACGATGCGCTGCTCGAGCGCTTCGATGTAGACGGTGATGTCGGGAAGCTCGGGCATCGGTGGGGGAAGGGGAAAAGGGAATCGGGAAGCCGTGACTCGTGACTAGTGACTCGTCCGAGGTAACCGGTGAATGGTCGTGATCCGTAGCACGCTCAGCGCACTTTCCAGTTTCCCTTTTCTCCTTCCCTTTCTTTCACAGTTCCCTCAGTCCCACCGTTATTGGCATCCTCGCCGCTCTCACGCTCGGGAGCACGCCGCCGATGAAGCCGAGGATGAGGGCGTAGACGATGCCTTGAACGATGAGCGAAGGCGTGACTCGGAAGGCGAACGTCATTTGATTGAAGCCGTTCATGGTCGAGGCTTCGATGCCGTGGAAACCGAAGAAGGCGAGGAGGCCTCCGATCGAGCCGCCGACGATGCCGAGCAGCAGCGCTTCCGTGAGCACCGAGATCACGATCGGCGCCGAACCGAAGCCGAGCGCGCGGAGGGTTGCGATCTCGCGCGTGCGTGCGGCGACCGCCGAGTACATCGTGTTGAGCGCACCGAAGACGGCGCCCAGGCCCATCAAGAATCCGATCGCGCCGCCGGCGACCGTGATCAAGGAAATGATCGTGGCGGATTTCTCCGCGAAATATTCGCGCTCGGTTTGTACCGTGACGTTCAGGCGCGGATCGGTCGTAAGCGCATCTTTGAACGTGCGCAGCGCGCTCGGGCTTTCGAGTCGGACGCGTTGCGATTGATACGACGTGCCGCGGTTGTACACGCCTTGCAGTACGGGTGCGTCGGTCCAGATTTCCGATTCGGCAACGCTGCCGCCGTCCTCGAAAATGCCGACCACGCGCCACTGCGTCGTGCCCCAACGCAGCTCCGCGCCGAGCTCGAGGCCCATGAATTGTTGTACTGCACCGCGTCCGACGATGACCTCGAACGTGCCGGGCTCGAAATAACGACCGCTAGTGATCTTGAATGCTTGCCGCAGCTCAGGGGCGCGCGCTCCGACGCCGCGCAACGGCACGTTCGCGGAAGTGCCCGTGCGTTTCAGCGGCACGTCGACGACGACGTAGAGCTCGGGCGAGGTGATCGGTCCGCGCTCATCGCGTGCGACGCCGGGCGCATCTTCGATCAGTCGCGTCTGCACTTGATCGAGCGTGCTGCCCATCTCGTCGGTTGCGCCGCTTCGCAGGACGATGGCGATGTCATCGGCGCCGGAGCGATCGAGCACCGCTTCGAAGCCTTCTCGCATCGAGAGCACGCCGACGAGCACCAGCACGACACCGGCCACGCCGACGATCGCGACGATCGACGGCGCAAGCCGCTGCGGAATGCTCTTCAGGCTCATTCCGGTGATCGAGACGATCTGCGCTAGCCAGTTCGTCATCGTCTTACCCCTGTTTCGCGAGCGCTTGCACGATCTTCAACCGTCCGGCCTGGTAGCAGGGCAGCGCGGCGGAAATCGCGCCGAGCGCGAGAATGGCGATGATGCTCACGACGAACGAGCGCGGCGGAATCATGATGACCGGGAAGTATTGCCGCACTGCTGCGGGAACAGCATCGGTCGCAAGCACCGCCAGCAGCAAGCCGAGCGCACCGCCGATTGCAGTCAGCAGGATCGATTCGGCCAGCACGAGCAGCGTGATGCCGCGCGAGGAGAACCCGAGCGTCTTCATGACGCCGATCTCTTTCGTTCGCTCGCGGACGCTTTGTGCCATGGCGTTCGCCGTGACGAGCAACATCGTGAAGAACACGGCGGTCACGACCACGGTGATGATCTTGCCGATGTTGCCCATCTGGTTCGCGAAGCTCTGCACGAAGGCCTGTTCGGTCGTCGTTTTCGTTTCCGTGGAAGAGTTTGCGAATAGCTCGTCGATGGCGCGTGCAATTTCCTCCGAACGCCCCGGGTCGTCGACACGCACGACGGCCCAACCGATCGTGTCGCGGCCGAATGCGCTCGAGACGCCTTCGTTGAAATAGTCGTAGTGGAAGAAAATCGTTCCGTTGTCGCCGTTCGGGATCTCGAAGATGGCGGCGATCTTCATCGGCCAGACGTTGCCGCCGCCCTCGCGCATGAAAATGTTGGAGCGGATCGGCACGACGTCGCCGAGCTTCCATCCGAAGCGGTCGGCTAAGTCGCGTCCGACGAGCGCGGCCGTTCGATCCTCGAGCCACGCTTGCCGAGTGCCTTCCACGATGCGCAGCTCCGGATACGCATCGAAGAACGTGTCCGTTTCGACGGCAAACGTGCCGATCTGATTGCGATCGTTCTGGTAGACGCCGCCGAACCAATTGTGCGAGCACGCAACGCGCACGCCAGGCACGGTGCGGATGCGGTTGATGTAGCTTGCCGGCAGGCTCTGGATGATCGACACCTTGTTGATCGTGATCAGACGATCCTGACCCGCGATGCCGGTCGATCCGGTCAGCGCGAACCGCATCGCTTCGAGAATCCCGAACAACAGGAACGCAACGACGATCGACGCCAGCGTCAATGCGGTACGCAGCGGCTTGCGCTGCAAGTTAGCCCACAGCAACGGCAAGTATTTCATCGTCGAAATTCCCTCCTCGAGCCGCCGCGCCGGTCAACGGGACTCGAGCTGTCCTTTGTTCAAATGCAGCGTGCGTTTGGCGCGTGCGGCCGCGCGAGGATCGTGAGTCACCATGACGATCGTCTTGCCCTGTTGCTCGTTCAGCGCATGCAACAGGTCGAGGATCTCGTCGCCCGACTGCCGGTCGAGATCGCCCGTCGGTTCGTCGCACAAGAGCAGATCCGGATCCGAGACGATCGCCCGCGCAATGCCTACGCGTTGTTCCTGACCGCCGGACAGCTCGCTCGGCTTGTGTTTGGCGCGGTCGGCCAAGCCGACGAGCTTCAGCGCGGCTGCCACACGCCTACGTCGCTCGGCAGCGGAAAGTTTCGTCAACAGGAGCGGCAGCTCGACGTTGCGTTCGGCGCTCAGCATCGGCAACAGGTTGTACATCTGAAAGACGAACCCGATGTGTCTGGCACGCCAACGGCCGAGCTCGGTTTCGTTCAAGGTGTCGATACGCCGGCCGCCGATCTCGATCGTCCCGGCGGTCGGGCGGTCGAGGCCGCCGATGAGATTCAGCAGCGTGGACTTGCCCGAGCCCGAAGGACCCATCAAGGCGAGAAAGTCGCCTGCGGGAATGTCGAGATCGAGCGAGGCGAGCACGCGTACGACTTCCGCACCTCGCCGGTAATCCTTCGACACGCCGCGCAACTGCACGATGTTCGCGGCGCCCATCGTCAGCCTTCCTTGATCTTGACCGGCGCGCCGTCGGCGAGCCCTTCGACGGGGCGTACAACGACGACTTCGCCCGCGTTGATGCCCGACAGCACATCGACCTGACCGTCGCGCTCTGCGCCGATACTTACGGCCACACGCTCGACGCGGTCATCCGTGATCCGCCACACGTAGGATGTCTGACCTTCCCGGAACACGCTCGAAGCCGGGATGCGCACGGCCGGGCGTGCCGCGCCTTGGGTCGACTCGTTCCGCGAATCGTCCAGGAAACTGACCTTCACGCCCATGTCCGGCAGGATGCGCGGTTCGAGCTCGTCGAAGCCGATGCGCACGCGCACGGTGGCCTTCTGCCGATCGGCGGTCGGCACGATGTTGATGACGTGGCTCGGAATCTGCCAATCGGGATAGGCGTCGAGCACGGCGATGGTCTTCTGGTTGGGCTTGACGCGATTGATGAACGCCTCGTTCACGTCGACCTCGATTTCGCGCGAGCTCATGTCGACGATGGTTGCAATGCCGGTGCGGGTGTAACCGCCGCCTGCGGAGATCGGCGAGACCATTTCGCCGGGCTGCGCATCTTTCGACACGACGACGCCGTCGAACGGCGAGCGAATGATCAAGTCGGCGAGCTCCTGCTGACGCACGCGCATGGCGCTCTCGGACACTTTGACGTTGCTCTTGAGCGCTTCGAGCCGTGCCAAGAGCGCGCGATACTCCGATTGAGCGGCATCGAGCTGAGATTCGCTGACGAGCTTGTCTTCGCGCAGCTTCTCGAGACGCGCAACATTGCGCGCCGCTTCCTGGACGCGCACTTCGATTTCTTCGAGCTCTTTGCGCGCTGCTTCGAGCTGGCGCTCGGCCAGCACGAGCTGCGGGCGCACGGTGGAATCGTCGAGCGTGGCGAGCACTTGGCCTTCCTCGACTTCCATGCCTTCTTCGATGAGCACCTCGGCAATGCGGCCGGTGGTCTTCGCGGAGACGGTGGCTTGGCGCCGTGCGACGACATAGCCCGAGGCGTTCAGAACCGCCGGTCCGCTATTGCCTGCGCCCGCATTCGTAGCGACTGCCGTTGCGGCCTGCACTTCTATTGCACCGTCGCGAAGCCAGGCGTACACGCCGGCGATCACCGCAAGCGCGAGCACGGCGACGATCAACCATTTGAAGACCGGGCTCGAACCTTCGTGCTCAGGCTCGGGCGTTCGTTCGATCCTCAAGCTGTCGAGCGCGTTTTGGTCGAAGGACATGCGGCGCCATCGGGGGGTTGTTATTGGAGAGGCGAGGATTCTAAGCCTCGCGATGCACGCTCTTAAAGGCGGACCGGCGAGTGGCGCTCGTTCGCCGGTGAATGCCGATCCGGTGCCGTTCGTGCACACCGGGTGGGAAAATTCACAACCGCTCTGCAGTCTTGGGCAGATGATCTTGCAGTGCTGCGGTCGCCGATGGTCGAGATGCGCTTACTGATGAACAGGCTGTCGCGCAGGGGTGCGCGGGCCTAGCAGGATTTCATCGGTGATCGGGCTGACAGGCAGTGTGCAATAGAACGCGGCACCTTCGTTCGGCTTGCCTTCCGCCCAGATCCTGCCGCCGTGGCGGTCGACGATGCGCGCAACGGTTGCAAGGCCGACACCGGAGCCTTCGAACTCCGACGGCGCATGCAAGCGTTGGAACGGTTTGAAGAGTTTCTGCGAATAGTTCATGTCGAAGCCGGCACCGTTGTCGCGCACGTACAGCGTCGACATGGATCCATGCAATTCCTGACCGACTTCGATGCGCGCATGCTCGACTTTGGAGGTGAATTTCCAGGCATTCGCGACCAGGTTCATGATCAAGTCCGAGATCAGCCGCCGATCGCCGTGGACCGACATGCCCGGCTGAATCGTCACGTCGACGTGGCGGCCCGGATCTTTTTGTCTGAGATCGGCGATCACGGATTCGACGATTGCCGAGACGTCCACGATCTCGCGTTTCAGCGTGTGGCGGGAAATGCGCGACAGCACGAGCAATGCGTCGATCAGATCGGACATCTGCTTGACGCTTCCCTGAATGCGCTGCAGGCGACGGCGCTGCTCTTCGGTTGCATTCGCGCCCATCGACAGCTCGAGTAAGCCTGCCTGACCTGCGATGGTGGTCAGCGGAGAACGCAGGTCGTGCGAAACCGAGGCCGTGAACGCTTCGAGCTCGCGATTGGCGCGGGCGAGCGATTCGTTCGCTTCGCGAAGCTGGCGCTGGCTCGGCAGCGAGAGGATGTCGGGCAGGTATCGCCACAGCAGCAGTGCGGTCGGAACGAGCGAAGCGGCCGCCAAGATTTTCGCGACGGCCTGCAGCCAGTATTGCGTGTGCCAGATGTTCCAGGCCTCGAGCAGGTGCATGATGCCCGTCGCCACCACGCCGAGTCCGAAAGCGATCAACAGCCAATCGATCCTCAGGTCGCGCCGCCGTCGCGCGATGTAAAGGAGCAGGAAGGGAACGGCGAAGCAAGTGACGGCGATGATGAGATCGGGAATTGCGTGGAGCCAGATCAGGGAGGCAGACCAATCGTATGTCACGCCCGTCGGCAAGAATCGATCTGCGCTCGTATCCGACATCTAACCCCCAGGAGGTCTCGCGTTTTCATTCGAAGCGTCGCTTCCGCTGCAGAGCGCTTGAAGCCAAAGCGTAGTCCGAGTCGTGCCCGAATGACATCGATTCGGTTCATGAAAACTGCGCTCGAACGTGTTCGAGAAGTCCAAGTGCGCCGAGCGCAAACGGCAGTAACGAACGCCCGCTATTAGTTCGAACGGCACGAATTGCGGTCGTCGGATGTCGCAAACGAGGCCGCTCGTTCGTCTATAGAGCAACGGGTCGATCGATGGGTGCTCGGGGAGCACAGCTACCGTGCCTCGGTAACTGATTTACTAAAACTTGAGCAGCTAGCGACAAGTTAGCGCGCGATTGTCGCTATCAATTAGTAAATCTAAAGATCAGGGCGAAGGCCGCACGGTTCTGCTCCCGGGATGAGGATTGTTCCTGTACCAACCGGACGGTTAAACTACCGTCCAGCCGGTGCAGTCATCCGGCCTTCCCTCTTCCCTCAGCGAGCTCCCGGAGGTCGACATTCATGGTCGCCGATCAAGCCAACGTCGGCTCGGCGCGCGAGCGCATTCTCGAAGCGGCCGAGCGCGTCATCACGGAAGTCGGCGCTGCGCATTTGACGTTGGATGCGGTGGCGCAGGCCGCGGGCGTGAGCAAGGGCGGACTGCTCTATCACTTCCCGTCGAAGGAATCGCTCCTCGTCGCGCTCGCGCAGCGCTACGTGGACAGCATGGACCGATGCATCGACGAGGCTCGATGCGGGCTCCAAGAGTGCAGCTCGCGCGATCTGAAGGCCGCGATTCTCGGAGTGCTGGGTTCGGATCCTCGCTCGAAGGTGATGGGAGCGATCTTGCTGGCGGCGGCAGCGAACGATTTGGCGCTCCTGGAGGTCATCCGCCGACGCATAGCCGAATACACCGCGGAGATCGAAGCGAACAGTACCGATTTCGCGCGCGCAGCGATCGTCGCGCTCGCAGTGGACGGTTTGAAGATGCGCGAAGCCTTGCGCATCTCGCCGTTCACGGAGGCGCAGCGCGAAGAGATCGTTCGAGAGCTTTTGAAACTGGCAGACGAAGCTTACAGGTGAGTTGCATATGGAAAGTTCGAGTCGAAGACCTTGGCGCCATGGAGTGCTTGGCCTGATTTTCGTAACCGCGTTGGCGGCATGCGGCCAAGAACAGGCACAGCATGCGCCGCCACCGCCTGAAGTTGCGGTACAGACCGTCGACGGCGGTGCAGTTCCGCTCGAGCTCACGTACACCGCGCGTACGGTCGGCTCGCGCGAAGTCGAGGTGCGCGCACGCGTAGGCGGCATTCTGCTCAAGCGCCGCTACGAAGAAGGCAGCTGGGTGAAAGCCGGCGAACCGTTGTTCCTGATCGATCCGGAGCCGTTGCGTGCCAAAGTGGCCTCTGCGCGCGCCGAGCTTGCGGTGGCCAAGGCGCGTCTCGAGGAGGCGCGGCGTCAGCGCGATCGCATTCTGCCGCTCTTCGAACAGAACGCAGTGAGCCAAAGCCGGCGGGACGAAGTGGTTTCCGCATTCGAAGTAGCGCAAGCGAACGTTCTGGCAGCCGAATCGAACTTGCGCACGGCTGAGCTCGATCTCGAGTACAGCGACGTGCGCGCGCCGATCGCTGGGCTCACGAGCCGCGAGTACATGTCGGAAGGGAGCCTGGTCTCCACCGATCAGAGCGCGAGCTTGCTCACGCGGATCGTGCAGGTCGATCCGCTGTACGTGGAGTTCTCGGTGCCCGAATCCGAAGCCAGCCTGATTCGCGCCGGCCTTGCGCCGGCGAGCAACTCGCCCGGGCCGATCGTGAAGCTCGTGCTGGAAGACGGTTCCGAGTATCCCGACGCGGCGAAAGTGACGTTCGTCGACAACGCCGTCGAGTTGAACTCGGGCACCGTGCGCGTGCGCGCAGTTCTGCCGAATCCCGAACGGAAGCTCTTGCCCGGTCAGTTCGTGCGAGCCAAAGTCGAAGGCGTTGCGCTGACGAACGTCGTCTCCGTACCGCGCAAGGCGATCATGTCCAACGGGCAAGGCTCGTTCGTGTTCATCGTCGGCGACGACAGCAAGGTCGAGATGCGCCCCGTTCAGCTCGGCCGCAGCATGGGCAACAACGTGCTGGTCACACATGGCTTGCAGCCCGGCGATCGGTACATCGTCGAAGGCGCCTTCATGCGCGTGCAGCCCGGCATGGAAGTCAATGCCGTCTCGATCGACGCTGAAGGCGTGCGGCATGCCGAAACGGGTTCGCATCCGGTCGAGCAGAATGAGGCGCAATCCGCGAAGGATCGGGAGGCTGCATGATTTCGCGTTTCTTCATCACGCGCCCGATCTTCGCGTGCGTGATCTCGGCATTCATCGTGCTCGCCGGTCTCGGCGGCATGCGCGCGCTGCCGATCTCGATGTATCCGAACATCATTCCGCCCACCGTGAGCGTCACGGCGTTCTATCCCGGCGCGACTGCGGAAACGATCGCCGAGACGGTGGCAGCGCCGATCGAAGAAGAGATCAACGGCGTCGAGAACATGCTCTACATGACGTCCGTCAACTCGGGCGACGGCACGCTCATGATCACGATCACGTTTGCCGTCGGCACCGATCCGGATCTCGCCACGATCAACGTCAACAACCGCGTGCAAGCGGCGGTGCCTCGTCTGCCGGAAGAAGTGCGGCGGCAAGGCGTCATCGTGCGCAAGGCGTCGATGAACTTCCTGCAGATCATCGCCATCCTGTCGCCCGACGGCAGCATCAGCCCGCTCGAGTTGTCGAACTACGCCTCGTTGAACATTCTCGACGAGATCCGTCGCGTGCCCGGCGTCGGCGACGTGCAGCTTTGGGGTCAGGAGTACTCGATCCGGATCTGGATGCAGCCGGACAAGCTCGCGCAGCTCGGTCTGACGCCTTCGGATATCGCTGCGGCCGTCCGCCAACAGAACTCGCAGTTCGCAGCCGGGCGCATCGGTGTCGAGCCGATCGATGTCGACGTCGACTTCACTTATGCGGTCACGGCGCGCGGACGTCTCGAGACACCTGAAGAATTCGAGCAGATCGTCGTCCACACGACGCCGAGCGGCTCGCTCGTGCGCCTGAAGGACGTCGCTCGAGTCGAGCTCGGCGCTCAGACCTACAACTTCAATTCGTTCGTCAGGGGTCAGCAGGCGATCGCGATGGGCGTGATGCTGGCGCCGGGCGCGAATGCGCTCGAGACCGGCCAGGCGATTCGCGCTCGCCTCGACGAGCTGGCGGCGGACTTCCCGCAGGGCATGGCGTACGACATTCCGTACGACACGAATCTGTACGTCGAAGAGTCGATCAAGGAAGTCGTCAAGACGCTCATCGAGGCGATGATCCTCGTGTTCTTCGTCGTGTTGGTCTTCCTGCAGAACTGGCGCGCGACGTTCATTCCGATGCTCGCCGTGCCCGTCTCGCTGATCGGCACGTTCGCTGCGATGCTGTTGCTCGGCTTCTCGATCAACATGCTGACATTGTTCGGCATGGTGCTCGCGATCGGTATCGTCGTCGACGACGCGATCGTCGTGCTCGAGAACGTCGAGCGCATCATGCGGACCGAGAACCTGCCGGCGCCCGAGGCGACGATGAAGGCGATGTCCGAAGTGACGCGTCCCGTCATCGCGATCGTGCTCGTGCTGACTGCCGTGTTCCTGCCGGTGGCATTCCTCGGCGGGCTCGTCGGCGAGATGTATCGCCAGTTTGCCGTCACGATTTCCGTTTCGGTCGCAATCTCCGGATTCGTCGCGCTGACCCTCACACCGGCTCTGTGTGCGCTGCTCCTGCGGCACGATCACGTCGTCAAGAACCGGTTCTTGAATTGGTTCAACGATTGGTTCGGTCGCATGACGGCCCGCTACACGCGCGGCGTGCAGTTCGTCATGCGCCGCGGCGCGCTCGCGGCGCTCGTGTTCGGCTGCATGATTCTCGCGACCGTCGGCTTGTTCCGTTACGTACCGAACTCGCTGGCACCGCAAGAGGATCAGGGCTACGTGTTCGTGATCGGCGCGTTGCAGGATGCGGCCTCGCTCGATCGCACGACGAAGGCCATTCAGCAGGTCGACGAAGCCATTCGCAATCATCCGGCCGTCAAGACCAGCGTCGGCATCGCCGGCATGGATGCGCTGACCCAGGCGTTCAAGACGAACGGCGGCATCATCTGGCTGCCGCTCAAACATTGGGATGAGCGCACCGGCAATCCTGCGATGTCGCCCGATGCGGTGATTGGCTCGGTGTTCATGGAAAGCAGCAAGGTCAAGGACGCGATGTTCTTCGCCGTGCCGCCGCCGCCGATCGAAGGTCTCGGCATGACCGGCGGTTTCGAGGCGTACATCCAGTCGCGCGGCCGCGGCACTGCGCGCGATCTAGAAGCGGTTGCGTATCAGTTCGTCGCCGCGGCCTCGCAACGGCCCGAGCTCGTCAATGTGATGACGACGTTCAGCGCGAGCGTCCCGCAGATGCGTATCGATCTCGATCGCGAAAAGGCGATGACGCTCGGTGTGCCGGTGACGGAGGTGTTCGAGACGCTGCAGAGCACGTTCGGTGCGCTGTATGTCAACGACTTCAACCGTAATGGCCGCGTGTACCAGGTACAGCTTCAGTCAGAGCCGAGGTTCCGCGCGTTCCCCGAAGACATCCGCAATGTCTACGTGCGCTCGAAGTCCGGTCAGCTCGTGCCGCTCACTGCGGTGGCGTCGATCCGCGAGGTCACGGGGCCCGAGATCGTCGAACGCTTCAACGTGTTCACGGCCGCGAAGGTCATGGGCAGTGCTGCACCGGGATACAGCTCGGGCGATGCGATCCGCGTGGCCGAGGAAGTTGCGCGCGAAGTGTTGCCGCCAGGTTATCAGCTCGCATGGACGGGCACGGCGTATCAAGAAAAGGTGAGCGGCGGCGCGTCGAACAGCGTGTATCTGCTCGGCGTGTTGATGGTGTTCCTGATTCTCGCCGCGCAGTTCGAACGCTGGACCCTGCCGCTCGCGGTGATCCTCGCCGTACCGTTTGCGACGTTCGGCGCGTTCACGGCCGTGTTCCTGCGTGGCCTCGAGAACGACATCTATTTCCAGATCGGCATGCTGACGCTCGTCGGTCTCGCCGCGAAGAACGCGATCCTGATCGTGGAGTTCGCGATGATGAAGTATCACGAGGGCATGCCGCTCGCCGAAGCGGCGGTCGAGGGCGCCAAGCTCCGTTTCCGGCCGATCATCATGACGTCGCTCGCGCTGATTTTCGGCGTGCTGCCGCTTGCGGTGAGCACGGGCGCCGGCGCGGCGAGTCGTCACTCGCTCGGCACGAGCGTGATCGGCGGCATGCTCGCGGCGACGTTCATCGCGACGTTCTTCGTGCCGCTGTTCTTCCGCTGGATTGCGGGCTGGAGCGAGCGGCGCGCCGCGCGACAGGTGGCTGCGAAATCCGCCATGACGACGCAGTGAGAGTGCTATCGACTGCGTGAGCCGCGGATGTCGCGCTCAATCGCGGACATCCGCGGAATTCGAATGCATCAACAAAATTGAATCCGATGATGAAAAAGACGTGCTTGGTTTTGGCTGCAGTCGCGTTGAGCGGCTGCATCGTTTCGAAAGTCGATCCGCAGAAACCCGATCTGCCGCTGCCCAACGCATTGCCGGCGGTCGAACGCGAGGCGGTCGATCTGCCGAATCCCTGGTGGAAGCTGTTCGGCGATCCCGTGCTCGATGCGCTGATGGAGGAGGCGCTCGATCACAACACCGACGTGGCTGTGGCCGCCGCACGCGTCGCGCAGGCGCGCGCCTTGCTGCGCTCGGCCAATGCCGACCGGTTACCGTGGCTCGATCTTCAAGGACAAGCGAATCGCGCGAAATCGAGCGAGGAAGTGACGTTTCCCGGCGCGGAGCGCATTCAGACCACCTACACCGTACAAGGCATCGTCAGCTTCGAGCTCGATTTCTGGGGTCGCTATCAGCGCGCATCCGAATCGGCGCGTGCGCAATTGCTGAGCACCGAATACGGCCGCGAAGCGACCAAGCTCGCGCTCACCGGCGATGTGGCGCGCGGCTATTTCGCGTTGATCGCCGCGGCGGAGCAGCTCGCGCGCGGACGCGACACGTTGGCAACGCGCGAAGAGTCGCTGCGACTGGAGAAGCTGCGGCTCGATGCCGGCGAAAGCGATGAGTTCACGTATCGACGCGCGGAAGCGGACACGGAAGCGACGCGCACCTCGGTCTATCAGCTGGAGCTCGAAGTGGCGCTGCGCGAATCCGCGCTCGCGCTGTTGCTCGGACGTTCGCCGAAAGACCTCGTCGAGCGTGCGATCCTGACGAGCGACGTCGAGCTGCCGACGCCGGTTGCGTTGCCGGAGGCGTTGCCTTCGACCATCTTGCAACGTCGGCCCGACATCGGCGCGGCGGAGCAGGCGCTGAATGCTTCTGCAGCCGATATCGGCGTGGCTCGCGCGGCGCTGTTCCCAAGCATTTCGCTGACCGGCGCCTTCGGTTCGGTGAGCCGCGAGCTCAGCAACTTGTTCACCGAATCTTCCGAAGCGTGGTCTGCATCGGGCGGATTGTTCCAACCGTTGTTCGAAGGCGGGCGGTTGCGCGCGAACGTTTCGCGCGCCGAAGCCGTACGCGAGCAGCGCAAGGCCGAATACGCGCGTACCGTGCAGCAGGCGTTTCGCGAAGTGCTCGATGCGTTGAACGGCCAGCGCTTGATCGAGAGCGTGCGTACCTCGAGCAGCGCGCAAGTTTCGGCATTGAGCCGGGCCACCGAGCTTGCCGAGCTTCGTTATCAGCAAGGCGACATTGCGTACCTCGAGTTGCTCGACGTTCGTCGCGGGCTGTATCAGGCACAAATCAATCTCGTGGCTGCGCATCGCGACTCGCTACTCAATACAGTCGATCTCGCACTCGCGATGGGCGGCGGTTTGGGCGAACGCGCGGAGCCCGTGTCGGCCCGGCGCTAACGCCGGGCCGGAGGCTGAAGACCGAAGGCTGAAGGCTGAAGGCTGAAGGAAGAGAGGGCGCCTTCGCGCGCCCGTAACTCTCTGCATAGCGGAAGAGTAGAGAGGGATAGTCGCTCGAAGATTCTTTTTGGGCTCGAGGCGCTGGGCACCCCAGAGATCCGCATACAAACCGCGCGCTCGAATGTTCAGTCGAGGCGAAGTGGAGTTTCCTTGTCCTTTTCGGCAAAGAGGCGGCTGAGAAGAAATCGCCGAGCGCGAACCTTCTTGCCAGAGCCCCAGAGCCCCCATTGCCACTCCTTTACACGCCCCCCAGTGGACACGCACCGCGTGTAGGCGCAAGACTACTGACCTGTCCGTTTAGGGGGATCGCTATGTCGAGAACGTATCAATGGTTGTCGCTCGCCGTTGCCAGCGCGCTCGCTTCGAGCGCATGGGCGCTGAATCCGGGTGAGACAGTTGACAATTTTCGTCTGCTCGATCATCAAGGCGCCGCGCACGAGCTGTATTACTACTCGGATACGAAGGCCGTCGTTCTCATGACGCAGGCGAACGGCTGCGAAGTCGCGAACAAGGCCATTCCGCGCCTCGATGAGCTGCGTGCCGCGTACGAGCCGCGCGGCGTTCGCGTTTTCATGCTCAATTCCAATCCTGGCGACGATCGTGCCTCCATTCGCGCAGTCACCGACCGAGTCGGCACGAAGATTCCCGTGCTCGAGGATCGCCTGCAACTCATCGGCGAATCGCTCGCTGCAACGCGGGCGGGCGAGGTGTTCGTCATCAATCCGGTCGGCTGGAAACTGGCGTATCGCGGACCGATCGACCAGGCGGCATCGACGCTCGATGCGTTGGTTTCCGGAGCCGCTGTGGAGCCAAAGAAAGTCGAAGCTGCCGGATGTGCGGTGAGCATGCCGGAGCGCGAGCGGCGTAAAGAGCACGCCAAGATTTCGTATTCGAAGACGATCGCGCCCATCCTCATCGACAAGTGCGTGACTTGCCATCGCGAGGGCGGCATCGGTCCGTGGCAGATGTCGAGCTACGAAATGATCAAAGGCTTCGCACCGATGATCCGCGAAGTCTTGCGTACGCGCCGCATGCCGCCGTGGCACGCGGATCCGCACTACGGCGTTTTCAGCAACGATCGTTCGCTGAGCGACGATGAAGTGAAGACGCTCGTACATTGGATCGAAGCCGGTGCGCCGCAGGACAAGGCGCCCGATCCGCTCAAGAGCTTGAAACAGGATTGGCCGGAGTGGGAGCTGGGCGAGCCGGACCTCGTCGTGGAAACGCCGGCGTTTACGGTGCCTGCGACCGGCACGATCGACTATCAGAATCCGATCGTGAAGAACCCGCTCGGTAAGGACGTCTGGGTGCGCGCAGTCGCGTTCAACCCGGGGGATCGCGCCGTCGTGCACCACATCCTCGCTTACGGCGTAAAGGCCGGTGCGAACAATTCGCGCAGTCTCGGCACTTATCTCGCGGGATACGCGCCGGGCGGCGGCACGATCCGTTTTCCGGAGGATACCGGCGTGCTGCTCACCAAGGACATGGATTTCCGATTCCAGATGCACTACACGGCGAGCGGCAAGGAGTCGACGGACGTGACGAAGATCGGCATCTATTTCACGGAAGAGCCGCCGAAGCATCCGCTGCGACAGTTCGTGATGCTCGATCCGCGCCTGAAGATTCCGCCGCATGCGAAGGACCACTACGTGGTTGCTCCGCCGCGCAAGTTCGACCGCGACGTGATCATCTACACGCTGACCGCGCATTCGCACTATCGCGGCAAGGCGTCGAAGTTCGTCGCGAAATATCCGGACGGCCGCGAGGAGATCCTGCTGTCGGTGCCGCATTACGATTTCAATTGGCAGACCGCGTACGAGCTCAAGGAGCCCAAGTTCCTGCCGGCCGGCACCACGCTCATCTATGACACGGTCTACGACAACTCCAGCCAGAACAAGGCCAACCCCGACCCGACGATCGAAGTGCGGTGGGGCGAGCAATCCTGGGAGGAGATGATCTACGGCAACGTACGTTATCGCTACGCCGATGAGACGACACAGGTAACGCAAGCGCGTTGAGCGTTCCAATGCAGGGCGATCGGTTGAGCGATGCTCAGCCGATCGCCCTTTGTTTTTCCGGGTCTCTATCGAGCTTCAAGTCGACACGCCGATCGAGCCGGAATCGAGCTTCGTCAGCCTCGTAATCCCATTGCTCGATCTCGCAAACCGGCCGCTCCGCGCAATATCGCACCACGTTGACCGAGTTGGGCGCTTCGGCGCGCACGCGATAGGAAACGGCGGTGCCCGCTTGCACCGCCCAGACGCGCCGTTTCAATCCGGCGATGTGCTCGTTCAACGAGCGCACATACGGCAAGTGGATGTGTCCGCCCATGATGAGGTCGGTGCCCGCTTCAGCCCATGCGCATACGGCTTCCCGATATCCGTGCAGCAGGTTGCCCACATCCTGCGTGCGAATCACGTGAACCGGCTGATGCACGACGACGATGCGCAGTTGTTCCGGTCGAGCATGCCGTAAGCGGCGCGCGACACGTTCGATCTGTTCCGGCGAGACTTCGCCGTCCTTGTGGCGTTTCGGGCGCGTCGTATTCACCGAGACGACGAGCAACGCCTCGCTCGAATACGTGGGTTCTAGATCGGAGCCGAAGGCGGCAACGAATCCCGCGTAAGGATCGAATGCGCGCGCGAATACATTGAACAACGGGATATCGTGATTGCCCGGAATGGCAAGCACGGCAGCTGCTTCCAGCTGATGCACGAATGCGGCTGCTTTCGCAAATTGGGCGGCACGTGCACGCTGCGTGATATCCCCCGACAGCACGACGACCTCTGGACGCACTTCGCGGGCAAGCTCGATCAGTGCCGCAACGACCGGGAGCCGTTCGGTGCCGAAATGCGGGTCGGAGATCTGCAAGAGCGTGGCCTGCATCGTCATCGCTGCTCAGGCGCTCCATTTGCGTCCTGGCGCGGCACCATCAGCCGCAACGAATAGGGCGCGATGCTGAAATCGAGCGGAGGACGCATGCGCAGGATCTCGCCGTCGATCGCAATCTTGATGTCGCGGCGTCCGCGGCGCAGACGGGGGGTCACGGTCATGCTGCGAAACGCAAAGCTACGAATGTGATCAGCATCGCCGAGCGTGCCGAGCGCGCCGCGCAGCGCGAGCCACAACAGTGCCGAAGGTCGATTCGCCTTGACGATCACGGCGGCAAGGCGGCGTTGCTGAACGTCGTCGGCTTCGTCCAGTCCGACACGTTCGAGTTGCAACGAATTGTTGCCGACGAACAGCGTCGGCGTGCGTACGACTTCGCGTTCATGCTCCAGCTCGATTTCGAGCTCGAGCTGTCCGGATTCCTGTAGCAGCGTGCGCAATCCCGACCATAGCGCAACAACAGGTTTGCGACCGAACTGGCTGGTCGCCTCTTCGCGTCGTTCGAGCGCTTTCGGATAAAGGCCGAGACTCACATTGACGAGAAAAATACGGTCGTTCACGGCGCCGACCTGCACCGGTTTCAGACGCGGATGCAACAGCACGTCGATGGCGGCTTCGAGCTCGAGCGGGATGCCGTGCGCCCGGCCGGAGTAATTGAACGTGCCCTGCGGCACGATGCCCACCGGAACCTCGAACGGCAATGCAGCATGCACAATGGCATTGATCGTGCCATCCCCGCCGACGGCCACGACGGCGCCGCCATGCTCGCGAGCTTTCTGTACGGCGCGTCGGGCTTGCCTGGCGACATCGTCTGGTCGTTCGATGAGCACGAATTCATGAACACGATTCGCCGCTTCGAGTTGGGAGCGCATTTGCGCGAGCGTTGTGTCCGCATCGGCCGCACCCGAGCGCGCATTCATGACGATGAACAGAGGCGCGGTCCGATCCGGGAAAGCAACGGGTTGGTTGGGCATGGGCGCAAACAGTGAGTGACGTATTCGCTAATGCGCGGTGTCGCCCGCAAGTTGCAGTTCGTTGCCGTTTCGGTGCAGGGCCGCCTCGATCGGGTCAAGAAGTCATTAATGGCAGGCAGGCCGGTCTCGATCGTGTTAAGTAAGCGTGTCCACGCCGATCGGAACCGGCCGGCGCCTAGCGAACTTTTCCGGCGACATCGACGTTGTGCCACGCATTGGGGATCGTGAAGGAGGGCAGTATGCGAAGGGTGCATTCATTCGGACTCGTACATGCGGTGTGGGCGCTCAGCCTGTTGTTGGCGTGCACGGCTGCGCAGAGTCAATCGCGCGCTGAATGCGAAAGGGAATACAAACCGCAAACCGGTCAGCCGGGCAAGGACGTCATTTGGGTGCCGACGAACGATGCGCTCGTCGAGCGCATGTTGCGGATGGCTAAGACGACCTCGTCCGATATCGTGTACGACCTCGGTGCGGGCGACGGCAAGATTGCCATCGCTGCGGGCAAGAAATTCGGGGCTCGCGCGGTGGGTATCGAGTACAACCCAGACATGGCGAAGTACGCCCAATGCCTGGTGAAAGCGGAAGGCGTCAGCGACAAGGTCCGGATCATTCAAGGCGATATCTTCGAATCCGATTTCAGCGAAGCGACGGTCGTCACGCTGTACTTGCTTCCGGAGCTGAATCTGCGGTTGCGTCCCACGCTCTTGAAAATGAAACCGGGGACACGTGTCGTTTCGCATTCCTTCCTGATGGACGACTGGGAGCCCGATGACCGTACCACCGAAGACGGCTATGCCTATCTATGGATCGTCCCGGCTCAGGTCGAAGGCACGTGGACGTTCACGCCGCAAGGAGAGGGACAGCGTTTCGTCGTGAATCTGGAACAGAAGTTCCAGTTCCTCGAGGGCAATATGGGTTCGGGCGCTCAGGCTCGCCCGATCAGCAATGGGAAACTGAACGGCGCGGAAATTCGCTTCTCGTTCGTCGGGGATGGCGGCACGGCGGAGCTCGTCGGTACCGTGAACGGATCGCGCATCGAAGCCACGGTGACCCAAGGCAACAAGAAGACGCGCTACGTCGGCACGCGCTCGTAATCGATGAGCATCGAAATGGATCGCGCAAGCGCGGCGCTGGTGCAGGACACCGAACCTGCGTCAGCGCCGCGCCCCGTATTGAGCGTCTGGGGCGCGACGATGATCACGGTCGGCATCGTCATCGGTGCCGGCATTTTTCAGACGCCGTCGCTGGTCGCGAACATCGCGGGCTCGGGTTGGGCAATGATGGCTGCCTGGGTGCTAGGCGGTGTGTTGTCGCTCATCGGTGCGCTCACCTATGCCGAGCTCGCGAGTACGTATCCGAGCGCCGGCGGCGATTACACATTTCTTACTCGCGCATACGGCAAGAACTTGAGCTTTCTGTTTGCGTGGGCGAGGAGTCTCGTGATCTGCACGGGCTCGATCGCACTGATCGGATTCATTCTCGGCGACTATCTCACGCGCCTGTGGAGCTTCGGACCGTATTCCTCCGCCATTTATGCCGCAGGGGCGGTCATTGTCCTCACCGCGGTCAATCTGCTCGGTTTGCGCGAATCCGCGCGCGTGCAAAGCGTCCTGACGATCCTGGAGATCGCTGGTGTCTTGCTCGTGGCGCTGGCAGGTGCTGCGCTCGGCTCGCGCATCGCCGAAGAAGTCGTCCCGGCTACGTCGAGCACGGGCGTCGGTGCGTTGGGACTCGCGATGGTGTTCGTGCTGCTCACGTACGGCGGCTGGAACGATGCGGCCTACATTTCCGCGGAAGTCCGCGGCGGACCGCGCGCGATCCTCAAGACGCTCGTCGGATCGATTGCCATCATCACTGCGGTGTACGTCTGTTTCGTGGCAGCGATCTGGTATGGGCTCGGCTTCGAAGGGTTGAAAGCTAGCCAGGCAGTCGGTGTCGACGTGATGGAGGGCGCCTTCGGCACGTTCGGCGGACAGCTCATCGGCATCATCGTCGCGATCTCCGCGCTCACGTCGATGAACTCGACGATGATCGTCGGCGCACGCACGAACTATTCGGTGGCGCGCGACTGGCCGGTCTTCGCGTTCATGAGCGAATGGCGCGGCGAGCGCAATCTGCCCGTCGTCGGCTTCATCGTTCAGACGGCCATCACGTTGGCTTTGATCGCATTCGGCGCCGTCGAGAAGGACGGTTTCACGACCATGGTCGAATTCACGGCGCCAGTCTTCTGGTTCTTTTTCATGCTGAGCGGCATATCGCTGTTCGTCTTGCGCCGAAAGAATCCGACTCGGCCGAGACCGTTCAGCGTTCCGCTGTATCCCGTGCTACCGGCAATTTTCGTCTGCACCTGCGCCTATCTGCTCTACTCCAGCATCACTTACGCGCAATCCCAGCGCGCGGGTTATGTGGCCATTGCCGTCGTGGCGGCAGGTGCTGTGGTGTTGTTTGGGATGAGGATGCGTGGGCGGACAAGGGAATAAGGGAAGGAGGGAAGGTCGCGATCCGTGATTCGTGAATCGTGATTCGTCGCGCGCCCGGCGCGCTTTCCCTTTCCCCTTTCCCTTTTCCCTTTTCCCTTTTCCCTATTCCCCAACCACCGTCGGCCTCTCCGCATACGGCGGCATTTTCCACACATAAATGCCGTCGTTGCCGAGCTTGATGTATTTATCGGGCGGCCAGTCGCGGCCCATGTCGAAATCGTGAGAGACGACGCGTGCACCGGGCTTCAGCTCGGCGAAGAGTTTCGGCATCAATCGGCGGTTCAGACTCGGCAGCAAGTAGAGCGTGACGACGGTCGCTTCGGTGAGATCCGTTTCGAACAAGTCGGCAACTTTGAACGTCACGAGATTCTCCACACCGGCTTCCTTGGCATTGGCACGCGCTTCGCGGATGCGCGCCGGATCGAGATCGATGCCCACACCCCGGGCGCCGTATTTCTTGGCGGCAGCGATGACGATGCGTCCATCGCCGCAGCCGAGATCGTAGACCACGTCGAGAGGACCGACGTCCGCCTCATCGAGCATGCGATCGACGACCTCATAGGGCGTCGGCACATACCAGACATCCAACTTCGACTTCGATTTTGCAGGCTCGGCCGCGTAAGCCGCGAGCGCCAGAGTCCATCCGCAAAGCGTCACCAGGCTGATCCAAGCTGAACGACGGCTGTTCATCCTGCTTCCCCTTCCCGGTCCGTTGCACTATCGTCGGTAGCAACACTCTACCTCGGCAATCGTCGCGGTTGCATACTGGTCTTTTCGAATCGAGAGCGGATCCGTGAGTTACTCGAAACCTTGGTTGATCGCAATCTTCGGTGCCTTGGTCGGTTGCAGCCAAGGCAATGTGCACGATGCTGCATCGGCGCTACGGCCAGTCTCCGAAGCGGCTGCGGCGGAGCTTCCGGAGCTGGTCGTGTACAAGAACCCGACTTGCGGATGTTGCTCCGTCTGGGTCGAACACATGCGCAAGCATGGATTCACGGCGAAAGTGCATGACGTCGATGACATGGGGCCGATCAAGGAACGCGTCGGCGTTCCGTACGGAATGGGTTCGTGTCACACGGCCGAGGTCGGCGGTTATTTCGTCGAAGGTCATGTACCCGCCGAGGAAGTGCTGCGCCTGTTGAAAGAGAAACCGCGAGCCAAGGGACTCACGGTGCCAGGCATGCCGATCGGTTCGCCGGGCATGGAGCAAGGCTCGAGAAAGCAGCCCTACGACGTGCATCTCGTCCACGAAGACGGCACGACGAGCGTCTACGCGAAATACTAGGACAAAGCGCTGTCCACGAATCTTTTCTCGCGCAAGGCGATGGATTCGCCTCGCGCGATCGATTGACGTGAAGCCGGCAATCGGCGCGAAGGCCAGATCCCACATTCGAATCGGAACTCGCCCCATGGTCGCGGAGTAGAGCTTTGTCCGCGCGGATCAGAAGGAGCGTCCCATGGTCGTCGAGATGCGCAATCGGCTTTCCCGACTAAGTGCCGAGCCGGGCAACTTGAGCGAGAACGAACGCTGGCTGTCGGGTGTGGCGGGCTTGGCACTCGGACTGATCGCGCTGCGCAATCGCAGTGCCGTCGGCAAATTGCTGCTCGCGGCGGCAGCGGTGCCGATGCTGGCGCGCAGTGCCACGGGATATTGCGCCATGAAGAGCGCGATCGCAGGCGAAACGTCACTGAGACAGGGCATGCAGGAACAAGTACGGCGGATTCGCCAGTCGCTCAGTGCGACGACGGGCCGGATCGGCAGTATGGATACGCTTTATCGGATCGAGCTGCAGGAGCTCCGCGACGCCGAAGGCCGTTTCGCCGCCTTGATCGAGCGTACGGTGCCATGCCTGCAAGACGAGTTGGTCGCGTTGCGTGTCGACGAGTATGGAGCCGAGCTGCATGCACGCCGGAGCGACGTGGAAGGTGTGCTCGCACGCATGGAGATGGATGCGCAGGTGCACGAAGACGACGCAATGCGCGCGCTCATCCGCGAGACCGAGAAAATGGCGAGAGTTTGTGCGCCCGCCGTACGGGATGCTGCGCTCATCGCATCGTTGCAGCGGATCATTCATTACAAGATTGCCGGCTACGGCACGATCGCCGCGTATGCAAAGGCGCTAGGCCGGACGGAAGACGCGGCGCGTTTCGCTGAGCTCGCCGCACGCGACAAGGCGGTGGACGAAGAATTCAGTCGTCTGGCCAAAGGAACGCTCAACCCGCAAGCCGCTACGGCGCCCGAGCCGACAATAGCGCCGAGGTCGGTGAGGACTCACTGATCTAGTCGACAGTGGATAGTTGACAGTTGATAGCGAGCGGCGCTCGCTTTCCGCTATCAACGATCCGCTATAACTGTAGCGGTGTTCCCCGCCCGTAGCTGTCCGTTCTCGAAGCGGTTCGGTGTGGCGTTCAATCGCTGCTCCAAGCCGATTGGAGAACGCGAGTGAAGGTCTGGCATCGAGCGCCGTTCGAAATCTCGACGGACAAGGCGCGACTGGACGTTGCGCTGATTCACGAAAACCTCGCACGTTCCTATTGGTCGCCGGGGATTCAGCGGGAAGTCGTCGAGAGGGCGATTGCGAACTCAGTGTGCTTCGGGGCCTACCACGCTTGCGAGCAAGTCGGTTTTGCGCGCGTCGTCAGCGATTGCGCCACATTTGCGTATCTCTGCGATGTGTTCGTCGTTGCCGCCTGGCGCGGACGAGGGATCTCGAAGTTCCTGATGGAATGCGTCAAGGCGCATCCCGATCTGCAGCGCTTGAGGAGGTGGATGCTCGCAACCCGAGATGCGCATGGCTTGTACGCGCAATTCGGTTTTACCCCGATCTCAGCGCCGGAGCGGTTCATGCAGATCCATGATCCCCACGTTTATGAGTTGACAGTTGATGGTTGACAGCGGGAAGCAACAAGACTGCGAACGAGAGGCAGCGCGTTCGCTGTGGAATTCGTCCGATGGAGTCTGTTTCCGCGATCGACTGGCAGTTTCGGCACGATCTCTCGCTATCAACTATCAACCGCCCACTGTCAACTAGGGCAGGCGCCCTCTTCGCTATCGACTGTCAACTATCAACCATCAACTGGTAACTGTTTACCGGTTCACACTTTCGCGCCGACGGTCTGAGACAGAATTCGCACGCCGCGCCGCCCGGTACGCGGGGATGGCGCGCGTCCCGTCTATCAGACTACTGAGACTCGACGTTGAGCGAAGCTTCGATCACAGCCCTTGCGCTCGAGGAATCCTTGCTTCGGGAATGGAGCGAGTTCCATGCGCGGATAGAGCAGCAACGCACGGCGCCCGCGACCCGTGCGCATGCGGAAGCGTTTGTCGACTATTCGCGCGACGATGCCTTCGTCGATTCGGTCGTCGACGCGATCAGTCTGTACTTGGCCGGCCGCCACGGGTTCGATCGCAAGTTCGGCGGGCATCTGGAATTGATGCTGATCCAGCGCGCTCGGGAAGAGGACGTGACCATCCTCGAGAAGCTTGCCGCGAAGTACGCCAGCGACGGCGATCTGATCGGGATGATGGGACTGCTGCATCGTCTGCAGCTCTACTCCGGCGACGCCAAGTTGCAGCCCGTCATTGCAATCTGCACAAATGCGCTGCGCGACGTGAAGAGCGTCGAGGATATGAACGCCTGGGCGCGCTCGATCGGCATCGATCCGGTGCAGGAGTCCTGGACGTTCACGCTGAAGATGGGCTCGGTGCCTCCCAAGATCTGGTTCCTGCACAAACACGACCTGCGTCCGCGCGATGTGTCGCTCGACTTGCTCATCAACGACAGCCAGTGGCGCGTGCAGGTCGCGCGCGTGGATCGCAACTACTCGGCGCAATGGCGTGCGTCGGGAATCACGGTCGATACGGATGAAACGCGCCTGAAGGCCCTTGCCGTGTGGCCGACGATTTCCGGTCCTCAGCTCTTTCCGGTCTTTGCGGCAACGCTCGCGCAGTTCCTGCAGGTCGAGTGGCTGCGCACGGCATGGATCACCTCGAGCGGGGTGCAGATCGATCGAACGCTCCTGCTCGATTGGCTGCATACGCTGATCGACGAACTGCAGCCTTGAGTGATTCCCTGAGCGCCGGACAGGGTGCCCCCGATGGTTCTCCGCAGGATTCGCACGTAACATTTCTTGACCAAGTCATAAGAAGAACGATTCATTCGATGGAGCAGACGCGCCGAGTCGTGGGCCACGGCTCCCCTGAAAACCCGACCCCGCGTGCGACTTTCTCGACGCGAGTGGTTGCTGCCTCGCTGAGCGCGCTGGTGCTCAGCGCCTGCGTGAGCACCGTGCCCACCGAGCTCGACTTCGTCGAGGTCGATGCGAAGAAGATCTCCCTCGAGCGTTCGACGTTCAGTGCGCAGGCGGTCGCGGACGGTGTGAGCATTTCGCACGTGTTCGCCACACCGCTCGATCCGAGGCTCGCGTCGGCGACACGGCTCGAGTCGAGCATTACGCACGAAGTGAGCGACGGAGGCGAACAGCTACGCATCGGCGATGCGGTGAGCAGTGTCGGGATGTGGGGCACGCCGGTGCGATTCGGCGGCGTGCAGTTCGGTAAGACGAGTCCGCGCGAACACGTGCTGCTTCTGCCGGAGTTGGCGACGAGCGGGGTCGCTGTGTTGCCGACCGCGGCCGATGCGCTCTTCGCCTCGCTGGATCCGGATTCGCCGCTGCGAGCGCACTCCCTGTCGGTTGACTATTCGGTGCGCGCATTCACCGGTACGAAGGTGGGCCTGACGGCTCGCGATGCGCTCGGACGCAGCCAACAGATCAGTGCGCCCATCATCGAGCCGGTGCGATTGGTCAAAGAAGGCTGCGAAGATTTCTCGATCGGTCTAGGCAGGGTACGCCGCGACTACGCCATCGAGAGCAACGACTACGGTCCCTTGTTCGCGAATACGACGGTGGCTTGCAGCACGCCGCTCGGTCTTACGATCGAGGGTCATGGCGAGTACCTTGCGGACGAAGTCGCCGCGCTCGGGTTCGGCCTCGCCCACAAGCTCGGTTCGTTCGGCATCGCCTCGGTTGCCTTTGCTTCCAGCCAAAGCGAGTTCGGTGCGGGATGGCTTGCGCGGGTCGGCTTCGAGCACAGCAATCCCTGGTTCAGTATTGCGCTGCGCTCGCGGCTGCAGAGCCGGGAGTTTCGCGAGATCAATTCGCTCGCGGTGTCCGATCCCATCATGCATCGAGATTTGGCGAGCATCGGGATTCGAGTCGCCGAATGGGCGAGCTTGTCGCTCGCGTATGCGACTCAAACCACTTGGTCGCGAGAGCGCGCAAGTCTCATTGCGGTTCGGCAGGACGTGAGTGTCGGTCGGGGATCGCTGTCGTTGAGCGCCGGTCACTCGCCGACCGAGAACATCGGCTCGTCGCTCTTCATTTCGTATCGACGACCGTTCGGTACCGAGTCGCGCGATACCTCGAAGATTCGCGAGCTCGATTTGGAATCGTTGGCGCGCCCGCTCACGTTGACGGAGTAGTCGCGGAAACGTGGCGAGCCTTCGGCCCGCCACGCGCCGCTTTCCGGTTCAGAAGTTGTACCGGCCGTAGATGCCGATCTGTTTGAGGTCGTCGCCGATGTTCAGCAGGCCGCCGACCGAGAACTGGTTGTTGAAATGGTAGCGACCTTCGCCGACGAGGGTCACTTCGTCCTCGAACCCTCCCACTTCCGCTGTTGACAGGTCGATGCCGCCTTCGAGCTCGAAGCCCCGGCCGACCGCCGCTCTCACGCGGGCGCCCAAGAAGAAGCCGATATCGTCGTCGTCGGCAGGCCCGGCATCCACGTCGTAGCGGACGAGCCCGCCTCGGGCGATGAAGTCGAGATTCTGGTTGATCGGCCAGTGACCGCCGGCGCCGACGGTCAGGCGCGTGAAGTCCACGTCACGATCGAAGTCGAGCACCTGAGCCTCGACGAGCACGAAGAAGTTGCTGCTGACCGCCAGCGAGCCGCGCAGCTGGAAGCCGTCTCCATCCAGATCGAACCGGCCGCTGTCGATTTCAGCTTCCGGAATGATCGCGAAATCGATGAACGAATAGCCGAAGTTCGCGGCTTGCCCGCCGACCGGTAGCAGCATGGCGACCGCAGCGAGCGCGTTCAGGAATCGTGATTTCATTTACAAATCTCCTCACGAAAGATTTTCACCGCAATTGACCGGTTGCGGTGGTGCTGACATCGTTATCAGCGGCGCGCATTGTAGTGAAGAACACGCGCACGCCACAGACGTCGCACAGCGGCGCCACACAAATAATTCCAACATCGATGGGGTTCCACTCATGGTTGTCACTCTAAAGCGACACTACTTGCTTGCAGTTGCGTTGCTTGCGCTCGCAAGCGCGTTGGCAACAGCGCAGGCCGGCGTCATCGTCACGCGTGAATTCGATTCGCAGGCGCTAGGACGCAAGTGGGCATACACCGTCTATCTGCCCGACGGTTACGAGAGCTCGTCGCTGCGTTATCCGGTGCTGTATCTCCTGCACGGCAACGGACAATCGCTGACCTCCTGGAGCGTATCGGGACGCATTCAACAAACTGCCGACGATCTCATCGCATCGGGACAGATCCCGCCGACGTTGATCGTCATGCCCGATGCAGGCACGACGTGGTACGTCGATCGCAAGGAAAAGATGGAGAGCGCATTCATTAACGATCTGTTATCCGACGTCGAAGCCCAATTCCGCACCGTCGCTGCGCGCAACGGTCGCGTGATCGGTGGATTGTCGATGGGCGGCTACGGATCGCTGCGCTTTGCGCTCAAGTATCCGGAGAAGTTTGCGGCCGCCGCGCTGCTGTCGCCGGCCATCTACGATCCGGAGCCGCCAGAGAGCTCGAGCGCCCGCCGCGTCGGCGTGTTCGGCTCGCCGAATTACGACGGCGAGGTTTGGAAGCAGCTCAACTATCCTTCTTTGATCGACGGTTATTTCGCGAAGAAGCAACTCGTCCCGATGTACATCGTCTCCGGCGACGACGATGAATTCGTGATCGAGCCCGAGGCGATGAAGCTCTACAGCCTGCTTCGCAGCCGCCGACATCCGGCCGAACTGCGCATCGTTCAGGGCGGACACGATTGGAACGTGTGGTCGACGACGATCGGGGAGGCGATGGAGTACATGTATCGCTTCGTCACCCGGCCGGTGCTCGAGCCGCCGAGCCGTCCTGCGAAGAGCGCTCGATGAGCTTCGCTCCGGCTCAGACCTAGGAAATCACGAGGCGCCAGACGCCAGACCTCTGGCGTCCCGGGTGCAATCCTGGTACCTTGTTATAGCAAGGTTGCTTCGTAGGCCAATGAACGCCGAGAAACTCAATGCGATTCGTAAGGGACTGCTCGAGTACGTACTGCTCAAGGTCATTTCATCGGACAAGCTGTACGTCGCGGACATGCTGAAGCGTCTCGGCGAGACGGAGTTCGCGACGCAGGAGGGCACTCTGTATCCGCTGCTGAGCCGATTGCGGCGCGAAAATCTGGTCGATTACGAGTGGCGCGAGTCCGAGTCGGGTCCGCCGCGCAAGTATTACCAATTGACTCGCAAAGGTGCGGCACAGCTTGCGGAGTTCGACGAGTATTGGAAGCGACTGACGGCGACGATCAACCAATTGGGGAAATAGCCCATGCGCAGAGTGGTCACGGTGAATCTGGCCAACAATGCCTACGCGTTGGACGAGAACGCCTACGAACGGCTCCGCGCCTTTCTTGCAGCGGCCGAAACTCGTCATGCCAACGTGCCCGATCGCGCTCGAGCGCTCGCCGACATCGAGCAATCGATCGCGGAGCAAATCGTCACTCGCCGCACCGCCGAAGAATCCGTCGTCAGCGATTCGGTGATGAGCGAAGCGTTGCGCACGTTGGGCGACGATTCGAGCGCAGGCCCGGCTCCTGTCGTCCATACGGATGGCGCCCTTTCGGTGCCGAGAACCGAAAGCGAATTCACACGATTGCCCGTGCTCGTGCTTTGCGTGTTCCTGGGCTGGATCGGGTTGCACCGCTTCTACGTAGGAAAGATCGGCACAGGCATCTTGCAATTGATCACGCTTGGCGGTCTGACCCTTTGGACGCTCTATGATTTGATCGTGATCCTCTTCGGTTCCTTCACGGATGCGGACGGTCGGCGGATCACGCGCTGGGCGTAGCGAACATCGATCGAGAATTGCGGAAACGGTCATGAAAAGAGTCGTCACGGTCGAGCTGAACGGCATGAGCTTCAACCTGGACGAGGACGCTTACGACCTCGTCCACGCGTATCTGCGCCGCGCCGAAGCGCAACTCGCGTCCGATCCGGGGCGCGCCGAAGTGATTGCGGATCTCGAGCGATCGATTGCGGAGAAATGCCAGCCTTTCTTGAGCGCGCACAAGAACGTCATCACGGCCGAGGAGATGCGCAGCGTGCTCGACCAGATCGGTACGGTCGGGGACGATGCCGGGCCGTCCTCGGCAAATACGTCCTCGCAGCACGAATCCACCGTTGGCGGCGACGATCCCCCGCTCGTGCAAGTCCGCGAAGGCGCGATGGTGAGCGGCGTGTGCAACGGCCTTGCGGTGCGTTACGGCATCGATGTCACGATCATCCGCGTGCTCTTCGTGTTGCTGGCGCTCTTGACGTCGGGCGCATTCGTCCTCGTCTACATTGCGATGATGTTCATCATTCCGTACGACACGAACATCGAACGCCTGAACGATCAAAGTTTGCCCGGCTTCATGTTCAAGTTCGTCACCTGCACCAAGCGCAAGCTGGCCGGAACGGGCTGAGCGGCCAGTCGACGGCCGCTCCGCGGCCCTCCCGAAATCTCTCCTCGGGTGCGGAACGAACGCGCTGGCGAGCGGCGTACCGGTCGCTATAATCGCGCCCCTTTTCGTTCCATCCCACTTTAGTCTCAAGGATTCCCCATGCGTTTGGATGCGATTGCGGTCGGCAACAATCCGCCCGACGAAGTGAATGTGATCGTCGAAGTCCCGGTCGGTGGCGAACCCATCAAGTACGAGATGGACAAGGAGTCCGGCACGCTCGTCGTCGATCGATTCCTCTACACGTCGATGCGTTATCCGGGCAATTACGGATTCATCCCGCACACGCTCAGCGACGACGGCGATCCCTGCGATGTCTTGATCGCCAATCAGCGCGGCATCATTCCCGGTGCGGTCGTGGCGGTGCGGCCGGTCGGCGTGCTTCGGATGCAGGATGAGGCCGGGCTCGATGAAAAGATCATCGGCGTACCGACGACGCGGCTCACGCGCCGTTACGAAAAAGTGCAGAACTACTCGGACCTGCCCGAGATCACCATCAAGCAGATCGAGCATTTCTTCGAGCACTACAAGGATCTCGAGAGCTCGAAGTGGGTCAAGGTGATCGGCTGGGGCGACGCCGCCGAGGCGAAGCAGGTCATTCGCGAGGCCATGGAGCGCGCGGCGGCCAAGAAGGGCTGACGTCGCTCGCTGCGCCGGCCATTAACAATCAGTGCGTCTTGGCCCTTAGATACGCATCGCGCCGAAAGCTCGGCCGATATTCCTCGATGGCAAGCACGCGGACGTTGCCGTCGAACGAGGTGAGCTGATACTTGAGTCCGACGAGCCTGCGTACGCGGTCGCCGCGTTGTTGCCACGTGTGCACCGCTTGCGCCAGGCGATGCGCTCTTTCGTAAGGCGAATCGCCACATGGTGCGAGATCGACCACCTCGCCGAACGCATCACGAACTACGAGCCATGCCATATCGCTGATCCTCGCTTCCGGCGTCCCCGTCATGTCGCTGGGCGCGCTCGGATTCGGATATCTCGAGCGTCAAATTCGTTGCGCCCGGAGCGCGTTCCCTGCTTTACTGGGATTTGCGGACTTTGTCCGAACGTACCTGACGCACCAGCAACTCGCTGCCAGCGCATAACAACAACGAGGGGGATCCATGGTGAGCTCGCCGTCCGTCGCCGCCGCCCGGACGCAATCGGGGATCGACCGATCACACCGCCGCGTCATCTTCGCGTCCTCGTTGGGGACAGTGTTCGAGTGGTACGACTTCTATTTGTACGGCTCGCTGTCCGCCATCATCACCAAGCAGTTCTTTTCCGGCGTCAACGAGACGACGGGCTTCATCTTCGCTTTGATGGCCTTTGCCGCCGGCTTTTTCGTGAGGCCGTTCGGTGCGTTGCTGTTCGGACGCTTCGGCGATCTGATTGGACGCAAGCACACGTTCCTGGTGACGATCATCATCATGGGCGCATCCACTGCGCTCGTCGGCATGCTGCCCAGCTATGCGACGATCGGAGTGGCTGCACCGATCGCACTGATTACGCTGCGCCTGCTGCAGGGGCTCGCATTGGGTGGCGAGTACGGCGGCGCTGCGACATACGTGGCCGAGCACGCTCCGCCCGACCGGCGCGGTCTCTATACGAGCTGGATCCAGACGACGGCAACGCTCGGGCTGTTCCTGTCGCTGCTCGTCATCTTGGTTTGCCGCATCGCTCTCGGCGAGGAATTCGAGACCTGGGGATGGCGGATTCCGTTCCTGATCTCGATCGTGCTGCTGGGAATTTCCGTTTACATCCGGTTGCAGCTCGAAGAGTCGCCCGTGTTCCTCGAGATCAAACGCGAAGGCAAGCTTTCGAAAGCGCCGTTGTCCGAGGCGTTCGCCACCTGGAGCAACTTGAAGATCGTGCTGCTGGCGTTGATCGGGGCCACCGCAGGTCAAGCGGTCGTGTGGTACGGCGGACAGTTCTATGCGTTGTTCTTCTTGGAGCGCGTCCTGCAGGTCGAAGCGACTTCGGCAAACCTGATCATCGCCGCGGCCCTTGCAATCGGCACACCGTTTTTCATCGTGTTCGGCTGGCTCTCGGATCGCATCGGCCGCAAGTCGATCGTGATGGCCGGCTGCATTCTGGCGGCGCTCACTTATTTTCCGGTGTTCAAGGCGCTCACGCATGCCGCAAATCCGGCACTTGCCGATGCGGTGCAGCGCGCGCCCGTCACGGTGGTCGCGGCACCTTCCGATTGCTCCGTGCAGTTCGATCCGGTCGGCCGCAAGACATTCGCGCGTTCCTGCGACGTGGCGAAGAGTGCGCTTGCGCGCAACGGCATTCCTTACGAAAACGAAGCAGCGCAACCGGGAACCGTGGCAAGCGTGCGTATCGGTAACGGCGCCGATGCCGTCGAGCTCGTTTCGTTCGACGGTACGCAGCTCGGAACCGACGAATTCAGAGCCGCGAACGCGGAGTTTCAAGCGCGGCTCAAGGCGGCGTTACAGGAAGCGGGTTATCCGCCCAGGGCCGATATGTCGCAGCTCAATTATCCGCTGGTCATCGCGCTGTGCACGTACTTGGTCGTGCTCGTGACGATGGTGTACGGACCGATCGCCGCATGGCTCGTCGAGCTGTTCCCGACGCGTATCCGCTACACATCGATGTCGTTGCCGTATCACATCGGTAACGGTTGGTTCGGCGGCTTTCTGCCCGTCACGTCGTTCGCTATCGTCGCGGCGACCGGCGACATCTACGATGGTTTGTGGTACCCGATCGTCGTGGCCTTGATGACGGCCGTCGTCGGTACGCTGTTCTTGCGCGAAACGAAAGGTTCGCAGCTGCGTTAGCGCGTGCTGCGCACCCAGCGGTCGACCATCGCGAGGAGCCCGTCGCCCGTGAAGGGCTTGGCCAGGAAGTCGTCCATGCCGGCTGCCAGGCAAGCTTCGCGTTCGTTGTCTTGCACGCTTGCGGTCACCGCAACGACCGGGATGCGTGCGCGCCCTTGCGCTCGCTCGATTGCCCGCCAGCGTCGCGTTGCAGTCAGACCGTCGAGCACGGGCATGTGCCAGTCCATGAGGACGAGATCGAACTCCTCGCTGCTCAGTCGCGCAAGCGCCTCTTCGCCGTTCGTTGCCGTCACCGCGGTGTAGCCCACGCTTTGCAAGACCTCCGCTACGAGCTCGCGATTCGTCGCATTGTCCTCGACGATCAATATGCGTCCCTGGCGCCCGGTCGGCGACGCCGTTGCAGGCGCGGCGAGCTCGGGCGCATGCACCGGAAGCGTCACTGGAATCTCGAACCAGAACGTCGAGCCTGTGCCGGGCGCGCTCGTTACGCCGATCGATCCATTGAGGGCTTCGGCGATCTGGCGGCTGATGGCCAATCCCAAACCGACGCCGCCGTGTCTGCGTGTGGCGGACGGATCGAGCTGCGAGAAAGCTTTGAAGAGCCGATCCTGCGACTCGACGGGAATGCCGGGGCCCGTATCGCGGACTTCCCAACGAAGCTTCATGCGCGGCTCGTCGGTCGTTTCGGTCGGACTGCTCGTAAGCCGAACCTCGACGAATCCACGTTCTGTGAACTTCACGGCGTTGTCGACGAGATTGGTGAGGACCTGTTGGATGCGGCCCGGATCGCTGACGGCCCGTTCGGCGACAGCGGCATCGATGTCGACGGTCAACGCAAGTCCTTTCCTACCGGCCGGCTCCTGCATCAGCTCCACGGTTTCGGTCGTCAAGCGATGCGGAGCGAACTCCGACCGCACGATCTGCAGCGCGCCCGCCTCCAAGCGGGCCAAGTCGAGAAGGTCGTTGATGATCCTGAGCAACCGAAGCCCCGCCTTACGAATGGTCTCGGCGCGTCGCAACTGTTTGCCGCTCGTTTCGCGCATCAACAGCTCGGCCATGCCCAGCACGCCGTTGAGCGGCGTGCGCAGCTCGTGGCTCACGTTCGCGAGGAACAAGCTCTTGGCATGATTCGCCGCTTCGGCTTGAGCCTTCGCAACGCGCAGCTCTGCCTCGGTGCGCTCGCGTTGAGCGATTTGAGTCTGCAGGTCGATTTGAAGTCGCAGCAAGCCGCTGATCGTGTCGCGGTGGCGTTGCGAGATCCGCAACATGGCCAGTACGAACAGCACGATGCCGATGCCCACCATGCGGGAGTTCTCGTCGAGCGGCAGATACGAGATCGCGATCGGCAGCATGAACGGCAGCAAGAACGCCTCGTACGCGTACGGAACCGTGGCGAGCGATGAGATGGCCGTGGCAGCGATGCCGACCGCGAGCAAACCGAGCACGGTCTGCCTTGCAGAGTCTTGCGGTACGAACCAAATCTCGGGGATGGCCCAGACGAAGCCGTTCAACGCGAGGCCGAACAGGATCCAGTTGCGCCAAGCGCGGATATCGAGCTTTGCCGCATGACGCAAGAAATAGGCATGCAGGGCCATTCTCGCGAAGGAGATGGCCACGAGACCTGCGAACCAGCAGATTGCAGCGACTTGCCGCTCGACGGCGACGACCCACGCCATCAGCGCAGCCACCACAATGCCGCCCCAGAGCGCTGAGGGCGACAGCCGGCACATCAGTCTCAACTGATGCTCGAGCAGGTGCGCATTGGGCGCGCCGATTGGCGTACCGGTTTCGGGTGCAGAAGCGGTCACGTGTTTCACGAAGAATCGATCCGGCGCGAATGCTAGGCGAGCGCCGCTGACAGGCGGTGTGAGCGATTACGCCCGCCATCACGCAACAGCGTGCCTTCACCGAATTTTGTGGTGTAGGTCGCGCAACCTGGAGCGGCGCACAGCGAATGGCTGAATGGCGAGCCGGGGAAGACCGTATCCGACGGCGAAAATTCCAGCGGACAGAATCCGAGAGACCGGGCGAAATTCCGCTCGTCGGACCGAGCGTCAGCGAGTCGAGCGGTCGGACGGTCTGCGCGGAGTTCCGCGCGCGAGCAGCTCCTCGAGCACGCGGGTCTCGACCGGCTTGACGAGATGATGATCGAAACCGGCTTCGCGCGAGCGTTGCACGTCCTCGTCTTGCCCCCAGCCGGTCGTCGCGATGATCAAGCAATCAGCGAGCTCTGCGCGCTGCCGAAGCTGTTTGCAAACCTCATAACCATTCAGGCGCGGCATGCCGATATCGAGCAGGATGACATGGGGTTTGAAGGTCTGCGCAATTTCGATCGCCTCGAGACCGTCGCTGGCGGTTTGCACCTCGTTGCCGTTGATCTCGAGCATCATCGCGAGCGAGCGCGCTGCGTCGAGATTGTCGTCCGCGACGAGAATGCGCACGCCGATCACTCGAGCGGCTGCGCGTTGCGAAACGTCCGGCGCCGCCGGCGTACTCGCCGGACACAAAGGCAGTCGCACCGTGAATTCGGAACCTTTACCGAGACCTTCGCTGTGCGCCTCGATCGATCCGCCGTGCATCTCGACGAGCTGTTTGGCGATGCTGAGCCCGATGCCGAGCCCGCCTTGCGCCTTTTCCAGAGAGCGGTCGACTTGCGTGAACATTTCGAACACTCTCGGCAGCATCTCCGAGGGAATGCCGATGCCGTCGTCGCGCACGCTGACATGCGCCTCGTTGCCGACGCGGCGCATCGTCATCCGAATGTGCCCACCGTTATCGGTGTATTTCGCGGCATTGTTCAGCAAATTGGCGAACACCTGGGCGAGACGCAGGGTGTCTGCATTGACGAACAAGGCATCGGTCGCGAGCTCGAGAGTGAGGTGGTGTCCGGCTTGCTCGATCAACGGCCGGCTCGCTTCGAGCGCGCTCTGCACCACGCTCGTCAAGTCCACGCGCTCCCGTTTGAGCTCGATCTTTCCGCGAGTGATGCGACTCAAATCGAGCAGATCGTCGATGAGGCGCACCATCTGGCGAAGCTGACGTTCCATCATTTCGCGCGCCTGCTCGGCCATCGCACTGTTGGCCGGCGTGCGCTTCAAGATCTCCAGACCGTTGCGGATCGGCGCCAACGGGTTACGAAGCTCGTGCGCGAGCGTGGCGAGAAACTCGTTCTTGCGTTGATCCTCGCGGCGCAGCTCGTCTTCCACCTGTTTCAAGCGGCTGATATCGAGGCTGATGCCGTGACAGTGGACCGCACCCTCGTCGCGCTCGATGCGACCGAGCGTCAACATCCAACGTAGCCCCAGCTCCGGATGTACAACGCGGAATTCCTGACGAAACTCGCCTTCGCCGCTGCGCAGGAGCGTGACGAATTCGTTGCGTACGCGATCGCGATCCTCCGGATGGACGCGGCTGATCAAGATGTCGAGCGAGCAGGGAACTTCGGGTCCGAAGCCGAAGAGGTTACGGAACTCGGTGCTCCAAAAGGCGGCGCGCGTGTCGGCGTGATACACCCACACGCCGGCATTCGCTCCGCGCAGCGCCAGCCGCAGCCGCTCCTCGCTGACGCGCAACGCTCGCTGCGCATCGGCGCGATCGGTGATGTCCTGAATGACCGTCAGCGTGTGCGGCTCGCCGTGGATGTCGATGATCTCCGCCGAGAACAGGCCGATGACTTCCTTGCCGTCGCGGTTGCGGAACCGGAATTCTCGGTCGCGAACCCTGCCTTCTCGGAATAGTTGCTCGAACATGGCCTCGCGATCGCGGATGTTCGCCCAGAGTCCCAGCTCCACGGTCGTGCGCCCAAGCGCTTCTTCGCGGCTGTAGCCCGTCACTCGACAGAACGTCTCATTCACCTCGACCAGCGTGCCGGTCGAGATCGAGGAGAGTGTCAACACGAGGGGACTCGCGTTGAATGCCTTGGCGAAGCGCTCTTCGCTCTCGCGCAATGCAAGCTCGGTTTGCTTGCGAGGCGTGATGTCGAGCGTTGCACCGACCATGCGAGACGCTCGCCCGTCTTCATAGATGACTTCGGCGTTCGTGTAGACCCAGATGACGGTGCCGTCGGGCCGGATGGCACGGAATTCGAAGTCGCAGGACTGTCCGCTCTCCAAACTGCGTTCGATGGCCGCCGAGACCATGTCGCGATCGTCCGGATGGATGAGCTCGACGTAGCCTTCCATCGTGCCGTCGAACTGCTCCGGTGTAATGCCGTGAATCGCGTAGAGCGAGCCCGTCCACGTGAAGCGATTGGCGAGGATGTCCCAGTCCCATGCGCCGACCTTGCCGGTGCGGGTTGCGAGGCGAAGCTGCTCCTCGCTGCGTCGCCAGCGTTCTTCCGCCTGCATGCGGTCGGTAATGTCGATCGCGATGCCGCCCAGCAGGGTGGGTATGTCCTCGGGACCGTCGACTCGAAACTTGCTGACCAGCGCGGCGTGGGTCGTGCCGTCATGGCACCGGAATTTCTCGATGACCTGTACGCCAGCCTCGCTCACTGCGGCCGCGGCATCGCTTTCGCTGCACTGCTGCGCTGCAGCAGGATCGAGCACTTCCGCAATCGTTTTCCCGAGCAGGGAGTGGGCCGGCACCCCCAGCGCCCGTCCCATCGCGTCGTTCACATAGACGAACTTTCCCGACGCATCTTTGAGCCAAGCCATGCCGGGCAGATGCCGCATGAAGCGCTCGAAAAGCTGCTCGGCAGGCAGATGCCGGGGCTGGTCATTGCCCAACCAGCGCCGGATGGCTTCGCTGACGGCTTGAGTTGAACGCTTCGCCATTCCAATCCCCCGCGCGGGTGCGACCCGCGGCTCCGTGCGGCCGGGTCCGAGTTTGCCATGGCTTGGAGGCTGAAGACTGGAGGCTGAAGGCTGAAGGCTGAAGGTAGAGCGCGCGAATAAGGGCGCTGGCCGGAAGGAAGCGCGCAACACCACCTGCAGCCTGCAGCCAGTCTGCGCATGGGCGCTGGGCCTGGCTAGAAGTAGCGCGCAACGCGCACTACCTTCAGTCTTCAGTCTTCAGCCTTCAGTCTTAACCCTTCAGTCTGCGCAACGCGCTAGACGCCTGTTGCCTCAAGAAGGCATTGAGCTCGCGGTGATAGGCAGGGTGCGTCTCGATGTCGTTGTGGCCGACTCCCTCGAACGCGCGGGTGTGTGTCGGACCGCCCCAGACGCGCACGAGCGCATAAGCGTGCGACGGCGGCACGATGTGATCCTGTTCGGCGATCAAGAACAACGCCGGTACCTGCGCTTGCGGCGCAAGCTCATCCGAGCGAAACGGGTGGCGCAACAGTGTGCGAACGAGGAATGCAGGGTAGTGCCGTTCGGCAACGGCTGCGAGACTGTCGAATGGCGTGATCAGCACGACTGCGCGAACTTTGCGTTTCGCGGCGAGCAGGGTGGCCAGGGCGGAGCCCAGACTTCGGCCCATGACGACGACGTCCTGCGGGCCGGCGTTGCCCGGTCCGACGACGTAGTCGTAGACAGCCAGCGCATCTTCGAACAGCGCTTTCTGGCTCGGTTTGCCGTGCGATTGTCCGTAGCCGCGATAGTTGACGACCAGCATGCGCTTGGCTTCGAGCTGCGCTGCATTGCGTGCCGCATAGAGCACGTCTTCGGCATTGCCGCCGAAGTACACGATCGTGAGATTCGATTCGGGTGCGCCCGCATCTGCCCACCAACCTTCGATCGGGTGCTCGCCCGAGCCGATCTCCACACGATTCCAACGCCACTGCTCCCGGAGCAGCGGGTCGTTCGGACGCGGATAAAAGATCATCCGTTCCTGAGCGATGTAGATGTACGCGCCCAGCAGCAATACTGCGCCCAGGCCAATCGCGACGATGCTGGCAATGACGGAAACCATGGAGCGGCTCTGGCGGTCTCCCTGCATGCGTTAACCTTACGCGACCTGTCGCCGCGCTACGAAGCGACGCCTGCCTGATAGCTAGGGGCTCGAGGGCACCTCCATGAACGACGAACGCCTGGAACAGCTCGAGATCAAGATGACCTTTCTGGAAAAGGCCACGAACGAGCTGAGCGAAGTCGTATACCGCCAGCAACAGGAAATCGATGCGCTGAACGAGCGCTTGAAGGCGCTTGCAACCCGCTTCGAAGCGCTCAGGTCGGAAGAGCGAATCTACACGCCCGAGGACGAGCGCCCACCGCATTACTGACGGCGAATTTACCTCGATCGGCGGAACCTCCCGGCCAGCGGTTCGTTCAGTTCCGCGGTATCAAATCGACCAGCGGAGCTCGATGTCGATGGAGAACGAACGCGCTTTCGTCTACGTGGCCAACTCCGAGAGCCGGGAGCTGCTCGTCTTCAAGATGCAAGTGAGCACCGGCGAGTTGACGCTCGTCGAACACGTATTGGGCGGCAAGTTCACGACGCTCGCATGGTCGCCGGACCGCCGCTTCATGTTCGCAGGCTTGCGCGATGAGCCTTATGCCATAGCGGGCTTTACGATCGATCCGCAACGCGGCGTGTTGCGGCCGATCGGCGAGACCCGGATGCCGGGTCCGCTTGCTTTCCTCTCCGTCGATCGTTCGGGAAGATGGTTGCTCATGGCTTCGTATCACAACGATTTCGTCGCCGTGAGCAAGATCGACGGCGGCGAGCTGAGCGAGCCGCATCAAGTGATTCGCTCGATCCCGAAAGCGCATTCCGTATTGGCCGCGCCTGCGAACGATTTCGTCGTGGCTGCCGCGCTCGGTGCCGATGTGCTCATCGTCTGGCCGTTCGATGCGGAAACCGGTCGACTGCGCGAAGCGCAAGCAACAGAAGTCAAAGTCGGAACTGGCGCCGGCCCGCGACACGTGCGCTTCCATCCCCGCGGCGATCGCGTGTTCGCGATCTGCGAGCGCGACGCATCGCTGCGAGCTTTCGACTTCGACGCTGCCACCGGACGGCTGCAGGAACGCGCGCTCGCACATGCGGTGCCGAGAGGGTACCGCGGCAAGCGCTGGGCGGCTGAGGTGCTGCTCACGCCGGACGGCCGGTTCCTCTATGCAACCGAGCGCAGCTCGAGCTCGCTTGCGGCATTTGCGGTCGATGCGGAGACGGGTCGCATGGAGACGATCGGCGCCGTCCCCACCGAGCGACAGCCGCGAACCATGGCCATCGATGCAGACGGACGTTTTCTGTTCGTTGCGGGCCAGCTTTCCAACCGCATGAGCGCCTACGCGCTCGACCGAGATACCGGAGTGCCCACGAAGCTTCAGGACTATGTCGTCGGCCTGGATCCATGCTGGATCGAGTGCGTGCGGCTATAGCATTCAGACATAACCCGACTCAACCAGCAGCGTTTTGCGCGCTCGCGTCCCTTTAAACTTCTTGTCCAGCTGGGGGCCTTCGGACCACTAGAATGCGGCCCCAATCGCCCCACGAGTGGGCGAGGTTCCATTGCGGGATCACAAGGGAGCTAGAGGCGAGCGTGCTCAATTCATTGGCCTTGCGGTTTGCCGAGTGGGTGGACTCCTTGTCCATCAGCTCGAGCCTTCACGAATCCTTCTATCTCTACAACTGGATCGAGACGACTCACGTTCTGACGCTGATGCTGTCGCTCGGCATGCTGTTCGTGATCGATTTGCGCATGCTGGGCTGGTGGCTGATGGACGTGCCCGCCACGCGTATCGCCGAGCGGCTCAATCGCCCGATGTGGATCGGCTTCTCGATCATGATCGTGACCGGGATTCTGCTCTACGTCGCCATTCCGATCCGCACGACGCAAAGCGTGTGGTTCCGTTTGAAGCTCATTCTGCTCGTGGCTGCAGCCATCAACGCGATCGCCTTCAACAAGTATCTCGCCGCGACGGGCAAGACCTGGGATCTCGACAAGATCCCCCCGAAACGTGCGCGTTACGCGGCGGGGGCGTCGTTGTGCTTGTGGGCGGGCGTCATCGTTTGCGGTCGCTTCATCGCGTACGACTGGTTCGACTGCGGCAAGGAAATGTCCGCGTTCATGAACTGGGCGGCCGGCTGTATCGCCTCCGCTGCAGGCCATCATTGAGCTGAAGCGCATCGATTCGCGGAGATTCCATGATCGAATCGTTCTTTTCCTGGCTGGAAACTTCGGCGCTCGGCGCCTTCGTCAAGGATCAAGGTGCGACGTTCGCAACGATCGAGGCCGTGCACTTGATGGCGCTCGCGGTGCTCGGCGGATCGGTGCTCGTCTCGGACTTGCGTCTGTGCAACGTCGTGCTCACCGACGTGCCGTCGAAGACGGTCACGGACAATGCGCACAAGTACTTCAAGATCTCCCTGATCGTGCTGCTCGTGACGGGCTTCGTCATGCTGTCCGGCGTTGCGGTGAAGTGCTATCACAACTTCTATTACTGGGTGAAAATGGCCGCGCTCGCCGCCGGCATCCTGTTCGCTTTTTTCGTGCGTGCGCCGCTCTTGCAGAGGGATCACGCCGAGCTCAATCCGATGACCTTGAAGCTCGTCGCCTTGGCTTCGATGTCCTTGTGGTTCCTCGTCGCGGCGTCCGGTCGCTGGATCGGATTCTCAGGCTAAGCGAGTCAGTTTTATGAATACCGAACGCAAGCCTACCACTCAGGAAAAGATCGCCATCGCCGTTTCCGGCGGCATCCTGCTGGCAGTTGTCATTTACTGGATCACGCAGATCTTCGGCGTGATCGAGATGCTCCGGCTCGCGTACGGCTGAGAGCTGGCGCGAGCGACCGCCAGTTGCGGAGCGCCGACCTCTGGCCGTAGCCCGTCGCCCGTAACACATAAAAAAACGCCCGCTCGATCGAGCGGGCGTTTTCGTTTTCGGCAGCGGCGCCGGAAGGCGCCGAACTCGATCAACGCTCGTCGGGATCCGAACCGTCCTTCGGCGCACCCGTGCCCGACGACCCCATGAACAGCTTGCGGCCGTCCGGGAACGTGATGTCGCGGCCGTTCGCACGGCACTTCGGCACGCAGAGCGCATCTTTCGACTGATAGCCGCGCACGACGATTTCGGTGCCGATCTTCAGCGAATCCTTGGTGATTCCACGGCGCAGTAGAGTGTTCGGCGTACCGCCTTCCACCATCCAGGCCTCCGTCGAGCCGTCTTCCTTGACGTGGTCGATGTGAATCCAGGCATGCGGATTGATCCACTCGACGCGCGTCACTTTCCCGCGCAGATTGACCGGCCGATTGGCATCGAATTCGGCGGCGAATGCGTGATGCGCCATCGTCGTTGCTGTGCCGAGCGCGGCGATGCCACCCGCAACAGCCAGCCCTAACCACAATTTCATCTTCATTGCTCTACCTCTTAGCTCTTGCGCCGCACAGCGTTCACGGCTAGCAGCTCGATCTTAACTTGCGGGCAACCGGCGCTCGCCGGCTACCCTTGTGCCGTGAGCCACATAGTGGCCGCTTTACGGCGAAGTTCCAGGGGATATCCCCTTAATTTTCCCTATTTGGCATTACTTTGCAGGCTCTTTGGGAGGCTGCGTCGGCTTCTTGCGCAAGTGGCCGTACATCAGCTCCTCGACGAACTCCACGCACTTGAACTGCAGCAACTGAGCGTTCGGCTCGATGCGGCGGTACAGAGGCATCGAGATCTTCCACGGACGCGTGTAGACGTTCGGATCCTCGAGGGTCGCTTCGTACCAGATATGGTCCTTGCCCATCAGGCGGTAGCGCTCCGTCACTTTCAGAGCGTCCGTATGCCAGTTACCCGAGCGATCCAGCCAGGTTTGGCCGTTGAAGCCGGTGACTTCCACGACGAGCGTGTCGCCTTCCCAGCGGCCCACCGATTGACCCATCCACGAATCGGCCGGCGGCGGTCCCGGATCCTTCATGTAGATGTTGCGGGTGGCGCCGGCGTACTCGTAAGCAATGAACATATAGTCCTTGCTTTGGAAGATCTGGAAGGGGAACGGCATGTACGTCGCGCGCGGCACGCCCGGCAGATAGCACTTGATCTCGGGATCGCGCTCCAGCCAGTGCTTCTGATTCTCCTTCTTGATCTCGAGCGCTTCGGGCTTGTACGGGATCGTGTCGCCTTCCACGACACCGAGCCCAGCCGGCACCGAGCCCACGGCGCCCAGCGCGACGACCTGCGGTGCAGGAATCGGCACGAACGGACCCGGGACCATGGCCATGGCGGCACGGGCCGCGTGAGGCTCCAGGTCGTAATTCGCGGAGTTCAGCGCTTGCCAGATACCGTTGAAGTCCGGCTTGCCCTCCTTGGTACGCGGAATGTTTGCGGTGGACTCGGCAGCAACTGCCACAGAAGTGGACAGGATCGCTACCGCTGCTGCACAGAGCAGACGCGCAGATACGCTATGCATTACAACTTTCCCCCGGGCCGTGCACGATGAATGAAAGTGAAACAAATCGACCGTATTTCAGGTGCTGAGACAGCCCAACGTCAAGGCGATGGTGATACGGTCTGAACCCGTCGCGAATCTTTATTCATCGCCGGTGCCCAGGTCTGTTGAGAATGGTCAAGCCTAACAGCGCAAAAACTGCGGCGAAACGCACGATCCTGCGCACCGACGGTAAACTTCACGGATTGCACGTGCGCGGAGCTTGCTGAACGTTCGCACCGATAGCGCCGTGCGTCGCCGAAAGCGGAGATTTCCATGCATCGATTGTCGATCGTGCTGATCGCTGTTGCGCTGTGCGGCTGCAAGGCAGAAGCGCCTCAGGTGTCTGCTGACTCTGCCGCTTCGGTCGAGTTTCGCGAAGTGGCCGACGTGAAACAGGTCATGAATTGGATCATGGAGCCGAGCGCGGACGTCGTCTGGGACGCCGTCGGAACCGTTTATACCGAGGCCGGCGAAGAAAGCTTGCAGCCCGAGACGGACGAGGAGTGGACGGCAGTACGCGATGCCGCGGCCACCGTTGCCGAAGCTGCCAATCTGCTGTTGACGCCGGGACGGCTGCGCGACCGCGACGATTGGGTCAAGCACGCTCATCGGCTGACGGAGGCGGCCAAGGAAGCGCTCGATGCGGCCGAAGCGAAAGATGTCGATGCCCTGTTCACCGCAGGCGGCGACATGTACATCGTGTGCACCGAATGTCACATGCAATATGCGATTGGGCTGCAGAGGCTGAACTAGGGAAGAAGGGAAGAAGGGAAGAAGGGAAGAAGGGAAGAAGGGAAGGGGACCTTCGGGTGACCAACTCAGGAAGGGAAAAGGGAAAGGGGAAATGGGAAAGGGAAGGGTAGCAGCGCTGCCCTACCACTCACCAATCACTACTCACCACTCTGAGTAGAGCGCCGGACCGGACTCGGGAAGCAAAGCGTCAACGCTCGTAATCACGAATCACGGGCTCTCCTCGCCTCTCTCGCCTGCCGCGCCTCTTCGAGCAACGCGCGCTGTTGTGCGACGCCTTCTTCGTCGTCGCTGTGCAAGCCGAGCACGTCGAGCAAAGTATCGCGCCGCTCTGCGAGCGCCATGCCGATGGCAACTAGGTCGATCTTCCCGGCCAGCTGCGGAAATAGACGTTCCTCCTCCTCGCCAAAGTGTGCGCGAGTCTGCTGGGCGAGCTTCACGATCGAATCGTTGAAGTCGGGGCGATCGGATGTCATCGACTCGATCCGTACGATCAGTTCGTTCGCGCGCGCGTGATCCCGCTCCGCGGCGTCGGCGAGTTCCGGATCGCTCGAGGCCCGGCGGACTGCCGGATAGAACAGCTCTTCCTCGATCTGGGCATGGATGCGCAACAGTTTGCAGATTCTGCGCGCCAAAGGGTCGAGCTGTTGCGGAGCTGCCCGCATGAACTCCGCGAACAGTTCGTCGATCAGTCGGTGATCGCGCTTGAGCAAACCCAGCGCATCCGTGACGACTTCATCCGTGGTTGAGCGGCTCTCATCGCCGTCGCGTATCTCTTGTGCCATCGATTGCCTCTGCGATCCGTCCGCACTGTCGATGCAATGCGACTCCTAACGTAGGACGCGGCAGGCGGTTCCTCGCGGTCGCGAGGCCAAGGCTGTACGCAAATGTCGGACGGGCTCGCTAGAGGTAACAGGCGACAGGCTACAGACAACAGGAAAGAGCAGCACGCGAGGATTGTGCTGAGAAGGCTTGAGTTTGGGGCACAGGGCTCAGGCTAAAGAATCGCGCACGGAAACACGCCTTTTTCAGTCTCAGCCTACAGTCTTCAGCCTAGTTCTCTCGTTTCGCGACGAAGCGCTGTACCGCCAGCGAAATGGCGATCCACGCCACGATGACGGCTATCAGCAGCGCAACGTTTGCGAAGGTGGGCTGCTCGAAGATTTCGCGCAGCTGGTGACCGAAGGCGGTGAGAGCGATGGTGCCGGGCATGAGTCCGAGCGCGGTGCCGAGGACATAGTCGCGCAGCCGAACTTCGATAGATCCAGCCGCCAGATTCACGAGCGTGAAAGGTGCGATCGGCACGAGGCGAACCGTTGCAACGGCAATGATGCCGCTGCGATCGAGCGTATGCCGCAAACGCTCGACGTGGTCGCCGAAGGCATGCATGACGGTCGTGCGCATGAGTCCGCGTCCGACTCCATACAATGCGAGCGCATTGGCCAGCGAGCCGGTGAGCGAGATGGCGAATGCAAGCAGCGGCTCGAAGACGACTGCTGTCGCGGCAATGAGCAGCGTGAGGGGAAACACGATGAAACCGCCGACGACGAATGTGGCGATCGCGACGAAGGGTGCCCATGCAGACTCGCCCGCCCGGCTCAACCACGCGGCGATGCGCTCCGGATCGGCAAGCTCTGCGAGCGGCGTATAGCGCCACAACAGCACTGCCGCCATACCGATGGCTGCAACGATTGCCGCGAGCAGCCACCGTGCTGCGCGTTGCTTGGCAGGTTGCTCGATCACGAGTCGGATGGACGATCGGCCGGCAAAATGAAACGTTCCAAAAGCGTCCGATAGCTCTGCGGAATCGGCGCGGGCCTGTCTTCGAGGCCGTACACCAGAACCGTCGTCGACAGGCCGGCGCAGCGGCCGCCCGCGAACAGGCCCATTGAGCACGACCATGAGGTCGTGCCGATCCGGCTGACGCCGATGCCGACGATCACCGTGCCCGGGTACATCACTTCGAGCAGATAGTCGATCGATTGGTGGGCGACCCACGTTCGACTGCCTGCCGAACGTTGGTAGCCCAGGTCTTGCGTCAAATGCCGCATGAACGCCAGCCGCGCTTCTTGGTAGTACTCGGCGATCCGCACGTTGTTCGCATGGGATTGCGCATCGAGATCGGCAAATCGCAGAGTGATCTCGGTGCGATAGGGGTACAGGTCGAGTTGTAAGCGTCGCGGGTCGTGTCTCATGAAAGCGCCTTGGCGAATCAATCCGGGGTTACGATAGCAGCCCTCCCAGCGAGCGACGACATTTGCTCGGCACCGAACCGCCGGCATACTGCGGTGTATCCCGTTTTGGAATCACGCGTGAGCAGCCGCGAAACAACGCAAACGTATCTCCGATCGAGTGTCGGCTGGGTCGGCGCGTTCGTGCTGTACGTGTCGGCTCTTGCCGTTGCGGATCGGCAGAACGCGTTCGTCATACACAATATTGCCTGGCTGAGCGCATCGCTGGCTGCCGCATTGTCGTCATGGCTGACTTCCCGCAATGCCGGGTTGACCGCCAGACAGCGTCGCGCCTGGCGCGGTATCGCGCTCGGTTGCACCAGCTGGTTCCTGGGTCAGATCGTGTGGAGTTACCACGCGTTTTTCGTCGAGGGACCCATGAGCTATCCGCTTGCCAGCCGGTTGCTCTACTTGGGTTACGCCGTCTGTCTGCTTCTCTCGCTCGGCAGTCTCTCGGACGGCCCGAGGGACGTTCGGTTCAAGTGGCAGCATCTCGGCAATCTCGGACTGATCGGCTGTTGTTTCGTCGTGACGCTCGTCATCGCGTTCTTAGAGCCGGTGGCGCGCACGTCTCCGAGCGTGAATCTGATCATCGGGCTCGGACATTCCTTCTTCGTGTCGCTGACCGCATTCGCCGCGCTTTATTACTTGTGGACACGACAATGGACTACGGGTTGGGTGTCCATGCTGGTCATTGTGGCAGGCACGATGATCCACACCGTCGGTAATTTCGTCTCCGTGCACGATGCGATCTTGCAGGCTTACAGCCCCAATGCTTGGCCCAACACGACCTGGTCCGTGACGTTCCTCGCGATCGGTTTGGCCGCACAGCTGCGGCGGGCAACCGCTTTCGAGCCGTGGGTTGCGAGCGACGTTCGGACGGCGCGTGCAAGGCGGTTCGAGGCCATGATCCCGGCATTGTTGATCGTGATCATGGTTGGGGTCGGCATTGCCACTGCCGATTACGTCACGACACGAGTGCTCGTACTCGCGGCCGCGCTCATGCTGCTGTTCGCATTGGTTCTCGGCGCGCGCGAAGCTTGGATCCAACACGAGTCGCAACGATTGACGCGCGAGCTGCGCACGACCAACGAGTTGCTGCGGCAGGCGAACCTCGAGCTGCAGGAGAGCGAGGCGCGTGTGCGCGATCTGCACGCTCATTTGGAAGAACGCGCCTCCGAACGCACGCGGGAGCTGCAAGGCGCTTACGAGGAGCTGGAAGGATTCGCCTATGCCGTTGCGCACGACCTGAAGGCGCCGTTGCGAGCAATCGACGGCTTCGGTCAGTTGCTGGCCGAGTCGATGCGCGACGGCACCGACGAGCAGGCGATCAGCTACCTCACCCGCATTCGTCGCGGCGCTTGGAAAATGACCACGCTGATCGAGGATCTGCTCGCGTACTTGCGAATCGAGCGGCGTACCTTTTGTCTGCAGACCGTTCGGTTGGACGAGCTGATCGAACGGGAGCTCGTCGAATGCGGCTTGCGTACCTCGACTGTGGAGCTGCACGTGGAGGTTCCGCCGGTTCAGCTCGAAGCGGATCCGGAGGCGCTGGCGACCGTCGTGCGCAATCTGCTCCAGAACGCAATCAAGTTCACGCGCACGCAACGTTCGGCGCACATCTCGATTTCGGCCCGCGAGCACGACGAGCGAGTGCAGATCGTGGTCAAGGACAACGGTATCGGCTTCGACATGCAATATCACGAGCAGATCTTCAAGCTCTTTCACCGCCTGCATCGCGAAGAGCAGTATCGCGGCAACGGTGTCGGCCTCGCGCTCGTGCGCAAGGCGCTCGAGCGCATGCACGGAAGCGTGCGCGCGGAAAGCCGCGAAGGCGAGGGCGCAACATTCTTCGTCGAGCTGCCGATCGTTTCGCCCGTGCGCTGAGCCTTTCACTTCGAGAATTGGCCGGGACGTGTCGCGCTAATGAGCAAGTCGTCGGCGTTTCGCCGGCGAATGCGGCGGCTCGAACATCAGTGGGAACACCTCGACGACGCGCGAGTTCTAGCAGGGAATCTTGTCGAACGGCGAGGACACATGCAGCCCACGTTTCGCGAACGCTTCGAGGCACGCGGCCGATCGTTGAATCTCATGGGCGATCCGGTGAGCGAGATGTCGCGCGAAGAGCTCTTCGCAGTGATCGGTTTCTTGCTCGATGCATCCGACATCGACGAAATCGAAGCGGAGCTCGGGCGCTATGCGCAAACCGACGCGCAAAAGCGCGAGCCGGCCATTGCGCCTGATCCTCCCTCCAACGACGGTTTGTTCGAAGGCTAGGCGGACGTCCCTCGCTGCGCATGCAGCTGCTGACCCGGCAAGATGTCTTCCACGCTCGTCTTCACGTGAATCACCACGGGACGCCGTGCGGCGCGTGCCTGCTCGAAAGCCGGGGCGAAATCTTCCGTACGTTCCACCGTCATCCCGACGGCACCGAAGGCGCGCGCATACGCCGCGAAGTCCGGATTGTGCAGCTCGGTGGCGATCACGCGCTCAGGGTAGGCGCGCTCCTGGTACATCCGAATCGTGCCGTACGAGCCGTTGTCGATCACGAGCGTGATCAGATTCGCGCCGTATTGCACGGCTGTCGCAAGCTCCTGACCGGTCATCAGAAAACAACCGTCGCCTGCTAATGCGATCACGTCCCGCTCGGGATAGGCGAGCTTGGCGGCAATCGCTGCGGGAAAGCCGAATCCCATTGCGCCGCTCGTCGGTGCAATCTGCGTGCGCGGCCGCCGGTAGCGATAGAAGCGGTTCGGCCATGCCGCGTAATTGCCTGCGCCGTTGCAGACGATTGCGTCGGGCGGAAGCGTTTCGCTCATGTACGTGAAGATCTGCGACAGGTTGACGGCGCCCACGACGGGGACCGGCACGCGGGACCGTTCGAACGTCGTGCGCGTCAGCCGACACCATTCGGTCCACTTGCGGCGCAGATTGAGTCGGATCAGTGCTTCCGCAGCCATCGCTTCGTCCGCGATGGCCGCGAGCGCGGGTTGCCACACGCGCTGCAGGTCTTCCGCCGAAGGATGAATGTGGATCAGTTTCGTTGCAGCTTCTTCGCTGGAGAACATCTGATAGCCGCCCGTCGTGATCTCGCTGAGCCGCGAGCCGATCGCGACGATCAAGTCGGCCGACTCGATGTGCTCTTGCAAACCTGGGCTCGGTCGCAGGCTCAAGTCACCGACATAACAAGGATGCTCGTTGTCGATGAGATCCTTACGCCGCCACGACAGCGCAATCGGCAAGTCGTGTGCACCGGCCCACTGTGCGAATTTCGCGAGCGCTTCGTCCGTCCAACCGGTTCCGCCGAGAATGACGAGGGGGCGCTCGGCGTTCTCGAGACGCCGCCCGATTTCTGCGAGCGCTCGTTCGTCCAGATCGGCTTTCGCGGGCACTACTCGCCGCGGCAAGCGATCGCCCGCATCTTCGGTCAGCATGTCCTCCGGCAGGGCCACGACCACCGGGCCCTGGCGGCCTTGCTGGGCGGTCGCGAACGCTCGCGTCGCGATCTCGACGACGCGCTGCGGATCGTCGATCTCGACTGCAAGCTTCGCCATCGTGCCGAAGACGGCGCGATAGTCGAGCTCTTGAAACCCCTCGCGGCCTCGATCCGAACGTGCGACCTGACCGACGAACAGGATCAGCGGCGCCGAATCCTGCGAGGCTGTGTGCACACCGATGCTCGCATGCGTCGCACCGGGACCGCGCGTGACGAAACATACGCCGGGTTTGCCGGTGACTTTTGCATAGCCGACCGCCATGTTCGCCGCGCCAGCTTCGTGCCGACACGCGATCACGCGGACCCGATCCTGAAAATCGACGAATGCATCGAGGACCGGCAAATAACTCTCGCCCGGCACACAAAAGACGTGCGTAATGTCGTTTGCGACGACGGTTTCGACCAGGCGCCGCGCGGCGGTGACGAACGTGGGCTGAGTCACGATTTCGCTCGAGCGATGAAAGAGACGCTCAATGTAAGCCGTTCGAGCTGTGACGTCACTGGGCGACTGAGAGCGCCGGCCCTCGACCTGCCGGCCAGCAAACGAATCACGAGAGAGAAGCCATGCAACTCGGAATGATCGGCTTGGGACGGATGGGTGCCAACATGACGCGCAGATTGCTGCGGCGCGGCCACGATCTCGTCGTCTACGATGCCGTTCCCGCTGCTGCGCAAGCGTTGGTCGACGAGGGCGCGCGTCGCGCTGCGACGCTCGAGGATCTCGTTGCGCAGCTCGCGCCGCCGCGCGCAATTTGGCTGATGGTGCCGGCGGCGATCGTCGCTTCGGTCGTCGCGAAACTGGCGCCGTTGCTGCAAGCGAACGACATCGTCATCGATGGCGGCAATTCGGATTATCGAGATGCCATCGTGCGTCATCGCGAGCTTGCTGCGCGTGCCGTGCATTTCGTCGACGTGGGAACGAGCGGCGGTGTGTGGGGGCTCGAAAACGGCTACTGCTTGATGATCGGCGGCGATTCAGAACCGGTGCAGCGCTTGACGCCGATCTTCGAGGCGCTCGCTCCCGGGTCGAACGATTTCAGCTTCGACGCCGATGCAGGCTCGGCTGCGCGCGGATATTTGCATTGCGGCCCTGCGGGCGCAGGCCACTTCGTGAAGATGATTCACAACGGCATCGAGTATGGGCTGATGGCCGCTTACGCCGAAGGCTTCAACCTGCTCGCGCATGCAGATCGAGGCGAGGAGCGGCAGGCGCACGATGCCGAGACCGCACCGCTCGCCGATCCTGAGGCCTATCGCTATCGTTTCGATGTGGCTGCCATCGCCGAGGTATGGCGGCACGGAAGCGTCGTGCGTTCCTGGTTGTTGGATCTCACTGCGGCTGCGCTGCGCGACGATCCGCGCCTCGATCGCTATGCAGGCCGCGTCTCAGATTCCGGAGAGGGGCGCTGGACGCTCAAAGCTGCCATCGATTTAGCGGTGCCGATGCCGACGCTCGCGAGCGCTTTGTTCGCGCGGTTCGGTTCGCGCGGCGAAGACGCCTACGCCAACAAGTTGTTGTCGGCGATGCGTGAGCAGTTCGGCGGGCACGCGGAGAAAAAGTAACGCTACTTGGGCAAGTCGGGGCACGTATAAGGAACGTTTGCCGCAATATAGGTTTGTGCCCTGTCGCGTCCGGCCAGCCGTAGCACGAGCTGATTCGGTCGAGGCATCTCGACTTCGGCTTCGATCGGAATCGTGTCTTCGAGCCAGCGGATCCGTTCGCCTGCAACGCCCCACTTCACCAACCGATAGGGCTCCACGCACGAACCCATGACCAACGTGCGATCGGCCATGAAGATCACCATCGTGCCCAGGGCATGTCCCGGCGTCGTCGACAACCAGACCTTGCCGACGAAAGCGTAATTCGTCGATTCGTCGTCAGCGGGTGCAGGTGCTTTCGGCAAAGATGGCGGCTGGCGTCCGCACGCGGCGAGGGCCAACAGCAAAGACAACATCAACGTGCGCTTCATGAAAGGTCTCGAATACGAAACTCGCGCCAAAAAAGATATCGCGACACGCACGCACTCGTCAGCACGGCTCAAACGTCCGGCGGGCGGTTGTGCGCGATGGACGCATTCAGCGCGGCAGCCAGTGCGGCCTCTCCGCTGACCAGATCCTTCCATGACAGCTCATGGCCTTTGCGCTTACCCTTGGGCGTTATTTTGAGGCCGTGCGGATCGATCGCAACGATGTAGGGCTCGCCGTCGATCGCGATCTCGCGCTTCAGCGTTTTTTCCAGTTTCGTAGGCATGGGGGCCTCCTGAGCTTCGATCCGTGCGCCGAGAACGTCAGAAGCAATCGCCATGCGCCGCACAAGTTCCAGAGCGGTTCGAGGCGTGGTGCTAGGGGAATGGCAAATGCGGCGACGACGGCAATAAGCGGCCAGCGAGCGTTCAGCACGGAACCGCTACAGTGCCCGGCATCTCTTAGGAACAAGCAACAGCGAAAATGGGAGAAGAGGTATGAACCGTTCACTGAAACTCGGCTTGTCCGGATCGATCGCGGCCCTGCTATTTGCCGTGAGCGGGCAGGCGCTGAGCGCCGACGAGACGCCTGTACCGGCAAAATGGCAGGTGCAGGAAGTTCGATTCAGCTACGCGGGATTCACGACTGCTTACGATTGCGACGCGGTTGCAGCAAAGATCAAATCGATTCTCGTGGCATTGGGCGCGCACGAGTCGACGCAAGTGCGCGCTACCGGATGCCCCACGAACTGGCCGTCGCGCACGTTCTTCGTGACGATTACCGCCGCAACGCCGGTGCCGGTTGCAGAGCTCGAGAAGCGAGATGCCGAGAAGTCTTCCGCAGAGAAGAGCCGCGAGGAGCTGCTCAAACGCCTCGGTGTGAAGAATCGATTCGAAGAAGAGGAATTCCTCGCGTCCTGGAAAACCGTAGATCTCGAAAAGGAGCGTCGTCTCAGGATCGAACCGGGCGATTGCGAGCTCATGGAGGACTTGCGCGATGAGGTGTTTCCGAAACTCGGCATCAAGATCGAGGAGGAGCGCATCTCCTGCACGCCGAATCAGCTCAGCCTGCAGCCGCCGCACATTCGCGTCTCGGCATTGACGGCGTTGAAGAGCGCGGACGAGCAGTAGCCCGCTCGCCGAATTCCTGCCCCAGAATCGCCAACGCATCCGAGCGGGTGCGTTGGCGTTTTCGTTCTTGATCGGGCCGCAATCGATTCCGCGCTTCGGCTTGACAGTCCGCAACCATTGTCGGATATACGTTTCGTATTAACGAAACGCGTTCTAAAAAATAGAACTATTGAACGAGGCGGCCGGGATGAGAAGCTGTAGATGGTTCGGTGCGCTGCTCGCGATAGCGGCGGCGATGGGGTCGGCGGAAGCCAGATTGCGAGACGACGGTCCGCAATCGCCGCGGCACGAAGCGGCCATGCTGGCCGGATACAAAGCGCTCTACACGTGCAGCGGTTTGTTCAGTGCGGGACTGACGCCGGAGATGGTGACGCGCGATGCCATGCTCGGGCGCGGTTCGAGGACCGATCTGCTGCTGAAGCTGACGACTCGCGTCGACGAACAGCGCAAGCTCGTGACCGTCGAGTATCTGCCGGATATGCCGCCGCGCGTTGCGGCTTGGCGTCCGTATCTTGGTTGCGCTCAACTGCCCATCGGAGCGCCGCTCGAAGCGATCGACGGCCTGCCGCGTCTTCCCGAAGATTTCTCCGCCCCGAATTTCGATTCGCAGGATTGGCCGCAAGGTGATCGCAATGCGACGGTGCGCCTGCCTCGCCGGCAGGCCGCGGCGCTCGACAAAGTTGTCGAAGCAGCCTTTGTCAACGAGGTGTACGGCGGCGTGACTTGGGGCGTCATCGTCGTGAGCGGCGGCAAGATCGTAGCGGAGCGCTATGAGCGCGGCTACGACATGCACAAATTGCAGCGCACGCATTCGGCAGCGAAGAGCGTGGCTGCGACGCTCATCGGTATCGCGGTTCGCGACAAGTTGCTTCGTCTCGATGAGCCTGCGCCGATTCCGGAATGGCGCAAGCCCTACGATCCGCGCGCTCGCATCACTCTCAACAATCTCTTGCAAATGTCGAGCGGCCTGTACACCGAAGCGGCAGGCAATCCGCAGCAAGAGATCTATTTGTCCGGCGCCGCGGTTGCAGAGCGGTCTGCCGGCAATTTGATCGATGCGCTGCCGGGCACACGTATGGTGTATGCCGGATCCGATACGTTGCTCGCGATTCGCGCGTTGCGTACCGTGCTGAATGACGATGCACGCTACCTGCAATTTCCCTTCCGCGAATTGTTCTGGAAGATCGGCATGACGCGGACATTTCCCGAAACCGATTGGAACGGCGACTATCTGCTCTCGGGGCAGATGTATTCGACCGCGCGCGATCTGGCGCGATTCGGCTTGTTGTATCTGAACGATGGCGTGTGGAATGGCGAGCGCATCCTGCCCGAGGGCTGGACGAAATATGTGGCGACTCCCGCACCGGCGCAGCCGGCGGGTTCATGGGCCGATCCTCGATGCGAGGGTGCGTGCGACAAGTTGGGTTACGGCGCGCAGTTTTGGCTGGCCGGTCCCAAGCAAGGCTTGCCGGAAGGCTCGTATTCGGTGCGAGGCGGGCGCGGTCAGTTCGTTATGATCGTTCCGTCGCGCAACGTGGTCATCGTGCGTCGCGGCACGGACGGCGCCGACGGTGCTCGAACCAGCTTCGACATGCAAAAGTTTTCCGCAGACGTGCTCGCCGCGCTCGAGCGCCGATGAGAGAAATTAAAGAAGGATGGGGGAGTGATGATTGCAATCAGACCATGGGCCGCCGCATTGACGATGCTCGTTGCCGGCGTTGCGATGTCTGCCGAGTTCGAGTGGGCTCCGAAAGATCAAGGGCCGGGGTCGGGTCCTTGGCAGTTCGACGATCCGGAAAAACATGGCTTGTCGCGGGCGAAGCTCGAAGCCGTCGCGGAAGCGATTCGGCCCATCGGCGGACGTCAGGGAATCGTCGTGGTCCGCGACGGCGTGATCGTGTTCGAGCGCTATTGGGCGAATGAATATCACCTCGCGACGCCGACGCATCGCAATGTGAGTTTTTCGGCGGGCAAGTCCTGGGGCAGCGCGATGGTGGGACGTGCGGTCACGGAAGGCTTGTTGAAAGCGGACGATCTCGCGTCGAAGTATCACCCGCCCGAGCGTTCGGGCCTGCATCCGGACACGACGATCTATCATCTATTGACGATGAGCTCGGGCGGCACGTTGATGGCCAAGCCGAGCTCGCGCCGGCCCGATCCGCTCGCCAATCCTCGGCCCTCTCAGCCCGGGGGAGGATACGTGCGCAAGGAGAAGCCCGATGAAGGAACGCCGCCCGGTTACGGCACGACGCTGCAGCCTGGTGTGAAGTTCTATTACGACGGCGAACCGGCCGATCATCTCAGCGACATCGTCGCCGCGGCATCGGGCAAGCCGAGCTTGAAATACATCACCGAGCATTTGCTCGAGCCGCTCGGCGTGGAGTCGTTCGCGTATCAAAGCGAAGGCATCGATCCCAACGGCAACGTGCGCATCGGCGGTTCGATCACGCTCTCAGTGCGCGACATGGCGCGGCTGGGTTTGCTGTGGCTCAACATGGGCCGGTGGGACGGGCGGCAATTGATCGACGCAGAGTACGTCAAGCAATCCGTCACCCCATCGAAGCTGAATCCTTCCTACGGTTTTCTGTGGTGGCTGAACGCGGCAGGGCGTGTGAAAGGGGCGCCGCAATCGATGTTCCATGCAGCCGGCGCTTTCGGTCAGTTCGTATTCGTGCTGCCGGAACAGAACATGGTGATCGCGACCATGGGCTACGACGGAACGCGCAACCCGCAGATACTGCAGGACATTTGGAACGCCATCAGCCCGGCGGTGCCTTGAGCCGGCAGTTGGATCGTGCCGGTCTCAGCGGCCTTTGAAGACCGGCTTGCGCCGCTCGCGAAAGGCGGCGCGTCCTTCTGCGTAATCTTCGCTGGCGAAGCATGCTCTGATCGCATCGGCAACGTCTTGCGTGCGCCGCTTTTCGGGATCTAGCAGCGCCTGTTCGACGGCAAGTTTCGCTGCGCGCACCGTGAGCGGGGCATTGGCGGAGATCATTTCGGCGTAGCTGCGTGCGGTCTTCTCCAGCTCCTCACTCGGCGTAACTGCGTTGACCAGTCCGATTCGCAGCGCTTCCTGTGCGCTGAAATGCCGGGCGGTGAAAAGCATTTCTTTCGCGAAAGCCGGGCCGATGACGGATACGAGCCGCTGTACTCCGGAGAATCCGTAGCCCAGACCGAGACGTGCCGCCGGGATGCCGAACTTCGCGTCTTCCGAGGCCAGCCGAAGGTCGCACGCCAGCGCGACGGCCATGCCGCCGCCGATGCAGTAGCCGCGAATCATGGCGATCGTCGGCTTCGGAAAATCCCGCAGCGCCGCGCGTGCGCCGCTGCTGATCGCAGCATAGCGATCGTTCTCTTCCGGCGAGGAGCGCAGCTTGTCGAACTGCGAAATGTCGGCGCCGGACACGAAGGCCCGCTCTCCGGCACCCGTCACGACGACTGCGCGAATCCGCGAGTCGTTCGCAAACTTTTCCAGAATCGCGGGAATGGCTTCCCACATGTCGAGCGAAACCGCGTTGCGGCGTTCAGGGTTGTTGAAGATCAACCAGCCTATGGGCGGTTCGATCGTTCCCACCATCCGCTCAGTACCGATGTTCAAGAGCAAACTCCTCGCGTTCTTGAGGCCAAGCACTCGATAGTCGAGCCGGGAAAGCATGGCGCTGTCGCAGGGCGAATCACGATTCTAGATATCGGAACAATGCCGTTGCAATTCGAACTCCGCGAACCTCGGTGACCCGTCCGAAGCCGATGACTCTTCCGAAGCGGTCTGCTACTTGACTTCAGGATAGCCGCTAATTCTTAATATTGTAAACGACGTTCCAGATATCAGAACATATGTCGACAAGCTCGGCGAAGAAGCGCGCATCTCCATAGTGAACATTCCGTACAGCTTGGATGAAGGGGGGCCGATGAAAACGAGATCGATTTCTGCGAGTGCGATTGCCGCATCCGTCATATCAGTAACCGTTGCGAGCATGCCTGCTCACGGACAAAACGAGGGCACGCAGGGCAGCGGCTCGTTGGAAGAGATTACCGTTACCGGCTCGCGCATCGCGCGGCCCGACTACGCTGCCGAGAGCCCTATCGCAACGGTCGATGCAGCTGCGCTGGCAGTGAGCGGCCCGCAGACTCTCGATGCAACTTTCAACACCTTGCCGCAGTTCTCTGCGAGCAATGCGAACAGCTCCTCGAGCCCCGCACGGCAAGGCCGCAGCAACGCAAACCTTCGCGGTCTCGGCATTCAAAGAACGCTGGTGCTGCTCGACGGCCGGCGCATGACGCCTTCCGATCCGCTAGGCGCCATCGACCTGAACGTGATCTCGAGCTCGTTGATCGAGAACGTCGAAGTCATCACCGGCGGCGCATCCGCCGTCTACGGTTCGGATGCCGTGGCGGGTGTCGTCAACTTCAGGCTCAAGCGCGATTTCGAAGGTCTCGAGATCAACGCCGAATACGGTGTCACCGATCGCAGCGACGGCGAGTCCTACAACGTCGGCGTCACCATGGGCGGCAACTTTGCCGAAGGGCGCGGCAATGCCATGGCCTCCATGACGTTCTACGAGCGCAAGGGCGTGCTACGCGGTTCGCGACCGTTCTTCGAGCGGTCGGGCATTGCGGGCGTGCTTCAGGGCGGCGTCGTGCAGGCAACGGCCTCGAATCTGCCAAGCCTCGAAGCGCTCGAGGACATCTTCGTCGAGAAGTACGGTTTGTCGATGCCGAACCGCAATGCGCCTCTCGGCATGTACCCAGACGGCACGCTGTTCACGACACAGGCGCCGATTCTGAACTTCGATCCGGATCGCCTTCCGTACATTATCGACGAGAACCGCGTCGGCTTTCCGCAAGGCGCCACCTATCCGTTGCAACAACCGTTGGAGCGTTACACCGCGTTTGCGCGCGCTCGCTACGACATCACCGACTCGATCGAGGCGTACGCGCAGTTCAGTCTGACCAAGTACGACTCGGAGTACAGCCGTCAGGGTTGGTCGGGTTCATCGGACGAGGGCACGTTCATTCCGGTCACCAATCCGTTCATTTCGGAGGACCTCGCGCACATCCTCGCTTCGCGCCCGAATCCGACGGCGCCTTTCAGCTTCCAGTTCAACACGGGCCGCGTCGGGCGCTCCGTGTACCAGAACGATTACGAAATCTCCGACTTCCTCGTCGGGTTGCGCGGCAATCTCCCGATCAGCGATTGGACGTGGGATGTCTACGCATCGCACGGCGAGATGCGCGCCGGCGAGACGCTCTCCGGATTCATCGACTATGCCGCATGGAAGATGCTGGTCGAAGCACCGGATGGCGGCGCATCGATTTGTCCGGGCGGCTTCAATCCGTTCGCCATCGAAGCGCTGGCCGATCGTCCTGACCAGGAAGCGTGTTACAGGTTGCTCAACAGAACGCTGCAAGAGCGGACGATGATCGAACAGGACGTCGTCGAAGCGACCATGCAGGGCAAGTTGTTCAGTCTCCCTGCGGGCGAAGCGCGATTCGCCGCCGGATTCACGTACCGTGCACAAAGTTACGATTACCGGCCGCCCGAGGAACGCATTCGATCCGAAGTCATTCCCAATCAGCCGACCGACCGCACCGGCGGCTCCTTCGACGTCTCGGAAGCGTTCGTCGAGATCAGCGTGCCGGTTCTGAGCGATCTGCCGCTCATTCACCAGCTTTCGCTCGGCTTGGCCTATCGCTACTCGGACTACAGCACGATCGATGAAGTCGGTACGTACAAGGCCAGCATGGATTGGCGGATCACTCCCGCTTTGCGTATGCGCGGCGGCGTGCAACGCGCCATTCGTGCGCCGAGCCTTGGCGAGCTGTACCTTCCGGCCGAACGAGCTTCGTCTTCCGTGGGCTCCACTTCGCTCGGCGGCGGCGACCCATGCGATTCGTTGGGTCGGTTGCGCAATCCCGCGACCAATCCCAACCATGAGCGCGTTCGGCAGCTCTGTCTGGAGCAGGGCGTGCCGGAAAACGTCATCGACATCTTCCGCTTTACCGGCAGCGCGGTCTCGGGTGTGGCGTTCGGCAATCTCGATCTGAAAGAAGAAACTGCCGATACGTTCACCGCAGGTATCGTCTGGGACAGCGGTTTCAGCGCGCCGCTGCTGCGACGGTTGTCGATGTCGTTGGACTACTACAAGATCGACGTCGAAGACGCGATCGGCGTCGTCACAGCCGCCGTCGGTATGAACCGATGCTTCAACGCCGATGGCGTGTCCAACCCCAACTACGACATCAACAACTTCTTCTGCCGTCTCACGACGCGCACCGAGAACGGCAACGTCCAAACGCAGTTGCAGCCCACATTGAATCTGTCTGCCTATCGCACCTCGGGTATCGATTTCCAATCCGACTGGGGATTCGATCTGGCTGACATCGGCATCAACACGGCGGGTTCGTTGCGCTTCAATCTGATGATCTCGTATCTGCTGAGCTTCGAGATCCAGAACTTGGCGGGCGAGCCGTTCACCGACTACGTGGGCACGATCGGCAACGCGCAAATCGATTCCGGTGCGATTTCCAAGCCGGAATGGCGAGCCAATCTGAGCGCGAGCTTTGCCAGAGGTCCGCTCGATGTCACGTTGCGCTATCGGTGGATCGATTCCATGTACCATGCGTCCGATGCAGGCACTGGAACCAAGTCGCAGCCCGGCGTGACCGATCGTAGCTATACGGACTTGCTTGCCGGATGGTCGTTCACCGATACGGTGTCGATGCGGGTAGGCGTGATCAATCTGTTCGATACTGAACCGCCGACTTGGACCGGAAATGGCTCGACGGATCTCGGCCTGTACGATCTGCTCCAGCGCCGGTACTTCGTGAATTTCACCAAACGTTTCTGACGATGCATTGCGGGACCACAGAGAAATTCGTCGAGGCAGACGTCCCTGAGCTCGCGCCCGCGGTAACGCGGGCGCTGAGCGAGTTCATTGCCGATGGGGATGAGACGCCGCTGGACGAAGATCTCAGGGAGCTCGCTCGATTGCACATCCTCGACACGATTGCGGCGGTCGTCGTCTGTCGTGACTTGGCGGCTTCGCGCATGGCCCGCTCGTTTGCAACGGCACACAGCGGAGGGATCGACGGAGGCGCGACCATTCCCGGGGCTCGCGAACGTGCGGCGTTGCTGGATGCGGTCTTTGCAGGGGCGGTCACCGCACACGCTGCGGAAATCAACGATTTCAGTCCCACCTCGCTCGTTCAGCCAGGCGCCTCGGTGGTTCCGACGGTGCTCTGCGTGTCGCAAGTCCGCGGGCTGAATGGCGAGGCGATGCTGCGCGCTGTCGTGAAGGGATACGAGCTCGCCTGCAGAATGACTCGTGCGTTGGGACTGCAAAATCTGCAACTCGCCGGAATGTCGACGCACAGTGTCGGAGGCACGTTCGGCGCTGCTGCTGCGGCGGCTTCGCTCATGCGGCTGCCTGCCGAGCAGGTCGGCGACGTGCTGTCTTGCTGTACGCAGCAGATGTCGGGATCGCGTCAGTGGTTGCTCGACGTGCACCACATCGAGAAGGCCTTCGTCTTCGCAGGAATGCCGGCGCGAAACGGCTTGCATGCAGCCCTATTGGTGGAAGCGGGTTTCATCGGCGTCCCGAACTGTCTCGATCGAGCGGGCAGCTGGGTGGATTCGATGCCTTTCACGCGCGTGGGATCGGATCTCGATCGCAACTATCTCGTCGCGCGACTCGGCGAGCGCTACGAGTTGCCGCGCGTGGCGTTCAAACGATATGCCAGCGGCGGGCCTACGCAAGCGGCTATTCAAGGACTGTCGGAGCTGTTGCGAACCGTGGACGTCTCGCGCATCGAGACGATTCGGGTTCTCATTCCGTCGCAGCATGCGGCGGCTTTCGCCGTCGCCGAAATGCCGAATTTGAATCTTCCTTACTTGTTCGCCCTGGTAGCGCTCGACGGCCGGCTGGACTTTCATGCTGCGCAGTCGCGCGAGCGGATGCTCAACGATCCGGCCGTCCGGGCGTTCATGCGGCGCGTAACGGTCGAACGCGATCCCGACAGCAAGAGCATCGTCGAGACCAAGCGTTCTGCGCGCGTGGAGATCACGCTGACCGACGGCACCAAGTGCCGCGTTTGCGTTGCATCTGCGAAAGGTCACCCGGACTCGCCCATGTGGCGCGCCGATGTCGAAGCCAAGGCGCTGGAGTTGATGGCGCCGGTCTTGGGCGTCGAAAGAGCTCGCCGGATCGTTGCGGTGTCGCGCGATTTCGAAGAGCTCGAACGCGCGGGAGACCTGCTGGAAATGATGGCGGCTTGACGTCAGGCAAAAATCTTCGCTCGGCAATCGGCCCGGGCATCAATCACACATCGAAGTCGAGGTAGGCATGCAGAGCAGTTCGGCAGGAGCAGTCGCGGGGGCGCGTACAGAATCGGTCGTAGAAAACAATCTGAGTCGCCTGCTCAAGGGTGCGTTCGCTGATTTGCCGTCCCTAGTACATGCGACAGCTCTCGCGCGGCCTGATCATGTCGCCGTCGTCGACGGCGAGCGTCGTCTGACCTACCGTCAGCTCGATGAGCTTGCCGATCGCGTTGCTGCGGCTTTGCAGCGCGACGGCGTCCGCGCCGGCGATGTGGCGGCGGTCTGCGCCGAGACGTCGTTCGAGTACATCGGAATCTTTCTCGGCATTCTGCGTGCGCGCGCAGCGGTCACGCCGCTGCCGATCTCGGCGAGCGCCGCGAGTCTTGCGGGCATGTTGCGGGATTGCGGCGCCAAGGTTCTGTTTCTCGATGCGGCCGCGGCGAACAGGTTGGCCGAGACCGACGATGTGCCCGAGCTGAATCGCGTGGCGATCGACGATCACTTGCCGCAGAACCTGCTCGCGGACTGGATGAAGCGGGACAACCCGACGCCAAATCGTGTCGCCATCCAACCCGAAGACTGGTTCAACATCATTTATTCGTCGGGTACGACGGGCACGCCCAAGGGCATCATTCAATCGCACCAGATGCGCTGGGGGCACATTCGCCGAGGAGAGGTGCTTCTCTACGATGAGGAGTCCATCGCCGTCATCTCCACACCGATGTACTCGAACACGACGCTCGTCAGTCTCGTTCCGGCGCTGGCGCGGGGCGGCACGCTCGTCTTGATGAAGAAGTTCAATGCGCTCGAGTTCTTGCGACTGTGCGAGAAGGAACGCGCGACTCACGCCATGCTCGTTCCCGTGCAGTATCGCCGCATCATGGATCTTCCGGAGTTCGACAGCTTCGATCTGAGCAGCTTCCGTATGAAGACCTGTACGAGCTCGCCGTTCGCGGCGGACTTGAAAGCCGACGTCCTCAAGCGTTGGCCGGGTGCGCTGGTGGAGATCTACGGCATGACCGAAGGAGGCGGCACTTGCTTGCTGCATGCCACCGAGTTTCCGAACAAGCTTCATACCGTCGGTCGACCGGCTGCGGGGCACGATATTCGAGTCATCGATGAGGAGGGCCGCTGCGTCGAGCAGGGGCAGTGCGGAGAAGTCGTCGGTCACTCGGGCGCCATGATGACCGGGTATCTCGGGCAACCCGAGAAGACGCGCGAAGCCGAGTGGTACGACAGCGAGGGCAAGCGCTTCATTCGCACGGGAGATATCGGTCGCTTCGATGAGGACGGCTTTCTCATACTCGTCGACCGCAAGAAGGACATGATCATCTCCGGCGGCTTCAACATCTATCCGTCGGATCTCGAGGCGGTACTTCGCGGGCACGAGAGTGTCGCCGAAGCATCGGTTGTCGGTGTGCCGTCGAGACAATGGGGCGAGACGCCGGTTGCTTTCGTCGTTCTGCGCGCCGGTCGCGAGGTGAGCGCGGAGTCGCTGCGGTCGTGGGTCAACGAGCGCGTCGGTAAGACGCAGCGCTTGTCGGATCTGATATTCGTCGATGCGCTGCCGCGCAATGCGCTGGGCAAAGTTCTAAAGACGGCACTGCGCGAGAGCTACAAGGGGCAACTGTAGTTGCCCCGATCGCGAGAAGCAGGGCGTCAAATGACGCCTTGCTCGCGCATGTGTTGGATTTTCTCGTCGGAATAACCGATCCATTTCAGAACTTCCACCGTATGAATTCCTTCGGTGGGTGCGGAGCTGCGGATTTTTTTCGTGAGCCCCTCCAGATTGAGCGGAGAGCTCACCAAATGCATGCGGCCTACGCGCGGATGATCGACGGGCGCGGCGATATTCAAATGCTGTACTTGCGGGTCGGCGAAGGCCTGATCCACCGAGTAGATCGGTCCGCAGGGAAGGCCGGCAGCTTCCATGCGCTCCACCCAGTACGCGGTGGGGCGCTTGCGCGTTTCAGCGTCGATGGCCGCATGGACGGCGTCGCGATCCTTGGATCGATCTCGCTGCGACTGCCACTCGGGTTTTCGTAGCCACTCCGGTTTGTCGAGCACCTGGCACAAACGCTTCCATTGTTCGGACGAAGAAGCGGCGATGTTCACGTGTCCGTCGCTCGTCGCGAAGACGCCGGTCGGCACGACCGTGGGATGCGCGTTTCCGACCTGTTTGGGGACTTCGCCTCTGACCAGCCAACGTGCGGCTTGGAAGTCGAGCATGAACATCATGCTTTCGATGAGCGATGTGTGTACCCACCGGCCGACGCCTGTGCGCTCACGCTGAAAGAGCGCCATCATGATCGCGAGCGCAAGCAGATTCCCGGCGCTCATGTCCGCAACGGCGATGCCTACGCGCATGGGACCGCGGCCCGGTTCGCCGGTCACCGACATCACGCCGCTCATTCCTTGCGCAATTTGGTCTACTCCCGGACGGGCCGCATACGGACCGGTCTGACCGAACCCGCTGATGCTGCCGTAGACCAGACGAGGATTGATGGGCTGCAAGTCCTCCCATGCAATCTTCAAACGGCGTTTCACCAGCGGCCGCATGTTTTCGACCAGCACGTCAGCCCGGCGAACCAGCTCGATGAACGCTTCATAGCCCTCGGGCGTCTTGAGGTTGAGCGTAATGGCGCGCTTGTTGCGATGCAGGTTCTGATAGTCAGGGCCGTCGCGGCGTCCGATCACCTCCTCGCCGCCCGTATCCGGAGGTTGTACTCGAATCACGTCGGCGCCCCAATCGGCGAGATGGCGAACACACGTCGGACCTGCGCGCGCGAGCGTCAGGTCGAGAACGACGAGTCCCGCAAGCGGTAGGCTCTGCATGTCGCTATTGGTGTGCTTTGTCGACGGATTGCCGGACATCTGCTTGCTCATGGTCGCCCAGCAGGGCAGCGTTGTCTTCGCCGAGCCGTGCGCTCGGCCGATAAGGGACACGTTGCGCCCTGACGAAACGCAACGGGCTATTGGGAAGAATCATGGGTCCGTATTCCGGGTGCTCGACGTGCTGCAGCATCCCGGTCGCGTGGAAATGCTCGTCGTGCAGTACTTCCGGCAGCTCCTGGACGGCGCCGCATGGGATGCCGGCACCCGCAAGTTTCATGAACAGCTCGTGCTTGCGATAAGCGCGCGTCGCTTGTTCGATCCGCGAGTCGATGTATGACATGTGAGCTACCCGGCCGGACATGGTTTGCAGACGCGGATCGTTCGCAAGGTCATCGAGCGAAAGTTGGCGCAGCAATGTGCGCCACTGGCGCTCGTTGATGCAAATGATGGCTACGTATCCATCTTCCGTGGAATACAAATTGTAGGGACAGACCGTACCCCCTCCATGTCTGTTGCCGGTGCGGGACACGAAGCCCGGAGACGTCGCGTGCATGGCTCTGCCCAGGTTCGAGGCGAGCGTCGCATACACCGAGTCCATCATCGAGACTTCGACGTCGGTGACTTCGCCGGTGCGCTCGCGAAGCAGCAACGCCGTGACGATGGCGCCATATAAATGTGTGCCCGCCGAGATATCGGCGAGCGCCGCTCCCGCTTTCAACGGCGGCTCGTCGGGATGACCGGTCGAGGAGATGATGCCGGCAAGTGCCTGCACTGTGATATCGAGCGCCGGAAACGTCTTGTACGGGCCGCTGCTGCCGAATCCGGACAAGGACGCCCGAATCAGTCTCGGATTGGTTTCCTTCAATCGCGCTGGGGTCAGCGACAGAGACTCGAGCACGCCGGGACGGAAGTTCTCCACCAACACATCGGCGTTTCGAAGCAGCTTCAGTAGTTGCTGAATGCCTTCGGGCGATTTCAGATCGAGCGTGACGGAACGCTTGTTGGCGTTGAACATCGCAAACGGCGTTGCGGCTGCGCCGCCTCGGCCTCTCAACCCTTCTCCCTCCGGGGGCTCCACTTTGATGACTTCCGCTCCGGCCATGGCCAACAGGAACGTTGCATAGGGTCCGCTGTACACCTGGGTCAGGTCGATCACCCGGATGCCGCTGAGCGGCGGCGGGATTCCCGCCGAGGTTTCGGTGGCGTTCGATGTGAATTTCATGTTCTATTTAGCGGAAATCTTTTTTAGCGGTGGGGCTACCCGAGTATGGCAATCCCCAACAAGACTGAAAAGAGTTTGACGGTGCAGGCGCATCGTTGGCATCATAGAGAACAAGATTCTACTATATAGAATCATCGTTCAAATCTTGATAACGCGGCGGGGGAAATGATGAACGCAACCGGTTCGTGGGAGCTGCCCGAAGAACTGCGCTTGCTGCAACAGACCGTGCGGCGCTTCATGGAGAACGAAGTGCGCCCGATAGAGGAGCAGCTCGAGCACGATGCGTTCGAGCTCCCGCCCGAAAAGCTGAAACCGCTCCAGGCCAAAGCGCGGGAGCTGGGCTTGTGGTGCTTTCGTACGCCGAAGGAGTACGGGGGCGCCGGCTTGAATCTGCTCGCAAGCGCGGTCGTCGCCGAGGAGGCTGCCAAGTGCCGCATGGGCGCATACATCCCCGCATGCGGTGCCTTCGGCGTCGATCCTCCGAATGTGATCTTTCAGGGGACGAAGGAGCAGATCGAACGCTACGCGCTCCCGGTCATCGAGGGTCATGGCTACGCGTTCACGGCGATCAGCGAAGCTTCCGGCGGATCGGATCCCGCGCGAGCGATTCGCTGCCGTGCGGAACGTCGCGGCGATCGCTACATACTCAACGGCACGAAGATGTGGATCACGGGTGCCGGAAGGGCAACGTGGGGAATCGTTTACGCGCGCACGGGCGAGCAGCAGAGCCGAAGCGGAATCACATCTTTTATCGTCGATGCCAATGCACCCGGCCTGACGAAGCGACGCATCGGCGTGATTCGCTCGTACGCTCCCTACGAGCTGCATTTCGACAATGTCGAGGTTCCCGTCGAGAACCGCTTGGGTGAGGAGGGGCAGGGTTTTCGCATTGCCGAACGGTGGCTCGTGCATGGTCGAGTGCCGTATGCGGCAGGAACCATCGGCATTGCGCAAGCGGCGCTCGATATGGCCGTCGACTGGGCGAGGCAGCGCGAGACGTTCGGATCGAAGCTTGCGGACAAGCAAGCGATTCAGTGGATGTTGGCCGACAGCGAGATCGAGCTGCGTGCCGCGCGCTTGCTGGTGTATCAAGCCGCATGGAAGGCAGACATGGGTCAGGACATGAAAGTCGAAGCCTCAATCGCCAAGGTGTTTGCCACCGAGACGGCGTTCCGGGTCGTCGATCGCTGCATTCAGATCTTCGGCGGGCTCGGTGTCGCGCAGGAAATGCCGCTCGAGCGGTGGTTTCGGGAGCTGCGGATCAAGCGCATCGGTGAAGGTCCCTCCGAAGTTCAGCGCATGGTCGTTGCGCGCCATCTGTTGAATTCGAGGCTCTGAAGATGTCCATCGATCTTGCGGTCGACGATGACGGGATCGCGCTGATAACGATCAATCGTCCGGAGAAAGCGAACGCCCTGGATCCCGAACATTACGCGGCGTTGTCGCAGCGCTGGATCACGGTACGAGACGATCCGGCAATTCGGGCGGCCATCATTACCGGCGCCGGCGAACGCGTATTCTGCGCCGGAGCCGATTTGCGTGCGACCATCGGGCGCGAGCGCCAGCTGAGCGAACTGTGGCTCACGCAACAGGGACAGCTGCTCAATCGCGGGCTCGAGGTTTGGAAGCCGATCATCGCTGCGGTCAACGGCGCCTGTATCGGCGGTGGAATGACGCTGCTGCTCGCGACCGACATTCGGGTCGCAGTCCCCGAGGCAACGTTCGGGCTCGCGGAAGTCAAACGCGGCATCATCGCTGCCAATGGTGGTACGCAGCGAATCATGAGTCAGTTGCCGTATCCCATCGCAATGGAACTGCTGCTGACGGGCGACGCGCTGACGGCCGAGGCGGCGCAGCGTTGGGGAATGCTCAATGCTGTGTGTCCTCGCGAAGAGCTCCTGGATCGGGCGTTCGAATATGCACGGAAAATCGCCGCCAACGCGCCTCTCGCCGTTCAAGCTGCCAAGGAACTGGCGATTCGATCGCGCGACGTCAGTCTTGCCGAAGGATTGCGCTTCGAACAGCTGGTGAACGCGATCCTGCAACGCTCCGAAGACGTGCAGGAGGGGCGGGAGGCGTTTGCGAAGAAGCGCCCGCCGAAATTCCGTGGCCGCTGACCTTGCGAATATGCGCGGCGAAGTGGTCATCGCCGGCATCGGTGCCACGGCATTCGGCAAGCTGGGACGCGACACGATCTCCTTGAACGTCGAGGCGTGCCGGAACGCGCTCGAGGATGCCGGTATCGAGAAAGACGCCGTCGACGCATTGTTCGTGAAGACGCCCACGTCGCGGCGCGAGTTCATGTACGGTCAAAAACTGGCGGCCGCTATGGGACTGCAGCCGAAGCTCGGCGGAGCTTGGGACCAAGGCGGTGCAGCCAACATCACCTTGATCTCGTTCGCAGCGATGGCGATTGCCGCCGGACAGTGCGAGATTGCGCTGGTTTGTTATGCAGACGATCCGCGAAGCGGAGCGCGCGACGTATATGCACGGCCGCGCGGCGAAGATGCTGCATACGGCTGGTTCTCGACTGCGGCCGGGTACGCGATGATTCACCGCCGCTATGTGATCGAGCACCGCGCACCGCCGGAGGCTTTCGGTGCTGTCGCCGTCACCTGCCGTGCCAACGGTGCCGCCAATCCGCGAGCGCAGCTACGCAAAGCGATCACGATGGACGACTACCTGGCGTCGCCTTGGGTAGTCGAACCGTTGCGGCGCGACGATTGTTGCCTTGTGTCGGACGGCGGCGCGGCGGTCGTTCTCATGAGCGCAGCGCGAGCGCGTTCCCTCAACGTGCGAGCGCCGGTTCCCATTCTCGGATTCGGTCACGGTCAAACGTCGGCTCCGCTGCACGAGCGGGCAACGCTGACGAGCACGATGGCGAAAGTTTCCGCCGCCACGGCCTTCAAGATGGCGGGCATTTCGCCGCAGCAGGTGGACGTCGCGCAGATCTACGATTGTTTCACCATCACCGTATTGATGACGTTGGAGGACTACGGTTTCTGCGCGCCTGGGCATGCGGCAGGTTTCGTCGCCGAGGGTCGCATCGCTCACGACGGAGATTTTCCGATCAATACCAGCGGCGGGCTGCTTTCCGAATCCGGTATGCCGGGATTGCAACTCGTGCACGAAGGTGTGCGACAAATTCGCGGCACGGCCAATCGCCAAGTCAAGAACGCGCGCTTCTCGCTGATCAGCAATCAAGGCGGCGTGATGGATACGCACGCAACTTTGATACTGGGAGGCTGAGATGACCCTACCGCTTCCAGAGCGCACGACGTTGACGCAACCGTACTGGGAAGCACTCGAGCGTCAACGTTTGGTGTTTCAGGAGTGTTCGTGCGGGCAGCGCTGGGCTGCTGCGCGCCCGCAATGCCCCAAGTGTCTGCGAACGGATCGCTGGCAGTGGCGCGACGCCAGCGGTCGCGCAACGCTCATCAGCTGGGTGATATATCACGTGGCTTATCACCCTGCTTTCGCAGAAAGGCTACCGTACAACGTGGCCATCGTGGAGCTAGAGGAAGGGCCTCGCATGATGACGAACGTGATCGTCGACGATTTCGCCGACCTGAAAGCCGGAATGCCGCTCGAGTTGAACGTGCAGCACGATTTCGGCGTCTTGTTGGCGCGCTTCGCACCGGCACGCTAACGATCAGGCCGGCGGGCTTGACTGTCGGCAGGACAGTTGAGACGCTCCTTGAGGAACTGTGTTTTCATAAATAGCTATTAGTTCCGGAATTTGGAACCTTGGGGGATAGGGGGATGACGGCGAATGAGGCGGCTTCCACCAGCGCGCTCGCCGCTGTCTAGCGCGACACCGTCAGCGTACTTGAGGACTGCGACCGATTCAGCGGAAGCCGGCGCCTCAACAACCCGATGCACACCGAAGTGCGGCCTCCTCGCAGTGCATGCTTAGTCGAGAGTCACCGCCGATGAACACGAAGCTCGTTTCGCTCCTGCTGATTGCTGCAACCTTGGCGGGCTGTTCGAAAAAGGAGGCGTCCGACGGTCCTTACTACGCAGGCAAGCGCATCGAAATCATTATTCCGACTTCGGTCGGCGGCGGCACCGATCGTTTCGCGCGTTTGCTCGGCGACGGTTTGCACAAGTTCGTTCCCGGCAATCCCGTCGTCGTGCCGCGACAGATGACGGGCGGCGGCGGCATTCTCGCGGGCAATTGGGTCGTCGAGCAGGCGCCGAAGGATGGCACTGTGTTGCTCGCGGGTACCGGACAAGGAACGTTGCGGCAGATTCTGGGGCAGAAATCCGTCCGCGCGAGAGCAGCCGACTTCGAAGAGCTGGTCGCGATTCCGGTCGCACGCACCGTGACGATTGGGCCGGGCAAAGGCGTCACGAATCGCACGGATGTGCGCAAGCTGCGCAATGGGCAACCGCTGCACACCGCATTGCTCGACCCGATCGCCGGCATCACGTTCGTGTTGCAGTTCGAGATGCTGGGAATCCCTCTCAAAGTCATACCCGGCTATCACGGCGGGCGCGATCGCGATCTCGCGATGTTCCGCGGCGAGATCGACATCATCCAGCAAGTAACGACGACGTTCGCCGCCTCCACCAAGCCGCTCTTGGATCGCGGTGCCGTTCTGCTGTGGAACGACGGGTTCGTTGCGCCGAACGGCGACATCGTGCGCGATGAAGGCATGCCGGACGTGCCGACGTTCAACGAGGTCTACACCGAAGCCTACGGCGAACCGCCATCCGGACAGTTGTGGGAGCTCTACCGAGCCACCCTGCCGCTCGTCGGCAATGCCGCCAAGGTCTTGCTGCTTCCTGTCGGTGCGCCGCGGGAGGCCAAGGAAGCTTTGATGGAAGGTATCAAAGCGATGATCGCCGATCCCGAGTTCATGGCGCGCATATTGCGGGAGTCGGAAGGTCACGCGCCCATTTACGGCGAAGAGCTCGAAGCGATTCTGGCCGAGGCGCGCAATTTGTCGCCCGACAAGATCGAGTTCCTACGCAACTTCATCGGCGAGCGATTCGAAGTCGAGTTCGAGTAGCGGGCTTTGCGAGTGCGGACCCCCGTTACGAGTCTCCTCCGAGTCATCGATGCCGCGAGTGATTCTGTGAAGGTAAACGCATGTTAGACGCCGCGATCAGCGCTCTCGGCATTCTGTTGAGCCCGCAACACTTCGGCTATCTGCTGGCGGGCACGGCAGTCGGATTGATCATCGGCATTCTTCCCGGATTGGGAGGGATGGTCGGTCTGGCGCTTCTCATGCCGCTGACCTACGGGCTCGATCCTGTTTCCGGCATTGCGATGCTCATCGGTCTGACGTCCGTCACGACCGTCGCCGATACGTACACGTCAGTGCTCATGGGTGTTCCCGGTTCGGCGGCTTCTCAAGCGACGGTCATGGACGGCTATCCCATGGCGCAGCGCGGCGAGGGCGCGCGTGCGCTCAGTGCGTCTTTCCTCGCATCCATGTTCGGCGGGTTGATCGGTGCGTTGGTGCTGACCGTGACGCTGCCGTTCGCAGTTCCGATGGTGCTGGCGCTCGGCACGCCCGAGCTTCTGATGCTGACGTTCCTGGCGCTCGGCATGGTGGCCGTATTGAGCGGCCAGAATCCTTATCTCGGCATGCTCTCGGCAATCAGCGGATTGGCGATCGGCACGATCGGCAGCGCACCGAGCTCGGGCACCTTTCGTTTTACGTTCGGCACCGACTATCTGCTCGACGGCGTCACGTTGACCAGCTTGGCGATGGGCCTATTCGCGATTCCGGAAATGATCGCGGTGTTGTCTCGCGGCGGCGCCATCGCCGAAGAGCGCGCTGAGATCGGCCGCGGCTGGCTGCAAGGAATTCGCGACGTGTTGAGCCACAAGCTGCTTGTGTTCCGGCATGCGCTGATCGGCGCCTTGATCGGATTCTTGCCTGGCTTGGGAAATTCGATCATCGACTGGGTCAATTACGGAATCGTGGTCAAGACTGCCAAGGACAAGTCGCAATTCGGCAGAGGCGACATTCGCGGCGTCATCGCGCCCGAAAGCGCCACCAATGCCAAAGAGGGCGGCGCATTGATTCCGACGCTCATGTTCGGAATCCCGGGCAGTGGCAGCATGGCGCTCTTGCTCGCGGCGATGGTCATCATGGGCGTCGAGCCCGGTCCCACGCTCATCGTTTCTCACATGGATCTGGTGTTCGTCGTGGTGTGGAGCATCGCCATCGCGAACATCATCGGCACGGCCGTGGCTTTCTCGCTCTCCGGTCCGATCACCAAGCTCGCGTTCATGCCGTTCAGCAAGGTGATGCCGATCCTGTTATTGCTCATCTCGCTCGGTTCGTTTCAGTCGAGCCAGCACATGGGAGATCTCGCGGTGCTATTGCTGTTCGGCGTGGTGGGCTGGGTCATGCGGCGCACCGGAATCCCTCGCGCGCCGCTGCTGATCGGATTCGTGCTGTCGGGTCTGATCGAGCAGTACTTGTGGCAAGTGATGAGCCGATACGGATTCGAATGGCTTCAGCGTCCGGGCGTCATCGTCATCGGAACGCTCGCCGTGGCGGCTGTCGGCCTCAGTATCTATAGCAAGTCTCGCACGAAGCCTCGGCCCGAAACGGGCACCGGGCAGGAAAGCGTCGGCGGAGTAGGACGATGAGCCGGGAAACACCTCAGCGCGCTTCGCGATCCCTGTTGCCGGTCTGGGACCGGAACGTATTGCTCGGCCTCGTCACGTTCGGTCTGTTGGTGTTCATCGCAATGTGGCTGACCTCCGCCGGATTCATGCCCGGCGCGCGCATGTATCCGCGCTTCGTCGCCGGGGTCGGCGTGTTGGTCGCGGCACTTGCGCTTTGGCGAGTGTGGACAGGGAAAGAACCGAGGGGCGGAGCAGGGCATGAATTGCCCGGCCGGGACGAGAGCGTTCGCGACGTCTACACGAGAGCCCTCAAGCTGGTCGCGAGCATTGCTCTGTACTACCTCGGCATTCTCCTGTTCGGTTTCGTGCTCGCAACGGCCGTCTACCTCGTTGCTTTCGCCCGCCGCTACGGCGAGTCGTGGCTTCGCAGTGTCGTCGTCGCCGCAGTGTGCGTGACCCTCGTGTACGTGTTGGACAAAACGATCGATCTATTCCTGCCGAAGGGCTTGCTGCTCAGCGCTCTTTTTTGAAGGAGACAGTGCCATGAATACGCCTTCGTTGACGCGTCGCTGGTTTCTCGGTGCTGGAGCAGCGGTGGCTGCAGGCATTTTGAGCGGTTGCCACAAACGCGCCGCAATTGGGACGAATCCCGTCGTCGAGACGGCCAGCGGAAAGCTGCGCGGCCTGGTCGTCGACGGAGTAAACGTGTTCAAGGGCATTCCCTACGGATCGGTGCAGCGCTTCATGCCGCCAGGTCCGGCGCCGCAATGGGCAGGCGTGCGCGATGCCTTCGAGTACGGTCCTGCCGCTCCCCAACGAGCAGAGCGCTTGGGTCAAAGAGTCAATCTATATGCATCGACGCGTCCGGAGCCGCCGGCGGACGAGGATTGCTTGGTGCTGAACGTTTGGACGCCTGCCGCCGACGGCGCTCGTCGACCGGTCATGGTGTGGTGGCATGGCGGCGGATTCGAGGCCGGCTCAGGATCGGGGATCTGGTTCGACGGCACGAATCTCTGTAAGCGAGGCGATGTCGTCGTCGTCACCGTGAACCACCGCTTGAACGTTTTCGGTCATTGTTATCTCGCCGACAAACTCGGCCCGGACTTCGCTGCATCGGCGAACGTCGGATTCTTGGATCTCGTTGCGTCGCTGCAATGGGTGCGCGAGAACATCGAGCGCTTCGGCGGCGATCCGAACAATGTGCTGATCTTCGGCGAATCGGGCGGCGGCAGGAAAGTCAGCATCGCAATGGCCGCGGAGGCGGCCCAAGGGCTTTTCCATCGGGCAGTCGTGCAAAGCGGTTCGCACTTGAGATTGATGACCGTGGAGCGAGCGGTACAACTCACCGACCGGCTGCTCGACCAACTCGAGATCAAGCCGGAGGAGGCGAGCAAACTGCTGACTTTGCCATGGCAACAAGTCCTCGATGCGCAGCTCAAGGTGATCTCCCAAGTCGATGAGCGTTTTGCGCCGGTGTTGGACGACGCCGTTTTCAAAGCTCATCCGTGGGATCCTGTCGCGCCGGCGATATCGGCTCGAGTGCCGTTGCTGGTGGGGACCAATCGCACGGAGATTTCGAATCAGCTCGGCAACGATTCGGCCATCTACACGTTGGACGAAGCCGGCTTGCACAAGCGGCTCCAGGCCTATCTGCCGCCCGAAGACATCGAATCGGTCGTCGATGTGTTTCGCAAATCGAATCCGCAAGCCAATCCGACGGAGCTGTTCTTCCTCATCGTCTCGGCTCGCGGCTACAACCGCGATGCAACCATTCAGGCCGAGCGCCGCGCCCAGCAGGAAGGCGCCGCGCCCGTGTATCGATACATGCTCGCATGGCGCACGCCCGTCGAAGGAGGGCGACGCGTTACGCCCCACGCCCTCGACATTCCTTTCATCTTCGACAACGTGGACAAGGCCGCTTCGATGGCCGGCCCGGTCAACGAACGGACTCGTGCTCTGACCGATGCCATGGCGGGTTCTTGGATTGCCTTCGCCCGGACAGGCGATCCGAACAATTCGAGCGTACCTCCCTGGGCGCCTTACGATCTGGACAAGCGAACGACCATGATCTTCGACGACGAGTGCGAGGCGCGCGAAGATCCCTGGCGGGAAGAGCGCATTGCGATGGAGAAGTACCCGACCCAGCAGCTCGGACGTGCATTGCACCGGCGCCGTAGCGCGGCGGGCGGTTGAGCGAGCTGGGCTTTGGCGTGGCGGTGGGCATGCCCGGCCGCAGCAAGTGTTCTAGAATTCAGAACTGCTGGCATGCCGCTGGTATTTCTGGGAGGCTAACTTGGATACGACCCTGATCAAGGGATTGCACGTGTTGGAGCATTTGATTCAGGCCGACTCGCCGCTTCGCATTACCGCGATAGCGTCGGATCTGGATCTACCGAAGAGCAACGTGCACCGCACGCTCACGACGCTCATCCACGCCGGTTACGTCGTACAGGGGGAGGACGGAAGCTATCGCCCGACGCTCCGAATTTGGGAGCAGGGGATCAAAGTCATCGCACGCCACCCCGTGCGTCGCGCCGCACATGCGTTCATGCAGGCACTCAATCAGGAGACGTCGGAAACCGTCAATCTCGTCGTGCTCGATGGGGATGAGTGCCTTTACATCCATCAGATCACTTCGGTGATGCCTATTCGAGCCAGCTCGGCGCTCGGAAATCGCGTTCCGGCGATCTATCCGGCATCGGGAAAGGTGTTGCTCGCGTATATGCCCGACGGCGAGAAGCGGGCGCGCGCGATCTACAACAAGTACAAGTCCATGAAGCCTGGGTTGAAGCTCAACGAGCTGCTCGAAGATCTGGAGCGGATCAAGCCCGACGGATATGCGTACTCGATCAGCGGCTGGCGAGAAGGCATCAACAGCGTTGCCGGCGTGATCTTCGGTCCGAACCGGCAGCCCATCGCCGCGATCGCTCTGTCAGGCCCTCAGGAGCGAATGACGAAGGAGCGCATGGAGAAGTTGTCGCATTCGGTGCTCAACACGTGCACCCAGATCAGTAACGCATTGGGCGCCTGATCGCCACATCAGGGAAGGGCAGCGGAACCGCTGCGTTCACGCGCAACTCCGAATCATCTCGCCAAAGCAGGAGGGCGGCCGTTCAGCCGCCCTCCTGCTGCATCGAGGCGTCGCGTCTTATGGCAGACCTGACGCCTTTGCTTCAGATCGCGATTCCATGCTTCGCCAGCGGCAGCGAGCGGATGCGTTTTCTCGTTGCCGCATAGATCGCGTTGCATAGAGCGGGCGCGACGAGCGCGACCGCCGGCTCGCCCATGCCGCCCGGTTTTTCTGTGCTGTCCATCAAGAAGACTTCGATGGCCGGCATTTCGTTCATGCGTAGCATGCGATACGCATCGAAATTGTGCTCGCGGACGCGACCGTTCTCGATGTTCACTTCGCCCCAGAGCGCCGCCGTCAAGCCGAACACGATGCTGCCTTCGGCCTGTGCCATGACGATGTCCGGATTGACGATCTGGCCGCAGTCGACGACGCACACGATCCGGTGGATCTTGAGCTTGTTGCCTTCCATCGAGATCTCGGCAACCTGCGCGAGATACGTGTCGTAGCCGGACATCAGCGCAATGCCTTGATAACGGCCCTGCGGCACCTGCCCCCAACGCGCTTTTCGTGCAGCCGCGTCGAGCACGGCCTGCCAACGCGGTTGTTCGTCGAGAAGGCTGCGACGGAAATCGTACGGATCCATGTTCGCGGCAGCAGCGCATTCGTCCATGAAACACTCGACCGTGAAGCAATTGAGCGCGTGGCTGACCGAGCGCCAATAACCCACGTCGATGCCGATCTCGTGCCGCAGATAGTCGACGTACACGTTCGGCACGCCGTACGGATAGTTGTGCGCAGCTTCGATCGCGAACGGATCGATGATGTCCTTGACGACATCGGGTGCCCAACGCGCCGTGATCGACGGTGCGACGAGATGCAGCTTGAACGCATTCATCTTGCCGTCCGCACCGAACCCGGCCTGGGCGATGTTGACCGCGGGTGGACGATACTTGTCGTGCGTCATGTCGTCCTCGCGCGTCCAGATCACTTTCACGGGCTTACCTGCTGCTTTGGCGCACTCGACCGCGTCGGGAATGAAATCCACTTCGAGCCTGCGGCCGAATCCGCCGCCGAGGAAGGTCGTGTGCACGAACACTTGCTCGGGCGGAAGCCCCGCAGCTTGCGCAGCGGCCAACTGTGCCATCTGCTGAACCTGCGTCGGCACGTAGATGTGGCAGGCGCCGTCCTTGAACTCCGCCGTACAGTTTTGCGGCTCGAGGGTTGCATGCGCGAGCATCGGCAGCTCGTAGGTTGCTTCGATGCGGCGTGCCGCGGAGCGCAGCGCGGCATCGGCATCGCCCTCGTTACGCACCTCCTTGCCCTTGTTTCTCGCCGCCGCTTTCAGTCCTGCATAGATCGCGTTGTTGTTGAGGCGCGCGTTGGGTCCGGAAGCCCATTGAACCTCGAGCGCATCTCGCGCTTGTTTCGCCTGCCACCAGGAGTCGGCAATGACGGCGACACCCGAGGTGGTCTGCAGCACGTGCCGAACGCCGGGCATGCTCTGCGCCTTGTCGGCCTTGAAGGATTTGACGCTTGCGCCGAGCTCCGGCGGCAGCGCCAAAGCGGCATAGAGCATGTCGGGCAAGCGCACGTCGATGCCGAACTGCGCCGAGCCGTCGACCTTCAGCGGTGTGTCGAGTCGTTTTTGAGGCTTGCCGATGAATCGGAATTTGTCGCGCGGTTTGGGCTCGATCTTCTCCGGTTTCGGCAATGCCGCCGCCGCTTCGGCGAGCTCGCCGAAGGACAAGCGCCTGCTCGTGAAAACGACGTAACCGTCGACAGTGGAGCACGCCGAGGGCGGTGCGCCCCACTCTTTGGCGGCAGCCTGAATCAATCGTGCGCGCGCCTCGGCCGCTGCCATGCGCAGCTTGTCCCATGCATCGCGCACGCTCGTGCTGCCGCCCGTCACTTGTCCGCCCAGCAGATTATTGATGTATGCATCGCCGGGCGGTGCGAATTCGACCTTGATTCGCTCCGGCGGCACGTCGAGCTCTTCGGCAATCAGCGTCGGCAAGGCGGTGTACACGCCTTGGCCCATCTCGGAGCGGTCGCAGAGCACCGTGATCGAATTGTCGGTGCCGATGCGCAGCCAGGCATTGGCTTCGACGGTCTTGGCAGGTCCCGAGCTCGCGCGATCGTTTCGGCCGCAGCCGGGCAGGTGAATCGCGATGATCAGTCCGCCCGAGGCGGCAGCAGCGCCTTTCAGAAAAGTACGGCGCGAGATCGGCGAATCGAAGGAGTTGGCGTGCGACATGTCAACCTCCCGACTTCGAAAGCTCAGCGGCCCGACGCACGGCCTTGCGAATGTTCGAGTACGTACCGCATCGGCAGATGTTGCCGGACATCGCCTGATCGATGTCTGTGTCGCTGGGGTTCGGATTCTTCGACAGCAAAGCCGCTGCCGACATGATCTGTCCGGACTGACAATAGCCGCATTGAGGCACGTCGAGCTCGATCCACGCGCGCTGCACGGGATGGCTGCGATCGCTCGACAGGCCTTCGATGGTCGTCACCGACTTGCCTGCAACGCTGCCGATGGGCGTCACGCAAGAGCGCACGGGCTCGCCGTCCACGTGCACCGTGCATGCGCCGCACAGGGCAGCACCGCAACCGTATTTCGTGCCGGTCAGTCCCAGCGTGTCCCTGAGCACCCAAAGCAGGGGGGTGTCTTCGGCGACGTCGATTTCTTGGGCTTGGCCATTTAGCGTGAGTTTGATCATGCTTCCCCCGATCACGCGTGAGAATCGTTGTGGCCCGACTATACGCCCGCCGGTCTGCGTTGTGAGTAAGGATCATCGTCGACCGGCGTCGAAGGTTACCTTTGAGGGCGCTCGCGCACGGACCGGCCGGCCCGCCGGTCGCGTTGCTACAATTCCCGCCGATGAAACGTAGAAAGATCAGTGCCGCGCTCGCCAAGGTGGCGCGTGCCATCCACGATTCCGAGGCTTTTCTAATACATGTCGGCAGCATTGCCGACCGCTATCGCCGCGAGCACGCGCTCGACACGGGTCCGCGCGGCCGCGAAGTGCGGCAAGCTTTGCGAACGTTCCGCCGTCATGCGGCTGGCTTGGTCGAGTGGCTGAGCACCGCACAATCGCGTCCGAGCTCGCTCGAGCACGAGGCATTGACGAAGATCGCCGCGAGCCTCCGTACCGCGCCGAATCAACTGCTCGCAACGAGCGGTACGTTCGTCGAATGGTTGAAACGTACGGACAGCGCGGCGGGCGAAGCCGAAACGCAGCTCACCGGACGTAAGCGTGCAAATGCACCGTTGATTGCCGCCGAAGCGCTGCGTGCGACGTACGAGCATCATGGGCTCAAGTGGTCGACGCAGGTCACGAAGCGCAGCGTCGGTAGCGCAGTGCAGTTGCTGTGCGCGATTGCCAAGAGCGCGGGCGATGAATTGACGCCTGAGGAAGCGCGCGCAGCGCTGCTAGCAGCAACGCGAGGCGCGGGAGGGAAATAGACGACGGAAGGGCTCTGGGCGTTTGGCACTGGTCAGAAAGGCCGGGGTGCAGCGGATACTGGGCTCGCCTCTCGTTTGGGCAGAGGCAACGAGAGCGATAGCGTCTTGGCGAGGGGGCCACCGCGAAGTGCGCAGATTATTAGGGTGAAATCGTCTCGCGCAATCGCGCGGGTGGCTGTCGACTCTCAACTAATTCTCGATTCTGCGCGGTACGTAGAGCTCGGACAACAGCCGCCGCAGGGCCGCGAGCTTCGGCAGATCGTGGATCACGACGTACGGACGCCGCGGGTTGCGTGTCGCGTAATCCTGATGTTCGGGCTCGGCGGGAAAGAAACCGCGATTCGGCTCGATCGTCGTCACGATCGGCGCATCGAATACGCGTGCTGCTTCGAGCTGTTCGATGTACGCGCGCGCTACGCGTTCCTCTTCGGCGTTCGCGACGAAAATTGCCGAGCGGTATTGCGGCCCTTCGTCGGGGCCTTGGCGGTTCAATTGCGTGGGATCGTGCACGACCGAGAAAAACACGCGCAGCAGCTCGCCATACGAAATCTCCTGCGGGTCGTACAAAATCTCGACGGCTTCGGCGTGTCCTGTATCGCCGCTTGCCACTGCTGCATAGTGCGCCATGTAGCTCTTCCCGCCGGAATATCCGGCGACGACGTCGCGCACGCCTCTCACATGTTCGAACACGAGTTCGACGCCCCAAAAACATCCACCTGCCAACACGACTTTTTGTAACGTCTGGGCACGCGGCAGATCGATCTCCGGCGGCGGTACCGCCGTTGCCGCCGCAACGCTTCGGGATGCCAGCAGCAGACAGAACAGTGTGAGATGTCTGAACATGGACAGCGGCCTTAGGCTGTAGACTGTAGTCTGCACGCATATTCTGAGTCTCTCACTCGGCTCGCGGCCGTCTTTCCTCAGGAGAGGGAGGAGACCCGCGAACGCGCGCACCGCCTATAGCCTACAGTCTACAGTCTACAGCCTACAGCCCAACGATGAGCGATCAACAGCCTCCCAAAGTCCGCTACGAACCTGGCCTCGGCTGGATCTGTTCATGCACGAACGTCTATGTCGAGCGCGTGGATTTCGATCTCGATTGCCATCACTGGCCGCTCTGCGAGCACATCGTAGAGGCGGCGAGGAAAGCCCTCGAGGACATGATTCGTGATCCGTGATTCGCAGGCGTGGACGCGCGGCATTACTCAACCCAAGGAGGGCACTGACGGACCCGAACGGGTGCCTGTCACGTAAGGGCAAATGGAGGCCGAGATAGCGCGCTTGGCGCTATGCGCCACGAATCACGCCCAGCGCCTCTGGCTGTTGCCCGTAGCCTATCGCCTATGAATCGCACGCTCGTTCTGGTCGCCACTTCATTTACGCTACTGGCGCTCATCGTCATCGCGCTGGCGGCATTCGGCGCCGTGACGTTTCAGCTCGCCCTGTTGATGCTGGTTGGGCTGGTAGGCTTGTATTTCGGCTGCGGAGTGCTCGTGCTGATTTATCGGTTCGTGAGCAAGCTCCAATAGTGCAACCCGGGACGGTTGCGCTGCGTCAAAAGGGCCATCAATCGGGAGGTTGCCGTGCGGTTCGTTTTCGTCGTCATTGCTTGGTTCGTGTTGCTGGCAGTGGCTTGGCCGCTCGCGCTGCTCGTGCTTTTCCTGCTGCCCATCATCTGGCTGCTGTCCCTGCCGTTCCGGTTCCTCGGCGCTCTCGTCGAAGCACTGTTCGCGTTCGTCAAAGCGCTGCTGTTCCTGCCGGCAAGGCTGCTAGGGCACCGCGGCTGACGCGAAGCCTGGAGACCGTAGGCTGAAGGCTGAAGGTAGGAGCGCTGTCGCGACTTCTTGTCAGAGCTCAGTGCCTCAGCTAGCCGCGCTGCATAAACCCGCTGACATTCTCCAACCGATCGAGAAACGAAAACGTGCCGCGGTCCTTGACCTCGCGAGCGGCGTCGATGAATCCCGTCATAGCAGCGCGATAAAGCGAAGTTGCGAGGCTGATCCGACGGACACCGGCGGCTTTCAGCTCGGCAACACTGAACGACTTGCCGGGAATGCCGACCATGAAATTCACCGGCTTCGTCACGCTGGCACACACGGCCCGGACCGCATCGAGGTCGGGCAATGCGGGCGCGAACAGTACGTCGGCGCCGGCCTTTTCGAAGGCTTGTAATCGCTTGATCGTGTCGTCGAGATCCGGATTGCCGCGCAGGAAGTTCTCGCTCCGTGCAGTGAGGGTGAATGGGAAGGGCAGCGCCCGCGCCGCTTCCACCGCAGCGGCGACACGCTCGACAGCCTGTTCGAACGGGAACAGCGGCCGAGCCGGATCGCCGGTCGCATCTTCGATCGATCCGCCGACCAGACCGGCTTCGGCTGCCAGGCGAATCGTTTGTGCGACGTCTTCGGGTCTATCGCCGAAGCCTTTTTCGAGATCGCCGGACAGCGGCAAATCCGTCGCGCTCGCGATCGAGCGAATCTGAGCCAGCGCCTCGTCGCGAGATACGCGGCCGTCGAGCCGACCGAGACTGTTTGCCGCGGCTCCGCTCGATGTCGCAAGCGCTTCGAAACCGAGTCCCGCTGCAATGCGCGCCGAGCCCGCGTCCCAAACATTGGCGATGATGAACGTGCGTGAGGTTTCGTGAAGCGCAACGAATGCCGCTGCACGTTCCGCTTGGCTGATTGTCATGGATCACCGTCCGTTCAAAGATGTCGCGTCTCGGCGGGCTCGCGCTCCCACGCATTGTTGCGGCCATCGAAGTAACGGACGGGCGCAGCGATCAGCTCGGCGGGATCTGCATCGTCGAGACAGGCTACCTGCACGGCCCAGAACGCGCCGCCAAGTTCCGGGATATTGCCGCTGCTGAACGCGTGCACGCCGCAAGTCTTGCAGAACAGGTGATGCATGTTCCTGGCGCCGAACTGGTAAGTGGTCAAATTCTGCTCGCCTGCCAAGAGCCGAAAAGCTTCTGGCGAGACGAACGCTTCCCAGCAACGCTGCTTCGTGCAGATCGAGCAATTGCACTTGCCCGTACCTTCGCTCAAGTCCAACTCGGCCTCGAACTTCACTGCGCCGCAGTGGCAGCTTCCTCGATAGGTCTTCTTCATGTCGGTGCTCCCGTCGATCGCGCGCAGAGTCTGCGGCGGATCGTGGACAACCGATGACAACATTTTTGCCGCTGCGGCCAATCCACGCACTTAGGATTCTGGGTACTGGGCGCTGGGCCCAGACGAAAAGGCGCGGAGGCGCCTCTTCCTTCAGCCTTCAGCCTTCAGACTTCAGACTCAGGCCGCTTGCAGCGGGGCTCACTCCGCGGCTACGACGACCGGAGGCTCGATCTGCATGCGCAACACGGGCGTGGCAGCGGCCACGACGATCAAGATCGGCACGAGCGCCCAAGCGATTTCGACGAGCGTACGTCGGCGCAGGCCGGTCGGCGAACCGCGGAATGTCGCAACCGAATGCAGCATCACGCCGAAGATCGCTGTGGCGAGCGCGGCGCAGATCCACAGAGCTGCGTGCATGAGGTTCATTGGACGAACGACGAAATGCGCGTGAGGAACGTATAGTCGCCTTCGATCGCCATCAGTGCGATGAGCACCAACAACGTGAGCGGCGGAACCAGGATCACGAGCTTGAGCGCAAGCCGTTCCCAGGCGACATGCATGAAGATCGCGACGATGAATCCCGCTTTCAGGAACATGAATACGAGAATGAGCGTCCAGCGCAGCGCGCCCTCCAGATGGAAATAGTCGACCATGTACGAGAACGCGCTCAGGACGAACAACAGGAACCAGATCCCGAGGTAGATCTTGATCGGATGCTGTTGATGGCCGTCGGCGTGGGTCGCACTAGCGGTGCCGTGTCCTGCGTGTTCTTGCGTGACTGCGTGGCTCATAGGTGCGTCTACCAGAGATAGAAGAACGCGAATATGAATACCCAGACGAGATCGACGAAGTGCCAATACAGGCCTGCGACCTCCACGGTCTCGTACGTGCCTTTGCGATCATAGAAACCGCTCAGTACGCGATACGCGACGACGAGCAGATAGATGACGCCGCACGAGACGTGCAGGCCGTGGAAGCCGGTGATCATGAAGAACGAAGAACCGAACTGCGCCGCGCCCATGGGGTTCCCCCAGGGCCGCACGCCTTCTTCGACGATGAGCTTCGTCCACTCGAATGCCTGCATGCCGACGAAGGACAAGCCCAGGAGCGCCGTCGCAAACAGGAGGAGGGCTGTGCGTTTGCGGTCGCGCCGATAGCCGAAGTTGACGGCCATCGCCATCGTGCCGCTGCTCGTGATGAGAATCATGGTCATGATCGCAATCAGGAGCAGCGGAATGTGCGCGCCACCGACCGTCAGCGCGAACACTTCGCTCGGATTCGGCCAAGGCTCCGTCGTCGAGATGCGGACGTTCATGTACGACGTGAGGAAGCACGTGAACACGAACGTGTCGCTCAGCAAAAAAATCCACATCATCGCCTTGCCCCAAGGGACGGGGAACGCCTGCTTGTCTTGCGACCAGTCGGCGGCAACGCTGCGTAAACCTTCGAGCGCAGAGGCGGATTGTTCGACTTTCAATGCGGTTTCGGCCATGAGCGTCCTCGGATTTCAAGTCGACAGCAGCAACGCGAAGAGCACGAGCCAGACGATCAACAGGTAATGCCAGTACACGGCGCACAGCTCGACGCTCAACCGCGCATCGATGAGCTCGTGCTCGCGGCGCCGCATGCGCAGGAGCGTGCGCACCCAGACGAACAATCCGCCGAGCAGGTGAGCGCCGTGCACGGCCGTGAGCAAATAGAAGAATGCGAGCGCCGGATTGCGCGGGCTGAAGAAGCCGGCCTCGGCCAGTTGCTGCCAGGCGAAGATCTGTCCGGCGAGAAATGCGATCGTCGCAAGGCCGGCGATCGCCAACGCTTGGAATGCCCCTTGCCGCCGGCCGCGCAGCACATTGGTGCGCGCCCATTGCATCGCGATGCTGCTGCCGACGAGCAGCGCAGTGTTGAGCCACAGAATTCGAGGCTCGGGAACGGGTGTCCAATCGAGTGCCAGCGCATCGCCGTGGCCGCCCATTCGCATGTAATACGCAGCGATGAACAGCGAGAACAAGGACGTGATGACGGCCAGCAGCACCCACAGCCCGACCTTGATCGTCTTCGACCGCGAGATCTCTTGCAGCTCATCCGTCGGACCAGCCGGCTGCAGCTCCCACGGCTTGACCGTGAGCTGCCTAACGATGATTGCCCAGACGACGATGCCGGCAATCAACCCGCCGACTGCAACGCCCAGGTTCATGGCTGCGGACCGTGATCGTGGCTGCCTGCCGGCGTTTGCGGACCCGGCGGCACGTTTTGCGGGATGAAGTCGTCCGGCGCGCCGGGCACGTTGTAGTCGTACGCCCAGCGATAAACCACCGGCAGCTGCTTGCCCCAGTTGCCGTGCTTCGGCGGCGTCTCGGGCGTCTGCCATTCGAGACTCGTCGCGCGCCACGGATTCGGCCCGGCCTCCTTACCGTGTCGATACGACCAGATGAGATTGAACAGGAAGATGAGCTGCACGAGCGCGACGATGATGGCCGAGATCGTGATCCACTCGTTCGCGAACTGCACCGACTCCGGAATGAACTCGATGCTGCTGTCGTAGGCGTAGTAGCGTCGCGGAACGCCCAGAAAGCCGAGGTAGTGCATCGGCAGGTAGATCGAATACGTGCCGAGAAACGTGAGCCAGAAATGCCACTTGCCGAGCGTTTCGTCGAGCATCCGCCCCGTGATCTTCGGATACCAGTGATAGATCGCGCCGAACACCACCAGAATCGGCGAAACGCCCATCACCATGTGGAAGTGCGCGACGACGAAGTAAGTGCCCGAGAGCGGCACATCGACGGTGACGTTGCCTAGGAAGAGGCCGGTTAGCCCGCCGTTCACGAACGTGAAGATGAAACCGATCGCGAACAGCATCGGCACGGTGAGATGCACGTCGCCGCGCCAGATCGTCAGCACCCAGTTATAGACCTTGATGGCCGTGGGCACCGCGATGATCAGTGTCGTCGTCGCGAAGAAGAATCCGAAATACGGATTCATGCCGCTGATGTACATGTGGTGCGCCCACACGACGAAGCTCAAGCAGCCGATCGCGAGGATCGCCCACACCATCATGCGATAGCCGAAGATGTTGCGGCGCGCGTGCGTACTAATGAGATCGGACACGATGCCGAACGCGGGCAGCGCGACGATGTACACCTCCGGATGGCCGAAGAACCAGAACAGGTGTTGGAACAGAAGCGGGCTGCCGCCGCTGTATTGCGTGGTCTCGCCCATCGAGGACATTGCGGGCATGAAGAAGCTCGTGCCGGCGACCGCATCGAGCAGCAGCATGATCGCGGAGACGAACAGCGCCGGAAACGCGAGCAGGCCGAGAATCGACGCAGTGAAAATGCCCCACACCGACAGCGGCATGCGCATCAGCGTCATGCCGCGGCAGCGGGCCTGAAGCACCGTCGTCACGTAGTTGAGACCGCCCATCGTGAACGCGACGATGAAAATCGCGAGCGATGCGAGCATCGTGATGATGCCCCAGCTGACTCCGGGCGTGCCTGCCGCAATTGCTTGCGGAGGATATAGCGTCCAGCCGGCGCCTGTCGGCCCGCCGGGTACGAAAAAGCCTGCGACGAGCACGAGCACCGAGAGGAGATAAAACCAGAAGCTCAGCATGTTCATGTACGGGAAGACCATGTCGCGCGACCCGCACATGAGCGGAATGAGATAGTTGCCGAATCCGCCGAGGAAGAGCGCGGTCAACAGATAGATCACCATGATCATTCCGTGCATGGTGATGAACTGGTAATAGTCCTGCGGCGCGATGAAGGAGAACGTGTTCGGGAACCCGAGCTGTAGGCGCATCAGCACCGACATCACGAGCGCGACCAGGCCGATCAGGATGGCAACGGTTCCGTATTGAATCGCGATGACTTTGTGGTCCTGGCTCCAAACGTACTTACGGATCCAGCTATGCGGCTCGTCATGCGCGTGCTCGTGGTCGCGATCGGCGATTGCAACGAAAGCCATTCGTATGCCCTCCGGCAAGGCTGTTGTTCAGTTGACAGCGCTGGTCCGATTCCCAGCCGCCAACTAGCGGCTCAATACCATCCGCCTTCGGTCTTCAGCCTTCAGTCTTCAGTCTTCAGCCTCAGCAACTCAACTCCCAGCTCCTGGCTGAGCGCCCAGGTTGTGCATGTAATCGATCAAGTCGGTAATCGCTTGGTCGTCTGTCAGATACTTCGCGATGGCGGCCATCTGCGCGCCATCGAAATTCTCGCGATGGGCCCCGCGGATCCCGTCGCGAAAGTTCTTGAGCTGCCGCTCCATGTACCAATCGCTCTGGTTCGCAAGGCGCGGTGCTCGCGTCGACCAAATGCCCTGGCCCTGTGCGCCATGGCACGCTGCACACGTCGCGTAGGTCTTCGCGCCTCGCTCGGGATTGCCTAGAACGGTTGCGGCGGGACGCACTTCGGGCAGAGTGGTGATGTACGCAACGACATTACGAATCGCTGCATCGTCCGGCAGCATGTTTGCGAACGGTGCCATCTGTTGGCCGAATGTGTCCGCTTCGTGCGTGCCGCGACGGCCGGCCTTGAAATCCTGCAATTGCCGCACGAGATACCAGGCGGCCTGGCCGCTCAATTTCGGCGCGTTCAGATCTCGATTGCCTTCGGCCTGCGCGCCATGACAAGCGCTGCACGTGGCGTACAACGCTTCGCCGGCGGCGGGATCGCCGGCGATCTCTGCTTGCGTGCTGGCGAACGTCGGCAGCGACGCGAGCCAGCGCTCATAATCTTCCTGGTCTTGAACGACGACGCGGCCGCGCATGATGAAGTGTGCAAGCCCGCAGAGCTGCTCGCACAGCACATCGAATTCGCCGGTGCGCGTCGGCGTGAACCAGAAATATGTGATCATGCCCGGCACCATGTCCATCTTCACACGGAATTGCGGGACGGCGAATTGATGGTTCACGTCTTTCGCGCGTAGCTGCAGCTTCACCGGTTTGTCGACGGGCATATGCAGCTGAGCCGAAGGAACGAGCAGGTCGTCGGCGCTGGCAGGATCGTTCTTGTCGAGGCCGAACGGATTGTCGAGCGATACGAGCCGTACGTCGGACTTGCCGAGCTGTCCGTCGTTTCCCGGCAGCCGATAACTCCAATTCCATTGCTGGCCGACGACCTCGACGACGCTCGCGTTGTCGGGAACCGTCACGAACTTCGCCCAGACCGACAACCCGGGCGCGAGCATGGCGGCGATGCCGACGGTCGTCAGCCCCGTCAGCCACCACTCGAGCTTCTTGTTCTCCGGTTCGTAATGCGCTTTCTGGCCCGCGCGGTGGCGATAGCGGTAGACCGCGTACGCGAGGAAGAGATTGACCAGAATGAACACGATGCCCGTGACCCAGAACGTCACGTTGACCGTGGCATCGACGGTTTGCCAGTTCGAGGCGATCGGCGTGAACCACCACGGGCTCAGGAAATGAAAGAGCACCGTGGCAACGACCAACAGGATCAACACCAGCGCAAGCGCCATTTGTCGCCCCCTCGACAGCGTGAGCAGGACAAGGCCGTTCGACTTGTCGCGCTGCACCAATTGCTGCAGCGCGTCTTATGCAACGGTGTCTGCGATCTGCAGGCACTGAATTTCCATGTGCCGGCGAACATAGACCAAAACTTTCAGGTTGTCAGCGGTGATTTGCCGCGGTGCCGCGGACGTTGATATGTCCACGTTGAGGCGGCGACAGTGGCCGGTCGATGGAATTCGGAATGTACTTACTCCGAGGGCGCCGGGTACTGCGCTCTGGACAAAGAAGCGCGCAATTCGCTCTCTACCTTCAGTCTTCAGCCTTCAGTCTTCAGCCTGATCTTCGCGCTGAGCGACGCTGTTGCCAACGCAACGCACAAAGGAGTAAACCCTTTTTGCCGTTTCGGCAGCTAGGGGGAGCAAAGAATCATATGTCGGGATTCATATTCGCCGATCACTTCTGGCTCATTGTGGGCTTGGTCGCGCTTGCCGTGCTGCTCACGTTCGCCGTGTTCCACTGGGGCAAGTTCGACGAAGGCTACGAAAAGGGTGAAGCTGCAGATCCGGAACGCGTCGCTCGAGACAATCCGCCGGACGAGTGGGCAAAGAGCCACTGGATCCGCTGAGCCATTCGCAAGGAACGGAGCCATTGCCGCGTCGCTCGCATAGCTGGCGGGCGGCGCGGGTGCTTGTGCGTTCGAGACTGAAGACCGAAAGTTGGTAGGCGTGCGCTGCGCGCGCCGCGACACCCCCGCCAGCGAGTGAACTAGAGTTTTGAAGGTAGCGCGAATCCGAACGTCGCGCCCATGTTCAATTCCGAGCGCGCCCATACTTGCCCGCCATGGCGCGTGACGATGCGGTGAACGATCGCCAGGCCGACGCCCGATCCGGGATAGTCGCTCTGGCGATGCAGCCGCTGGAACACTCCGAACAAGGCTTCGCTGAAGCGCGGATCGAATCCGACACCGTTGTCCGCGACTTCGTAAACGACGCGATCGCCATCGGTTCGTCCGCTCACGACGATGCGCGGCGCTGCGACCTTGCTCGAGTACTTGAGAGCATTGTCGAGCAGGTTGCGCCACACCTGCAGAATCAAGTGCATGTCGCCTGAAGCGCGCGGCAGCGCCTCGATCACGATCTCAGCCGGCGTGTCGAGCCCGTGCGCTTCTGTTGCCTCCTGGGCGGCCGTGCGTGCAAGCGCCTCCATGTCGAGCTCGGCGTGCTCGAGCGGCTGCAGGCCGCATTTCGAGAATGCCAGCAATGCATCGATGAGCGTCGACATGCGCAGCACGTTCTCGTTGATGCGCGAGAGGAAATGACGGATTTCCTCGTCCGCGTTCCGGGCCAACCGTTCGCCGAGCAAGGTGGTAAAGCCGTGCACGGCACGCAACGGTGCGCGCAAGTCGTGCGAAACGGAATACGAGAATCCTTCGAGGTCGCTGTTCGCGCGCTTGAGCTCCTGTGCCTGCGATTCGAGGTCGCGGTTCAATTCGGCAATACGCTCCGTCGAGCGACGTTGTTGCTCGATCTGCGCTTGCAGCTCGACGTTCGTCTGCTTCGTCCGATCGCGTTCGTGGCGCAGTTCTTCCGCCAAGGCCTCGTTCTCGAATGCGAGGCGAATCTGTCGTTCGACCGAGTCGGTTTGTCGATACGCGATGACGAGCACGATGGGAATGTAGATGAGCATCGCGAGCCCGGCGATCACGCGTTGGCCGCCGAGAGCGAATTGCCAGAGTGCGTAAGGCAGGGCGAAAGGCACGAGCAGCGCGACGTACGCATGGCGCACCGGTGCTTGCGAGCTGACACCCGAAGCGATGGCGCCGACGACGAGAATCGTCGCGACGATTTCCTTCTCGCGATTGCCGGGCAGCATGAAAGAGCCGGGAATCGACCAGATTGCACCGGAGATCGCGGTCAACGAGATCATGAGCAGCCGCCAGCGCGAAAGCGTGTCGACCGGTTGCGGTCGCGCGAGATAGGCACGGGCTACGCGCCAGCGAAGGAACGTGATCGCGAGCAGTGCGCAGTACCAACCGAAGCTTGCGAGCAAACCATCGTCTTCGACGGTGAGCGACGCGAACATGGCGCCGACGATGACTGTCGCGAGCAGCGGAGAGATCGTGAGCTTGCACATGAGTGCAAGTTGCTCGGCCAATACGCGGTCGCCGAGGGAACCGCGCGTCACGGAGGGGGCGGCCGAGTTGGGCATGGCCCATTATCCTCTCAGTCGGTCCCGGAAACGAGCTGAATATGCAATATGCAGGTTACGGTGAGCGGTATCGGGTTTCGAATGGCCGCGGACTACCACTCGAACATTCAGGTCGGTCGAGCTCGTGCAGTGTTTGCCTTATTGTCAGACGGGTGCGAGCCACTGACGCCTCGTCTTGCGACAGGTCGATTCAACGCGTCGTGCGCAATCCGGCGACGTGTCGTTGCAACTGCGGAAAGAAGGCTTCGAAGTCGGCCGCGAAAGCAGCCTCGTGTTCGCCGAGTACTGCGGCAGCGTCCGCAAGGGAAAATTCGCGGCCCCATTTCCTCGCGAGATAGATCGAGATTCGCCGCAGGGAATCTTCTACGCCGTCCAACCGCGCATAGCGGCCGAGCAGATCGTGAGCGACGATGCGGTCGAGCGTCGTGCGTGCATCGATAGGTAGCGGCAACGGATGTGCGCGCACTGCCGTGTAGAAATCCTGCGTGAACTGCGCCAGCGGCATGTTCACGTATTCCTCGAACCGTTGCGCGAGACAGTAATCGTAGAAGATGTCGACGAGCACGCCGCCGAAGCGCCGGTAGCGCGCATCGATGCGCGCCCAGCTCGCGCGAACGATGGGATGCGCATCGGTGTAAGCATCGATGGCCTTGTGGCATTCGGCGCCGCGCAAGAACTCCATCGGCATACGGGTGCGTGCCTCACCCCGCACCAGATCGGCGAGCAGATTGCCGAGCCGAAACTCGATGGTGGGCTCGGAAAGCACGACGTGAGCTAGCCAGTTCATCGGTGGAGTGATTCCCGATCAAAGACCGCGCGAACTCGGGTGCGCTGCCGGTCTGACGGCGGCGAAAGTGCAGGTTACACGCGCTCCGCGGCCAGCGCGCTACGCTGCCTCGCATAGATGAAGTAAATGACCAGACCGATCGCGTTCCAAATGAAGAAACGCGTGATCGTGATCTGCGGCAGGCTCACGAATAGATAGGCACAGCCGGCAATGCTGACGATGCCGATCGCCCACGGCCAACGTACTTTGAACAGGCGGGGCGCCGTCGGTGCATCGCGTCGTAGCTTGAGCACACAAATCGCCACGGCAATGAAGGCGACGAGCGTGCCGGCATTGGCCAGCTCGGCGAGTTGCTGTAGCGGAAGAAATGCTGACGTTGCCGCTACGATGACGCCCGTGATGAGGGTCATCGCAAACGGTGTGCCGAAACGCGGGTGCACTGCGCTCAACTGCTGCGGCAGCAACCCATCGCGCGCCATCACGAAGAACACACGCGACTGACCGTACATGAAGGCCATGATGACGGTCGGCAGCGCGACGACGGCGGCACCCGCGATCAGCGTCGCCGCCACGGGATGGTTCAAGTTACGCAACACCATCGCAAGCGGTTCGGCGCTCGTCGCCAGCGTTCGATAGTCGGCGCTGCCCAGCGCTGCGGCGGCGACCGCCATGTACAACAGCGTGCAGACGAGCATCGAGCCGACGATGCCGATTCGAAGGTCGCGGTCCGGACGACGCGCCTCCTCGGCTGCGGTCGAAACGGCATCGAAGCCGTAGAACGCGAAGAATATGATGGCCGCTGCGGCAGCGATGCCGCGCTTGGCGCCGTCGATCTCTTTTGCGCCGAATCCGTACGGCGCGAACGGCTCGAAGTTCTCGACCGTGAACGCAGGCAGCGCCAGCGCGATGAATGCCAACAGCGCGATGATCTTCACGAACACCAGAATCAGATTGATCGTCGCGCTCTCGCGTGTGCCAACCGCCAAGAGACCCGCAACCGCAAGCGAAATGACGACGGCCGGAACGTTGATCGCGCCGCCCGCTGCCGGTCCGGCAAGCAGCGCAGTAGGCACGTTCCACCCCGCCGATTGAATGACGCCCGCCACGTAGCCCGACCATCCGACGGCGACGGCGCTGCACACGATCGTGTACTCGAGGATGAGCGTCCAGCCGACGAACCATGCCAGCAGCTCGCCGAGCGCGACGTATGTATATGTGTACGCGCTGCCGGCCATCGGCATCATGGTCGCCATTTCGGTATAGGCGAGCGCAGCGCAGGCACAAACGATGCCGGCCAGAACGAACGACAGGATGACGCCCGGTCCCGCCAATCCGGCGCCGACGCCCGTCAACGTGTAGATGCCTGTGCCGACGATCGCGCCGACACCCAAACCGATCAGGTGAGGCCAGCCGAGGGTCGGTTTGAGCGTGCTGTGACCAGGTCGAACAGCCACGGATTCGAGCGTCTTGCGGCGACTCCAAAACGGCATAGTGGTCCTCGGAAGCTGCAGATCGCGAAGCTGAATTCCTTGGCGAAGGCAATCTTCGTGCCTTCCATTGTGTCACGTGCCCTTGCTGGGAGCACTCGTCTGTGGCATCTACGCGCCGGAAGTCGCGCAGCGGAGGACGGATGCGGTTCGAATGGCGTTGGCTGGTCGTACTTGGTGCCTTGCTCGTGAGCGTCGATCTCGAGGCGCAGATCTATATGTGTACGGCCAAGGACGGGACCCGGATCTACTCCGACCAGCGCTGCGGACCCGACGCGAAGGTCGTGCCGAACATCACGACGACGAAGAAGCCGTCGAACCCGGCGCCTCGGCCGCAGCCCGAACGTAAGAGCCCCCAGGAGCTCGACGCATTGCTCGAGCAATGCAACGCGGGCAACCTCGAGGCCTGTAACCTCTGGACGCGTAGCGGCGGACCCAACAGTTTGCGCGAGAAAGAGCAGGCCTCCGAGAAGGCCTGCGCGTCCGGTTCCCTATCCGATTGCGAGCGTCGGTACTGCGGAGGCAACGTGAGCGATCAATGCCGTGCGCGTGTGCTGCAAGCGGCAAAAGTGGCCGGCGATATCTGGTATTTGCGCGACAGCGGACAAGTGCAACCCGACGGCTCGACGCGCTATCAGGTCGTGTGCGTCCCGGCAGGCGCACCGGCGCTGCGCGAAGTGCCCGTCACGTGCTCTGGAACGGCCGGACCCAGGCGCTGCGCAAGCGACGACGGCGCGAACGCTTTTCCGCGTCTGGATGTCGCCGCTGCGAGCCTGTGCCTGAAGTAACCGTCTGCGGTTACAAACTTCGATTGCGGCCAACAACAATACGAATGAACCAGCGTACAACGATGCAAGCAAGCCGCGACTCGAATTCGGCTTTAGAGACCAACAATCTTCAAAGCACGCAGCCCACGCGTTCATTTGCACGACAGCTGAGTGTGCTCGTCGTGCTCCCCGACGGCGAGGACGCGCAAGCGCTGCAAGCGTTCCTGCGAGAGAGGGGGTTTCGTGTAGTCGCCGCGCACACGGCGTTCATGGCTTGGGAAGCGCTTGCGGAGGAATACTTTCCCATCGTCGTCATCGACAAGGACCTCGGCAACGGCGAAGGCCTCGTGTTGTGCCGAGAGGTTCGCAACCGTCACGAGTCCTCGCATCTGTATCTGATTCTCGCGATGGCGAACGACTCGCGCGAAGAGGTCGTCGCGGGCTTGCGCGCCGGAGCCGACGATTACGTGCGCAAACCGGTGCGCGAGGGCGAGCTGCTTGCGCGCATCAATATTGCGACGCGCATCGTTCGTCTCGAGCGCGAATTGCACGAAGCAGCGATGCAAAGCACGCAACCGGTCTCTGCGGAAGTGTCGAGCGTCCAGGCACGATCGCAGTTCCTGCACGGTTTGAGCAGCGACGTCGAGGAAGCCGTGCAACGCGCGCGAGCATTGTCCGTGCTCGTCATGGATGTGGACTCGTTCAAGAGCGTGAACGACCGGTACGGTCGGGGCGTCGGCGACGAGCTGTTGCGGCAGCTTGCCAATCGAGTGCGCTTTGCGCTTCCCGCCGACGAGGACTGGCTTGCGCGGATTGGAGGCGACGAATTTGCCATCGTGCTGCCGGGGCTCGATGTGACGGAAGCCGTCGAGATCGCCGAACGGTTGCGCAACACCATCGAGCGCAGTCCATTTCACGTTGCGGCGTGGGATCTTCAGATCACGGCAAGCTTCGGCGTGGGTTCGCTCTCCGTTATCGGTGCCGAGGAGGAAGCGACTGCGCGCTCTCTGCTCGACGTGGCCGACCGTTACCTCTATCGCAGCAAGCTCGCTGGGCGAAATCGCGTCAGTGCACCGATCGGTGCCGGCGCGCGAGGGTCCGCGAAATCGATGGAAAGTTCGTAATCTCCAGCGCTGCGCGCGAATCAGCGGTCCGTCTCTCTCAGCGCAAATGCGATAACGGCATCGCTCTCGATCGGGCTTTCGACGAGACTGCCGCCGGTGGCGACGATCACGACGTATTGTCGCCCGTTCTTGGCGTAGGTTGCGGGCGTTGCGTGTGCGGAGGCCGGCAATCGGTACGTCCACACCTCGCGTCCGGTCTTCGATTCGAAAGCCCGAAAACGGTTGTCGTCCGTTGCCGCGATGAACACCAAGCCCCCGGCGGTGGCGATCGAACCGCCCGCACTTGGTCGTCCCGTGTTCGCAACTTCCGGCGGCAACACATCGGTGACGCCGAGCGTGCTCTGCCAGACGATTTCGGCCCTATCGACATCGATCGCTGTCAGCGTGCCCCACGGCGGCTGCTGACACATCAGCCGTTGCTTGCGTTCCGAAAAGCGACCGGTCGCGCGGCCGCCGTTCGTCACCGTGCCGTCCGGCAGCTTCGTGATCTGTTCCACTTGTCCCAGATTGCTCGCATTCACGAACAGCAACCGCAAGCGCGGATCGAACGATCCGCCGCCCCAGTTCGCGCCGCCTTGGCGGCCCGGGAAACTGATCGTCGGCGTTTCCGCCAGCGGCAGGAACATGCCGCCGAACCGCATCTGATGCTGGGCGATGAACTCGCGGCAGTAGCGTTCGAGCTCGGGCGTCACCGTTGCCACGTCATCCATCGTGAAGGATTGGCGCGCAAACGGCGGCGGTCTCACCGGGAACGGTTGCGTCGGCCATGTCTGCTCGCCCGGAACGTCGCTTGCCGGTACCGGCCGCTCTTCGATCGGATGAATCGGCTCGCCGGTCACTCGATTGAGCACGTAGAGCATGCCGGTCTTCGACACGATGAGAACTGCCGGCACCGATCGGCGGCCTTGTTTCACATCGACGAGGATCGGCGGTGCCTGGGTGTCGAAGTCCCACACATCGTGATGCACGGTCTGGAAATGCCACAGATACTTTCCGGTATTCGCATCGACGGCGACGATCGAGCTCGAGAACAAATTGGCGCCCTTGCGATCGCCGCCCCAGCGGTCGTAGGTCGGCGCACCGACCGGCATGTAGAGAATGCCGCGGCGCGTATCGACCGTCATGAAACCCCAGACGTTCACGCCCGAGCGATTGCGCCAACTATCGCCTTCCCAGGTGTCGTGACCGAATTCGCCGGGCCGCGGTACGGTATGAAACGTCCAGACGTGCTTGCCCGTGATCGCATCCCAGGCGCGAACATCGCCGGCTGCGCCGAACGCGGGCTGCTCTTGAGTCATCGCGCCGGTGATGACGAGGTTCTTGTAGACGACGGGCGGAGATGTGACCGAATACAACGCCTTCGGAAATCCGTTCATGACGTCCGGCGTCTTGAGATTCACTGCACCGCGTTCGCCGAACGATTCGACGGCATTGCCGTTCTTGGCATCGAGCGCCACGAGCTTGCCGTCGCGCGTGCCGAAGAAAATCCGCGGCGGATGCTTGCGATCGCCGGGCCAGTATTCGAGCCCGCGTCGCGCGGGCTGTCCGACCTCGCGCGTATCGAATACCCACATCTCTTCGCCGGTCGCTGCATCGAGCGCAATGACTTCGTTGTACGGCGAAGTCAGATACATCACGCCGTCGATTACGAGCGGCGTCACCTGCGAAGGCAGGAAACGCGACGACTGCGCGCCGTTCTTCGTCTTGCGCAGGTGATACGTCCATGCAGGTTCGAGGCGCGCGACGTTCGCGGGCGTGATTTGCTTGAGCGGCGAAAATCGCATGCCGCCGGCATCGTGACCGTAGGTCGGCCATTCGGTTTCGGCGGCGTTGCCGAAGCTCCAAGCAAGGAGAAGCGAGGCGAGCAGCATGCGAGAAGCACGCATGGCAGTGCGATCGAGCGGCGATGCGTTCAAGTCGGATTCCGGCGGCAATGGACCGTGTACCTTACTAGCACAGCCATCGAACGCGAACGCGTTGCTCGACGATTCTTAAGCTCGGTAGTAACGAGACCGGCTCAAGGCTGTCGCGCTTGTTTCCGAGATGCGTCCGCGCGCGCTTCCTCTGCACGCGCTCCTGCCAAGATGCCGGCCATGGCCGTATTGCCTTCATGGCAGGCGTACTCGTAGATCTTCTCGTCCGTGCGCTTGAGCGGAATCATGAACGTCCAGGGGCGCGTCCAAGTCTCCGGATCGTCGATCGTCACTTCGTAGCTCAGCGTGTTCGGTCCGACGCGCGTGTAGCGTTCGGTGATGACGAGACTGTCCGAGGCGCCGCGAAAGCCGTTTCTGAAGTGCTTGGACTCGACGACGAGCGTATCGCCTTCCCAGCGTCCGCGCGAGCTGCCCAGCCAAGTCTTGATCGACGGCGGCGTGTGCGGACGACCGTCGAGCGGGATGATGCGCGCATCGTGAATCTTCTCGGCATGGATCAGTACGTGATCGGGCGTCTGCACGATCTCGTAGTAGCTGTTGTAGCCCGCCAGCAGATCGGGTACGCCATACGTGATGCAACGCTCGGCCAGCGAGCGACCTTCGGGGCCGTCATTCGAGCGTACCCGCGAGCGCTGGATGCGCTCTGCGGCGCCGGCTACCAACGGAGGAATGCGTCCGTCCGGCGGATCGACGATGAGCGACGTGCGATTGTCGAACTCCCGCTCGACGAGCCAGAACGCGTTGTAATTGCCCGTCGCCGCATCGAAGGTTTTCGGCTTGTACACCTGAACCTCCGACAGCACGGCCTCGAACACCGCATCGCCGAATGCCGCATCGCCATCGCCCGCAAAGATCTCCGCATAGCGCCTGCGCAGCGCGGCCACTTCCTCGTCGGTGAGAAACGCCCGACCGGCAAGGCTCTTCGGCCGCTCGAGCGGCGTCGCCGTATTGTTCGCCCACACCCCTTGGAAATCGGGATGTCCGTCGGGGGTTCGGGGCGGCGAATAAGTTTCGGCGAAGGAGAGAGCAGGAGCGAGCAGGAGAGAGTCGAGCAATAAGAAAACGGCAAGTTGATAGTGGATAGTGGATAGTTGATAGCGGAGAGATTCTTGTGTGTCTCGCTTCCGTAGCAAGACTCGACGCGAAGGAGTCGATGACCGTTCGAGCTCGTTGGTGCACATCGCTAGCACGCCCCGTTCGTACTGATCTGCTAACGCTATCCACTATCAACTGATCCAGCAGCGCTTTCCCGCTATCAACTATCCACTATCAGCTAGTACAGCATCGCAATCCCCGTAAGCGCGCCTTGTTTCTCGAGCAGCACGCGCGCGTTGCGGCCGTTCAATGTGGCGCTGCCGAGCACCCCGTCGAGCGAGGTGTAGTACAAGCGGTCGCGCTGCGCGTCGAGCGCGATACCGATCGCTTCGCCGACATTGCGCAGAATGATCTCGCGATCCTTGCGGTTGGCAGGATCGAAGCTCGCGGGCGGATCGAGCGGTGCGCGCGAAATCGTGTTGTCGCCGCGATCGGTCCAGTACAAGAGTCGCGTGTCTTCGTCGATTTCGAGATCGATCGGCTCCGGCAGGTTTGCGAACATCACTTCGATGTCGTTGCGTGTCGAGGCAGTCGCGCCGGGCGGCAGGTCGAGATTCGCGCGCTTGATCGTGCCCTTACCGGCGTTGTCGCCGCCCTTCTGTGTCCAATACAGCTTGCCGCCGCGCACGTCGATGGCGATGCCGACGCACCATCGGCTTGCATCCTTGCGATCTTCCTCGCCGTGGCCGGTGATGACGAGCGTTTCGATGTTCGAGCCATCGAAGTCGGCGCGCATCACGCGCATGCCTTCGCGGTCCGACCAATAGAGCTTGCGATTGACGGTGTCGAGCTTGAGCTGTTTCGGCGTGAACGTTCCGCCGGGAGGGATGATGGTCTTGACGTTGCGCCCGTCGAAGTCCGAGCGCATGACGGCGCCGTCGTTTGCCGAAACCCTGCCCATCGTCGTCCAATAGATGTGACCGGCAGCTTTGTCGATCGCAATGCCGTCCGGTCCGACACCGGCAGCGGCGCTGGGCACGATGTTCGTCGGCGATTCGCCGTTCGGCCCGGCGCGCATCACGCCTCCGCGCAGCGCGAGGTAATACAGCTTGGGTCCTCCTGCAAAAGCTTCGCGCGAAGGGTTGCCGTTGAGGCTTTCATCCGCAAGCCCAGCGGCCGCGATGCAGCTCGCAAGCAAAGCGACGGCATATTGATCGAGTTTGCGCATGGCGTCCTGTGCCTGGCCGATCTGGACGCGACTATGACACCGGCGCGCGAGCAACGGGAGCGCGCTTGGCGAAGGATGGCAAATCTTTGCGGAGCGCGAGGCTCGGGGCTCGGGGCTCGGGGTTTGGGGCCGAAACGCCGTACCGTTCGAGCGAAGCAGGCGCACGCTTCCAATCGACAAAACAGTCTGTACCCTCTCATCTTGTTCTTGTTCGTAGAGGCTGAGGCCAGCTGAGGATTGAACGGTCGAAGAGCGCTCTTCGTCTGCGTTCCTTACTTGCCCAAGCCCCGAGCCCCACGCCCCACGCCCCAAGCCCCACGCCCCAAGCCCCACGCCCCAAGCCCTGCGTCCGTCACAATGCCCCGTCGTTCCGGAAGCGCCGATCTCCCTCTTCATGGCGGCTATGTGCCGGCGTGGTTGTCTGCGCGCATGGCGGCGCTCGGGCGGGTGATCGTCGAAGCCATCGTTCATCATTACGGACGTGACGAAGTGTTGCAGCGGCTGGCGAATCCGTTCTGGTTTCAATCGTTCGGCGCCGTCATGGGCATGGATTGGCACTCCTCGGGCATCACGACGAGCGTGCTCGGAGCGCTGAAGAGAGGGCTGGCCCCGGTCTCGCAAGAGCTCGGTATATATGTGTGCGGAGGCAAAGGCACTCATTCGCGCAAGACGCCCATCGAGCTCGATGCCGTCGGCGAGCGTACCGGGCTCGATGCCGGTCCGTTGATTCACGCGAGCAAGCTGGTGGCGAAGGTCGACAACGCCGCAGTCCAAGACGGCTATCAACTTTATTTGCACGGCTTCATCGTCACCCAGGAAGGGCGCTGGTGCGTCGTGCAGCAGGGCATGAACGAGCAGCGCCGCGAAGCTCGGCGTTATCACTGGCTGTCGGAACAGCTGGAGAGCTTTCTCGACTCGCCGCACAGCGCCATCGAAGGACCCAATCGCGGCTCGATCGTCAATCTCGCGGACCGCCGTGCGCAGCGCAATCGCGAGGTCGGGCTCGAGCTCGTGCGTGCCGGGCCTGATCGCACGATCTCGGTGCTGAAGCGCTTGAATGCATCTGGAAACACCGCGCTCGATCTGTTCGAGGACGCTGATCGAAGAGCCGATCATGAGCCGCTGCCGCATCTGCAAATGCCTGCGCGCCACGACGTTCGCGCCTCGGATGTCGTGCTCAAACGATTGCACGGCGTACTTGCCGCAGCGGCCGATCGCGGACCGAAGGATTTCGCAGATCTTCTGCTCACACCTGGAGTAGGCGAGCGCACGGTCGCAGCGCTTGCGCTCGTTGCCGAAGTGCTTCACGGCGCGCCCTCGCGGTTCAGCGATCCGGCGCGCTACTCGCTCGCGCTCGGCGGCAAAGATGGCCATCCGTTTCCCGTGCCCCTCAAGGTCTACGATGAAACCATTCGCGTACTAAAGCGAGCGGTCGAGCACGCCAAGCTCGGCAACGACGATCGTCTTGCCGCCATCCGCCGCCTCGATCAGCAAGCCCGCATGCTCGAGCGCGTCACCAAAGGCCCGAGCTTCGATGAGTTCGTGAGCGAAGAGCGAGCGAAGTCGCACGAGTTTGGCGGCCGCATGGTTGGGAAAGGGGAATAGGGAATAGGGAATAGGGAATAGGGAATAGGGAATAGGGAATAGGGAATAGGGAATAGGGAAGGGGCGCTGCGCGCCCAACCACTCACTACTCACAAAGGGAAAAGGGAAAAGGGAAAGGGGAAAGGGAAAAAGAAAGGGAAAGAAATTTCGTGTGCGAGACTTGACAAAAAGGCCGCGAAGCCGACCCTCGGAGTCACGAGTCACGAGTCACGAGTCACGAGTCACGAGTCACGAGTCACGAGTCACGAGTCACGAGTCACGAGTCACGAGTCACGAGTCACGAGGTCCAGACCCATGTCCCTAATCGTCGTGCCTGTCATTCTGTT